>ERZ1370068.5397-contig-442_pt1 | contig 15759 bp, 16 predicted proteins | sample MGYA00561227_ERZ1370068 | MGnify/ENA primary metagenome ERZ1370068 (study PRJEB38410, sample SAMEA6850437) | metagenome | study: Metagenomic assessment of the ecological functions of the soil: analysis of the soil microbiota associated with the...
TGGGTCCGGGGCGCCGCTCAGGCGGTCTCGACGCGAAAGCGCACGAACCGGGCCGCGCCCACACGAAACCACGAAGGACTCGCCGGCCACCCCTTCCAGATCCGTTCCCGCCTCCACCGCGACCCCGTCTCGCTTGACCGCGCGCTGGCGGAGGAGACGCTCGGCTTCGCTCTTGGAAGGCGCGAGCCCTCCGGCCACCAGCAGCTCGCGCCACTGTGGCGGCCGGGCGCGATCGCCCTCTCCGGCATCTCGGAAGGCGCCTGACGGGCCTGGTGGACGCGCCGCCATTCCGCTTCCGCCGCCGCCGCCAGGGCCTGGCCCGTGGAAATCGGCGGCGATCCGGCGCGCGAGGGCGATCTTGGAATCCATCGGCCGCCCGAGCCCTGCTCCTTCTCGATGTCCGCCGGCGTGAGGTCGGTGAGCAGCAGGTAGTACTTCCACATCAGGTCGTCGGAGATGGAAAGCGACCTTTGCGAACATGGCGTCCGCGCTCTCGGTCACGCCGATGTAGTTGCCGAGGCTCTTCGACATCTTCTCGACGCCGTCCGTGCCCTCGAGCAGCGGCGTCGTCATCACGACCTGCGGCTCCAGGCCGTAGGCGGGCATGATGTCGCGGCCGACGTTGAGGTTGAAGAGCTGGTCCGTGCCGCCGAGCTCCACGTCCGCCTTCAGCGCGACCGAGTCGTAGGCCTGGCGCCAGCGGGTAGAGGAACTCGTGCACGGAGATGGGCTGGCCGGCGTCGAAGCGCTGCCGGAACTCGCGGCGCTCGAGCATGCGCGCCACGTTGTAGGTCGCGGCCAGCGCGCACCACGCCGTCCGCAGCCGAGGGCGCCCAGCCACTCGCGGTTGAAGCGCGATCTCCGTCTTCTCGCGGATCGAGGATCTTGAAGGCCTGCCGCTTGTAGGTCTCGCGCGTTGCGCCTCGATCTCCTCGCGCGTCAGGGCGGGCGCGTCTTCGATTTGCCCGTGGGGTCGCCGATCATCCCCGTGAAGTCGCCGATCACGAACACCACGCGGTGGCCGCGGTCCTGGAAGTGCTTCATCTTCCGCATGAGCACGGTGTGGCCGAGGTGGATGTCGGGCGCGGTGGGATCGAATCCCGACCTTGACCGTGAGCGGCCTGCCGCGCGCCAGCTTCGCTTGAGCGCAAGCGGCGCGTCACGACGTCGACGCAGCCCTTGGTGAGGATCTGCGAAGTCGCCCGTCCACGTCAGGCTCCCGCGACCGCGCGCAGGCGACGGCCCTCCCGCTCGGTAGCGGCCCTCGAGCACGAGGCGCACCGCGCGCGGGTAGATCCGATGCTCGGCCTCCAGGATGCGGGCGGAGAGCGCTCCACGGCTGTCGTCCTCCGCGCACCGGCACCGCCTCCTGCATGACGATGGGCCCGCTGTCGAGCCCCTCGTCCACCAGGTGCACGGTGGCCCCGCTGACCTTGACGCCGTGCTCCCAGGCCTGACGCTGCGCGTCGCGGCCGGGGAAGGCCGGCAAGCAGGGACGGATGGACGTTCAGGATGCGGCCGGGGAAGGCCTCGCAGGAAGCCGGGCGAGAGACAGCCGCATGTAGCCGGCCAGGCAGACGAGGTCCACGCCGTGCTCCGTCAGCAGCTGCGACGACCTCAGCGGTCGTGGTCCTCCGCGGGCCGCGCCGCGGTGATCGCAGACAGACGGCGGGGATCCCGGCGCGGCGCGCGCGGCTCGAGCCCGGGCGCGGCCTCGACGTTGGAGACGACCACCGCGATCGCGCCCCCGAGCGTGCCCGCGCGCCGACGCATCGATGAGGGCCTGCAGGTTGGAGCCGCGGCCGCTGATGAGGACGCCGACCATCTTCATCGGCCGTCTCGTCGCCGCGCCGGTCAGCGGGCCGCCCTGCGCGCTCATTCGAGCAGGACGCCCGAGCCCGCGCACCACCGAGCCGATGACGAAGCTCGTCTCGCCCGCGCCGCTCGAGCGAATGCTCGACGTCGTGCAGGTCCTCGGGGCGACCGACCACCACCATGCCGATGCCCATGTTGAAGGTCCGGTACATCTCCTCGCTCGGCGACGCCGCCGCCCTTCTGGATGAGCCGGAACAGCGGCGGCACCGCCCACGAGCCGCGCCGGACGCGCGCGCCCAGGCCCTCGGGCAGGACGCGCGGGATGTTGCCGGGAAGCCGCCGCCCGTGATGTGGGCGAGGGCGCGGATCTTGCCGCGCTCGAGCAGCGGCTCCGAGCGCGGCCAGGTAGCCGCGATGCGGCGCCAGGAGCGCCGCGCCCACGGTCGTGCCCGAGCTCGGGCACGTGCGTGTCGACGTCGATAGCCCATCGCGTCGAAGAGCACCTTGCGCGCCAGGCGTGTAGCCGTTGGTGTGGAGGCCCGCCGAGGGCAGGCCGAGCAGCGACGTCGCCCTCGCGCACGTCGGCGCCGGTGAGGGCCTTCTCGCGGTCGACGACGCCCACGATGAAGCCGGCCAGGTCGTAGTCGTCGGGCGCGTAGGTGCCCGGCATCTCCGCCGTCTCGCCGCCGATGAGCGGGCAGCCGAACTCGCGTGCAGGCCGCGGGCGAAGCCGCGCGACGATCGCCTCGACGCGCGTCGGGGTCCATCTTGCCGAGGGCGATGTAGTCGAGGAAGAAGAGCGGCACCGCGCCCTGCACGAGGATGTCGTTCACGCAGTGGGCGACGAGGTCGTAGCCCACGGTGTCGTGGACGCCCGGCCGGCGATCGCGACCTGGATCTTGGTGCCGACGCCGTCGGTCGAGGCGACGAGCACCGGCTCCTTGTAGCGCGCGAGAAGTCGGGCCGGAACATGCCGCCGAAAGAGCCGATCTCGGAGAGCACGCCGGCGTTGAACGTGCCGCGGGCCAGACGTCTTGATGCGGGCCTTGGCGCGCGTCGGCGGCGGAGATGTCGACCCCGGCCTCGCGGTAGTCCATAGTCAATCTCAGGGGGGCCGCATCGCTCGGCGGATGGCCCCCCGCGACTTCGCCTAGCCCCATCCGCTCGCGCCGGGTGAATCCGGCGCTCGCGGCCAGCGGCTCTATGCGCTGGCGTAACATCGGCGCGCATGAGCGGAGGCGGCCTGTTCATCAGCGCTCGAGGCGACGCTCGAGGACCGCCGCCTGCAGGTCGAGGCGGCGCTGCGGCAGCTGGCCTAGCTCCGGCGCGCGCGCCTGCCGTGACCGGCGGCGCTCGAGGACAGCCTGCTTCGCTCCCGCCAAGCGCCTGCGTCCCGATCGCTGTCCCTCATGGTGGCGGAGGTGCTGCAGGCGGATCCGCGGCGCGTGTGCTGCCCGCGGGCGGCGCCATCGAGATGGTCGCACACCGCGAGCCTGATCCTGGACGACCTGCCCTCGATGGACGACGCGCGCGCGCGCCGCGGGCGGCCCGCCTGCCACGTCGCGCACGGCGAGGCCACCGCGATCCTGGCCGCCGTTCGCGCTCCTCAACCGCGCCGTACGAGATCCTGGCCGAAGGATGGCCGGGAGCGGTCCGGACGCGGCCGCGTCGCAGCGAGCTCGCGCGCGAGCTGACGCGCGCGGTCGGACTCGACGGCATGATCGCCGGGACAGGCGAGTCGACCTGCAGCCTGACCGATCGCGCGATCGACTTCCAGACCCTCGAGTTCATCCACAGCCGCAAGACGGGCGCGCTCTTCACTGCGCGGCCGCGCCATGGGCGCGGCGGGGCCGCGCGCGTCCGCGGCGGAGACGGCGGCCGTGACCGCCTACGCCAAGAACCTCGGCCTGGCCTTCCAGATCGTGGACGACCTGATCGACGTGACCGGGGAAGCGTCGGCGGCGGCAAAGACGTCGGCCAGGACCTGAAGAAGACCACGTTCGTCTCCTTCTCCGGCGTCGAAGGCGCGCGGCAGCTGGCGGCGGAGCTCGTGCACGACGAGCGAAGAAGCGCTGCGAGGGCTTCGGCCCGCGCGCGCAGCCGCTGGCGCGATCTGGCCCGCTACGTGGTGGCGCGCGAAGCGGTGAGCCCCGGCTAGAATACGCAAGCGAGGAGCGCCATGGCCAAATGTCCGGAGCGGCGAATCCGATCTCGAGCTGGACGGCTACGAGCTGGACGTGGGCGAGAGCATCCAACTGCCCCGAGTGCTCGATCGAGCTGAAGGTCACCGGGCAACGACCCCATCAGCGTCAGCGTCGGCGCGCCGACAGAGTACATCCAGGCTAAGACGTCGTACGAGCGCGACGGCCTCCGCCTCGCTCGCTTGCGTGGATGTCGAAGATCGGCAGCAGCCGCGTGATGTAGAGCGATGCTGGACGCGCTCGCTCTGCGTTCAGGAGCTTCAGGCTGGCGCCCGAGGGCCGCGAGCCGTCTTGAGCCCGGCCACCAGCTCGCCGCACGCCCGCGCTGTCCATGAAGGAGACCTCGCGAGAGGTTGAGCAGGATGCTTCTTCCAGCTCTCGGCGAGCAGCTCGTCGATGCGTCTCGCGCAGGATCTGGTCCCCCAGGCCCGGCGCTGAGCCTGCCGCTGAGGTCGACGATGACCACGTCCTCGGCCTTGCGCAGCTCGATGTGCATGGTCTCCTCGGTCTAGCTGGTCATCGCCGCGGCGCGTAGGCCCTGCGACGTTCCGGCTGCACGGTCACGCGCTTGCGCGCCTCCTGCATGAAGGAGCGGAAGAGCTCCTCGCAGCTGCGCGCGCAGGCGAAGCGATGAGCGCAAGCCTTGTCCGTCGTCGAAGGCCGCGGCGATCGAAGGCCTTCTTCTCGGTGACGCGGAGGACGGCCCAGCCTCCGGGCACGCGGATGGGATCGGAGAGGACGTCTGCGTCCGGCAGGGCGAACGCGGCCTCGTCGAGGGCGACGCTCGGTGCCGAGATCGCCCATGGGCTGGCCGCGGCGAGACGAGGCCGACGGCGTCTCCTTGCGCACCAGACGGCAGGCCCGCCGACGCCTTCTCCAGAGAAGTGCCGGCGGCGCTCGCTTTGAGGTCGGCTGCCGTCGCGCGGGCGGCCTCGAAGGCCTTCTCCTGGCGCAGCGTCCGCCTTGCACGCGGTCCTGCACCTCCTTGAAGCTCGGCGGGACGAGGGGCCTGCACGTCTCTGCACGGAGATGAACGCGTAGCCCGTCGGCAGCTGGAACGGCTCCGGCTCCGCCTCTCCGCGCTTGAGCTCGAAGGCGCGCGCCACCAGGGCGGAGCTGCGTTGGCGGCGGCGTGTCGACGCCGCGGGCCAGGGGCGCGCTCCGGTCCACGGTGAACCGCGCTCCTTGGCCACGTCTTCGATCGACTTGCCGCCGCAGCGCTTCCGAGATCCCCTGCATCTGCTCCTCGAGCAGCGTGTGCGCACGCGCGCTGGCCCATGCAGCGTCTTGCTGATGCGATCGCGCATCTGGGCGAAGGCGGGCGTCGCTCCACGCGCGGCGAGCCGTGACCGGATGACGTGGTAGCCGTACTTGGGTCTTCACGAGGTCCGAGGTCTCGTTGGGTGAGAGCGAGAAGGCGGCGTTCTCGAACTCGGGCACCATGCGGCCCCGCTCGAAGCAGGCAGCTCAGTCGCCTTGCGGCGCCGAGCCCTGGTCCTCGGACAGCTTCTTGGCCAGGGCGGCGAAGTCCGCCCCCGCCTTGGCCTGGTCGAGCGCACCCTGCGCGATCTTGCGCGCCTCGTCATCCACGTGCCCTCCGTGGCCCCGGAGTGGCCTTCACCTTGACCAGGATGTGCCTGGCGCAGACCTGCTCGGCCTGCTTGAACTCGTCCTGATGGCGCGTCGTAGGTACGCGCGCTCCTCGGCTTCCGGTCGACCGTGACCCGCGGCTGCAGCTTCGGCAGGGTCGAGCAGAGGTAGCTCAGGACGCGGCGCTCCGGGAACGCGTAGCGGTCCTTGTTCGCGTCGAAGCGCGCGCGCACGTCGGCGTCGGTGACGGCGACGCTGGAGACCTCCGCCGGCACCATGACGTACTCCGCCTTCACCTGCTCGTTGCGGCGCCGGAACTCCGCGCTCCGCTTCCGCGGGCGCGTCACCGTCCACGCCGTCGGTGACGAGCCGAGCTCCGACCGCGCTCGCGCAGCGAGGCGCCGCGCAGGTCGCTGCTCGAACTCCTGCCACGTGAGACGCCCTGGCAGCTCCAGGCGCCGGCGCGGCTCGTCCGCGCCCGATGAAACTGGCCGTCGATCCAACTCGGAAGCGCGGTGGCCAGTCGCTGCCGGAGGGCCTCGTCGTCGACGGTGAGGCCCAGCCGGCGCGCCTTCCAGCTCGGAGCGAGGCGGTCGTCCATCAGCGAGCCGCTGCAGGATCTGTTCCTCGAGGCCCATGCGCTTGGAGCCGTTCGGCGTCGAGGCGGCCCTGATACATCTGCGGTACATCTGCCGCTGGCGGAGGTACGCCTTCTGGTATTCGCCGACGGTGATGGGCAGCGACGCCCACCTCGACCAGGGTCGCGCCGCGGCGCGGCTGTCGATGCCCATGCCCGTGAAGGCGGGGATGTACAGCGATGACGAAGGCGGCGACCACCACCCACAAGAAGACATAGAGCCACCGCTGTGGCGGCGCATGAAGCCGAGGGCCATGCTCTCTCGTTTGCGGCTCTCCCTCGGAGGAGCCAAACGGCGATTCTATGCGGCGGCGGAAACGGCGGCAAACCGGAAGACGAAAGAGCGCCTGGTTTGCGGCCTCTCTCCGACGTGCGACTATAATGCCGAGCACTCTAAGTCGCTCGGGCGAAGGGTTTTAGGGAATGCCGGCCGAGCCTGACCGGTAGACACGCCAAGAGCCAGGACGACCTCGTCGACTGGTTCACCGTGTCCTATCGGTCCATCTTCCTCGCGATCCTCGTGGTGGTGCTCGTCGGCGGCGGGGCGGGTACTATTTCTGGACCCGCAACACGCCCGCGGCACGGCGCCATCGACCCCGCGCCCCCGCGACCGTCACCACCGCCCGCTTCACCACGCTCGAAGGCAACGTCAAGGTGAAGGCGGTCGGCACCTTCGAGTGGGTCAACGGCCGACCGCAGCGATGGCTGCTGCGCAAGAGCGACCTCGTGCGCACGGGGGCGGGCGCCGGCCGCGGAGATCACGTTCTTCGACGGGACGACGCTGTCACGTGCGGCCGGACAGCCTCATCACCATCGAGGAGAGCTCGGAGGACCCGCGGACGAAACAGCGCCGCGTGGCCTGCGCACATCTCCTCGGGCGAGGTGCAGCTTCAGACGCGCCCGCGTTCAGACCACGGCGGGGGCGGAGCGACGAGTTCTCCACTCCGACCCTGCGCACGACTACGGGGAGGCGGACGGCGGCGGCGGCGTGTCGGTGCAGGAATCGGGAGAGAGCAACATCAAGCTCTACACGGGGACGGCCACCGTGGCGCACCAAGACGGGCGACTCCGTCCAGCTCGCGGCCAACACCCAGCTGAAGGTGGACGCGGCGGGCAAGGCGGAGCCGGTGCACGCGCTGCCCTCGGTGCCCGCGCTGCTGGCCCCGCAGCACCAGACGGAGATCACCTACCAGGACCCGGCGCGCGCGACCACACCTGCTCGTCTGGAAGCCCGTGGCCGGCGCCACCGCCTACCACGTGATGCTGGACTACAGCGCCATACTTCAACCGTCCCCTGGTGGACCGTACCGGCATCACGGAGCCGTCGGTCGAGGTGCGCGGGCTCGACGTGGGCAAGTACTACTGGCGCGTGGCCGCCGTCGACAAGGACAACGCGGAGGAAGCTTCTCGGACTTCGCGCGCTTCACGGTCAGCCGGCCCCAGAGCGGGGCCCGTGGCGCCGGCGATCCGCCCCCATCATCATCGAATCGATCGACGTGCGGCAGAACATCCTGCAGGTGCGCGGACGGACGGAGCCGGGGCGACGCTGACGGTGAACGGACAGCGGGTGGACGTGGCCAGCGACGGCGCGTTCAACGAGTTCATCCAGCTTCCCGCCGAGAAGCCCGGCACGGCAGCGTCGTGGTCTTCCGCTCCGATCGGCATCAACGGGGGCGTGGCCGAGACGAAGCGGCCGGTGATGGTGGGCGAGTGACGTGAGGGCGCGCGGTGGCGGTCTTCAGCGGACCCGCCCTCCGGAAGCAACCTCGCACGCCGGCGACGCGGACGGTCTGGACTACGAGTTCTTCCCGGTGCCCTCGGCCCCGCGCGGCGACCTGGACGAGGCGCACCTCGAAGGAGCGCTGGTGGAGATCGGGGCCGCGAGCTCGGGGCGGCCCTCGGCCCTCCGTCGGACCCTGCCCGCACGGCCGGTGGGCAGCGTCTCGCTGCGCTGGGACGCCGCCGCGCTGAAGCGGTCACGCGAGCTGGGCTTCGACTTCCACCTCGCTTCCTGGCGGACGGGCGATCCGCACGCGCGCGAGGTGCTGGCCCACTTCGAAGACGCTGCGCGCCCGCGAGGGTCAGGCGCGGCGCGCCGGCGACACCCAGGGCCGCCTGCGCACGACCACGCGCCGCGCTCTGCGATCCTCACCGACATCGTGAAGACGGCGAACTCCATCCTGGAGCCGCGCAAGGTCATCGAGCTCATCATGGCCAAGATCCAGCAGCTCATCCCCTCCGAGGCCTGGTCCATGCTCATGGTGGACGAGGAGAAGCAGGAGCTGACCTTCGAGCTGGCCCTGGGCGAGAAGGGCAAGGACGTGTCCGTCTTCCGGGTCAAGATCGGCGAAGGGATCGCGGGCTGGGTGGCGCAGACGGGCGAGCCCACCATCGTCAACGACACCTCCAAGCGACCCGCGCTTCGCGCGCCGGTTCGACGCCACGACCCAGTTCCAGACCGCGCTCGATCCTCTGCGCGCCCCTCATCTCGCGCGGGCGCACCATCGGCGTCGTGCGAGGTCATCAACAAGCAGGGCGGCAAGCTTCACCCAGGCCGACCTCGAGCTGCTGCTCACCCTGGTCGAGCCCTGCGCCATCGCCATCGAGAACGCGATCCTGTTCCAGCGCACGGAGCAGCTCACCATCACCGACGACCTCACCACGCTCTTCAACTCGCGCTACCTGAACCTCTACATCGGGCGCGAGATCAAGCGCTGCAAGCGCCACGGCATCCCGCTCTCCGTCATCTTCCTCGACCTCGACGGCTTCAAGGGCGTCAACGACGCAGTACGGGCACCTGGCCGGATCCGCGCACGCTCGACCGAGGTCGGGCGGCATCCTGGTGCGAGGCGGTGCGCGAGTCCGACATCCTGGCCCGCTACGGCGGGGACGAGTTCGTGGTCGTGCTGCCGGAGACCCCGCCGTCGGGCGCCCTCGTCATCGCCGAGCGCATCCGCACGCGCCATCGAGAGCCACGTGCTTCCTGAGGACGCCAGGGCTGGAGGCACGCATCTCCGCCTCCTTCGGCATCGCCTCCTATCCCGACCACGCCCTCACGCCGGAGGGCCTGATACAGAAGGCCGATCAGGCCATGTATCGAGTCAAGGAGCGAGACAAGAACGGCATCGAGGTGGCAGTCTAGGCTGCATCGTCTGCCCTCACCGCAACGCAGGAGAAGCACCGCTTCATGAACCTCCGCTCGATCACCAACCTGAGCTTCCTGTCCAACGACCTCGCCATCGACCTCGGCACCGCCAACACGCTCGTCTACGCGAAGAACAAGGGCATCGTCGTCTCCGAGCCGTCCATCGTGGCCGTCAACAAGGTGACGGGGAAGGTGGAGGCGGTGGGCAAGGACGCCAAGGAGATGCTGGGCGCGCACCCCGGCAACATCGTGGCCATCCGTCCCATGAAGGACGGCGTCATCGCCGACTTCGAGATCACCGAGAAGATGCTCTCGCACTTCATCCGCAAGGCCCACAACCGCAACACCACTGGTGCGGCCGCGCATCATCATCGGGATCCCGTCCGAGGTGACCCAGGTCGAGAAGCGCGCGGTCAAGGACTCCGCCCTCAAGGCCAAGGCCTCCGAGGTCTACCTGGTGGACCAGGCCATGGCCGCCGCCATCGGGGCCGGCCTGCCCATCACCGGAGCCGACGCGGCAACATGGTGGTGGACATCGGCGGCGGCACCACCGACATCGCGGTGATCTCCTGGCCGGGATCGTCTATTCGAAGTCGGTGCGCGTGGCCGGCAACGAGATGGACGAGTCCGATCATCCAGTACATCAAGAAGAAGTACAACCTGCTCATCGGCGAGCGCACGGCCGAGCAGATCAAGCTCGAGATCGGGTCAGCGCCTTCCCCTCGACGAGCCCATGACCATGGAGATCAAGGGCCGCGACCTCATCGAGGGCATCCCCAAGACCCTCACCATCACGGACGCCGAGATCCGCGAGGCCCTGGCCGAGCCCATCAGCCATCATCGTGAACGCGGTGCGCGTGGCCCTCGAGCGCACGCCCCCGGAGCTGAGCGCGGACATCGTGGACCGCGGCATCGTGCTCACCGGCGGGGGCTCGCTGCTGAAGAACCTGGACAAGCTGCTGCGCGAGGAGACCTCGCTGCCCGTCTCCGTGGCCGAGGACCCGTTGAGCTCGGTCGTCCTCGGAACGGGAAAGATGCTCAGCGACTTCGATCTGCTTCGGAAGATCAGCCTTGATTAGTGCACTGACCCCGGGGCAACCGACCGCAGAGCGCGGCGGCGCCCGCGGGGCGGTGCCGCGCGAGGGGGTTTCAGGGGAGCTCTCCGCGCGCGAGATGATTGGAGAGTTCCCCCTGAGATTGAAGACAGCGCCTTAACCATGGCGCGCGTCCTCGACACCAAACGCTCGCGCTTCCTGCTCGGCGGGCTCGTGCTCGCCCACCTCGTGGTCATCAGCCAGCAGGTGGAGAAGGGCGGCGAGGAACTCGCTCCTGGGCCAGACCGTCTTCGCCGTGCTGTCCCCGCTGCAGCGCATGGTGGGGGCGGGCCTGGGCGCGGTGCTGGCCACCTGGTCCGGCTACGTGGACCTGCGCCGACGTCTATCGCGAGAACGAGGACCTGCGCGCGCCGCCTGGCCGCGCTGGAGATGAGCTGCAGCGGCAGCAGGACCGCCTGCGCGAGGCGGACCGCCTGCGCGAGATCGCGGACGTCAAGCCCTCGCTGCCCTTCGACACCCTGCTCGCCCAGGTGATCGCCACCGACGGCGTGCCCTGGTATCGCACGGTGACCCTCAACCGCGGACGCGCGGCGACGGCATCGCCCTCAACGCGCCCGTGATCAGCACGACGGGCGTGGTGGGGCGCGTGGTGGCGGTGGGGCCGCGCGCGCGCCAAGGTGCAGCTCCTGCTCGACCACGAGAGCGGCCTGGGCGTGCGCATCGAGCGCAGCCGCATCACCGCCGTCGTCTCCGGACAGGCCGGGTTCGCGGACCACGTGGGCAACCTGCTGGCCATGAAGTTCGTGCTCGTCCTGGCCGACGTGACCGTCGGCGACGTCGTGGTGACCTCCGGCCTCGATCGCATGTTCCCCAAGGGCCTCGTGGTGGGGCGCGTGCAGTCGGTGAAGACGACGGGCGGGCTGTTCAAGGACATCCTGGTGGCGCCGTCCGCCCACTTCGAGCGGCTCGAGGAGCTCATGGTCGTGCGCGCGCAGCCGGACGCACTCGAACTGACGCAGGAGGTCCGGCCTCCGGAACCCAGGCCGCCCCCGCCCCGCCGGCAAGAGCAGCCCCGCCGCACGATGAGGGTCTTCTGGACGGCGCTGGCCATCCTGGCCGCCCTCCCTCCTGCAGACGGCGCTCGGACGTGTGCTGCCCATGCAGGCCCGCGTGTTCGATCCCTTCCTGCTGCGTTCGTGGTCTACTGTGGGCTGACCGGCGGCGAGGTCCACGGCATGCTGGCGGGGGCGGCGGCGGGCTGGGTGCAGGACGTGCACTTCGGGGGCGCATCCTGGGCCTCCCGGGGCTGAGCAAGCTGCTGGTGGGCTTCGGCGTCGGCATCGGGTCCACGCGCTTCCACCTCGGGGAGCCGGCGGCCCGGCTGCTGGTGCTGATGGTGGCGACGATCGTGGACGCCCTGCTGTTCGGGCAGCTCGCGCAGGTCTTCGACGTGCAGGCCTACGAGCTGAGCCCGGTCGGGCTCATCGTGCGCGCGCTCGTGAACGGGGCGGTGGGGATGGTGGTCTTCGAGACGATGGACCGGCAGATGCGCCGGCTGGGCGCCACGCGCGTGAGGATCTACGAGGACCTGCGCACGGTCCAGCGGCGCGTGGGCGTCGTGCAGTTCCTCGTCGCCCCGGCCGTGGCCGGCCTGCTCGTCTACTTCTGGCACCTGCAGGTCATCCGCGGGAAATACTTCCGCGACCTGGCCGAGAACAACCGCATCCGCGCCCTGCCCATCCCGCTCCGCGCGGACCCCTCTTCGACCGCAAGGGCCGGATCCTGGCCGAGAACCGCTCGTCCTTCAACGTCGTGGTGACCTCGGAGCGGAAGGACAGCCTCGGGAGCGCCCTGGAGCGGCTCGCCAGGCTCATCTCGTTCGACCGCGCGAAGTGCGCGAGCGCCTCAACACGCAGGGGCCGCGCTTCCGCACGGTCGTGGTCAAGGCGGACGCGAGCGACGAGGACGTCGGCCACCGTCGAAGCGCGCCGGCTTGGAGGAGCCGGAGGCCAGCGTCGACGTGGTGCCGCTGCGGTCGTATCCGCTGGGCGTGGGCCTGGCCCACTCGCTCGGGTACGTGGGCGAGATCTCGGACCGCCAGCTCGAGACGAGCGCGGTTCGAGAGGCTCGAGCCGGGCAGCATCGTCGGCCAGGCCGGGCGTCGAGCTGCAGTACAACAAGGAGCTGATGGGCCGCGACGGTCTGCGCCGCATCGTCGTGAACAGCCGCGGCGTCGAGGTGCGCGGAAGCGGAGCGCAGGCTCCCGGTGGACGGTCCGCCCGCCACCCTCACCATCGACCTCGACCTGCAGGCGGCGGTGGTAGAGGCCATGGCGGGCAAGTCGGGGAGCGTGGTGGCCCTCGACCCGCAAAGCGGCGAGATCCTGGCCTACTTCTCCACACCCGCCTTCGATCCGAACTCCTTCTCCTCCGGGATCAAGGCCTCGGAGTGGGCCGAGCTGCTCAAGCGATCCCGGAGAAGCCGCTCCTGAACCGTCGCCATCCAGGGCCAGCTACGCCCCCGGCTCCACCTTCAAGATCGTCAACGCCGCTGGCCGCGCTGCAGGAGGGCGTCATCACGCCCCAGACGACGCTTCCATTGCCCGGGCTACCTCTCCATCTACGACACCATCTTCCGCTGCCACAAGGAAGACGGGCCACGGCACGGTGGACATGACCCAGGCCATCGCCCTCAGCTGCAACGTGTACTTCTACAACGTGGGCGTCCGGCTCGAGATCGAGCGTCTCAGCAAGTACGCGCACATGCTGGGCCTCACGCCCAGCCCACGGGCATCGACCTGCCCCACGAGACTGCGCGGCCTGTTCCAGGACCCCGAGTGGAAGATGCGGACGCAGAAGGCGCGCTGGTTCCCCGCGGAGACGGTCTCCGTGGCCATCGGCCAGGCCATGTCCGTCACCCCGATGCAGCTGGCGCGCGTGGCGGCGGTGGTGGCCAACGGCGGCAAGCTGGTCGACGCCGCATCTCGATGAAGGCGATCGGGCGGCCGTGCCCGTCGACTTCCCGGCTCCCGAGGACCTCGGGTTCCGTCCGGACGTGATCGCGCGCGGTGCGGGACGCCATGGTGCGCGGTGGTCAACGAGGGCACCGGCAGCGCGCGCCAAGCTCGCGGGCATCGCGGTGGCGGGCAAGACGGGCTCCGGCCCAGGTCGTGACCCACGCGCGCCTGGAGACGCAACAAGAAGGCGCGCGAGTACCAGCCGCACGGCTGGTTCATCTGCTTCGCGCCCCGCCGACAACCCGAAGGTCGCGATGGTCGTGATGGTCGAGCACGGCACGGCCGGCGGACATGTCCGCCGCTCCCGTGGCCGGCCAGATCCTGGCGCGCTACTTCGGCGTGCGCGCGATCGGCCGCATGACGCCGCCCCCGACAACCCGCCCGTGAGCCTTCGCCGGTGCCGCTGCGCGCGCAGGTGGCGCCGGCCTCTCCCGCCCTCGCCCAGGCGCGGCCGACACTAGCATGGCCATCGACCGGCGGCTGCTCTTCAACATCGACTGGGGCTTCCTGGCGGCGGCCCTCATCCTCATGCGGCATCGGCGTGGCCACCATCCTGCTACCGCCACCTTCGCCGGCCGGAACACCGGGCCTGGAGGTCAAGCAGCTCTACGCCATCGCCCTCGGCCTGGTCGGCATGCTGGTCGTGCGTGTCGCTCGACTACCGGCGCCTCGTGGACCGCGCGCCCGTGCTGTACCTGGCCGCGCGTGGGCGTGCTCGTGCTACGTCCTCGTCTTCGGACCGCGCATCGCGGGCACGCGCCGCTGGTTCATGGGGCCGGGCGGATTCCAGATCCAGCCCAGCGAGTTCGCCAAGCTGGTGGCGGCCCTGCTCGTGGCCAAGCTCTTCGCGGAGGCGAAGAAGGAGACGCTCGGACTCGTCGACCTCCTGGTGCCCGGCGCGGCCGTGGGCCTCATGGTCGTGCTCATCGCCGCCGAGCCCGACCTCGGCACCGCGTTCACCCTGGTGCCGCTCTTCCTGACCGTCGCCTTCCTGGCCGGCCTGCGCGTGCAAGCGCGATCCTGGGTCGCGCCTCGTGATGCTGGTCGTGGGCAGCCTGGGCTGGATGTTCGCGCTCAAGGACTACCAGAAGTCGCGCATCTACACCTTCCTGGACCCGAGCCTCGACCCGCGGGGCGCCGGCTACCAGAAGATCCAGTCGAGATCGCGGTGGGCTCGGGAGGCCTGGCGGGCAAGGGCTACAAGCAGGGCACGCAGAGCCAGCTCGGCTACCTGCCCGCGCGCCACACCGACTTCATCTTCTCGGTGCTCGCCGAGGAGAACGGGTTCGTGGGCGTGGTGGCGGTGCTCGGGCTGTACCTGTTCATCCTGTGGCGGGCCTTCGAGACGGCGCAGATGGCCCGCGACCGCGTGGGCGCCTTCCTGGCCGCCGGCATCGCCGCGATCCTCGCCTTTCCAGGTCGTATACAATGTCGCCGATGGTGGCCGGCCTGGTGCCCGTCAAGTGGGCCTGCCGCTGCCACTCATGAGCTATGGCGGGTCCTCCGTCCTCTCCTCCTTCTCGCGGTCGGCCTCATCCTCAACGTGCCGCATGCGCCGCTTCGCCAATTGATACGCCGTCCCTTGCCTGATACCGAATTTTTTCGCTTGCCTCACTTGCCAAGTCAGGGGGCACTCACGCCTCGCCGGGTGGACGTTCGCACTGCGCTACCAACGGGGTGTGTGGCTGCGACCCCTGAAACCCCCTCGCTCGGCGCCGCGCTGCGCGCGTGGCCGGAGCTGTTAAGTCAGGGGGCACTCACGCATCGCAGCGTGGGCGTTCGCGGCCCCCTGAAACCCCACTCGCTCGGCGCCGCGCTGCGCGTGGCCGAAAGGTTAAGTCAGGGGGGCACTCACGCATCGCAGCGTGGGCGTTCGCGGCCCCCTGAAAGCCCATCGCTCGGCGCCGCGCTGCGCGCCGCCGAGCTCTACGTTTCGCAGTCAGAGCCTTTCCTCCCACGACCCGGCCCACGACGAGGCCGGCGGGCGCAGGGACGGCTCATGGAGGGGACCTTCCATCGACCAAGGCACCTCATCGTGAGCAGCACGCCCCAGGAGACCAAGGTCGCGCTCCTGGACGACGGCATCGTTTCCGAGATCTTCATCGAGCGGGAAGCCCACCGCGGGATCGTCGGGAACCTCTATAAAGGGCAAGGTGACCCGGGTCCTCCCGGGGATGCAGTCGGCCTTCGTCGACATCGGCCAGGAGCGCGATCGGCGTTCCTCTCACGTTGCCGACGTGATCGACGGAGCTCGACGAGAACCTCTCACGCCGGAGGAGATCGATGCCGATGGTGTTGCT
>ERZ1370068.9303-contig-809_pt1 | contig 15746 bp, 17 predicted proteins | sample MGYA00561227_ERZ1370068 | MGnify/ENA primary metagenome ERZ1370068 (study PRJEB38410, sample SAMEA6850437) | metagenome | study: Metagenomic assessment of the ecological functions of the soil: analysis of the soil microbiota associated with the...
GGTATGCTTCGTTCAGTTACGTATTGCTGGCGTCGAGTACGAGAAGGACGGCAAGGTCGTGCAGGCCACGCGCGCGCGAGACCATCCTGTCGGCCGGCGGCGTCGCCAGCCCGCAGATCCTCGAACTGTCCGGCATCGGCCAGCCCGAGCTGCTGAAGAAGCACGGCATCGAGGTCAAGCACGAGCTGCCAGGCGGTGGGCGAGAATTTCCGCGACCACATCAACGCCCGCATCATCTGGAAGGTGAAGGACCCGCGCGTCTCCTACAACCACATGGCGCGCGGCGTCGGCGCGGTCACGCCAGATGATGAAGTACCTCGCGACCGGCGGCGGCTTCATGAGCCTGCCCGTCGGCGCCACTGCTCGCCTTCCTGCAGCACGCGGCCCGAGCTCGCGACGCCCGACGTGCAGATGCATCTCGTGCCCTATTCCATCAAGGACCCCAAGACCCGCAAGCTGCAGGACTTCCCGTCGATGACGATCGCCTGCTACCAGCTGCGGCCCGAGAGCCTGGGCTCGATCCACATCCGCTCGGCCGACCCCAGGGCGCAGCCGGCGATCCGCTTCAACTTCCTGGCCGACCCGATCGACCAGCGCGCCATGGTCGGCGGCTTCCGCATGATGCGGAAGATCGTCGACGCCGCGCCGATGGACGCCTATCGCGGCGAGGAGTTCTCGCCCGGCCCGTCGGTCGAGCAGCGACGAGGAGATCCTGACCTGGATCCGGAACAACTCGCAGACCGCCTACCACCCGATCGGCACCTGCCGCATGGGACCGGCGGCCCGAACACCGTGGTCGACGACAAGCTCAAGGTGCACGGCCTCGAGGGCCTGCGCGTGGCCGACGCCTCGATCTTCCCGACCATGCCCTCGGGCAACACCAACGCGCCGTCGATCATGGTCGGCGAGAAGAGCGGCCGACATCCTGAAGGCGGCCAGCGCTAGATCCGTCCGCCATATCACCGCCTGATCACCGCGCACACGGCCGCGCGCGCACCCTATGTTGATGTTCTCGACCGCAACGTGAGGGGAGCATCATGAGCGCGACCGCCGAAAGCCGAAGGTTCGATTCACGGGTTGCCGCGTGACGGCGGTCTCTACAAGGAGGTCCGGCAGGCGTTGCGGTCGCTCTGCCCGCAGGCCGCTGCTCAACTGGCGCGAGGCGCGCTTCTACGGGCGCTACGGCGAGGTCGAGCTGCACCTGCTGGAATTCCTGTGCCAGCGCGACCGCGACGCCATCGACGTCGGCGCCAACGACGGCAGCTACGTGCACTACCTGCGCCGGCACGCCCGACGGGTCATCGCCTTCGAGCCCATGCCGAGTCTCGCCCGACGCGCTTGCGCGCGCAAGTTCCGGCGCGGCGTCGACGTCGAGCTCGATGGCGCTGTCCGACGCGCGCCGGCACTGTCGCGCTGCGCATGCCGGTGGTCGACGGCGTCGTCGGTGACGCGGCTGCTCGACGGTCTCGCTCGACGGCATCGGCCACCTATCCCGGCCATCGCGCCATCGAGGTGCCGATGGACGCGCTCGACAGCGTCTATGGCGGCGATGTGGGCTTCATCAAGATCGACGTCGAGGGCCACGAGCAGGCCGTGCTCGACGGCGCGGTGGCAGACGATCCGCGCGCTGCCAGCCGCGCCTGCTGGTCGAGGTCGACGAGCGCCTGTCGCCAGGCGGCCTGGCCCGCGCCAAGGCCTATTTCACGGACCTCGGCTATCGCGGCTACTTCGTCCACAGCCGGACGGCATCGAAGCCGATCGAGCCTGTTCTCGACCGACCGACTGCAGAAGCCCGGCCGATCTGCCCGGACCTCGACGGCGCCGCTGCAGCAGCGCCAGCGCTTCGGCCGCTACATCTACAATTTCATCTTCCTGCCGCCAGACGAGCCGACCGAGACACTGCGGCAGATGTCGAAGCGTCTGTCGCAGCTCTGAGCCGCCAGCCGGCTCAGCCTGCGCGATGTGCTGCCACGAGGTGGCGGCCGATCCGCCGCCAGTCGAAGCGATCGGCGCAGGCGTCGTAGGCGGCGTGCCTGCCGCGCGTTCAGCCGCGGCGAAATCGTCGATCAGCTCGACCACGCCCTCGGCCAGGGCGGCGATGGCTGTCGAACAGGCCGATGCTGCTGCCCGTCCTCCAGCGGCATGCCCGGCAGGGCGACCCGCATGGCCGAGGATCGGCAGGCGGTTGAACACATAGTCCAGGCCCTTGAGCTTGAAGCCGCCCAGAGCGTCCGGCACCAGCGCGAGCCGCGCATCGCGCATGTAGGGCCGGACATCGTCGACCCGGCCGACGAAGTCGACCGAGGGAAAGCGCCGCCGCAGAGATCCGCGAGATAGGCCGGCCTCGACCTCGCCCACGACCTGCAGCTCGATGCCCGCGCGCGCGCCAGCATCGCCGTGGCGGCGGTCGAGAAACGGCTCCAGCGCTGACCCGCTTGGGCGGCCAATCGAGACTGCCGACCAGGACGGCACGCCGCGGCACGTCGTCGTCGATCGTGCGTGCGGCGAGCCGTGGCCGCGCATAGCCCGGCGGCAGGAGAGACGATCGGCACGTCCGCCCGGCGTCCGCCGCGAAACGCCGGCAATCTTCCGGCGTGTTCGACGTCACCAGGTCGGCTGCCGGCGATCAGCCGGCGCTCGAGGCGGTCACCTTCCGAGCTGATCGATCGCCTTCATGCACACGGCGCAGGCCCTCGCGCTGCTTCGGCGATGCGGCGCGCGACCGTGATCTCGTGATTGTGAGCGATGTAGACGATGCGTGGCGGCCGCAGGCGCTGCGGGCGCGATGGCGCAGGACGCGGCGCAGCGCCCATCGCTGCACAGATGCTGTCGAACACGACCGCGTCCCACGACCGCTCGGCGAGGGCCTCGCTCGAGCATCTGCCTCCATGGCCGGCGAATGCCGCGCTGGCGCCGCATGCGGACCGGGCGCGACAGCAGCCGCCGCCAGGCAGGCTTCGGCCTCTCGTCGCGCAAGCCGCCAGCTCGATGCCGCGCGGGTCGGCATGACGGCCGCGGGTTCTCGGCCGGGCCAGGCCGATCACCGCGAGCGAGGCGCCGGCGCGACGTGCCGCCTCGATCAAGCCCTTGGAGTAGATGAGCTGGCCGTTGGTTGCCGGGTCGGGATCGGCAAGGGTGATCCACAGGCACTGCATCGCAACCTCCCGTACCCCAAGACGATGTGAAGCGGGCCGTCGCAACGCTAGTGACCAAGCTGTGTCGCCGCAACCCAGCGACCAGTGGCCAAGACCGATCCTCCGACCTCCGATTTCAGTCAGCGTTGCCGCGCCGACAACACCGTGCTCGCGGCCACAACCTGAACACTGGCCAGCGTGGCAGGATCGCATTTCTATGAGTCGCATCGGCCCGCCAGCCCCGGGCCGCGCGAGAGGGTGTCTCGCGAGGGAGGCTAAATGTCTCTGGCCGTGCCGGAGGAGACGTCATTTACAGACCGCGTTCGTTTGCAACAAGTCGGAAAGCGTGCTGCTCGGTCATCGAGAAATGCCTCGACAACGGGTTGGGCATCTGCCTGATCGTCGAGGACGACCAGCGCTTGATCGGCCGGATCTCGCTCGACGACATACGGCGAGCGCTTGATCGACGGCACCGCGATCGTCGACCTCCGACCCTGGAATGGCACCTGGCCGGTACCAATGGCGGGGCCTCACCGAACCGGTTGCGCAACGACATCGCTGACGACGCGCGTTCTGCAGGCGGTGGTCGATCCGAGCGGCCATTTGACCGGCGTCCTGATCGATCGATCGATCCAGCCCGTCCAGGTCGCAATGCCCCATATGACCGCGCCATGAGTTCCGCTCCGCTGCTGGATGCCTTCATCTCCGGCTGGATCTCGAGCAAGGGCCCCTACGTCAAGAAATTCGAGGAAGATTTCAGCCGCTTCGTCGGGGTCCGGCACGGCGTCGCCGTGTCGAACGGCACCGTCGCCCTGCACCTGGCGCTTGTCGCCCTTGGGATCGGGCCGGGCGACGAAGTGATCGTGCCGGACCTGACCTTCGCGGCGACCATCAACGCGGTGCTCTATTGCGGCGCCACGCCGGTGATCGTCGATGTCGACCGCCAGACCTGGTGCATGTCGCTGGAATCGATGAAGCGCGCCTGCACGGCACGGACCAAGGCGATCATTCCTGTCCATCTCTACGGCCGGCCGGCCGAGATCGGGCCGATCGCCGACTTCCGCCAAGAGCCGCGGCATCGCCGTGGTCGAGGATTGCGCCGAAGCGCACGGCGCGCGCTACGCGCGGCCGAGCGGTCGGGCAGTTCGGCGACGTCTCCTGCTTCTCCTTCTACGCCAACAAGATCGTCACCACGGGCGAAGGCGGCATGTGCCTCACCGACTCGGACGGACCTCGCGAAGTCGCTGCGCGTGCTGCGCGACCACGGCATGTCGCCGGACCGCTCCTACTGGCACGAGAGGGTGGGCTACAACTACCGCATCACCAACCTGCAGGCGGCGATCGGCCAATCGCAGCTCTGGCGCGTCAACGAGGTGCTGCAGCGCAACGCCCGCATCGCCAGCCCTCTACCACGAGGCGCTCGAGGGCATCCCGGGCGTGCGCTTTCCGCCGGCCATGCCCGACGAGTACGAACCTGTGGTGTGGATGGCCTGCGTGCAGGTGCCGGCCGACAAGCGCCTGCCGCTGATGCGCGCGGCCCACGAGGCCAAGATCGAGACGCGGCCCTTCTTCCATCCCCTCGTCCCTGCCGCCGTACGGCAAATATGGCCCGCGCCTGTCCCAACAGCATCGAGCTCTCCGCCACCGGCGTAAACCTGCCGACGTCGAGAGCCGTCGACGAGCAGGTCGTCGAGCGCGTCGCCCGCGTGTTCCACGACGTGCTCGCGCTGACGGCGAAGGCCGCACGCCATGCTGTCTTCCATCATCATCGGCGGCGGCCCCGGCGGCCTGGGACCACTGATCTGGGCCGCGCAGCACGGGATTGCTGCCCGGACTGGCTCGACCGCGGCGTCGCCGTCGTCGAGCGCCAGGCCCATCTCGGCGGCACGCTGGGGCGGTTCGGCATCCACTCCGATCTCGCTGGGCGGTTCCTACCTCGAATGCCTTGAAGCAGTCCGGCCTGCCGGAAGCGCTGCGGCCCTTGCGCGACGATCCGCTCGCGCGCGAGATGGCAGCAGTATCGCGACAGCTTTCCGCCGCTCGTGCCTCGTCGACCGCTTCATGCGCCGAATCGGCATCGCGCCTGGCGGCGATGCTGGCCGAGCACCGCCTCCGCCCTGCGTCTTTGCACCGAGGCGCGCGCGCGGTGCGGCTGCGCGCCCGACGGCACGGTCGCGGTCGAGACCATCGGATCCGACGGAACGCGAGCGCCACCTCTTCGCCCGCTCCGCGGTCGTCGCGCTGGGCGGCCGCCAGTTGCTGGCCGCAGCAGGCGCTGTTGCCGGGCCTGACGCTGGCCGGCTGCCGCATGCGCCGCGTGATGCCGTCGGACCGCGCGCTTGTCGAGCGACGGCCTCAGGGAGGCCAACCACATCCTGGCCGCTGCAGGCCGGCGGCGGATCCTGATCCTGGGCGGCTCGCACAGCGCCTACGCCGTGGCCGGATGCGCTGCTCGGGTTGCCGGCCGCCGAGCGACTGGCCGCGGGGCAGATCGTCGATCCTCCAGCGCCGCGAGCCGCGCATCTTCTATCCCGACCGCAACGCTGCGCTCGACGATCTCTACGACGTCGAGCCGGGCGACATCTGCCCGCGCACCCAGAGGGTCAACCGCATGGGCGGCCTGCGCGGGCTTCGGTCGCGAGATGTGGCGCCAGATCGCGCGCCGTCCGCGGACACTGCCCGAGCCGCGGGTCGTCGCCGTGCCGATGCAGCAGTTCTCCGCCACCCGAGCTGCACGTTCGCAGATGCGAAAGGGCGGCGCTGGTCGTGCCCTGCTTCGGCTATCGCTCGGTGACGCTGCCGGTCTTCGATGCGCAGGGCGCGACGGCTGGCGCTCAGCGCCGAGGCGGGCGGCGTGGCCGTGGGCGAGGACAGCCGGCTGCTGCTGGGCGACGGGACGAGCCTGCCCAACCTGTTCGGCATCGGCCTCGGCACCGGCTACAGGCTGCCCGCCAGCATGGGCGGCGAGCCCAATTTCGACGGCCAGGCCAACAGCCTGTGGCTCTATCAGAATGATATCGGCGCGGTGATCTACCGCGCCATCCATGACCTCGTGCGCGAGGCGCCGGCCGCGATCGCGGCCTAGCCGCCCAGCCGCCGCTTCACATCCTCGGAATCGGGATCGCCTTCAGCGAGCGCGCGTCGCCGTCCTTGCGCGCCCAGATGCGGCGTCTCCGTGCCCTCGGCCGCGGCCTGGCCCGACGCGTCGCGGAAGACGTGGCGGATGGTGAAGGCTGCGGCCGAACTCGCTCGACGTGACTTTCGATCACGAGCTTCTCGCCGTGCTGCGAAGCGCGGCGGAAGGAACATTCGGCCGCGACCAGCGGCGTGCCCTCCTTCCACTGGCCGCTGCTCACGTCGTCGCGCTTCAGCCCGCGCGGCGAGGAACAACCGGTAAGGTCGCCTGGTCGATCCAGCGGAAATAGGAAGGGTAGTAGACGATGCCGGCGGGATCGCAGTCGCCCCACTCGACGGTGACTTCGTGCCGACTACTCCAGCGGCATGACGCAGAACGGCAGGCGACGCGGCGATCGCCGCCAGCGTCCTGGCAAGCGACTCGCCATCCGGATCGGCAAGTGGCCGCGACGCGCGCATTGGCGACGGCATCGGCGGCCGCTTGCGGTGCCAGGCGGCCGGCCAGCGCCGGCGCGATCACTTCGGTCGGCGATGCGGTGATAGTTGCCGAGGCCGCGCTTATAGGTGTCGCCGTAGCCCTTGATCAGGCGCGCGCGACTCCGGCGATCTCGCGCGCAAGATCGATGCTGAGCGGCGCGGCGGCGCGGACCATGGTCCAGCCAGCGCTCGATCTCGCGCCTGCTCCTCGACGTAGCGCGAAGCTGTGCGGCCGCCACCAGCGCAGGCTGCGCCAGCAGGCGCAGGCGCGCAAGCCCCAGATCGTGGTCGGTGCGCACATGCATGGAGAAATAGACCTTGCCCAGCCGGCCGCGTGCGCTCCGCCCAGGCCAGGCGATGCGCGCGCCAGCGCCGGCGGCAGGATGGCGGCAGATCTCCTCGATGCCCGGCTTGAAATGCTCGGTGATCTCCGAGCGGCTCGTGCGGCTTGGCGCGCACCTCGGCAGCGCACGCGCGCCATGCGGCTCGGCGCGAGATCTTGGCCTGCGCCACGCGGATCACGTCCTCGAACGACATGCGCACCGCGAGGTGGCGCGCCGTCTCGCGCAACAGGTCGTCGCGCGCCAGCGCATTCAGCGGTCGAGGCGATCGAGGATAGAGCGCGGCGTAGCGGCGATCCTGGTAGGCGGCGAGACGGCGGATGCCCCTCCTCCACCATGTCGAGGCTGGCGGCCGGATACGCCCGCGCGCGCGCGCTCGATCAGGTCCTCGACGCCGATCGCGCCGCCGCCTGGCGCTTGCGATGCTCGCGCACCGCCTGCTCGAGCTCGCCGCGCGCATGGCCGCGGCCGAAGGCGAAGGCGGCGAGGTTGGTGTCGACCGACTTGCCGGCGTGCGCGGATCGCGGCCTCGAAGGCCGCATCGGGAATCGGCAGCCTGCCCGAACCCGCCAGGGCGCCCAGCAGCGACGGCGTTGATGCACGCCGCCCGATTCCTCGGCGGCCTGGTCCATGTCGAACAGGATCTGTGCCTTGCTGCGCTCCTTCACCGCGCGCAGCAGGCGGCCGACGTCGAAGCGCGCCGTCGCCCATCGCGGTACGTCTCGCCGATCGACAGCACGCGATGGGTCGAGGCGATCAGGGTCGTGCGATCGGGCGTGACGAAGCCGTTGAAGATCATGCGGCCGGCCTCGAGCGAGCTCGGTCGCCAGCGCCACGTCGACCTCGCCGATCGCCGGATTGAGCGCCAGCACCGAGGGTGCGGCGCCCGCGTCGGCATCACCTCGAGATAGTAGGTCGTTGCGCCGGTGCGCTGGGCGACGCCCGGGATCTGCGTCGCCTGCACGCCCAGCCCGCTGGCTTTGCGCGGCGGCCACGATCCAGTCGCACAGCACGCCGCCGCCATCGCCGCCCAGCGCGCCGATCAGGATGGTGACGGGCTTAGGCCATGCTGTCGCCGGCTGAGCCATCGCCCCAATGACGCGCCGAGCGCAGCCGCCACTCCAGCCGATCCCACCAGGTCGGCGTTCTGCACGATGTCGGCGCTTGTAGAAGGACGGGCAGAGCGACGGCGGCGTCCGCCACCTCGCCGCACAGGCCGCAGCCGACGCAGCCGTTGTTGACGTGCGCCACCGGGTCGGAGCGCAGCGGATCGGGGCTGGGCTTCACCACCAGCGACGGGCAGCCGGACAGGCGGATGCAGGAATGGTCGCCGGTGCAGACCTCGTCGTCGACGCCGAAGCGCGTGCGCACGACGCGCTCGCCGCGCTTGAGCTGCGGCGGCGATCTCGGGCCGGATGCGGCGCTGGCGCGCGAGCTGGCACTCGCCGTCGGCGACGATGACCTTCAGGCCCTGTGTCGTCGGTGCTCATCGCCTCGCGCAGGGTCGTGAGCATGGTGCCGACGTTGTAGGTCCGGATGGTGCGCAGCCATTTCGACGCCCATCGCCTTCAAGCGTCGCGGCGATGTCCGACGTCGGTCTCGCCGTCGCGCGCGGTTGCCGGCGGTGTTGGGGATGAACTGCGCGCCGGTCGCCGAGGTGTAGCCGTTCTGCATGATGACCAGCACGCGGTCGCCGCGGTTGAACATCGACGAGGCGACGCCGCTCGAACAGGCCGTTGTGCCAGAAGCCGCCGTCGCCCATCACCGAGATGGTGCGCTTCTGCATGACAGGCGCCACCGCGCCGCGCGGCGGCAAGCGCACATGCCGAAGCCCAGGATCGAGTTGCCGAGGTTGAACGGCGCCAGGGTGGCGAAGCGAATGGCAGCCGATGTCGCTCGAGATGTGGACCTTGCCGACCTCGCGCTCCAGCAGCTTGATCGCCGAGAAGACCGGCCGCTCGGGGCAGCCGACGCAGAAGCCCGGCGGCCGGAGCGGCAGCGGCCCGCCCAGCAGGCGCTGCGCCTCGGCGCGGCCGGCGCGCGCCGCCTCGAAGCGCTCGCGCGGCCTGGCGAGGTCGATGTCGTTGGCCGACTGGGCGAAGAATTTCAGCAGCCCGTCGGTCACCACCTCGGCGGTGTACTCGCCCGCCATGCGGCAGCACGTCCTTGCCGTAGAGCTTGGTGTCGATGTCGCGCTTGCGCAGGATGGCGTGGATCGCCTGCTCGATGTAGTCGGGCGCGCCCTCCTCGACCACCAGCACGGCGCGCTTGCCCTTGCAGAAATCGACGATCTGGTCGGGCACCAGCGGGTGCGTGACGTTCAGCACCAGGGTCGGGATCTTGCCCTCGATTTCCAGGCCGGTCGAGGCCGCGCACCAGCACGTTGGTGATGCCGCCCTGCACGATGATGCCGAGATCGCAGCGCTCGCCCGGCAGAAACTCGTTCAGGCCGTGCTCGACGATGAAGCGCTGCGGCGGCGGGCTGGCGCACCTCGACCTTGATCTTCTCGTGCGCGTAGGTCGACGGCGGGTGCGAGATGCGGTCGTAGCTGTGCGCGGCCGGCTGCGCGAGCCGCATGATTGCGCGAGATTGCCGGCGGCTTGTTGTTCTAGGCCACGAACTCGCCGGTGACGTGGCAGGCGCGGATGCGCAGCTCCATCATCACCGGCGTGTTGGATGGCTTCCGAGAGCTCGAAGGCCTTCTCCGATGCAGCGCACGATGGTCGGCAGGTGCGGGCCGCGGGTCCATCAGCCAGAGCGAGGATTTCAGCGCATAGGCGTGGGCGCGCTCCTGGATGACCGAGGCGCCCTCGCCGTAATCCTCGCCGACCACGATCAGCGCGCCGCCGATCACGCCGGGCGAGGCGAGGTTGGAGAGCGCGTCGGCCGCCACGTTGGTGCCGACGATCGATTTCCAGGTGACGCAGCCGCGCATCGGATAGTTGATCGAGGCGCCCAGCAGCGCCGCCGCCGAGGCCTCGTTGGTGCAGGTCTCGAAGATGGACGCCGAGCTCGTCGAGCAGGTCCTGCGATCTCGACCAGCACGTCGACCAGATGCGAGACCGGCGCGCCCTGGTAGCCGCCGACATAGGCCACGCCCGACTGCAGGATGCGCCTTGGTGACGGCGAGGATGCCCTCGCCGCGGAAGATCTCGCCCTCGCCCAGCCGCAGCGCCCGGACCTCTTCGGTGAAGGAGCGTTCCGGGTTGGTGCGCTGGGCGACGGGGACTGGGCAGCCGGCTGGTCGAGCATGGAGCGTGAGTATAGGGGCTATCGGCGCCGGACCGATCGATCCCGTTTGGGAGCGCCTGATGCCCTCGGCCCGGGCCTTCGGAACCAGCAGTCGCGGAACGGCGCCAGGATGCTTCTCGCGCACGGTGGTGTCGCCTTCAGGACCGACAGCGCCAGGGCCACGGCCTCGAGCGTCGAGACGGCGTCGGGCCGCGCCTCGCTGGCGCAGGTTGCCGTAGAGCGACGGGCCGTCGGGCACGATCGACGAAGCGGCGCAGCCTGGTCAGCCATGGCGTTGCGCCACCACAGCGCCTTGGCCTGCGCCCAGTTGCCGTCGAGCGCCACCAGGCCCTCAGGCCGGCCGCGCGCCGCCGCCTGGTCGGCAAGCGGCTGGCCCTTGCGGTCGAGCGCAATCAGCGGACCGCCGCCATTGGCCGGCACGCGCGTGTGCGCGGAGCCGAGATAGAGCACGCCCCAGTCCTGCGCCTCCGCCGGCAGCCCGCAGCGCATGGGCGAGGTTGCGCCACGACAGGCCGACCACGAGCTTGTGCGCTGGCCAGCGTGCCGGCACAGCAGGCTCGGCCGTGCCGAGCACGCGGTCCTGCTTCCTGCGGATGCTGCAGGATCAGGACGGCGTTACCTTGTTGTCGACACGGGTCGGCTCGTCTGGCATGCGCGGACATATGACCCCGTAGCCATGGCTGCGCCATGAGCGTTGCCGTCATCGCCGTTCGACAGCGTCGCCAAGCTGCCGACCGAAGCCGATGGCGCCGTCGTGGTCGGCGGCTCGCACGGCGCGGTCTATGCCGCCTATCATGTCGGCCAAGGCCGGCTGCCGCGCCGCGATCCACCACGACGCCGGCATCGGCAAGCGACGAGGCGGGCGTCGAGCGGGCTGGCCTACGCCGACGAGCACACGGCATGGCCATGGCTGCCGTGCGCGACGCGCCAGCGCGCGCATCGGCGACGGCGAGGACATGCATGCGCGCGGCATCATCAGCCGCCATAATGCGCTGGCAGCCGCATGCGGCGTGCGTGCCGGGCATGAGCTGCCAAGAGGCCGCCGAGCTTCCTGAAGACGGCGCGCGTGGCCGCACGCCGAGCCGCCGCCGATGGGCGAGGACGCGGCACATCGTGCGACGGCATCGCCTGTGTCGATTCTTCCAGCTCGCTGCTGGTGCGCAGGACCGACGGCCGGATCGTCGCAACCGGCAGCCATGCCGGCGTCGAATTCCGGTCGTGGCGACGGCGGCGTGGCTCAGGCCGCGGCTCGCCTTCTTCAACGATGCAGGGCCCGGCGCTGATCAGCGGCGGCGTGCCGGGGCTCGACGTGCTCGGAAAAGGCCGGCATCGCCGGCGTCGCCGTCGCCGCCCTTTCGGCGCGCATCGGCGACGGCCGCTCCACGTTGCAGGACGGAACGTATTTCCGCGGTCAATGATGCGCGCATACCGGCTGGGCGCGCGTGTCGGCGCGGCGCAGCTCTTGCCTTGGCGCGCGCGCTGGCCGAAAAAGCCCAGGCATAATCGCGGGGAAGACCGAGGCATGGCCGTCGTCAACGTGAAGTCGGAAATCGCCGGCAATGTCTGGAAGATCCAGCTCAAGCCAGGCGACAAGGTCGAGGTCGAGGGCGAGATCATGATCCTCGAATCGATGAAGATGGAAATCCCCGTGCTCTCGCCCAAGGCCGGCACCATCAAGGAGATCAAGGTGAGCGAAGGCGAGGCTATCGGCGAAGGCCAGCTCGTCGCCGTGCTAGATGCGTAGCGCGGAGTCAGGCCCTCAGCGCCGCCCGAGTCTCCGGGCAGGGGAAGCTAAGCGCGTGCCGTCGGGCGCTTGGCGACGCCGCTCCACCAGCGCGACAGGCTTCTTGTGTGTCCTGGGGATCGGCAGCTTGCAGGCGCCGCGCGCGGTCAGCAGCGCCACCCGGGCGGCAGATGTCGGCGATGTTGTAACGGTCGACACCGATGAACTGCCGGCCTTCGAGCTCGCGATCGAGCCAGCGCATGCGCTCGACCAGGTGGGGCAGCTGCGCGCGCACCCCATTGCGGCATCTGCCTCGCGCCGGCCGACCCAGAACGGATGGGTATGGACGAAGACGTCGATCACCGGCAGCAGAGCAGCTCGATCTCCATGCGCCGGTTCCACATCTCTCGACCCGAGCCGTCGCTGTCGTCGAGCGACCGAACAGGGGCGGCTCGGGCATCATCTCCTCGAAGTAGCGGCAGATCGCCACCGATCTGACAGCGTCGTGCCGTCGTCGAGTCCCAGCACCGGCAGCTGGCCCGAAGCGAGGTTTCCGCGCAGGAAACGCCGTCGCCTTGTGGCCCATCGTGTCCATGTCGAATTCCTCGACCGGCACGTGGGCGCGCTTCTCGGCCATGGAAGATGCGCACGCGCGACGCGGGTTGGGCGCGTCCTGAGGCTGTAGAGTTTCATGGCGGCAAAGCTTTCAGCACGGCGTCCTGACGACGCCCGTCGAAATCGCGCCGCGGGCCGGCTTAACGCGGCAAGTATGAGGCGGCGGGCACCGTTGCCCTTCGGCAACTCGAAGCGGAAATCTGCGAGATGAAGCGCCTCTGTATGCGCGGCGGCGCACGCACGCGGCGATCAACGTTCCCAGACTGGACACAATCGGCGGTAGTAAATGCGGGCGGCGGTGGCGCTCTATCGTTCTCTGATGGGGTTTCGCCGTGGAGAGTCCGCCCTACTATCCGAGACCGGTGCCCGACACCGCCTACATGGAGCTGGTCCCGTGAGCGACCGCTATTTCGAGGACTTCAAGACCGGCGAGCGCTTCAGCAGCGAGCGGCGATGACGCTGACCGAGGCCGGCATCATCGACTTCGCGCGCCAGCGGGACCCGCAGCCGTTCCACATCGCCATTAGCTGGAATTCGGCGCGCAAATGGAGCTTTGGCGGCCTTCGTCGCCTCGGGCCTGCACACGATGATGCGTGGCGCCTGCAGGCTGTGGCTCGATCTCGGCGTGATGAAGGCCCGCAGCCTCGGGCTCCCCAGGACTGGGCGAGACGCAGTTTCGCGCCCGGTGCCGGGCATGACACGCTGCGCGTCGATGACCGACATCGTCGAACTGCGCGCCTCCGGTGTCGAAGCCCGACCGCGGCATCTGCCGCCTGCGCCAGGTGACGATCAACCAGCGCGGCGAGCATGTGATGGAGCAGGAAACCACGGTGTTCCTGAAGCGCCGTCCGGTCGCCGCCGCCGGGCTGAGCGCCGCCCAGCGTTCCTGACGTCGAAGGATCAGGCGGGCAGCAGGCCGAGGCGCCGCAGCAACTCGCGCTCCTCGTCCAGGGTCTTCGCCATCGCGTCGCGATAGGCGGGGCCGTCGAGCAGCAGCAGCGGCTGGTCCATGTTGGCGAGGAACTCCAGATGCTCGGGGCTCCTGCGCGGCGGCGCGGAAGGCATCGGCCAGCACCTGACCACCGCGGGATCCATGCCGCGCGGACCGATCAGGCCGCCCGGGCGAGTCGACGACGATTTCCATGCCGAGCCTCGCGCACGGTCGGCACGTCGGGGAAGCGCTTCGCTCGGGTCGCCTGTGAACACCGCCAGCAGCCGCAGCTCGCCTCGCCATGACCATCGGCGCCCAGCCCGAGGCCTCGGAGGCGAAGTCGATCTCGCCGCCCAGCAGGGCACGCAGCGTGTCGGCGGTGCCGCGATAGGGCGCATGCGTCCAGCGTCAGGCCGCCCTGCGCCGATGCCGACGCGCTCCATGGCGAGGTGCTGGGTCGAGCCGATGCCGAGCGTGCCCCAGTTCATCTTGCCGGGATTGGCGCGGGCATGGGCCAGCAGCTCGGGCAGCGTCTGCCAGGGCGCGTCGGCGCGCACCACCACGCCCATGACGAAGCCGGTGATCTGCAGGATGTAGGTGAGATCGCTTGATCGGGTGGTACGGTAGCGGCTTGTTGAGCAGCGGCTGGCGCAGCACGCTCATGTGCATCTGGGAGATCACGTAGCCGTCCGGCTTAGCGTCCTGCAGCGCCATGGCGCCCAGGATGCCGGAGGCGCCGGCCTTGGTTCTCGACTACCATCGGCTGCCCGAGCTTCTTGGCGGCCGAGTCGGCCAGGATGCGGAAGCCGCCATCACCATAGTTCGCCGGCGGCCCAGGGGATGATCAACCGCACCGGCCGGTCGGGAAAGCTCAGTCTGGGCGCGCGCTGACCCGAGCGGGCAGGTGGACGGAGGCTCCAGCGAGGTCGCAACGTCGCGTGATCAGGTTCTTCATGCTTGTCGAACTCCCAGCGCTAGCGCCAGGCGAAGACCGGCTGCTCGTAATGAGTCGACGCGGGTGTTGCGCCCGGCCAGCGCTACTTCCTTGAACTGGTAGAGCACCGCCGCCGTCGGCGCGTTGACCGTCGCGACCGGCAGCGGCAGGCGGATGATCGGCCGGTCGGATTCCTCGATCGCCACGATCTCGGGCGAGCCGGGCGGAACAGCTCGGCGCAGCGGATGCGGTAGGCGGCGGCGCGACCTCGCCAGGATTGGGGATCACCTGCACTCGTGCCGGCAGCCACACCACGACCGGCGCGATCAGATAGCCCGAACGTGTCGGATAGTCGTCGAGCGCGCCCAGCACGTCGTCGGTCGAGGCGAGCACGCCCAGCTCATCGTGCAGCTCGCGCAGCGCGTGTCTGCTCGATGCGTCTCGCCGGCATCGACCGGCCGCCCGGCAGCGCACCACTGCCCGCCATGGTGCGCAGCCGCGGCGTGCGCTTGGTGCAGCTGAACGCCGCCTCGCCCGGCACCAGCGGCCTCGACAACGGTCACGGCCACGGCGGCGTGGCGCAGGCCTGCCGGGATCGCTGCTGCTGACGCACGGTCGAAGCGGCGAAGCGCGTCGCTGATCGTCGAGCGCAACGCGTCGTCGAAGCGAAGCTGCGTCACGCGGCCGGCGGACTTTCTGAAGCGTCCAGACCACGGCGGGCGGCACGTTGGCGCCAGATGCGCCGGCCGTGCGCCGACCAGCTGCGGCCTGGCGCAGAGCGCGCGGCACCGGCGGCGCGGCCCTAGGTGAACTGCGACCAGGGCCGCTCCGCGCGGCAGGGTCCTCGAACACGCCGTCGCACGATGCCGTTCACGACCTCTGGCCGGCAGCGATAGCAGCGGCAGGCTGGACACGCACGGCGGCGATCGCGCGCGATGCCGTGACCGCCAGCAGGCGCGGCAGGCTGCGCCGCGATCGCCCTCGAGTGATGTGCGGTCCGGAGAAGTGGCCGCCGCAGAGGCCGCCAGCTCGGGATCGCGCTCGACCAGGGCCAGCCGGGCCGGCGGCGATGCCGGCAGCCAGCAGCGCCCTGGTGACCTGGCCGGTGCCGGCGCGAGCTCGACGACGTGGCCATCGCGGCGGCAATGGCCGCCGGCCGCGCGCTGCCATGGCCTGGGTGAGCGGACGGCGCGCTCGGCCTCG
>ERZ1370068.1458-contig-11356_pt1 | contig 15744 bp, 26 predicted proteins | sample MGYA00561227_ERZ1370068 | MGnify/ENA primary metagenome ERZ1370068 (study PRJEB38410, sample SAMEA6850437) | metagenome | study: Metagenomic assessment of the ecological functions of the soil: analysis of the soil microbiota associated with the...
GGCTTGCGGAAAGGCCGAAGAAGCGCAGTTTCCGCGCAGTTACCCGCATGGCGCCTTGGCGGCGCGATGATGCCTAACCCATTGCTTCGTAAAGATAAAAGTGACCAAAGCCACGCCCCGGCGAGCCTGTGAAAGAAATCAGCCTTGACGAAAGCTGCCACCGCCCCCTCTGGGACTACGTGATCATCGGCGCGGGCTCGGCCGGATGCGTGCTCGCGAACCGGCTCTCGGCCGACGAGCGCAATTCCGTGCTGCTGCTCGAAGCCGGCCCTCCCGATCGCTATCCGTGGATTCACATCCCCATCGGATATGCGAAGACCATGTTCCACCCGGTCTACAACTGGTGCTTCAAGACCGAGCCCGACCCCGGCATGAACGGTCGCGAGATCTACTGGCCGCGCGGGCGCACGCTCGGCGGATCGAGCGCGATCAACGGGCTCATCTACATTCGCGGACAGCGCGAGGACTACGATCACTGGGCCGCGCTCGGCAATGCCGGGTGGGACTACGACGCCTGTCTCCCTGGTTTCGCAAGCTCGAGCACAACGTTCGCGGCGAGAACTCATGGCACGGCGTGGACGGGCCGCTGTGGGCCTCCGACATCGGCGCGAAACACGAGCTGATCGAGGCGCTGATCGAGGCCGGCGGGGAGTTGGGCATTCCCGCCAACGACGACTTCAACGGCGCCACGCAGGAAGGCGATCGGCTATTACCAGCTCACCACCCGCCACGGCCTGCGCTGCTCGACGGCCACCGCGTATTTGCGGCCCGCGCGAACGCGCCGCAACCTGCGGCGTCGAGACCGAGGCCTCACGCGACGCGGATCGTCTTCGACGGCCGCAGGGCTTCGGGCGTCCTCTACCGCCAGGCGGGACGCGATGTGAACGTGGCGGCAAGGCGCGAGGTGATCCTCGGCCGCAGGGCGCGCTGCAGTCGCCGCAACTGCTGCAACTCTCCGGCGTCGGGCCACCGGCTCTGCTGCAGGAGTTCGGCATTCCCGTCGTTCACCGGCTTGCCGGCGTCGGCGAGAACCTGCAGGACCATCTGCAGGCGCGCGTCATCTTCCGCTGCACCAAGCCCATCACCACCAACGACGTCCTCAACTCTGCCCTGGCGCACTCTGGCGATGGGCTGTGTCGCCGTCGCGCGACGCGGCCCGATGGCGGTCGGGATCAACCAGGGAGGCATCTTCGCGCGCACCGACCGGCGCTCGCGCGCCCCGACGTCCAGTTCCACGTGGCCACGCTGTCGTCGGACATGGCCGGATCGAAGGTGCACGCGTTTTCCGGGTTCACGATGTCGGTGTGCCAGCTGCAACCGGAATCGCGCGGCCATGTGCGGTTGAAATCGCCCGATCCGCTCGCGGCCCCGGCGATGCAGCCCAACTACCTGTCGACCGCAAAGGACCGGGCGACGCTCGTCGCCGGCATTCGGCTCGCGCGGGCGCTGGCCGCGACGCGCGCGCTATCCCCGTATGTTGCCGGCGAGTATCGCCCCGGTCCCGAAGCGACGAGCGACGATGCGCTGCTCGAATTCGCGAAGAACACGGCCGGACGATCTTCCATCCGTCCGGCACGTGCAAGATGGGACCGGCGTCGGATCCGCTCGCGGTCGGTCGATCACGATCTCGCGAGTGCACGGCCTCGCCGGGATTCGCGTCGTCGATTGCAGCATCATGCCGACGCTGGTTTCGGGCAACACCAACGCGCCGGTCGTGATGATCGCCGAAAAGATTGCCGACCGAATCCTCTCGGAAAATGCACACTGATCCTCGCGCTGCGATAATGTCCGCCTGATCCGCGCGCCGCCGTGTTCTCGGGGATACCTCCGGAAGTCCGGACAGGACGGAGGAGGTATCCCCCGAGAGCGCGGCCACACCGCGCCACCGAAGGAGCCGCCCATGTCCTGCTGTCATGCCGATTTCGCCGCCGTCGAAGGCAGCGATCGCGGGTTCACCGTCGGAATGCCGACGTTCACGTTCGGCCGCGGCGTGCTCGCCGAAGCGGGCGACAACGCGCGCGACCTGGGGCTGAAGCGCGTCGCGCTCTTCACCGATCCGCGCTCGCCTCGAGCGAATACGTAGCGATCGTCAAGCGCCTCGCTCGCGGCCGCGGGTGTCGATGCGGCGGTCTACAGCGACGTCGCGGTCGAGCCGACCGATGCGTCGTTCCAGGAAGCGGCGCGCTTTGCCGCCGAAGGCAAGTTCGACGGCTACGTGTCCGTGGGCGGCGGCTCGGTCATGGACACCTGCAAGGCGGCCAACCTGTATGCGTCGCAGCCGGCGGAATTCATGACGTATGTGAACGCGCCGATCGGCGGCGGCCAGAAGGTGCCGGGGCCGGTCAAGCCGCACATCGCGTGTCCGACGACCTCGGGCACCGGGTCGGAAACGACCGGCATCGCGATCTTCGCCCTGCGCTCGCTCAACGCCAAGACCGGGATCATTTCGCGGCGCCTGATTCCCAACGTCGCGCTGATCGATCCCGACCGTGACGGCGACGCTGCCGAAGAACGCCGTCGCCGCAACCGGCTTCGACTGCATGAGCCACGCGCTCGAATCGCTGACCGCCCGCGCGTACCCGCGGCGCCTCAATCCGGCGAAGGGCGCCAGCCGGCCGGTGTCGCAGGGCGCGAACCCGTTTTCCGACATGCTCGCGACGGAGGCGCTCAAGATCGTCGGCACGTTTCTCTCGCGCGCGGTCAACGATGCGTCCGACTCCGAGGCGCGCACCGAGATGACGTACGCGGCGATGCTCGCCGGCATCGCGTTCAACGCCGCCGGCTGCCATCTGCCGCACGGCCTGTCGTACGCGGTGTCGGGCCTCACGAAGAACTGGCATGTCGACGGCTACCCGGAGGGCAAGACGCTCGTGTCCCCACGGCATGGCCGTCGTGCTCAACAATCCGTCGGTCTGGCGCTTCACGGCGCCGTGCTGTCCCGGAGCGGCACCTGCACGGCGCGCAATGCCTCGGCGCCGAAACGCGCGGCGCCGCGAGCGACGATGCCGGCGACGTGCTTGCGGACCGCGTGATCGACCTGATGCGCGCGACGGCGATGCCCAACGGCTTGACGGCGCTCGGCTTCGATGCGTCGCACCTCGATGCGCTCGCCACCGGTGCCGAGCCGCAGTACCGCGTGATCCGCAACGCGCCGAAGGACGTCGGGCGCGACGACACTCAAGTCGCTCTTTCAGCGCGGCGCTCAGCTACTGGTAGTCGGACGAAGCGCGGCGCTACCGCGCGGGAGGCATGTCGGAGTTCCGCGGGACCTCCCGGTCGACAGCATCCACTGGCGCATCCGGTAGCGGGCGCTGAATTCGCTCGCCGGGAGGATCACGTGAACGTGCTTCCCTGGCCGAGCTCGCTCATCACGTCGAGCTCGGCCTGGTGCCGCAGCAGCACGTGCTTGACGATCGCGAGTCCGAGACCCGTGCCGCCCGTCGCCCGCGAGCGGCTGCGATCGACGCGGTAGAAGCGCTCCGTCAGCCGGGGAATGTGCTCGGGCGCGATGCCGATCCCCGTGTCGGCGACGCTGAACGCGCCGCGTCCCTGGCTCGTCGACGTGCCAGCCGAGCGTGATCGTCCCGCCGTCCGGCGTGTAGCGGACCGCGTTGCTGACGAGATTGCCGAACGCGCTCGCGAGCTCGTCGCGGCTGCCCGTGACCATCGCGGGGTCGCCGATGTCGAGCACGATCCTGTGCGGCGTCCGACAGCGCCTTCGCGTCGGCCGAGAGCTCGAGCAGCAACGGGACCACGTCGAACGTCGCTGTCGACGAGCAGCGTTCTGTTCGCCTTCGAGCGCCGAGAGCGTCAGGAGGTCGTCGACGAGGCGCTGCATGCTCCTCGCCTGCTCGGCTCATCAGCTGCATGATAGCGCGTGCGCTGTCGCGGGCTCGAGGTCGAGATCCTGCAGCGTTTCGAGAAAGCCGGAAATGACGGTCAGCGGCGTCTTCAGCTCGTGCGAGACGCGTTGGCGATGAAATCGCGGCGCATGCGCGCCACCGCTTCGATCTGCGTGATGTTGCGGCTGATCAGCAATCGCTCCTCGACGCCGAACGGCACGACCTGGATCGCCAGCGTCGTCCCCGCAGTCGCGCAGCGAGTCGACAACCACGGCGTCGGTGAAGTCGCCTGTCTCGAGATAGCGGACGACTTCCGGCTGGCGGACGAAATTGAGCAGCGGCCGGCCGGCGTCCCTTCCGAGATCGATCCCGAGATGCGCCTGCGCGCGCACATTCGCCCATTCGATGCGATTGGTTGCGTCGAGGATCACCATTCCGTCGGGAAGCGCCTCGACGGCACTGCGAAATCGCTCCATGGTCGTCGCGAGGTCGCGCTGGCGCAACGCTGCGCGACCGGACGCGCCGATAGATCGCGGAGCACGCGAGCCCCCAGGCGCCTTGCGCCTCGGGTACCGGGGCATCGAGCGTCGCGAATCCGCCCAGCGCGTCAGACGGATCGAGCTGACCGAACATGGAGTCCGACCAGCACGATGAGGCCGAGCGCGAGCACCGCCGCGCGCCCACATCGCGTCGAAGAGGATCGCGGCGAAACCGGCAGCCACCGAGCGACCGCGACCGGGATCCCGATTCCTGCGAAGACGATGGGGCTCATGCCAGTGCGGCCGCCCGGCGCGATGCTGCCGCGGCGCCGCGAGCCGGTAGCCGCTGCCGCGCACCGTCTCGATCGAGCCCGTCCTGCCCGTAGGGCTCGAGCGCCTGCCGCAGCCGCCTGATGTGCACGTCCACGGTGCGTTCCTCGATGTACACGTGATCGCCCCACACGTGGTCGAGCAGCTGCGTCCGTGAGTGGACGCGCTCCGGCCGCGCGAGCAGGAAACGCAGCAGGCGGAATTCGGTCGGGCCGAGACGGCACCGTCCTGTCGTCGACAGTTACGCGGTGCGTCGCCGGATCGAGCGCGCAGCAGCGCCGGCGGCGAGCGGCTCCTGCGCGGCCTCGGGCGCGCGGCGCCGCAGCACCGCCTTGATCCGCGCCTTCAGCTCGCGCGGCGAGAACGGCTTCGTCACGTAGTCGTCGACCCACGCCTCGAGGCCCGCGACCTTGTCCGCTTCGTCGGTGCGCGCCGTGATCATGATGATCGGCAGCTCGCGCGTGCGCGGCGCGCCGCGCAGCTCCTTCGCGAGCACGCAGACCCGACTTGCCCGGCAGCATCCAGTCGAGCAGGAGAAGATCGGGGAGCGCCGCGCTCAGCTCCGCTTGCGCTGCCTCGGCATCGGCGCGGCGCGCACATCGTATCCGGCGTCGATCAGGTTGACCTTCAAGAGCTCCACGAATCGCAGGCTCGTCCTCGACGACGAGGACCTGCGGCATCATCGGTGCCCCTCGCGCAAGGCGCTCATTCCTCGGCCACCTCGGCGCGGATCTGCTCGGCGGACGCATGCCGCACGTCGATGCCCTTGACCACCTGGACGACCGCCTCCGGCGATGTTCTTCGCGTGATCGCCGATGCGCTCGATCGACTTCGCGATGAACACGATCTCGAGCGCGGCCGTGATCGTGCGCGGGTCCTCCATCATGTAGCTGATGAGCTGGCGCATGATCGCCAGGAACGCGGCGTCGATCTCCTCGTCGCGGTCGATCACCTCGGCGGCCGCCGACGGCGTCGAGACGCGCGAAGGTGTCGAGCGACATCTGCAGCATGTCGCGCGCGCTCGCCGGCGACGCGGACGACGTCGTAGCGGCGCACGTGGCTCAGCTGGTCGGCGCCGCGGATGCGCGCCGCCTTGTAGGCGATCTTCTTCACCTCGTCGCCGACGCGCTCGAGCTCGTTGACGATCTTGGTGATCATCAGCACGAAGCGCAGGTCGATCGCCGTCGGCTGCCGCCTGGCGATGATCTGGCTGCACATCTGATCGAGGTTGACCTGCATCTGGTTGATCTGCTTCTCGTCGGCGCCCGACCTGATCGATCGCGCTCCTCGTCGTCGTCGCTCCAGGAGCGAGATCGCGCGGTTGAGCTGGCGTTTCGACGAGACCGCCCATCGCGAGGACGCCGCTGCGGATCGCCTCCATCTCGGCGTCGAACTGCTTGTGCGTGTGCTACGTTCATCGCGGCATTCCTTTGCGTCGCAGCTGCGGTCGACGGCCGGCTGCTCAACCGAACCGTCCGGTGATGTAGTCCTCGGTTTCCTTCCGCTTCGGCTTGAGGAAGAGCGTGTCGGTCGCGCCGAACTCGACGAGCTCGCCCAGGTACATGTAGCCGGTGAAATCCGACACGCGCGCCGCCTGCTGCATGTTGTGCGTGACGATCGCGATCGGTGTAGTCCGCCTTGAGCTCGGTGATGAGCTCCTCGATCTTCGCCGTCGAGATCGGGTCGAGCGCCGACGTCGGCTCGTCCAGCAGCAGCACCTCCGGCTTGACCGCCACCGCGCGCGCGATGCACAGCCGCTGCTGCTGCCCGCCGGACAGCGCCATTCCGCTCTGCTTCAGCTTGTCCTTCGCCTCGCCCCACATCGCGGCCTTGGTGAGCGCCCATTCGACGCGCTCGTCCATGTCCCGCTGCGACAGGTTTTCGTACAGGCTCACGCCGAAGGCGATGTTGTCGTAGATCGACATCGGGAAAGGCGTCGGCTTCTGGAACACCATTCCGATCTTCGCGCGCAGCATGTTGAGATCGACGCCCGGATCGAGGATGTTCTGGCCGTTGAAGATGATCTCGCCGGTCGCCCGCTGCCCCGGGTAGAGCGAATACATCCGGTTGAGCGTGCGCAGCAAGCGTCGACTTGCCGCAACCCGACGGTCCGATGAATGCCGTGACGCGACGCTCGGCGACGTCGAGGTCGATGTTCTTCAGCCCTGGAACTTGCCGTAGATAGAAGTCGAGGTGGCGGCAGGAGATCTTGGCGGCGGCTCGCGCGCACCGGCTGCCGTCGCTCCGGCCGCGTCGCGACGGCTTCGAAATTCATCGTTGCTCTCCCTCGGAATTCCCATGGTCAGCGGACCGCGGACTGGCGGAACACCGTCCGCGCCAGGATGTTGATGACGAGCACCGTCAGCGGTGATCAGCAGCGCGCCGCCCCACGCCAGCAGCCTTCCAGTCGTCGAACGGGCTCAACGCGAACTGGAAGATCACCACCGGCAGATTCGCCATCGGCGCGTTCATGTCCGGTGCTCCAGAACTGGTTGTTGAGCGCGCGTGAACAGCAGCGGCGCGGTTTCGCCCGACATTCGCGCGACGGCGAGCAGGATGCCGGTGACCACGCCGCCGCGGACGGCCTTGAGCGTCACCTTGAGGATCACCTTCCACATCGGCGCGCCGAGCGCCACGGCCGCCTCGCGCAAGCTGCTCGGGACGAGCTGCAGCATGTTCTCGGTCGTGCGCACGACCACCGGGATCGCGATCAGCGCGCAAGCGCGAACGAGCCCGCCCATCCGGAGAAAGTGCCCGACCTGCATCACGTAGACGGTGTAGACGAAGAGGCCGATGACGATCGACGGCGCGGAGAGCAGGATGTCGTTGATGAAGCGCGTGAGGCGCGCGATCCAGCCGTCCTTGCCGTATTCCGGCGAGATAGATTCCGGCGAGGATGCCGATCGGCGTGCTGATGAACGTCGCGACGAAGACGATGATGAGCGCTGCCGTAGATGGCGTTGGCGAGCCCGCCCGCCGGACCCGGGCGGCGGCGTCATCTGCGTGAACAGCGTCGGCGACAGCGCAGCGAAGCCCTTGGCGAACAGCACCCAGAGGATCCACAGCAGGAACGTCATCCCGAACGCCATCGTGCCGAGCGACATCAGCGAGGTTCATCCGGTTGACGAACAACCGCTTGCGGTAAAGGGCGCGTCATGTCTTCCTGCCCTCTCCTCTGGCGAGCTGCGCCAGCAGCAGCCGCGAGCAGGCCAGCACGATGAAGGTGAGCAGGAACAGCACGAGGCCGAGCGCGATCAGCGACGCGCGGTGCACCGGCTCCGCCGCCTCGTTGAACTCGTTGGCCAGCGCCGAGCGCGATCGAGTTGCCGGGCGCGAACAGCGAAGCGCTGATCCGGTACGCGTTGCCGATGACGAAAGTGACCGCCATCGTCTCGCCGAGGGCGCGGCCGAGGCCGAGCATGATGCCGCCGATGACGCCGACCTTGGTGTAGGGCAGCACGATGTTCCAGACCACCTCCCACGTCGTCGCCCCGATGCCGTACGCCGACTCCTTGAGCACCGGCGGAACGATCTCGAAGACGTCGCGCATCACCGAAGCGATGAACGGAATGACCATGATCGACAGGATGAAGCCCGCCGACAGGACGCCGATGCCGTTGGGAGCGCCCTGGAACAGCGGTCCCAGGATCCACAGGTCGCCGAAGATCCTGGTGAGCAGCGGCTGGACGTAGTCGCCGAATACCGGCGCGAAAATGAACAGTCCCCACATGCCGTAGATGATCGACGGAACCGCCGCGAGCAGCTCCACCGCCGTGCCCAGCGGCCGCTTGAGCAGCGACGGGACACATCTCGGTGAGGAAGAGCGCGATGCCGAAGCTGACCGGCACTCCGATCAATAGCGCAATCGCCGACGTGACGAGCGTGCCGTAGATCGGTGCGAGCGCGCCGAACTTGAGCTTCACCGGATCCCAGACGTCGGTGAAGAAGAACCCGATCCCGAACTTCTGGAAGGCCGGGACCGCCGTCCACATGAGCGCGCCGATGATGCCCACGAGCGTCAGCAGGACGAACAGCGCAAAGCACATCGTCATGCGCTCGAACAGCCAATCCTGCCATGGCGGCGCGCCGCGCCGCGCGGCGGCGGGTGGGTTCGCGCTCGGCGCGCGGATCCAGCGTGGCGGTCATGGCGGGTTGCAGTGCGGCCAAGCAGGTCGACATGATAAACCCTACAAAAGAAGGGCCGCGAGGATCGCTCGCGGCCCGAGGCTTTCTTCAGGAGGAGGAAGAAAGATCTGTGATGTCGGCTGTAATGCAGTCAAGCGCGGCGATGCATCACAGGATCGGTTTGCCGGCGCTGTCCTTGAGCTGGACCTTCCAGGCGTCGGCGATGAGCTTGACGACGACCTTCGGGCATCGGCACGTAGTCGAGCTCGGAGGCCATTTTCTGGCCGTTCTTGAAGGCCCAGTCGAAGAACTTCAGCGACCTCCGCGGCGTTCTGCGGCTTGTCCTGCTTCGTCTGCATCAGGATGAAGCTCGCGCCGGTGATCGGCCAGCTGGTCTTTCCGGGCGCGTTGGTCAGGATCTGATAGAAGCCCGGCGCAGCTCTTCCAGTCGGCGTACGCCGCGGCCGCCTGGAACGTGTCGTCGTCGGGCTGCACGAACTGGCCCTCCCTGTTCTGCACCGAGGCGTGCGCCATCTTGTTTCTCTTGGCGTAGGCGTATTCGACGTACCCGATCGGAGCCCTTGATCCTCTGGACGTACGCGGCGACGCCCTCGTTGCCCTTGCCGCCGACTCCTTCGGGCCACGATACCGCGCGTGCTGGCGCCGACCTTTCTCTTCCACTCCGGGCTGACCTTCGACAGGTAGTCGGTCCAGACGAATGTCGTGCCCGAGCCGTCGCGATCGCCGCACGACCGGTGATCAGCTCATCCGGCAGTTTCACGCCGGGATTGAGCTCCGCAATGGGCTTTTCGTTCCACTTCTTGATCTTGCCGAGATAGATGTCGGCGAGCACCGCGCCGGTGAACTTGATGCGCTCCCGGCTGCGACGCCCTCGATGTTCACGACGGGCACGACGCCGCCGATGATCGCGGGAAACTGCATGAGTCCCGCCGCCTGGAGGTCCTCCGGCTTCAGCGGCATGTCGGAGGCGCCGAAGTCGACCGTCTTGGCCTTGATCTGCGCGATTCCGCCGCCCGAGCCGATCGACTGGTAGTTCATTCCGACGCCGGTCTTCTGCTTGTAGGCCTCCGCCCACTTCGCGTAGATGGGGTACGGAAACGTCGCACCGGCGCCGGTGATGTCAACCGCCGAGGCGTTGGCAATGGCAAACACAATCGCGGCTGTGGCGAGGATTGCTTGGACCCGACGCTTGCTCATGTCTTTTCCTTTCGAGTGCCGATCGCTGATTGTTACAGCAGCGTGTTACGGCGATATGACAGACGGGCTTGCCGTCAGCGGTGGCGCTCGACAGCGGCTTCTGCATCGGTGCCGTCGGGTCGCTTGGGTACGTTTAACGCGACTTCGGCCACTTCGTCGCGAGGCGGCCATTCGAGGGACGCCCCGTGCGCTCCGCAAGCTCCGATACGACTCTCGCGGCAAGTCGTCGCAGGCCCGGTTGGATGCCGTAGCAGCGATGTGCGAGTCCCTCGGGATCGACCTCGGCGAGGAGGTCGCCGAGGCTCGACGCGGGCGCCGCGCGCCGCGAGACCGAGCAATACGCCTCCGCTGGGCGCAGCCGCGATCTCGTTGCCGAGTCCGCCCACGATCTGTCCGGATGCGCACGGCGTCGCCTATTCGCCGCTCCAGTCATGAATCGCCCATGCCGTCGCGCCTCGACGGCACAACTTGCGGCGAGGGGCATCACCTGTCACGCGAAAACCGTCCGCGAGACCCCGATATCCGGAGGCGCTTCGCGCTCACTCTCTCGCAGACTCTCTTGCGGATTCGATCGCCAAATCCACGTTTTCGCCGGAGGCAAAGCCCGAGCCTATTCCGACTGGTGAGCGGAACCGCGCCCGCGCAGCGCCTCGGCGCCGCGGCGCTGCTTCCGCGTGCGTCGACGAAGTATTCCCGGCTCCAGGGCGGTCGCGACGCCCGGCCACGACCAGGTCGTCGCCGCAATCATGCCGCCGGGCGAGAATCGAAGGGAATGCTCTTGAGCGACGCACAGAAGCACGCCCCCTCGCTCCCGAGGTCCGCATTGCCGACGTACCACGCGTTGGTGAACGCGCATCCCCCGCCGATGCCAGGACGGATCGGCCTCGTCCCGCAAGCACGACCGCGAGGCCCGCTTGATGCAACGCCAACGCCACCGCGGAGCCGACGTCGCCGCAGCCCAGCACAATTGCGACCCGACGCGGGAAGTACACGTGTCTCGTCATTGGGAAACCCTGGACGTCGATGAACACCGATACCGACGGTGGATCGTAGCGCCCCAATGTGACGCGCCAGTGACGGTGGACCCGCAACGTGCGTGCCAACCGGACGTATTCACGACAGCCGCGACGACACCGTCCGGCTGTAACAATTCTCATGGCGCATTGCGGTAGGATCACGGTTCATTTCGACGGAGACCGCGTCATGGCCGGCAGCAGGGAAGAAGGAGTTTGACGCTTGGCAGGGACGGGACGATCACCTGCCATCTGTCAGGACAGCAAAAGGCTGCTGATCGAGTTCGATGTCGACAAGGAGGGCCTGACGAAGGCCGGCGTCAACGGCCTCATCGACGCCCTTGAAGAACATCAGGGACAAGATGTCGCGCTAGTCGGTGTGGCAGCGCCAGGTGGAACGCTGCTCGACAGCGGAGAGAGAGCCTGGCTGATCCACGCTGACCACAAAGGCGCGGATGCCGGTCGCGGCGGACGCGTCAGACGAAATCCGGCCCCATCACGACCTTGAGCACGGTGGACGATGCACGCCGTCGCGGACGCGGTTGGACAGCCAGCAGGCCGCTGCCTTGCGCACGCTCCACGGCAATTCGTCGCCCGTCAACACAAAAGCCGCCACTTCGCCCAGCGTGGGCTGATGGCCCACGATGAGCACGGGCTCGCGCGCGTCCGGCCATCCGGCGGCCGCCAGCACAGGCTGGAGGCCGAGCCTCGCCGGCGCAAGCTCCGGGACGACCGCGATACTTGCGCTTGAGCGCACGAGCGCGGTCTGCTGCGCACGATCGGCCGGGCTCGTCAGGATTCGCGTCGTCGCCGGCAGGTGCCGATCGAGCCACGTCGCCATCCGCTCGGCCTGCTTGAATGCCCTTCGCCGTCAGGCGTCGCCCGAGATCGGGCTCGCCCGGTTCGGCTTCCGCGTGCCGCCAGAGGATGAGGTCCATCGGCCACTCCTGCGTTATCGGTTAGCTGCATCCGGCTGTTCGGCGAGCCGCTCGACGAGCCACTGCTGCGCGGACCGCGGCCGCGACCGGCGCGACACCTTGAGCCGCTCGTAGCGTGCCATCGCCGGAAAGCTCCCACGCATCGCAGCTGTCGGCGAGATACGGCTTCAGACCCCTCGTTGACCACGCGCGCCTTGAGCTCCGGGTCCAGCACCGGGAACGCCACCTCGATGCGGCGGAAGAGGTTGCGTCCCATCCAGTCGGCGCTCGAGAGCTACACTTCGTCGGCGCCGTTGTTCGCGAAATGCCAGATCCGGCTGTGCTCGAGAAACCGGCCGACGATCGAGCGCACGCGGATGTTCTCCGAAAACGCCGTGACACGCCCGGTCGCAGCGCGCACGCGCCGCGCACGATCAGGTCGATCTTCACGCCGGCCTGCGATGCCTCGTACAGCGCCCGGATCACTGCCTCCTCGATCAACGCGTTCATCTTGGCGGTGATCCGCGCCGGCTTGCCGTCGCGCGCGTGCGCGCTTCCCGGCCGATAGCATCGAGCACGCGGTCGTGCATCGTGAACGGCGCCAGCAGCAGGTGCTTCAGCCGCTTGGCCTTCGCGAGGCTCGTGATGTGCAGGAAGACATCGTTGACGTCGGCGCAGATCGCCTGGTTGGCCGTCAGCAGGCCGAAATCCGTATAGAGCCGCGCGGTGCGCGGATGGTAGTTGCCGGTGCCGAGGTGCGCGTAGGACTGCAGGCGCGTCCTGCCCTTCGCATCGACCTCGCGGCGGAGCAGGAGCGCGAGCTTGGCGTGCGTCTTGAGTCCGAACACGCCGTAGACCACTTGGGCGCCGACCTGCTCGAGCTTCTCCGCCCAGTTGATGTTGGCCTCCTCGTCGAAGCGCGCGAGCAGCTCGACGACGACGGTCACTTCCTTGCCGCGGCGCGCCGCCTCGATCAGCGCCTCCATCAGCACCGAGTTGACGCCGGTGCGATAGACGGTCTGCTTGATCGCGACGACGTCGGGATCGTCGGCCGCCTTGCGGATGAACTCGACGACGGGATCGAACGACTGAAACGGATGGTGCAGCAGGACGTCGTGCTGGCGGATCGTGGCCAGCAGATCCGTCGATTTCCGCAGGCGATCCGGAAGCCCGGGACGAAGGGCCGGTAGTCGTGTCCCGTGATCGACACCGCATCGATCAGCGCCGACATCCGCGCCAGGTTGACGGGACCTTCGCATCGATAGAGGTCGTCGTCGGTCAAGCTCGAACTGCCGCAGCAGGAACTGCGCGAGCTTCTGCGGACAGCCCGCCGCCACTTCGAGCCGCACCGCCAGCCCGAAATGCCGCTGCGGCAACTCGCCTTCGAGCGCCTGGCGCAGGTTCTTCACTTCCTCTTCGTCGAACCAGAGGTCCGCGTCGCGCGTGACGCGGAACTGCGAAGTAGCCGACGATCTCGCGGCCGCCGAAGAGCTCGTGCAGATGCGCGTGGATGACGCTCGAAGAGCAGCACGAACTGTGTTGTCGACGCCGCGCGACGTCCGCGCGGCAATGCGATGATCCGCGGCAGCAGCCGCGGCGCCTTGACCGTGGCGATCGTCGTCTCGCGTCCGAAGGCGTCGCGGCCCGACAGCTCGACGATGAAATTGAGGCTCTTGTTGGCGACCTGCGGGAACGGATGCGCGGGATCGAGCCCGATCGGCGTCAGCAGCGGCTTCACTTCGCGCCGGAAATAATCGGAAACCCACGCGCGCTGCTCGGCGTTGCGCTCGCCGTGCCGCAAGAGCCGGATGCCGCGCCTCCGCCAGCGCGGGGAGGATGGCGTAGTTCAGCAACCGGTATTGCTCGGCCACCAGCATCCTCGTTTCGTCGGTGATGATGCCGAGCAGTGCGCGCAATCCCGGCAGCGTGAGGCCCGGCGGCGCGAGCTGGGCGCGCAGCTGCTCCTTCAAGCCGGCGACGCGGATCTCGAAGAATTCGTCGAGGTTGCTGCCGACGATGCACAGGAAGCGCAACCGCTCGAGCAGCGGGATGGCGGGATCCTGCGCCAGCGCGAGGCACGCGGCGGTTGAACGCGAGTTGCGACAACTCGCGGTTGATCGGCGACGGGCGGTGGTTGTTGCATCTGACAGGGCGAGTGCCGCGGCGGGCCGGCACCGAAACAGTGGATCTTGGCCGATGGGCATGACACATATATTACAGCGTGGCCCACAAGACGCCCGGGCGCGACGGGAAATCGGTCGTTTTCTGCTACCCTCTCCCCGCGTCCTCCAACCCTCCCCGCATGCGCGAACGCAAGTCCGATCGCCTCCTTGCCGTCGTCGATCTGGGCTCGAACAGCTTCCGGCTCGAGATCGGCCGCGTCGAAGGCGACCAGATCTACCAGCTCGACACGTGGCGCGAGACGCTGCGTTTCGGTGCCGGCGTCGACGACAAAGGGCCGTCTCACGCGGCCGGCGATGAAGGCCGCGCTCGCCTGTCTCGCCCGCTTTCGCGAACGGCCTCTCTGGACTCCATCCCGCGGCGGTGCGCGTCGTGGCCACGAATACATTTCGCGTGGCGAGGAATGCGCAGGAGTTCGTCGCGCTGGCCGAGCGCACGCTGGGGTTCCCGATCGACGTCATCAGCGGTCACGAGGAAGGCCGGCTCACGTTCTTCGGCGTCGCGCACGAGCTCCCGCCGCTCGACGCGCCCGCGGCTCGTGATCGACATCGGCGGCGGGTCCACCGAGTTCATCCTCGGCCGCGGCTTCGAGCCCGAACGCCTCGAATCGCTCGCGATCGGCTGCGTCGGCATAACGCAACGGTTCTTTCGCGACGGCACGATCACCGAGGCTGCGCTCGATGCGGCGGAGACCGTGGCGCGCTCGAAATCGAAGCCATCGCGGGCGCGTTCGGCGCCGGCACCTGGCACGAGGCCCACGGCTCGTCCGGCACCGCGGTGGCGCTCGCCGACATCCTCGAGCAGAACGGCTTCTCGGGCGGAGGCGTCACGCCCGTCGGCCTCGCGCGGCTCGCGCCGCCACCTGCAGGAAGCCGGCCATGTCACGCGTCTCAAGCTGAACGCGCTCAAGGGAGAGCGCGCGCCGGTGCTCGCCGGGCGGGCTACGCGATCATGGCCGCCGCCGTCACGGAGCTCAAGATCGAGCGCATCGATCCCGTCGGCGGCGCGCTCCGCCTCGGCGTCCTCTACGACCTCCTCGGGCGCACGATCAACGAGGACGTGCGTGCCGCCACGGTCGAGCGCTTCATCGCGCGCTACGGGATCGACCGGGCGCAAGCCGTTCGAGTCGGCGATCTCGCAGCCGCGCTCTACAAGCCGTGCCGCCGCGTCCCCGGACGCGACGCTCGCGAAGCTCGTCGAATGGGCGGGGCGCCTGCACGAAGTCGGGATGTCGATATCGCACGACGGCTTCCACAAGCACGGCGCGTACATCCTGCAGAACGCCGACATGCCGGGCTTTTCGGCCGGCGAGCAGGGCCGCGCTCGCGCTGCTGGTGCTTGCTTGCCGGGGACGGCTTGCGAAAGTCGCCGGCAATCTGGGCGGCAAGGACATCCGGGCGGCGGTGCTGGCGCTGCGCGTGGCCGTGCTCATCCACCATGCGCGCGCCGCCATCGCGGTGCCGCGGATCACGCTCAAAGTCGCGCGCGATGTCCGGCTCGGCGTCTCGCGCCGCTGGCTCGCCGCCCATCCATTGACCGACTATCTGCTCGCCAAGGAAAGTGCGCAGTGGGCGGATGTCGGCTATCCGTGGCGCGTGACCCCGCCGTAGCGCGGAGGACTCCGGACTAGTCGCCGTGC
>ERZ1370068.7867-contig-676_pt1 | contig 15733 bp, 17 predicted proteins | sample MGYA00561227_ERZ1370068 | MGnify/ENA primary metagenome ERZ1370068 (study PRJEB38410, sample SAMEA6850437) | metagenome | study: Metagenomic assessment of the ecological functions of the soil: analysis of the soil microbiota associated with the...
GACGTGAAGACGACGACGTCGGACGATCGCCGCGCCGCGAGATTGCGGCGCGGTATCGGGGCCCCGGTGTCTCAGGAACCGTTTTTGCCCGGGAGAGCGTGGCGCGAGGAGTGCGGCGAACCCGGCCGGATGCGCGCCAGGCGAGCTCCCGGACGTGCTGGGACGCCACCGTCGCCCAGCGGGACCAGGTCGGCGATCGTCCTCGGCTCCTGGTCAGCGGGGACGCCGATCGTGCGGCCGAGGCATCCGCGAAGACCGGCGTCGAGATCGACCGGCGAGGCAGCGCCGATCGCGCTTGGCGAACGCGGCCGCGAGGTGCGTGGCTGCTTGAACGTCGCGCTGGCACTTCTCGCGCCGCGCAGATGGCGAGTACCGGCGCTCCGCTCGCCGCCTTCGAGCTCCATCGCGGCTTGGATCCGAGCGCGGGCCGCAGCGAGCTGCGAGCTCCCACGCGCCGGCAGGCCAGAGAAGAACCCGGTGGTCTCCGCCGCGGATGCGCGTGGCGAGAGCGCCTACCGATTGGCTCGCCGTGTCGACGGCGAACAGCGTGCTGCCGTTCAGCGACCCGCGCGAGGGAACGAGCGAAGGTGCTGAGCGACACACCGCATCGGCCTCGAGCTGCCGGACGGCCTCCGGTGAGCTGCGCGGGGGCGTCCACACTGGCGGTACCCGACCCGACGCGGCACGACGTGTCGCGATCGCGAGGAAGTCGCAGACTTCCTCGGCAACGTCCCGGCGTCTCCAGAGCGAGCACGATCCGCGCGACCTCCTCCATCTCCGCATCCACGTCCACGGGGGAGAGCCGACCACCACGAGGAGGCGGAGATCCCTTGCTCCATGGGAGTGGCGGCGAACCGCGATGCGCGAAGCTGGTACGCGTTCAGCGCTGGCTGGGCACCGGATACCATGGTCGCCAGACGGACCGATTCCGACGCGTTCTCGCCGAGGCGAGGGCGGCCAGCGCAGATCCGCAAGGTCGGCCGTTCGGACCATCTTGTCGATCTCGAGGGATGCGCGGAACGCAACGTTGCGAGCTAAGAGCGTGTGCCTAGGGTCGGACGGAAGGGTCGATCCGCGATTCGGTCGTGACAGACAGCCGAAGGAGGTGACCGGGAGAGGGACCGAACTGAGGCGGATCTCCAGCTTCTCGGATTCCATGAGCTCGGCAGGTCTTCGAGGGGTATCGACGACGATCTGAGGATGATGCGTAGAAAGAGGGGATGCCGGCCTGTTGGTGGGGGCGGTAGCGCTGTTGTGGTCACTGGCCCTCACCCCGGTGAGGCAACGCGACCACGGCGGCGGTGCCACCGCCGGCCGGCGACCAACACGCAAGCCGGCGAGATAGCCGCCTGTGCAGCGCTCTGCCCAGCGTTCCCAGCCACACCTTCCCTCCTGACCCGCTGGGCCCCGGCCATGGACATGCGAGCGATCGGTGCCACCTCTGCCGGTTCGTACGCGGTGAACCTGGGCGCGGGCGCGCATCGGTGACATCGACACGGGCATCGACCTCACGCAACACCGACATCATGCCCGAACGTCGACGTGCGCCGCGTCGTGCGTCGTTCATCTACGCCGACACGCCGACGTCGATCCCGGCCGAGCAGGTCACGCGCGGGGACTGCTCGAACAAGGCCGCTCTCCAGGACCTCGCCGGGCACGGCACGCACACCGCGGGCACGATCGCCGCGCCGATCAACGGCATCGGGCATCGCCGGCGTCGCCCCGAGGCCGACGATCGTCGTGCTCAAGGCCGGAACGGCCAAGGGCTACTTCTTCACCCAGTCGGTCGTCGACGCGCTCAGCGCTACGCGGGTGACCAGCACCTCGACGTCGTGAACATGAGCTTCTTCGCCGATCCGTGGCTGTTCAACTGCCGCAACGACAAGGAGCAGAAGGCGATCATCGCAGGCCATCTCGCCGGCCGCACGCTACGCGCAGCAGCAGCGGGCGTCGTGCTGGTCGCGGCCGCCGGCAACGAGGGCATCGACCTGAACCACCCGATCCACGGACGAGATCAGCCCGGACTTCCCGCCGGGTGCGGCGACCACGCGACCGGTCAACAACAACTGCGTGGTCCTGCCGACCGAGATCCCGGGTGTGGTGGTCGTCACGGCGACGGGAGCCGAGAACCTGCTGTCGTGGTACTCGACGTACGGCAACATCACCGACGTCACCGCGCCCGGCGGCTCGCGGTTCCAGACCCCACGTTCGATCCCGAACCGCGGACGGGTCCTGCGCGCCGTACTCCTCGACGGCGGGCGACCTCGACCTCGAGGCGGCACTGGGACGGCTCGTCGTGGACGCCAGGCGGCAACTTCTACGCGTGGCTGAACGGGACGTCGATGGCGGCGCCGCACGCGGCCGGCGTTGTCGCGCTCATCCGCTCCGCGTTTCCCGACATGCCAGAGGTGCCGTGGTGGCGATGCTGCGCAGCACCGGCGACCGGTATGCCCCGCCCCGCTGAGCTCGATCCGGGCGTCGAGTTCTTCGGCGCTCCCGAACAGTTCTGCTCGGGGGCATCGGCAGCAACAACTTCTACGGTCAAGGGCTCGTGAACGCACTGGCAGCCAGCCAGGTAGTCACGCACCTTCGCCCGTGATCGCCGCGGCCCGGCTCTCGGGGCCGGGTCGCGGCCGCGGGCTTCATCGGCACGCCGAACGCAGGTCGCACGGCCGGCGCGGGAATCGACGTCTCGACGGCCACGGGCCTGAACGCGCGGCGCGATCAACCGCTCGATGACTGAGTCGACACGCACCACCAGCGTCGAGGTGCTCGATCGGGCTGACGCTGACCGCCCGCGAGTGCGGCCAGGTCGGCCCACTGATCGGGAGGTGGGTCGTGACGTCGGGTGTCGTTCACGGTGACGATCGACGCGAAGCCGGAGGTCGTGGCCGTGGGTCGCCGATCTTCCAAGCACGCCGACTGGTCCCCCAAGCCCTACCGGATCGAATGGCTCGAGGGCGAGCCGAACGCGGTCGGGAGCCGGTTCCATTCGGCGGGCGTGATCCCGGGCGACAAGCACCACGAGAACGAGGGCCAGATCACCGAGAACCAGCCGACGACGCGGTTCGCGTTCCGCTCGAGCGACCCGCAGGGCGAGTACGCGCACACCTACACGCTGACGCCGAACGGCGACGGGACCGACGTGACCCACGAGGTCGAGTTCGTCAAGATGCGCGGGATCGCGGCGGTGCTGCTCCCGCCGGTCTTCGCGCTGTCGGGCAAGCCCCAGGGCCGCAAGCGGATGGAGGTCCTAAGACAGAAGGTCGAGGGGCTCGTCCTAGCCGATCCGCCGCACGAATCGGAGGACGAGGGGTACCTTGGCACGATGCGCGCGCTCGAGCGGTTTCCGAACGGCCGCCGTCGTGCCTCGTCGCCATCGCCCCTCGCGATCCCCGGCGTGACGGCGTCGTCGGCATCGTCGATCGCGTGACTCCGGAGCGATCCAGGCCCGCCTGCACGATCAGTGGAACGAGCGGCGAGGACCATCTCCGCGGCACGCCGGGCCGGACGTGATCTGCGGCAGGGGTGGTCCGGACTTCATCGACGGGAAGCGAGGCCGGGACCTCATCTTCGGCGGCGCCGGTCAGGACCTGGTGACCGGAGGGATCGGAGCCGACACGTTCCGAGGCGCAGACCGGCCGGGACATCCTCTACGGCGATGAGGGACGCGACGAGCTGTTCGGGGGTCGCGCTCGAGACGACGCCAGGGGCGGCCCCGGCCGGGACCGGATCCTCGGGGGCGTCGGCAGCGACTTCTGCCTGCAACGCGATCGACGGCCACCTCGGAGACCGGGTGCTCGGAGGATCCCGGTTCGACACCGGCGACATGGACGCCGGCGACCACCCTGAGCCTCGGTCGAGCGCAGTCACCGACAACGGGTGCTTCGGCGGGTGAGCCCGAACGGTCAGAACGCCGCCCCGACGAGGAGGAGCCCGTGACCGGGATCGAGATCCGCAGGTTCGAGCAGGCCGACGAGACGCGGACGTTCGAGCACGGTTCGTTCGAGCTCGTGACGATCGGGGGCGTCACGATCGGGCAGAGCGAGCTACGAGCCCGGCTGGGTGTGGTCCGAGCACGTCGGCAAGCCCGCCGGAGAGGAGCTGTGCCAGGTCGGAGCACGTCGGGCTCGTCGTGTCGGGACGCGCCGCGGTGAAGATGGCCGATCGGGACCGAGGGCGAGCTCACCCCGGGCGACCTGTTCTCGATCGGACCGGGTCACGACTCGTGGGTGATCGGCGACGAGCCGTACGTGTCGCTGCACCTGCTGGGCGCGAGCGACGCGTGCGCTAACGCGCTGGCCTGACCCAGCGTCGCGACGAGAACCTGTCCGACCTCACAGCTCTGAGGGATGTCGCACCCGGGTCTACGATCGCATCCATGGGTTCAGTCGATCGGCCTCTCCGAGTGGCGCGAGCGCCGCGAGCACGACCCGATGACCTCGTCTCGACCGCGCGATCGCGCGCCTGAAGGCCTGCTGCGCCGCAGCGGCTCCGGCCGCCTCGCCGCTCGGGTCGAATCCGAGCTCCTCGCGATCAGCCGGCGCCGTCTCGGCCGGCGCTACGAGGACGCACGCCGCCGAGCGCGCCGAACGCCTGGCCGAGCGTCTGAACACCCTCCGCGCGCCGCTCCAGCTAGGCACGCCTCCTGCCCGACTTCGGGCACCCTCGGAACCTCCGGCCCGGATGCGGTCAGCAAGGCGGACCGGAAGCTTCCGGGAGGGAGAAGCGCCCCGGCGCACGCTCGCGCCCCAACCCGCCTGGGCGTGCCGGCGCGGGGCTACGCTGGGTGGCCGGCCACGAGGAACAGGCGAACCGGAAGGGACGGGGTGAACGATCGGACCCACGGACCTCACGCGGGCTCGCGAGGGGCGACCTCGGCGCGTTCGAGGACCTCGTGCGCCAGTACCAGGGCGACGTCTGGCGCTTCGCGTACCACTTCACGCGCGACCGGTCGCTGGCCGACGACGCGTCACGCAGGAGGCGTTCCTGCGTGCGTTCCGGTTCCTCTGCGCGGGTTCCGAGGGGGACCCAAGTTCACGAGCTGGCTCTTCCGGATCGCGCGCAACTGCGCGATGGATCAGATCAAGGCGCGCAACGTCTACGTCGAACGCGTCACCCCCGATCGCCGCGACGCACGGCCGACCCGCAGGCGCGCGTGGAGCTGCACGCCGCGCTCGATGCGGTCTCGGCCGAGCACCGCGAGCCGTTCCTGCTCGTCGAGGTGTTCGGGCTGTCGTACCAGGAGACGGCCGACGTGCTCGGCGTGCGTGTGGGGACGATCAAGAGCCGTATGCACCGGGCGCGCCGAGCGGATGATGGACGCGCTCGAGGTCGAGGAGGAGGCCCGGTGAACCACGATCAGGCCGAACGCCTCCTGTCCGCGCGCATCGACGGCGAGCGACTGTCCGCGCGCGCGACCGAGTCGCTCGACCAGCACCTGGAGACCTGCGCCGAGTGCCGCGCGTTCGAACGCGGCGCCTACCGGTTGCGCGAGGCCGTGCGGTTCGAGGTGGCGCCCGCCGTCCCCGACCTGGTCGACGAGGTCATGAGCGCCGTCGGCGCGCGAGACCGAACGGCCGCGCTTCGCGGCTGCGGGTGGTTCGGCCGCAGAGCGTCGCCCCGCCGCTCGATCCTGCCGCAGGCTCGCCCCCGCCGCCGCGGCGCTCGTCGTCAGGGCGCGCTGATCGGCAGCCTGGTGGTCGGGGGCCCTGGCAACGGCCCGAGAGCCGGCTCGGCGCTTCGCTGCCACCGACGTCGTCGAGGGGATCTCGGCCGCCGGCGCGATCTCGACGCGTACCAGGCCTCGTTCGCGATCGACGAGCGGCCACCTCTCCCCGACGCGCCCGAACGCCACCTCGACGATGCGCGTGTGGTTCGAGGCGCCCGAACGCTTCCGCGCCTCGACGTCGTCGACCACACCGACTACCCGGACGGCTGACCACGCCGACCGATCGCTGAAGCTCGTCGGACGGCTCGACCTCGTACGCGCGCGGGACTGGCGCCGTGCCCGACGGCGACCTGTCCGCAGCGCGAGTCCGTCGTGCGCAACCGGCTTGCCGTTCCTCGACCGCCGCGGCGGCGGCCCCGACTGACCTGGTGCTGCCGATCTCGACGCTTGGCCGACGCCGACCGGCTCACGGTCCTCGGACGCGGAACGGTGCTCGGCCGGCCTGGCCGTTCGGGTCGAGGTGCCGTTCGAACGCGCGGAGCCGCTGTTCCCGTTCCTGTCGATCGGCGGCGACTGGCGGCCGTTCTTCCCGAACGACCGCGTCCGCATCTGGCTCTCCGACGAGCGCAACTGGTTCCCGCTGCGCTGGAACGTCTACCCGGCGACGGGCGTCGAGCGCGACGCCTGGGCGCTTGCGGTTCGGCCTTCCCGACGAGCCCTCGTTGCGTTCGGTCTTCTCGGTGAGGGCGCTCCACGTGAGCCCTCGACACGCCGGACGCGAGCGTAGTTCGACATCCCCGCGACGGGATCCTGCGCAGGATCAGGGCGCTTCGCGCGGTCGAGCTGAGCGACGTGCGTCGGGAGACCGGGTTCGAGCCGGTGGCGCCCGAGCACGGTCGGCGGGCCTGACCGGCTACCGCGTGGTCCTGCCGCGGGACGACGCCGGCGAGACGCTCGTCGTCGTACGCGGACGGCCTCGCGTTCCTCAACCTCGGGCGAGACGCGTTCGTGGAACGGTGACGCGCCGTTCGGCCCGGTCGGCGTGCAGGCCGAGGAGGTCCCGCTCACCGGTGGCGGCGTCGCGTACTACGAGCCGGCCTCGCGGGACCACGCGCCGTCGCATCGCGATCCACGCGGCCGGGACCGACCTGTACCTCGAGTCCAACCTGCCGCGCTCGCGAGCTGCTCGCGGCCGCGCCGCGGCGCTCCCGGTGCAGGGTCTCCCGATGCCCGCCGCGTGGACGCACCGCCGGGTCGGGCGCGGCGACGGCCGTAGCGGGTCTCGCTCGAGACCGCTCGGGCGTCCGTCCCGTTCCTGATCGAGCTCCCGAGCGAGCTGCCCGCCGGGTTCGGGCTCCGCGAGCGTGGAGCTGGTGGACGCCGGGTACGGTGCCGGGGTGACGCTGTACCTGAGGGACCAGACGCCGACGCCGGCATCGGCACGATCCGGCTGCACCTCGAGGCCGCGAGCGTGCCTGCCGCCGGCGACCTCGGCCGACCAGTCGGCGGTGGACGTCGGCGGCTGCCGGGGCGGTTCACCCCCGACCGTTCGCAGCTCGGAATGGATCGACGGGTGGCCTGTACCGATCGCTCGACGCGCCTGGGCTCGCGCTCGACGAGCTCCTCGCGATCGCGACCTCGATCGGCGGGGACGGGCCAACGGATGAGCCGCAGGATGAGCCGCCGCCGCACCGCGGGGATCGCGGCGGGCGTCGCGATGGGCTTCGCGCTCGGCGCCACGCTCACGCTCGCGATCCAGGGGTGGGCGAACCTGCCTGACCCCGGCCCGTCGGCCGAACCACCCGCCGTCCCCACGACCGAACCCCAGCCGCCCGAGGCGCTTCCTGGTCTGGACCTCCGGCGGCATGCCCGACGGGTTCCGAGCCGCCGTCGGGCGCCTCGACGGGATCCAGCGTTCGGTGGTGGTCGCGAGCGACAACACGTGGCTCGAACCGATCGTGGTCGGAGCAGGGCGAGGTGGTCGACGACCCGAAGCCCGGGCTTCGCGATCCCGCTCGAGGTCGCGGCGGTCGACCCCGAGGAGCTTCGCGCCGTTCCTGCCGCCCGCGGACCGATCCGACGCGCTCGCGCTCGCCGACGGCCAGGGGATCCTCGGCGAGAGCAGCGCGCGGCTGCGGGTCTGGGCCCGGGGCGGTGCTGAGGTTCGGCGACGTCCGGATCGAGGTGGCGGCGATCCTGCCCGACGAGCTGGTGGGCGCGCACGAGTCTGATGGTCTCGCGCGAGGTGGGTCGGTCGATCGGGGTGACGCACGGACCGCTACGCGCTGGTCGTGCCTCGAGCACGCCCGGACCGCCCGCGCGGTCGAGCGGCTCCTGATCCGATCCTGCGCCGCCGACCCTCGAAGGTCCGCGCCCCCGGCGACACGCCGTACTTCCGCCAGGGCGACGCGGTCCTGCCGCCCGGTCCGGATCAAGCTGCTGTTCGGCGAGTTCCAGGCGCGGCCCGAACCCGGCAACCCCGGCTTCCTCGATCTCGACCCGGCGTGGGTGAAGCAGAACATCGACACGCAGCACGTCCCTCTGCTCGGAACGGTGACCTGCAACGTGTCCCTGTTCCCGCAGCTCCGCGGTGTCGTCCACGAGCTGATCGACCGAGGGCTGCAGGACACGATCCACTCGTACTCGGGCTGCTACTCGCCCCGGCACATCAACCGGATCCCGAGCGCGGGCCTGTCGCATCACTCCTGGGGCATCGCTGTCGACCTGAACGTCCAGCAGGGCAACCTGTCTCGGACAGACGCCGCACCAGGACCCGCGGCTGGTCGACGTGTTCGAGCGGTGGGGTTCGTATGGGGCGGGACGTTCATCGAACCCGACGGGATGCACTTCGAGTACCGGCGCGAACCCGCCGGCGACTGACGCCTCGCAGCGATCCGGGAGATGCGCGAAGGGAGCAGCGAGCATGCGCAGTCTGCACTCTGCTCGGTATCCGGCGGCCGGAGCCTCAGGGTCCGAGCATGCCTCCCGCGGCAAACGCGCGTGGGTTTCTGCTCCCTTCGCGGTCGCCCGAAGGCGACCCGGCCATCGTACACCCCTGGCCTCCGCGCCGCGCGAACGACGTTCGGTGGCTACGCCGCGGTGGTGCGACGACCGGACAGCCGCGACCTCACGACGAGCCAGAGCACGATCGCGGCGGCCGCGCTCGCGGCGACCACGCCGGCGGCGACGCGGGTCCTCGGGTGCGCGGCCGTCTGGACGATCCGGGTCCGGAGCCGGACCGGGCGCCGGAAGTCGCGGGATGTCCCAGCCCTCGGTCTCGGCCTCCCTGCGGAGTTCCCGGTCCGGGTTGACCGCGACGGGATGACCGACGGTCCGCAGCATCGGGAGGTCGGTCGAGGAATCGCTGTACGCGTACGACGACTCGAGCTCGATCCCGCGAGCCTCGGCGAGCGACCGGATCGCCTCGGCCTTGCGCGTCGCCGTAGCAGTAGAACTCGAGCTCGCCCGTGTAGCGCCCGTCCTCGAGCGCGCGCGCGTCGCGAGCACGCCCGCCACGCCGAAGTGCCGCGCGAGCGGACGGACGACCTCCTCGGGCGAGGAGCTCACGATGTAGATGTCCCGTCCCTCGGAGCGGTGCAGCTCCATCAGGTCGAGGGCCTCCTGGTACACGAACGGGTCGATCACGTCGATCAGGACGTCCTCGACGAGGCGTTCGACCTCGTGCCGGTCCCACCCCGCGTGAGCTGGAGCATCCCTCCTTGAGCCGGTCCATCTTCTTCTCGTCGGCGCCGACCAGCGCGTAGACGAGCTGCGCGTACGCGCCGCGCACGAGCTGCCCGCGCGTGACCATCCCCGCCCGGTACATCGGCCGGGACAGGGCGAGCGAGGACGAGCGCGAGATGATCGTCTTGTCGAGGTCGAAGAACGCCGCTTCCATGCACCCTCATGGTATCGGCGACCGGTGCCGTGACTGGACACGCCGAGGGAGCCCGGCGATCGGTCGCCGGGCCCATCGGTCGTCGGAGCCAAGCCTGCTAGAAGGTGGCGCCCCGCGCACACTCTCGTCGGTCGACAGGTTCCGTGCGCGCGCGCGGAAGGCGTCCGAGCCGGCCGCGTCGTTCTCCACGATGCCGAACGGTGAACGAACCGCTCGCGCTCGTGCGTCATGCGGGTGCCACGGAACGCGAGGTCGCCGTCGTGCCGGATCCTGACCCGCCAGCGGTCGCCCGAGACGTTCTGGTCGACCTCGAACTCCACCTCGAGCCGTCCGTTGTCTCGGCGAGACCTTGACCTTCCAATCGCTCGCGTCGCCGCACGAGCCCTCGCGCGGATCACGTCGTTCTGGCCCGCCGCCGCGATGCCCGCGGGCACCAGGCAGCACGAACGCGGCCACGAGCGCGAACACGATCCCCTTCTTCATCGCCGACCTCCTCGATCCTTGGACACCTCGACGCTAAGCGAGAGGCCGTCTAAGGGCAGGCCAAGAGCGGGCGGTCGCTCCGGTAAAGGTTCGACGCTATCCTCGCGGACGGAGGCGTCAGGGCGCCTGGTGGGCCCCCCGGTCTTCAAAACCGGTGTGGGGGCGAGAAGCTCCAGGCGGGTTCCCGATTCCACCGTCCGCCTCCGCCATCTCCTCTTCCTCGATCCGCCTTCCCTGTTCACGGGCAGCGCGATAGGTTGGACAGGCGTGCGAGGCTCGTCAGACCGAGCCTCGGGAAGGAGGATACGGATGGACAAGGTCGTGCACTTCGAGATCCCGGTCGACGACGCGGCTCGGGCTCGCGAGTTCTACGGCTCCGCCTTCGAGTGGGACCTCAACGAGATGGACATGGGCGGCGGCAACATGTACACGACGGTGACGACCACGCCCATCGACGAGGCGACGCGGCAGCCGACGGAGCCCGGCGGCATCAACGGCGGTCTCATGCAGCGGACCGCGCGACACCCCGACCCCGGTGGTCACGATCGGCGTCGACTCGATCGACGAGACGCTGAAGAAGGTCGAGGCGGGCGGCGGCAGCACGGTGCAGCCGCGCACCGAGATCCCGGACATGGGCGCCTTCGCCTACTTCAAGGACAGCGAGAACAACGTGGTCGGGTTGTGGGAGAACTTCTGGATCCCCTGACCGAACGACGCCTACTCCTGGCCGAGCCACGCTCCATCGCGCATCAGCACGCGGCCGTCGAGCTCGTTCGACTCGCGCCACGCCTGGATCTCCTGCGGGTGATCCGCAGGTAGACGTACTCGTCCCTGAGCGTCCGCGGGTCGAACCCGGCCGACCGCGCGTGGCGCGTCCTCGAGCTCGGGGTCGGCGCCGATCGGGAGCGCCTCGACCGTCACCCCCGACGATGACGACGTCGCGGGTCTGCCTGAGCGCCGCGCGGACCTCGACCGGCCCGGAGCAGGTTCCGGGCGGTCGGGCTCGCGCTCGGCGTCGCGATCGTCAGCGTCGAGCCGTCCCAGTGGTACGACAGCGGGACGAGGTACGCCTCGCCGTCCGCGCTCGCCGAGGCGACCCACAGGTCGACGTCGCCGCGAAGCCGTTCGAGGGTGTCGGCCGTTCGCTGCGATCGGGGACCTCGGCGGCGCGGGCTCGTCCACGGACTAGCGCTCCTCGACATCGGCGTCTCGAACGCTCGAGGCGTCCTGGAGGAGGCCGATGAGGTTGCCGTCCGCGTCCTTCACCCGTGCGATCTGCCTGCCGCCCCGACGTCGTTGGGCTCCTGCTGGACCTCGCCACCGGCGGCGGCGAGCGCCTGGACGCTGCCCGCGATGTCGTCGACGTGGAAGTAGGCGACCGGGCCGGTCAACCCCTGGGCGTGGCCGTTGGGGTCGAGCCCGACGTCCTGCCCGGCGACCTTCCAGCCGACGTAGTACGGCGTGTCCGACTCCGGCGCGGCGCCCAGCAGCGCGGTGAACAGCGCCTTCGCCCCGTCGAGGATCCTTGACGGGAAGATGACGGTCTTGACACCTTCGGTCATCGTTTCTTCCTCTTGGTCCGTCACATCGACGGGTACCGTCCCGTCGATGCTATGACGGACGATCGACGGGGATGTGACGGATGCAGAACCACGACCTTCTGGCGGAGCGGTTCGAGGCGAACCGGACCAACCTGCGGGCGGTGGCCTACCGGATGCTCGGCTCGGCCAGCGAGGCGGACGACGCGGTCCAGGAGGCCTGGCTCCGCCTTCAGCCGAGCCGACGCGAGCGAGATCGACAACCTCGGCGGGTGGCTGACGACGGTCGTCGCGCGGGTGTGCCTGACATGCTGCGTTCGCGCACGTCGCGACGGGAGGAGCCCCTGGCCCCCGGCCTGCCCCGAACCGATCGCGGGTGAACGGGGACGCCCTTGACCCCGAGCACGCGGCGGTGGTGGCGGACTCGGTCGGTCTCGCGATGCTCGGTCGTGCTCGACACGCTGCCGCCGGCCGAACGCGTCGCGCTTCGTGCTCCACGACATGTTCGCCGTGCCCTTCGACCAGATCGCGCCGATCGTGGGGCGCTCCTCGGACGCGACCCGGCAGCTCGCGAGCCGGGCGCGGCGCCGGGTGCAGGGAGCGAGCGCGGATCCCGTCGCCGATCGCGCCCGTCAGCGGGAGGTCGTGGAGGCGTTCCTCGCGGCGGCGCGACGGGCGGTTCGAAGCGCTGCTGGCGCTCCTCGACCCCGACGTCGTCGGTTCGCGCCGATCGCGCCGCGGTCGAGGTCGGCGCCTCCGAGGAGGTGCGCGGGGCCGAGGCCGTGGCACGGGACCTTCTCGGGCCGAGCCCGGGCCGCGCGGGGCCGCGCTCGTGGGCGGCGCCGTCGGGCCTCGTGATGGCACAGCAGGGCGAGGCGCGCATGGTGTTCGACTTCACGATCGAGGACGGCAAGGTCGTCGAGATCGACCTGATCGCCGACCCCGAGCGCATCCGCGAGCTCGAGCCGACGCGATCCTGGGCGCCTGAGGCGCTGCTGGGCGGTCGCGTCGCAGCCGTCCGAACGCGGAACGGGCCCGGCCCGATGCAGGGCCGGCCCGTCCGATGACGCGCTTCCCTCGGGCGCTTCAGCCTCGGTCGGGGCGTCGTCCGGTCGACCAACCGGAACCCGCGAGGTCGGTGAGCTGGTTGGATTCTGCCGGCTTCCCGGCGAACGGGCGGAGGCTCGCGGCCCCGGCCCGCGAGGGACGGCTCAGCAGCCAGTCACCTCGAGGGTCTCGAGCTGTTTCGGCAAGGACCACCCCCTTTCTCCCGTACCACGCATGGTGCGGCAGAACCCTCGGAAGGCAACCAACCAGGTGAGCGACCTCTAGCTCCGTCGGCCCGAAGCCCGCGAGCGTGGCCCGGAGCCGTCCGGCTGCGGCGGCGGCCCGCCGGGAGATCCTAGTCGGCGACCGCGATCTGGATCTGCGCGATCTCGGTGTCGATCCGCGTGAGGTCTCGGGCATCGACCGCGTCCTGGATGCGGTCGCGGTCGTAGTCCATCGCGAACTGGTCCGCGCCGACCCGGCGGCGGTCAGCCCGCAGCCTCGTCCACGAGCAGCTGCGCTGCCCACAGGTCCATGCGCGCAGGTCGATCTCGGCCTGGGGGCGGTACGGCAGCTGGAGGTCGAGGCTCGACCGGGCAGCTCTGGATCGCCGCGTTCCGAGCCGCTGGTCGCCTTCCGCGCTAGCGGACGGCGCCCGGCTGCGAGCGCCGCGAGCGCTGCTGCATCCGTCGAGGCTCGATCAGCGCGGGCACGTCCGTCGCCTCGGTAGGTCTGCCAGGCGGCCTCCATGTGCCGCGCGGATCGTCGCGAGGAGGCTGCCGGCCCCAGTCCGGACCCGGCCGCGTCGAAGATCTCGAGCGCGCCGTCCGACAGGGTCGGTGAGCTCGGCAGGAACCGCTCCGTCGAGCGCATCGGTCGGCACAGCCAGCGCGAGCGCCTCGACGTCGCCCCGCCCGCGGTGTGCAGAACTCACGCCGCTACCGGGCGCGAGAGACCTTCTGCTCGGTCTTCGCCGTCGCATGTGCAGCTCGCTCGGCGAGGAGCCTGCGCCTTGATCGGGCCCGGCAGGCCCTGCAGGGTCTGGTGCGACCGAGCGCACCGTGACCTCCTCGAACACGAAGCCGGGGGCGTTCTCGGTTCGGTAGACGTCACCGACCTGCGGATCGCCCGGCATGATCATCGCGGCGGGGCCGTCCCTGCCGGCCCTCCACGTGCCCTCGGTCACGACGATGGCGCCGTCGATGAAGTCGAGCGACGTCCTCCCGAAACAGACCGGAGCCGTCGTCCGCCTGCGCGTAGTAGTCGTACGCGACCTCCTGGATGCGCTCCGTCCAGGAACGCGTTGTACTGTCGAGACACCAGCGTTCTCGACCCGCCGGCCCTCCCACTCGATGATCTGGGTCTCGGGCAGGAGCGTGACCTCGGTCCGGAACGGCTTCCCGTCCACGTGCCCGAGCATCAGGACCGAGTCCTGCGACGAGACGGGGAACAGCGGGTTGGTGATGTTCGTCGGGTCGGAGAAGGTCGGCATCGCGAGGTCGACCCGCCTCGCTCTCGGGGGCGACGGGGATGCTGCGCCGGCACGATCGGCTGCGGGATCGTCGTGACCGTCGCGCCGCTCGAGCCGGTAGGCGTTCCCGAAGGCCGAGCCCGACCTCGCTCGCGCCCGACGGCGAGGCCGCGTTGCTGTCGCTCGTGCACGCCGCGGCCACGAGCGCCACCGAGCGCCGAGCACGAGCCGTCCAGGACCGAACCGACCGATCGCGCCGCCCGTCGAGCCCACCATCCCCGTGCATGACATCCTCCGTCGCCCGGATCGGACCGGGTCAGTCGTCGTTCGAGCCGTCCTGGCCGTTCGACCCGTCGTCGTCGGCCTCGTGACCGAGGACCTGGAAGTCGGCGTCGAGCCTGACCTCCACCACGCGCCCGTCGTCCAGACGCACCTCGACCCCGTAGGCGGCGCCGTCGTCGCCCGCCTCGGTCTCGCGTCACCGTTCCGCCCCCGGTGAACCGGAGCGCCGCCGCGCGAGCCCCGTCCAGCGTCGAGCGCGGTCAGGGCCGGTCCGTATCCCCCGCGCCGGTGGCGATGGCGACGCCCGTACCGCCGCCGACGACGGCCGGCGCGAGCGCGCCCTCCGGCGATCCACTTCGTCCTGCGATCCATGTGATCGACCTCCTTCGTCTCGTTCCGAAGCCAGGATGGGACGAGGCCATGAGAGGACCGTGAACCCGGGATGGAGAGCTCCTCGGATGTTCAGATCCCGGCGAGGAAGTCGAGCACCGACCGCCGGAACTCGTCGGCCACGGCCGGGTCCCCGAACTCGAGGATGTCGGTGCCGTGCTCCCCCGTGTCGAGCAGGACGACGTGGGTGGGCGGCGGGGCGCGGCACGCTCGACCGCCGGACGGGCGCGCCGCATCGCTGTCGAACTCGCCCGCTGCAAGGGCTTGGGTACGCGCACGGCCCGAACCTGCCTCGTCACCGGGACGCCGGCGTACAGATCGACCCCCGGACAGCCAGATCAGCCCATCGGCGTCCAGGCCTCGGCTCAGCGCGTACATCGACTCCATCGCGCCGAGCTCGCACCTCCGACGACGACCCTGCTCGTCCCGTGTCTCGGAGCAGGTCGACGGCGTAGGCCAGGTCCCTCGCCAGCCGCTGCCGCTCGCGTTCCCGTCCGAGCATCCGAGGTCGCCCTCCGGGGCACACGCCCCGGGCGGTCGTACGTCAGGACGGCGTACCCTGGTCGGCGAGCAAAGCCGCGAACCCGAACCATTGGGATTGATCGCCGGGTCGCATGTGCCCGAGGACCACCCCGACGTCACCCGAACCGAAGACGCGACCCTCGAGCCTGACGCCACCGGCACCGCGGAACCGCACGGATCGGACATCGCGAGGGCCTCCGACCCGGCGAACGTCGGGAACCTGAGGTGACCTGCGGCGATGGGAGATCGACAAGAGAGGCTCCGGCCCGGACGACCCTGAGCCCCGCCCTCCCGCCGCAGCCCGCCAGGACCATCACCGCGCACGCCGTTGCGACGATCGATCTGGCTGCATCTGTCCGAACATACGAACGCGCTTCCTCGGCGGGTTCGCACGTCGATCCTGGCGACTTCGATCTGGCGACTTCGATCCG
>ERZ1370068.5672-contig-4689_pt1 | contig 15726 bp, 21 predicted proteins | sample MGYA00561227_ERZ1370068 | MGnify/ENA primary metagenome ERZ1370068 (study PRJEB38410, sample SAMEA6850437) | metagenome | study: Metagenomic assessment of the ecological functions of the soil: analysis of the soil microbiota associated with the...
GCTGAATTCCTGCATTGGCTTACTGATCCTGTCTTAAATGGGGGCGGAGCCTTGATTGATTTTGGCTGTTATGGCGCCGATCTTGCAACATGGCTCATGAATGGAGAAACTCCAGTAACAGTGACGGCAGTTACTCAACAAATAAAACCTGAGCTATATCCAAAAGTGGATGATGAAGCAACGATCATTCTTACCTATAAAAAGACGCAGGTGATCATACAGGCATCATGGAACTGGCCTTTTGGTCGTAAGGATATGCAGGTATATGGGAAAACCGGTTTTGTTTTTGCAAGGATGGAACAAATATGCAGATAAAAGAAGATGAAAAAAGGAAGCTCAAACTCTCACTGCATCCTGCTTTAAACAATGACCGCAATGATCCCTTTGTTTATTTTGCTAATGTGATCCGCGGTAATATTAAAATGAATAAATATGATCTTTCTTCGGCTGAAACAAATGATATTGTAGTAAAGATCCTTGATGCTGCAAGACGATCTGCTAAAACCGGTAAGACAATAACCTGGAGTGAATATTATAAAAAGTAAAAACTCAAAAAGTGGTCTATAGAATATTACTTTGCTTTTGCTTAATGATCTCTGTTTCATCACAGGCGCAAAAACTAAGCCTGTCTCCGTAATCTTTGACAGCGATATGGGTCCGGACTATGATGATGTAGGAGCCATTACTTTGTTACATGCATTTGCCGACAGTGGCTATATTAATATTCTTGCAACAGTTGCCAGCACGAAATATGAAGGAGTAGTTGCTGTATTTAATGTACTAAACACTTATTTCAGAAGACCGGGTTTATTAATTGGCGTTCCAAGATCGAAAGCTTTGGAATTAAAAGACAGTCAGCATTGGACAGACACACTTCTTTTGAATTATCCGCATAAAATAAAAAAGAATGATGAAGTATTAAGCGCAATCAGAAGTTTATAGAAAATCATTGGCTTCACAACCGGATAGATCAGTAACAATAATAACAGTTGGGTTTCCTTACAAATCTTGCAGACTTACTTCCAATCATCCTCCTGATAAATATTCAAAGCTTACTGGTAAAGAATTAGTGAGGAAAAAAAGTAAAGCAATTGGTTTGTATGGCAGGCAGTTTTCCTGCCGGAAATGAATTCAATGTTAGAATGGATGCAGCATCTTCCAAAATTGTTTTTGAAAATTGGGAAACTCCGATATTATTCAGCGGCGTAGAAATAGGAATGAAAATAAAGACAGGGTTGCCATTGGTAAATGATCGATCCATCAAAAACAGCCCTGTAAAAGATGTATTCCGGATCTGTATCCCGTTGAGTCCGCAGGATAGTGCTGGCAGAATGAGTTGGGATGAAACGGCTGTACTGATCGCCGTAAAAGGATATAAGCCATGGTGGAATATTCAAACAGGCAAAATAAAAATAGCAGAAGATGGAAGCAATACATGGGAAAATGGGTCTTCACTTCATAGCTATCTTATAGAATCACAGTCGCCAATTATTGTCCGGGACCGGATAAATAAACTTGATAATGCATCAGCCAGGAAAAGTCAAAAAATAATATTTTCATCTGTAGGATCTGGATAAATTATACGTTGTAGAAGTACTTTGTTTTTCATTACCAGTTTTCTATCTTTCGTGCCTGCAATAAATATATATGAAGAATAAATTTATTTCTAAAGCACTTTCCTTTTTCTTTTTTCATTTGTTTACTTTGGCGCAAATGCACAGGATGCAAAACCCGATACTGTTAGCATCGGTATTTATATTACAAGCATACACGATATAGATTTTAAACAAAAGGAGTACAGTGTCAATTTCTGGATATGGTTAAAATATAAAAACAAGGATTTTGATTTTTATAATAATCTTGAAATACCGCAGGCAAAGAATGTGACCAAGTCCTTTGTAACCATCGATAGCAGCAATGGCATGATCAATATGCAAATGAAATTGCAATGTGTAATGAAAGATTCATGGAGAATTAGCAATTTCCCTTTTGACAGGCAAAGCCTTCCGGATCGCTTTCGAAAACTCCCAGTACGATTCAAGATCTATGGTTTTTGTTGCAGATACAGTTGGTCAGCATTATGATTCACGGTTTACATTGCGTGGTTGGTCCATTGATAGTTGTTTGCTTTCGACAGGAATTAAAATGTATGAAACTGGGATTTGGAGATGAAGAACTTGCTAAGCCACATACAGAATACAGCTCATTCAGAATAAGGCTGGTTGTTAGCCGGGAAGCTTCCGGGCTGTTTTGGAAGATGTTTTTAGGAATGTACCTCGCATTCCTTATATCCTATGTATGTTTTTACATTCATGCGGATGGAATGGACTCCCGTTTCGGATTAACGGTGGGTGCATTATTCGCTGTCATTGGTAACAAATACATTATTGACTCTGCTTACCGGAGTCGAGTTCATTTACATTAGTTGATCTGCTGCATGGTGTCACCTTATTTTTTATTTTCACTACTATTGCGGCCAATGCATATTCATTAAATCTTATTAAAAAGAATAAAGCTGCAAAGGCGTATAAATTTGATATAGCTGCATCAATGATAGTATTGATATTGTATATTATTTCGAACGTATGGTTTATATGGCAGGCAAGTAAAGGAAATTAAATTTTCATTACAGATCAAATGAAACCGAAAACAATTGAGGAATATATTTATTCTGCACCAGCCAGAGGTGCAGGAAAAATTATGGAAGCTACATGAATGCATCAGGGCCGCAGCGCCGGGTGCAAAAGAAGAGTTTAAATGGCGTATGCCTGCCTATTCTTACCAGAAAATACTTGTCACATTTGCTGTATTCAAAAACATATTGGTTTTTATCCAATGCCATCTGCTATAAAAGCATTTGCCAAAGAGCTTGCAAAATATAAAACTGCTGAAGGCTCCGTTCAATTTCCACATGATAAGCCATTGCCCTTGACCCTTGATCAAGAAAATCGTCAAGTTCCGGGTTAAAGAAAGCAAAGAAGGAACTATTAAATGGAGATCCTGATAATTTAGTAAATATTCATTGAAAAGCATATCAATTGCTTGTGATAAATCAGTAATTTTGAAGTGTGAACATTTTTAAGCTTTCTCCCGGTATGGTTATTGAGAAGACTTTTTATACCTGCCTTTGATTTTCAACCCAATATTCTTTTAAAACCCGCCGCCGTCAAAGTGTATTAACGAACAACTTGCTTTTATGAGGGGATCTTTACTTTTTCTTATTTCATTTTTAGTTGTGTGCAATGTGCATAGCCAGAAGTATTCTGCTAAGGATTTTCTTTATGCATCTTCTCTTTCCCTAAAAAACTTGAAAGCTATTTAAGTAAGAAAAATTTTTACCAGGCAGGAAGTAGGTTGTCAGAATGATTATCGTGGTAAATATTTATATTTTAAAACCTGCAGAAGAAGTAAAAAGAAAAAAGATACATTGAACATCACAAGAAGTATTGAAACATTTCATACGAAGAATAATTCTTCATTTACTTATATCACTTCTTTAAAAAATGAATATACAGAAAGCCTGGAGGAGTTAAAGGGAGCAGGATTTTCTGCGGTAATGAAAAGGACACTGTCAATATACTTATTTCAAAGAAAAATATTTCGGTGCTGGCAAATAGGATCGTTGAGAAGGATCGACGATACGCTTTATTCATTAGCCATTAATCAGCAAGTGCTTCCATTGCCTCGGAGATCATCAATTTGCAGAAGAGCCTTTTGCAGTTTTACTCTCACAGAATATCTTGTAGTGTTTTTGGGTTGAGAAGAACGTTATAAGAGACTTTTATTATTTCTCTGAAAAAGAAGTCAGCAAAATGTTCTATTTGTTTCCGAAGACCAGCCAGGCAGGCGAGTCTTTATTTGGGAAGACAATGTAAATCTTTGCAAACCAAGCCTACCTCATTATTGGCGGAAACATGAATGCTGGCAGCCATCATCAAATTGTGATGGGATCATCAGTTGAGAATGTCTGGAACTCAAAAGACGGTATTTATTCAGGCATGAGCCTTAACAGCCTTATGAGAGCTTAATGGCAATAGTTTTAAATTTTATGGAAAGAATTCTGAGTCTCCCTATATGATCGTTCCGGAAAAACAGGAGCAATTAATTTTAAAACAAACCGGGTAGTATTGGGTTGCCTTAATCCCTGGCGGATCCACGGTTATTAAATAATGCAACGATTGGTGCCGATGAAATTCTATCTGATAACCTCGGCATATATGTTTATATGATGATGATCCTGCCGGCAACGGATAGTAAGAATAAATAATTACGCACTCGTTGGAAATGTTTTGCCCAATTTAAATACACTCATGAAATTGTTGCCTGAACAACTCTTCAATGTTTATACCCCGGAAGAAAAGAATGATTTTTATTGGATCTAATTATCACATTTTGTGCAAGTAAGAATTTAAAGAGATCATAGGCACCATTCTTGTTTTTGCTCTCATAGATAAAATCAATTGTTTAACGCTATTTAAATTTATTATCTATGAAAAAAATATTTTGCGCAGCAATTATCCTGGCGGCTAGCTTATACAGTAAACGCACAGGAAGTAGTGACTGACATACAAAACGACTAATACAGGAGTTTGATCATAGTTCACGAGTACCAGTTACTATTAAGTGCAAATTTCGAGAGCAAGTTATCCTACAGCAACTACAGTAACATGGATGCCTATGACCAGCGATTGGTGGTATGCAACCTACAAAAGCGATAATAACAGGATAGTTCGTGTATATTATAATACACAGCCATGGTACATGATGAGAGGCGAAAGCTTCAAAGCTTCTTTACCTGTGCTTAATACATTTGTACCAGATGTGGTGATCACCAAATGCGATCAATACCTATGGAAACAATTTATATAGTATTACCGAAAGAGTTGTCAACAGGAAACGAAGAAGTGTATCATGTAACGGTTATTAAGAATGGTGTATCAGAAGTAACATTGATGAATAGACACAGGGAGTTGTTTATACAGACTTGAAATAAGCAGCTAAGCATTAGTCTGTGATAGCTATAGATACAAAGTAAAAAGACCCGGATTTTCGGGTTTTTTATTTGAAGTATAAGTTCAAAATGCTGGCTTGGTTTTGGTTTGCCTTTTGAACAATAAAGTTTGTTCATTAAAGTCATTCACTCATGTCTTTAAATACGCAGCTTATTTATCTTTTGTGATCGACTATTCCATGTTGCCTGTATTTCATGGACGGTTACCCATGAGGAAGTATTTAAGGAACCACGTGCAATATTTGCGGAATTGAATAGCAGGAGAAATAAGCTGTTCCTTTTAAGAAAGTTTTCTACATGCTTACTTGCGAATATTGTTTTAGTCATTATGTTACAATAGTTGTACTGGTAATCACTAAATTTTATTTATTGTATGCTGACTGGCGGGGCTATATCATTGCAGGGTTTTCAATAGTATGGATAGCGAATATTTATATGAGTTTATTTTATCTTTTAGCGACAGGGGATAAAAAAGAGAAAGTGACCATTGGAAGAAATTGAAGAGAATAATAAGCAGCAAAATTGAGTAAATTAGCTGCATAACAATAAACACTATGCAAATTTCTATCAGGACAAAAAGCAACCCGAAGCATCACATTAACCGCAGATCATGTAAAAACGCTTTGCTGCGTTGAGCGGCGATTATAATCCACTTCACTTTGATGAATCATTCGTTGTCAAAACAAAATTTAAAAAGCTTGGTGGTACAAGGTGGGTTAACTACCGGGCTTGCTTCATGCTCTTAGTCAGTAATGGATATGCCGGGACCAGGTACAGTTTTTCTAAGCCAGAACTGGAAATTCACCGCCCCGGTTTTTATTGATGATACAATTACCGCTGAAGCTGAAGTGATAAGTAAACATGAAACAAAACCGGTTACGCAATTAAAAATAAAAGTAACACGACAGGATGGAGAAACTGTTTTAGAAGGGGAGAGGCCTGGTGTTATACTTTTACTGCTGACAATTAAGTCAATTTTCGATATATTTATCGGCAATCTTGAGGAAAAGATTCCACATTTCTCCACGCTTTATCTTTTCGAATATCCGAGTTTGGCATCACGGGCACGATTTTGCTTGGTATATATCTATTCTATCACTTCCAAATATTTTTATGAAAACAATTCACAATCAAAGATAACAAAGAGCCACAAGCGATCTGCCCGAATCAAAACGCGATAAGGAGAATTTTTGAAACCAGATGAGGCGTACTCTCGATCTGCCGGAGAGTGAAAGATATTCCCGGCCAGGAGCATGTAAGGCCATTGCCTCCGGGTGAAATATGGCTGACACCACTATTTCATCAAGTGATGAGGAAGGCAAAGAAGCTGCTGGATACAGATGAAGATATTTTTGGTAGACAAAGAATCTGAATGTTACCAATATTCGAAAGAGATCTTGTTGCAACGCGAGCAGCGAATCAATGGCGAACATTGGATGATGACTGCAATTGAATGCTGGTGATCTTGATAAGCATCTGACGATGACAGGTGAAATGCTCAATGAGGGTCATCGATATGAAGTGGACGATGATCTTGCGATATGCCAGGAAGTGAAGACATATGATGCTAATGAGAAAATAGGAGAGGAGGATGAAGAAAATAATTCTTATAGCCTTCCTGATCCTGAGATGAATAAAGAGTCATTCTGCTTCTTCTATTTGAAAATGTTCTATCAACGCATTTAGCTGGTCATCTATGACCTCACTTTGCAAAGCACTTTCTACCGTTCATGCGATTCGCTTTTACTTATAGCTTCACCGGCAAAGTAGATCGTATCGTTAACCGGCGATGATAATATATTTATTGCTTGTTTGGAGTGAAGTGTATTATAGCTGTAGCCGCCTTTTATGAAAATGGTTGGTTTGGCCAATTTAATGCATCTTGTAATCCGGTAAGTTCTTCCCGTAGCATAGCTGGCGGCATCCGGAAAGATCGACGATAGCGATGTAACAATGCAGCTGTTTGTAATAATGAATGAAGCATCGGGTTCAAAGACTAATCTTTGCTGCATTAGGCCCGCCCAGCCAACCAGTCGAGGAGGTTGCTCTCTGCAGGTATTGTGTCCACCATGTTGGTATCTCTCTTCGTCTGTCAAGAGAAAACCAAGTTTCTACTCATCGAATTCTTTCCAGAAATTCATGGTTTGAATTCTGACAAGAATTTTATGACTGCTCCAAACCCTAATCCTGGTGGCCGTCATGCAGCTGATCAGTCAGTTGGGGTTTAAATTGAATTGTGCCGGATTGTAACATGCCGGTCGTGGAACAGTAACGATCAATTTTTTTCCACAATTTTTGCTGTCAGTTGTATGCATCTGTCATCATTTCCATTTCGTATTCTATTTTTATTAGCACAAGTGGTAAAATAAAATCTCAGTGCTTAGTTGCCGGCTACAATTAACCGGGCAGTCCTATGATCTGAATATAACCGCCTTTGATCCTGTATTGTTTTTTTCTATATCCTTCCATCGTCTTTTATTGAAAGTATGGAGGCTTTGGAAATATCGGCAAGATCAAACCCTTCTGAAAAGCGTTGCACTGCCTGGCGGAGATGTATGTATTCAGGTTTGGAGAAATTTTCTTCCAAAAATTGAAGAATGGTAATATCTGATTTTAATTTCCCCAAGCTCGTTTCATGAATTCATCCCAATGTCCCATCATGTTCTTCTGTTCTTGCCATTTTCCATTTTGAACACCGATCATTTTGCCTTCAACAACCTCGTAAGATAAGCCTGCTTCTTTTAATAATTTAAATGTAAGAGGCAATTGCCATGAATAAATTCTGCACCTGTTTCAACATGACTTTGAAAACCTTCTTTAATTGTGGAGATCCTTCCCCGGCACATTTCAGCAGCCTCAAGCATGCAAACATGCGATAGCCTGCTTCTGTCAAGGATCTCTCATGGCCAATAAGCCAGCCGCTCCAGCGCCAATGATGATGACATCATACTTCATGTGTGAAAATTGGTTCACAACATTACTTGCTCAATATCACCAAGTTACTTTTTTTCCCGAAAGTTTGCTTATTAAAAAAATGATCAATCCGATAACTGCTGCTACTGCCGATATTCCTACCCAAACGTCCGGCCTTGAAAATGTCACCCACTAATTCGCAAGCTTGTCAGCGAGACATAGGAGATCATTACAAACAATGAAAACATAAAGTGAGATTTTTCATAATGCTTATTTAGATGATTAAGATTTTATTTGTGATAAATACAATTTGATTAATGCCAAATTGTGTACCACCATTAAATGCTGGATGAAAGCATTCAAGATCAGAGAAGATAAAGCTCTGAAAGCATTTAAAAGCAGGATTTTTTCTACATTAGTTGTTGCAATCTTTGACCGTTTTTTAATTTTAAAAACTGCTGAGTGAGATAAAATTTTCGGCGAACTTTTTGTTCAATTCACGTAGCAATAATTATTTTATGAACTGGATTGATTTAATTTTGATCTTAATTGTTCTGTTGGCAGTTATTGCAGGCTGGTATCGGCGGCTTTTATTTCCAGTATTGCTTAGTTTGTTAGTATGGGCGAGCGGTTTTTGTTATGCGCCTACCTTTTTTATCCTATATGTTGCCAGCTTTATTGATAAATTATTTGATGCAGGGCCATGGTTATTAGCGATCGCTTTTTATATTAACAGCTATTGTGCTCGGTACACTCCTAAGTATTGCTTGCCGGATACATAGCACGAGGCTGCTCCTACATAGAAGCTCATCAAAGTGGTATCAACTAAGGCTTGGGAATTATTCCCGGTGCAATTACGGGCTATTTATATGCAGTGATATTTTCTGCGATCTTTCTTGCATTGCCTGATCGAGGATGGCATCACTGAAAAAGGTTCGCAATAGCCAGTTAGGTAGTTCAATTAGCAATTCAATCTGAATGGGCTACACAGGAAATTGGCTCCTGTATTTGATGAAGCCATTCGGCAAACGATCAATAGCCTGACAGTTCAACCAAGCTCAGATGAAAAGATCAATCTTACTTTTAAGATAAATAATGCAACTCCAAAACCAAATTATGAAGCTGAGATGTTGCAAATGATAAATGAGGAAAGGCAAAAGCACGGGTTAAAACCGTTGCAGTTGCTGATCCTGAAATGCTGCAGGTAGCGAGAGCTCATTCACAAGACATGTTTGCAAAGGATATTTTGCTCATGATGATCTTGATGGGAAAAGATCACTTTCGACAGAATGAGAGGCTGCGAATATTCATTTTGGAACTGCAGGAGAAAATCTTGCGCTAGCTCAAACAGTATGAAATAGCACATGTAAACCTCATGAACTCTCCGGGCCATAGGGCAAATATTCTTAATCCGTCCTTTGGCCGTGTTGGGAATAGGATATTGGATGGCGGATTTTTATGGACTTATGATCAGCCAGGAATTCAGGGATTGATTATGGTCTTACTGACGTTTAAAATGGTCACTGATTTAGTGCTTACCTTGCTGTGCTTTTCTTTAAATTCTTTCTTTCTTTTTATTGTTAGTTCGATCATCGCCCTTCAGCAATTGTTCTTCGCCTTCGCGACTATCAATGTCATCTTTGTTTTCAGGTCTATGCTTATTATTGTTAAGCCTGGTATTATGATGCGGTAGTTTGCTGTTTAATGTTTTTCATAAATGTTTTTATTAATTAGCAGGCATTCAAAATACATGCCTTTTGATCGCGGGTGTAACATGTAATCATGGCTCCGTTTTTGAGCGCAATATTTCAAATGAACGGAGCATGAGTCAGGGATCAGCTGGATAGTTTATTTAAGGAGTATGAAACGGCTTTCGATAAGCTTGATGTGAAAACGATATCAGGTTATTGTGCCGATAGTTTTATTTCAGCCGGGCCAAGGGTTCAATAGCGCAAAGCAGGAATGACTATGAAAAGAAAGCTGAGCAAGCAATTAAATTTTACAAAAGCGTTGGCCGCAATTCAGCAAGAATAATTTCTAAAAGAGTAATGCCTATTTGCAATGATTATAGCATGGTGGTGGTACGTTGGGGTGTAACTTTTGACAAAACGGGTAATAAGTTAATAGAATTTGATACTAAGCTATATAATACAGGAAACAGGTAATGATCCAAAGATCATCTTATTAATATCACATGAAGATGAAGAAGCTGCAATGAAAAAATTAGGCTTGCAAAAACAAATAGCAAAGGCATATTTACTAAATTGCGAATTCATGTTGCGACACAGATAGTATTTAGTAAAATAATTATGGGGAAAAAAATCAACTCTTTTTTATTGTCATTTTTCAGGTTTAATAGCAAACATCTTATCCACATTTTTAACGTTAAGTATAAACGTTTAAAATTATTTAATACCCATCCTTTGGCTTTTTCAATTAACAGGAACGATTTTGGCATAAATGTTTCAGAATACTCATAAATCTTATCATCATGAATAAACTGCTTTTGCCATTGAAACTCAGCAACGTCACAGAAAACATGATCTCAATTCATGATTATCTGAAGAATTCATATAACGAGAAAAAGAATGGTTAGCTGAAAGCATCGCATTCTTTAAAGACTTTGCGCAAATGGAAGAAGAATTCCGACAGGAACTTCTTAACAAAAATGAGTATTGTATTTGCCTTGAAGGGGAAATGGTTTCCGAAAAAGATATTCTCTCAAGATCCATGGAAGAAAATTATTAAGCCTCAATACTTAATTATCACAATATTTACTTTAAAAGCATCAGGTTTGATGCTTTTTAAGTTAATACTGCTATCCCTGGCTCAATTCAATAAGATGGACTAGTAGTTGTCTTATTGATATTATGCAGATTAAATTCTCCTTTAAAAGAAATAAAAGAGAAACAAGATCAAAATTGTTTTAGTAAGTATTTCGAATTTTTCTCGTAGCCATTATTGGTTTTGGTTTTTGGTATTGGAATACGCACAAGAACAAGATCATAAAAACTAGAATTGGAAAAGGCAATTAGTAAAAAGTAATAAAGGGGTTTTACAAGATCAGCTACGATGATATGAAAATAGATGAGATCTGCAGGATCTCTTTCTGCTCGTAATATGAAACTGCGGTTTGATTCTGCCAGTTATCAATGCATCAGCTGGAAAATGATAAGTTCCTTCAATGGTCTTTAATATTGATATTCCTGAGATCAAATGTTCGTGGGAGTTAAAACTCTAAGGTGCCTTGCTCGATAAAAGAGATCATCGGAAGGAAATTAGAAATAAAGAATCAATAATCGATCTGCAATACACTTATAAAGGTAAGGACGCCAGTACGCTAATGTGCCCACACAAGAAATTTATCGGCAAATACTTGGGAGACATGGATATGATACAGGATCGATTCTGTTTTGAATAACAGGAGCGCAGCTACGAACAAGTAACCAGGAATACCGGTAAGTTGATGATAGATGTAGAAGAATGTCGATCTTTTTCATTTTATGGATGTGAAAGTTGACAGTATCGGCTGATGCTGGATAGAAGCCGACTTCTTATTCTGCAAAGGGTTGTAAATGTAAACGTTGCCAAAATTGCCTGGCCTTCTCCAAACGGACTATATGACTATATCGCTGAAAACATTTCATTGAATTCAATTGCTGGAACACTATCAGTAAATCAAATTCTTATTAGCCCAAGGCTAGGAGAAAATGCATTTGTAAATGCAATCCCCACGCAAGATGACCGCTTCAATTTTTCTTTTAATAATGTTGTTGTTTTCTGGTGTTGATATGCAAAAATTATCAGGTGTAATATTTGAAAGCAGAAACTATGTCGATTGGCAGATCAGCTTTTAAAGTGTACCGAGCGACCTTGCCCGACCAAGAGATAAAAAGAATCGGGTTGGCTATTATCCGCAACAGGTTTTAGATGATGTGCCGCTGCAGTTCAATATTAGAAAAGTAAATGTTCGCAATTCATTTGTTGAGTACAAAGAGAGAAATCATATAACCCGGCAATCGGGGCTTGTTCAGTTTTATAGCGTGAACGGAACGATCACAAATTTTACAAATGATAAACATGCACCAAATAAGGTGATGAAAGCATTTATCAGTTCAAGCTTCTCTTTAAACAAAACTCCTTTGGAAACAAACTGGACATTTTATCTTTTCATCCTAAAGGTCGCTTTGATGTAGTCTGGCACTATTGGTGCGATCGATGGTAAGGATGTTAATGCACTTGCGGAACCAATGGGTCCCGCAAGTATTAAAGAAGGCCGTTTTAATGGACTGACTTTTGACCTGCATGGAAATGATTATTCTATGAATGGAACTGTGAAACTACTCTATGATGATCTAAAGGTTGCTATGCTGGAAAAGGATAAAGGCGCCACTGAAACAGATAAGAAATTTTTGACAAGTCTTTTGGCAAACTTTGTGATCAAAAATTCAAATCCAAAAGGCGACGATGAAGTGAGGAGTGAAACAAGTATACCTTGCGAGAAATACAAATCGTTCTCTTTTTATTTATGCTGGAAAACGATTTTTAAAGGTATAAGGGAAACAGTTGGAATAAAACAACCTGTTGAAGTTGCCAGTAAATAAAAAGCTCAAACTTGTTTTTCTTTTTCACTCCGAAATTCTGTATCCACCAATGCATTCCTTTAAACAGATCATGTTTGCAGGCGCAATATGTCCATGCAGGATCAAGTAAATTATAACGATGACCGTAACCGGGAATGCCGCTGTCTACTAATAATTGAATAACTAATATCGCGGGCTGTAACTATGTTCCATGGAGTTGCCTGCTATATTTTCATTTCCAAAACTCATTGTCTGGCGAAAAGAATGTGATACGATCCCATGGCTCCGAACCATCGCTTCCTGTATGCATCAGTTTCCAATCATGTTCATCCTGGTCTCTTGCATGTTTTTGTTGCGGCATTATAAATGCCACTGTCGGGCTTCAAGATAGATAGTGGTTTTAATTTCTTAAGATCATTTATAAGTGTTGTTAATGCTTTTACTTGTTCCTCGGTTTGTATAATGCCAGGTGGTATCTGTGGTCTTCACAGTTTTTCCATCCTTTGTAGTGCTGGAAAAAGTCACACTATAGTTTTTATCTCCTTTGCCATACTTTTTTAAAGGTAGCTGTTGCTTCATTTAGCATTGGCTGCAGATATTGAATGTATGATCTTGGGTTATGCCTCACTCTGTTGATCTCGTAGATCATTTCTCTTTCGATCTCCGTCATGTATAAGACATTTCTTTGCCGTATTTAGAGAATCAATGACCTGGGATTTTGCGAGGGTTGAAAATAAAAGGAGAGTGGCTAAATAAAATAGACGCATGAAATGGTGGTTTGTCCCTTAACGACAAACAAGGATAAAAATTTTAAACTAGCATGTACCCATAAATTAAAATTGATATGACTTTAACAAGTTGGCTAGAAACGCCTGTTCAAGGTATAGCTAAAGTCATGATTCCCTACCAATAAATTACCATTTGCATCAGTAAAGATCAAAACACCTTCATCAAGTTTTAAAAGATAAGTAGGGGTAGTTTCCTTATCAGGGGTCAATTCATAAATGATCCTGCCATCTTTGCCTGCAATGATCTTCCATGTTCCTTTCTTGCCCGGATATTCCAATGGGAGCATATTGCTCCGGTTCAAAAGATAGGTTGTTGGTTCATTCTTATTCAGCATAAAAACGATAAGCCATTTCATTTTAATACAGCTATGGCCTGGGCGATTGATAGAAAAATCTCCGCAAAGTGTTCTTCCCTGGAATGCCATTGAATCTTTTAAGAACAATTTGTTTGCTGATCAATATTAATTTGATGTCAGTTGATGTTGGAGCCATATTATTTAATGCATAACTCACCGCCACCACCGATCACAGAGTGTATTATCATTATTTAAATATATGAAGCAGGTTATTATTTAATTCGCGCAAGTTTCAATAGCATGATTGCCATTTTCAGTAAATAATTGTTGTTTTCTCTTTTTAATTCTCCATTGAAAATCAATTTTCTTGCCATCATAAAAACCATTGGTATTTGGTTTTCCAATGCCATAATTGCAATTCTAAAGAATATTCTTGCTGTCAGTAAGAGATAGTTTCCAACGGATAAAATCAATAGAGTCTGTTAACGAAATTCCGAGGAATGTTCTAACTAGTGGGAGCTGCAGGAGTGCTTGCTGTATAATTTGTTTCTTTTGAACTGGCGCAAGAAACTAGTAATGTAATTGATAAAAGTGTAGCAATGAGTTTCATAAAACTTAGTTTCTGCAAACTTCAGCCAGGCAAATGAAGTTTAAATCAAAGCTACACCTCTGGTGTTATTTTCTTGATGAAAGGGCATTTTAAAATTTGATCATTAGTCGTACCCTTTAAGCTGGTAGGTAGTGATGGCTGTAGAGTCCTGAACTGGCAACTTTGGTTCCCGCCACTAATTTCTTAGTATCAATATTTCTTTTTTGCATTGTTTGGCCGCATACATAAAACTCAACGCCGGCATCCATCAGCTCTTTTAATATTTGCAAGTTGGGGTTATCACATTTAAACTTTTCCTTGTACAAGTTCATTGTCAAAGACCGCATAAGTGGCCATCTTGCGCAACACTACCACCATTTGAATATTTTCTTTGGGGACACCTTCCGCAGCATGAAGATTAACCAATGTTGCTAAAGCCTCCAATGTATTCATTTTAATGAATCAGGTTTCGAACCATTTTCACGTTAAGTTCAACGATGATCTTATATTTTATTGATGGATCTGGTTATGATCAGCATTCAGGCAGTTGGAAAACCGTTCCGTATGATTTTATTACCGGGTTTACTTTTGTTTGTGCATTTACAAAACAAAAGCTGAGAGCAGATAATAGCAGCAGGCTTATCTTTTTCATATCTTAATTTTTATGAAAAAGAAAATTATGAAACAGTATAAAAAATGCTAGACCGCTTATAATAATTCGGGGCAATATTATATGGCCGGTAATTATTGAGAAAGCTTGATCAACCCGATGATCTATTATTTGTCCATCTGTTACAAGAATGCTTTCTCTTTCGGCATTTTTATAGGAAGCACGGCTTCCACTACCAATTCCAACTTCCCGGTTTTACATCCATAATAAAACTACCCGGTGCAGGAATAGTTGAAACGGTATCCTTACCACTTACAGCCCATATTCTTTTAGCTCCTTCCGGGGATCTAGTCAGTTCCCTGTATACCTGAACGGTCCATCGAAGCAAAACTTGATATCAGAACAATCGATATTATAACGCCAATAAAATTTTTCATGACGGATCTTTTAAAGAATGAACAATAATTAAACTACGCGATCTTCTAATCTAAAATCATAAAAACAACTACCATGCCATTGGCTACCTGAAATGGGAGGGTATTTGTATGAATCTGGGTGTTTTACTGGCCTGGAGTTTGTTCCTTTTTATTAAATATTTTATATATGGATCCGAAGCAGCGGTTAGCTTTAATGGATAAGATCATTCGTGAGCTGGATGATCTCAAAAACTCTCAAACCTCAATATTAAAAAAGATCACACAAATAGAAGCTGATAATATTAATCTTGAAGCTGGCATACTCAGCGATGGTTTGCCTGATCTGCATGAAGAAGTAGATCAATGGATTGCAAAAGTTTCAGAGTTACATGAACAATTCATAGAATTCAGAAACAAATATGAGGAAACTGGATAATCAAAAATTTCTTACTGAAACTCCATAATATTTGAAGTATTCTTCGACTAATTGTGGCTCAGTAAATTGAGTGGGCATTGTCAG
>ERZ1370068.4509-contig-3579_pt1 | contig 15717 bp, 16 predicted proteins | sample MGYA00561227_ERZ1370068 | MGnify/ENA primary metagenome ERZ1370068 (study PRJEB38410, sample SAMEA6850437) | metagenome | study: Metagenomic assessment of the ecological functions of the soil: analysis of the soil microbiota associated with the...
CGCCGTGCACGAGCGCCGTGACTTCGCGCGCCAGCACGCGCTGCGCCTCGCGCTTCTCCGGCGCGCTCGCCGTCGCCGCCGCGAGCGCGTCGATCTGCCGGCGCGTCGAGGAACGTGAAGTACTTCAGGTAGCTGCACCACGTCGCGGTCGTCGGTGTTCAGCCAGAACTGATAGAACGTGAACGGCGACGTCCGCTGCGGCATCGAGCCAGATCGTGCCCGCTTCGGTCTTGCCGAACTTCGCGCCCGACGCCGTCGTCATCAGCGGCCAGACCAGGCCGTGCGCCTTCGTCGCGCGCAGCTTGCGGATCAGATCGATGCCGGCGGTGATGTTGCCCCACTGATCGCTGCCGCCCATCTGCAGCGTGCAGCCGTAGCGCGATCGAACAGCTGCGAGAAAATCGCACGCCTGCAGCAGCAGGTAGCTGAACTCGGTGAACGAGATCCCGTCCTCGCTCTCGAGGCGCCGGCTGCACCGATTCCTTCTGCAGCATGTAGTTGACGGTGAAATGCTTGCCGGCGTCGCGCAGGAACGACGAGCAGATCGATCGTCGCCGAGCCAGTCGGCGTTGTTGACGATGCGCGCGGCGTTGACGCGGCGCGTCGAAATCGAGAAAGCGCGTCGAGCTGCTGCGCGGATGCCGGCGACGTTCTCGTCGATCTGATCGCGCGACGAGCAGCACGCCGCTCCTGCGACTTGCCGCTCGGATCGCCGATCATGCCGGTGCCGCCGCCGACGATCGCGATCGGACGATGGCCGAATCGCTGCAGCCGCGCCAGCGCCCATCACGGTCAGCAGCGATGCCGACGTGCAGGCTCGACGCCGTCGGATCGAAGCCGATATGCGCGGTCACGCGCTCCGCGGCGAACAGCGTCCGCCAGTCCTTCGGTGGCGTCGGAGACCATGCCGCGCCACTGCAGCTCGTCGTAAGATTGCGTCGACTGTCGATCATCGGAGCAACGGGTTACTATACCAGTCGATGGGCGATCACTCGGCGCGCGGTCCTCAAGACGCTGCGTCGCGACGGGCGTCGGCGCGCGTCGACGGGAACCGGCGCGTACGGGTTCTCTGTACGAGCGTCACGAGCTCGATGGTGACGCGCGAGCGGCGTTGCCGTCAGCCGGACTGCCGCCCGCGCTCGCGCGGCCTGCGCATCGGCGTTGATCACCGACGTTCACCGCAGCCAGCTGGTGTCGCACGAGGACGTCGCGCGCGCCGTCGGCGATGCTGATGGCCGAGCAGCCCGACCTGATCGTCCTCGGCGGCGACTACGTGACCTGGGGCGACCGCCGCTACGTCGCGCCGTCCGCCGAGGCGCTCGCGCCGCTCGTCGGCGCCGCACGGCGTCTTCGCCATCCTCGGCAATCACGACGACGACCACGACATGCCGGCTGGCGCTCGCGGCAGAACGGCGTCCACGTGCTGAAGGACGCGCGGACACGCGTCTGACGATCAACGCGACGAGACGATCGACCTCGTCGGCATCCGCTTCTGGACGAAGCGGCAGGCCGACATCGCGCGCGCTGATGCGCGGCGCCGCGCCGATGACGATCCTGCTCGCGCACGATCCCGCGGCGGCTGACCGAAGCGGCCGCGCTCGAACGTGCCGCTCGTGCTGTCAGGCCACACGCACGGCGGCCAGGTCGTGCTGCCGGTCGTCGGGCGCGCATCGCCGCGCAGAAGTTCCCGGTGGTCGCCGGCATCGGCCGGCGGCGAGCAGCACGACGATGTTCGTGAGCCGCGGCGTGGGGACGATCTACGTGCCGGTGAGAATCAACTGCCCGCCTGAGGTCGCGGTGCTGACGCTCCAGCCTGCTTGAAGCCGCCGAAGACGGCGTGCCCGGCATCCATCCAGCAGGCAGTCGACTGCCGCGAACCCCGCGTGGCGCAGCCAGAGGCCAGATGATGCATCAGCGCGCGACGGCTGGTCGGACTGCGTCGGGAAACCGGAAGTGATTCCACGCGCTCGTCGAGGAACCGCTCGAAACAGCTCGGGCGCGCCGAGCGCCTCGGCCTGCTGCCTCGCGCCAGCGCGTCCCACCGATCGGCCGCCAGCCGTCGCGAGCCGCGGGATGCTGCGGATCGACGAGATCGGCGATCGAGCAGCGCGCCGCGCGGCGACAGCCGCTCGGCGGCGGCCTTGTAGAGATACTGCTTCTTGGCGTCGTTCAGGTGATGCAGGCACAGCGACGAGACGATCGAGGTCGACGCCGAACATCCGATCCCACCAGTCGAGCGCGGCGAGGTCGAACGCGGCGACGCGCGCGCGTCGCCGAACGCAGCCAGACGCGCTCGGTCGGCCTCGCGCGCATCGACTCCGAGCCGTCGAGCGCGGTCAGCGACGCCAGCGGAAACACGGGTCAGCAGCGCCTCCGGCGAGGCAGCGCCTTCGCCGGATCCGAGCTCGAGGATCTTCAAGCGGCTCGCCGGTCGCGAACGGCGACCGGCGGCGACGAGCGCCTCGACCATCTCCCGCGCGCCGCGGCACCGGCGACCTGCGCGATGGCGCGGTACGTCGCCGAGTCGTCCTCGCTCCACGCGCGTCATGGCGCTTGCCGCCGGCATGAAGCGCCGCCCCTGCACCGAGCCAGCCGCCCGCGAGCACCAGGCGGATGGCCTGCGGATAAAGGCGGTGCTCCTCGACGAGGATCCGCGCCGACAGCGTCTCGACCGTGTCCGTCAGACCGCACCGGGACCGCCGCCTGCATGCACGATTGGCCCGCCGTCCAGCTCGGACGTGACGAGATGCACGGTCGGCGCCGGTCACGCGAACGCCGTGCTCGAGCGCCTGACGCTGCGCGTCGAGCGCCGGGAAGCGCCGGCAGCAGCGACGGGTGGATGTTCAGGATGCGCTGCGGAAACGCGTCGAGCAGCGGCTGGCCGACCAGCCGCATGAAGCCGGCGAGGCAGACGAGCGTCACGCTCGCGCGCGCGAAGCGCCTCGGCCAGCGCCGCGATCGTAGGCGTGCGCGGTCCGGCATAGTCGCGCGGGTCGAGGCAGCAGCGCCTCGATTCCCGCGTCGCGCGCGCGCTGCAAGCCCCGCCGCGTCGGCGCGGTTCGAGACGACGACCGCGATGGTCGCGTCGAGCTCGCCTGCGGCAACCGCGTCGATGATCGATTGCAGATTGCTGCCGCGGCCGGAGATCGAGGACGCCGATCGTCTGGAACGGCACGTCACACGCATGCACGCGACCGACCGCTCGCCGGCGACGACGAAGCCGAGGCGGAACGCGTTCGGCTCGCCGGCCATGCGACAGCATATTGACGATGCGCTGCGCGTCGCGCGCGGCGCAGACGATGACCAGCCCGACGCCCATGTTGAACGGCGCGGAACATCTCGTCGCGACGAGATGGCGCCGTGCTGCTGGAGCAGCACGGAACAATCGGCGGAATCGACCACGACTGCAGATCGATCTCGGCGGCGCAGCCCTCGGGCAGCGTCCGCGGCAGATTCTCGGTGAGGCCGCCGCCCGTGATGTGGGCCAGCCCTTTGACCTAGTCGCGCTCGATGCAGCGGTCGCACCAGGCTGCAGATACGACCGGTGCGGCGCGAGCAGCGCGTCGCCGATCGTCGATGCCGAGCTCGCGCGACGAACGTGTCGGGCGTCCATCCGGCCGTCTCGAACAACACCCGTCGCGCCAGCGAGTAGCCGTTCGTGTGCAGGCCGGCCGACGGCAGCCGCGATCAGCACGTCGCCCGGCAGCGACGCCTCGTCCGTCGATCACTCTCGACTTCTCCGACGACGCCGACGATGAATCCGGCGATGTCGTATCGCCGTCGGCGTAGAAGCCCGGCATCTCGGCGGTCTCGCCGCCGATCAGCGCGCAGCCGTTTTCGCGGCACGCGCGCGCGACGCCGGCGACGACCTGCTCCGCCACCGCCGGCGAGAGCTTGCCGGTCGCCAGATAGTCGAGAAAGAACAGCGGCTCGGCGCCCTGCACGAGGATGTCGTTGACGCAGTGGTTGACGAGATCGGCGCCGACCGTGTCGTGGCGTCCGGTCATGAAGCGCGACCTTGAGCTTGGTGCCGACGCCGTCGGCGCTCGAGACCAGCACCGGCTCCTGATAGCGCTCGCGGTCGAGACGGAACAGGCCGCCGAACGATCCGATCTCGGAGAGCACGCCGGGCGTGAACGTCGACCGCGCGAGCGTCTTGATGCGCCGGACGGTTTCGTTGCCGGCGTCGATGTCGACGCCGGCGGCTTTGTAGTCGGTCACTCTGTTCAGCCCCGCCGGCGGCGATCGGTCAGAAGTCCAGCTTGCCGATGAGCGTCTGCATCAGCGCCCGGCGCGGCGAGCCTGTCCGGCGATTCCCAGTAGGTGCGGCGGGCGAGGGCGAAGAACCGCTCCTTGTCGAGATCTTCCTCGAGCATGTCGGAAGCCTTCGGCCAGCAGCGCGATGGCGTTCTCGCGGTCGCTATGCTTCTCGAGCAGCGTCATCATCAGCGGCGTATTGCGGCAGCGCGACGGTCGCGAGCGCCAGCGCGACCGGCGCGCGGGTCGTATCGTCGTTCGACGGCACGCCGATCGCGATCGAGCGACTCGCGCCGCTTCGGGATGGCCGGCGACGGCGACGGCGCCGAGGCCGGCCGCGGCGCTGCGCAGCAGTTCCTGAAAGCCGGCGTTCTTGTCGGAGAACTTCAGGCGCGTCGAGCGAGATAGCCCTGTGTGCGACTCGCAGTTGACGCCGAGGAGGCAGATGGCGGCAGCGATCGACGGCTGGGCCGGCCGCGGCGCGCGTGCGCTGGATCGCGGCCAGCGTTTCCAGCGCCCGCTTGTCGCCGAGTCTTCCCAGCGCCAGCGCCGCGTCGTCCTGGAGCGGCCCATCGAGCTTGGCGATGGCGGTGAGCGCGTCGAACGCGTATAGCGCCTTGTGGTCGCCGAGCGCCTCGATGACGGCGCTCCTGAAAAAGTCTCGCCGCGACCGGCCTCGCGCAGCAGCGCCTGACGCACGCGCGCGTCGTCGCCGTGGCGACGGCGAGCGCGCGCGAACCAGCTCCGGCCGCACGAACTCGCCCTGCTCCTTGTCGAGCGCGGTCAGAAACTGCGGCACCATCGCGCGGATCGGGGTTGTGCTCGAAGAAGCCGTAGGCGGCGCGCGCGCAGCCGATCGTTCGGGCTGACCAGCGACTCGCGCATCGCGTCCTTCGTCCGCGGATCGTTGAAGCCGGTCAGCAGGATCGAGCGCGCGGTAGCGGACGTATCCATCGGCCTGCTCCGCACACGGCCTGCAGCAGCGCCGGCACCGCCTGGGCGCTGGCGGTACGGCGCACCGTGCGGGACGCGTCCGTCCGTGTCGCGTAGTCGAGGTCGCCCGAGCTTGCGCGATGGCGGCCTGCAGCTGCGCGCGCCGAGACCGCTTGCGGCGCGCTCGGCTCCTGCGCGCGCGCGCTCGCGCGGCCACAGAGGACACAAAGGTACACAGAGGACACACAGAGGACGAGGAGCGCGGTCCTTGGCGTCTCTCATTTCGCCACCGGCTCGCCCTTGGTATCGAGCGTGAGCGCGAGCTGAAGATGCGTCGCCTCGTCGCTGCGGGACCGGGACCGGATAGTTGCCGGTGTAGCACGACGGTGCAGTACGAGCTGCGCTCGGTCTTGACCGCGCTCAGCAGCCCTTCGAGGCTCAGATACGCGACGCTGTCGGCCTCGAGGAACTCGCGAATCTCCTCGATCGTGTGCGTCGCGGCGATCAGCTCCGACTTGCGCGGCGTGTCGACGCCGTAGAAGCACGGCGAGATCGTCGGCGGACAGCTGATCCGGACGTGCACTTCCTTCGCGCCCGCCGCCCGCACCATCTTGACGATCTTCTGGCTGGTCGTCCCGCGCACGAGCGAGTCGTCGACCAGGACGACGCGCCTGCCGTCGAGGATGCTGCGGACCGGGTTCAGCTTGACCTTGACGCCGAAGTGCCGGATCGACTGCTGCGGCTGGATGAACGTGCGGCCGACGTAGTGGTTGCGGATCAGCCCCATCCGCAGCGGCACGCCGGACTGCTCCGCGAACCCCATCGCCGCGCACACGCCCGAGTCGGGCACCGGCACGACGACGTCGGCGTCGACGGCGTGCTCGCGCGCCAGCACGCGGCCGAGCTCGGTGCGGACCTCGTTCACGCTGCGGCCGAACACGTAGCTGTCGGGCCGCGCGAAATACACGTGCTCGAAGATGCAGTGCGCGAGCGGCGCCGGCGCGAACGGCTTGATCGACCGCGATCCCGTCCGCCGAGATGATCAGCGACCTCGCCGGGCTCGACGTCGCGCTCGTAGGTCGCGCCGATCAGATCCATCGCGCACGTTTCCGAGCAGACGACGCACGGCGTCGCCGAGGCGGCCGAGCGCCAGCGGGCGGAAACCGTGCGGATCGCGGACGGCAATCAGCCGATCCTTGGTCAGCATCACCAGCGAGAACGCGCCCTGCACCTGCGCTGACCGACTCGACGATCGCGTCCTCGACGCTCCGCGCCTTCGACCGCGCGTAGAGGTGGAGGATGACCTCGGTGTCGCTGTTCGACTGGAAGATCGAGCCCTGCTGGACGAGATCGTCGCGCAGCTCGTGCGCGTTGACGATGTTGCCGTTGTGGCAGAGCGCGATCTGGCCGTGCGCGCAGTCGATCAGGATCGGCTGGGCGTTCAGCAGCTTGCTCTCGCCGGCGGTCGAGTAGCGCACGTGGCCGATCGCCACGCGGGCCCGGCAGCGCCGACAGCGTCTCGCCGTCGAAGATGTCGGCGACGTAGCCCATCGCCCGCGAGATGCGCACCTGCTGCGCCGTCCGACGCGGCAATGCCGGCGCTCTCCTGCCCGCGATGCTGCAGCGCATACAGGCCGAGGTAGGTCAGTGTTGGCCGCTTCGGGATGACCGAAGATGCCGAAGACGCCGCACTCGTCCTTGAATTTATCGAACATGTTCTTCAGGCCACACGCTTGCACGAAGTACCGCTCGATCGCCGTCGACCACGCGCGCTCCGGCTTCGTCCACCGGACAGATCGATCACGATCGTCGCCGCCGACCGCGATGCGCAGGCGGTTGCCGCCGGTCTGGCCGATGACGCGCGCCGGCACGCCGCGGCCGCCGCCGCCCGCTCGAGAATCCTGGTCACGTCCTCGGGCACGGCGGAAATCACGACGCGCGACGCCGACTCGCCGAACAGCGCCGCCGCGATGTTGATCCGCGGATCGCGCGCGACCTGTCCGGCCGTCGACCGAAACCTCGGCGCCGATGCCGGTCGTGTCGAAACAGCACTCGGCGACGGTCACGCGCGAGGCCGCCGTCCGAACAGTCGTGCGCCGACCGCATCAGGCGCTCGCCGGCGAGCGTCACGAGCAGCGCCTGCAGCGCGCGCTCGGCCTCGAGATCGAGCGCCGGCGGCACGCCGCGCACCAGATCGTGCATCACCTTCAGTACTCGCTGCCGCCCAGCTCGCCGCGGCCCTCGCCCAGCAGGACGATGGCATCGCCCGATTCCTGGAAGCGCCGGCCGACGACGCGATCCGCGTGCTCGAGCAGGCCGACGACGCCGATGGTCGGCGTCGGATAGATCGCCTTGCCGTCGGTCTCGTTGTACAGGCTGACGTTGCCGCCGGTGATCGGCACGTCCAGCGCGCGGCAGGCGGCGCCGATGCCTTCGACCGCCTTGGCGAACTGCCACATGATCGCCGGGCGTTCGGGATTGCCGAAGTTGAGGCAGTTGGTCGCGGCCAGCGGCCGGGCGCCGGAGCACGCGACGTTGCGCGCCGCTTCGGCCACCGCGAGCATCGCGCCGCGATACGGATCGAGGTAGCAGTAGCGGCCGTTGCCGTCGACCGACATCGCCAGCGCGCGATCGGTGCCCTTGATGCGGACGACGCCGGCGCCGAGACCGGGCAGGTTGATGGTGTTGGTCCGCACCATGTGGTCGTACTGGCGGTAGACCCAGCGCTTGCTCGCGATGGTCGGCGACGCCGAGCAGCGCGAGCAGCGCGGCGTTGTGATCGCCGGCTGAAGCCCGCGCTCCGAGGCGGGCGATTCGGCGAGCCGAGCGTCGAGATCGAGCTGCTGCACCTCGCGCGAGATACTCCGGCTCGGTCATCGGACGCCGATACACCGGCGCTTCGTCGGTCAGCGCGCGGTTCGGAATCTCGGCGACGATCGTCGCCGCGCTCCTTCACGCGCAGCAGCCCGTCGCTCGGTCACGTGGCCGATGCGACGGCGTGGAGATCCCATTTCTCGAAGATGCGCTCGACCTCGGCTTCGCGGCCCGGCTTGGCGACGAGCAGCATGCGCTCCTGCGATTCCGAGAGCATGATCTCGTACGGCGTCATGCCGGTCTCGCGCTGCGGGACGCAGCGCGACGTCGATCTCGACGCCGGCGCCGCCGCGCGATCCCATCTCGGTCGTCGAGCAGGTCAGGCCCGCGGCGCCCATGTCCTGGATGCCGACGAGCGCGTCGGTCTGCATCACCTCGAGGCACGCCTCGAGCAGCAGCTTCTCCATGAACGGATCGCCGACCTGCACCGCCGGCCGCTTCTCCGCCGACTTCTCGTCGAACTCCGCCGACGCCATCGTCGCGCCGTGGATGCCGTCGCGGCCGGTCTTCGCGCCGACGTAGTAGACGCGAGTTGCCGACGCCCGAGGCGACGCCCTTGATGATGTCCGACGCCTTGGCGATGCCGAGGCAGAACACGTTGACGAGCGGGTTGCCGGCGTAGGACGGCTCGAACACGATCTCGCCGCCGACCGTCGGGATGCCGATGCTGTTGCCGTAGCCGGCGATGCCGGCGACCACGCCTTCGAGCAGCCGGCGCGTGCCCGGCGCGTCGAGCGCGCCGAAGCGCAGCGAGTTCAGCAGCGCGATCGGCCGCGCGCCCATCGTGAAGATGTCGCGGATGATGCCGCCGACGCCGGTCGCCGCGCCCTGGTACGGCTCGATGAACGACGGGTGATTGTGCGACTCGATCTTGAAGACCGCGGCCAGGCCGTCGCCGATGTCGACCGCGCCGGCATTCTCGCCGGGCCCCTGCAGCACCTGCGGCCCTTCGGTCGGCAGCGTCTTCAGGTGCACGCGCGAGCTCTTGTAGCTGCAGTGCTCGGACCACATCACCGAGAAAGATGCCGAGCTCGGTGAGGTTCGGCTCGCGGCCCATGAACTGCGACGATGCGCTCGTACTCGTCCGGCTTCAGACCGTGGCGTTCGAGGCACCTGTGGATCGATCATCGTGATCGTTCGGCTCAGGCTGGAAACCTTGCGCCCGTACGCGTGCCACGACCGCGTGCAGCGCGAGGCTTTCAGCCGGCGACGCGCGATAATCGATCTCGAAGATGGCGCAGCCGTCGACGCCGCCGAGCAGCGCCTCGCAGGCGCGCTCGGGGTGCGGCATCATGCCGACGACGTTGCGCGCGCTCGTTGCAGAGCGCCGGCGATGCGCGTTCACCGATCCGTTCGGGTTCGACGCGTCGTCGACGCGTCCCTGCGGATCGGTGTAGCGCAGCACCACCTGCCGGTTGGCTTCGATCGTCTGCAGCATGTCCGGCGGCGCGAAGTAGTTCCCTTCGCCGTGGCCGATCGGAATCCTGCAGCACACTGGCCGGCCGGCGCGGCGCTCGTGAACGGCGTGTCGGTCTGCTCGACCCGCACGTGCACGTGCTCGCAGCGGTATTTCAGCCCCTTGTTGCGCAGCATCGCGCCGGGCAGCAGGCCCGACTCCAGCAGGATTTGAAAGCCGTTGCAGATGCCGAGGACCGGGCCGCCGCGCTCGGCGAACGCGCGCACCGCGCCCATGATCGGCGAGAAGCGGGCCATCGCTCCGGTCCGCAGATAATCGCCGTGCGCGAACCCGCCGGGCAGGATCACGACGTCGGCGCCCTTCAGGATCGGCGTCCTTGTGCCAGAGGTACTCGGCATCCTGGCCGAAGACGGTCTTCGCCGCGTGAAACGCGTCCTCGTCGCAGTTGCTGCCAGGAAGAGACGACGATCCCGAAACGCATGTCGGCTCCTGCACGCCTCACGGCGCCGTGCCGGCGGAGCGCCGGCGGCACGATGCCGTTCAGTTCGCAGATAGACGACCAGGCTGGCCCGTAGTGATCCGTCGCTATGCGCACACCGCCAGCGTTGAGATCGCCGAGGCGCGTCGTCGCTCGCCGCCATGCGACCCTTCGACCGGGTCCGAGGGCGTTGGCGGGCGTGAGCCGGCGCATACCTGGCCGGCATACGCGAACGACTCCGCGCAGGTAGCGCATCAAGCTCGGCCTTGGTGGTGGCGCGGGGCTCGGCCTCCCGACCTCGCAGTTCGGCGGCGGTTCCTTGTAGCTCGACCTCGTTGAAAAACCCGCAGTTCGCGCACGCGATGTACTTCACCTGTTGGCCGAACGTGCGCACGCCCTTGAACTCGCCGTCCCTGGGCGCAAAGGTCCACCGATCCGCGGGCATCGCGTCGGCGAGGCTCACAAGGATCGCTCGACCATCGTGAACCACTGCGCGACGGTCGCGCGCCATCGGATCGACGCGATCCTGCGCCGCGGCGGACGACGGCGCACGCAGTCCGGCGACGAGATCGACGTGATGATGGCGGCGCGCATGTTGCCTCTCAGTCGACCTCGATGCGATAGCTCTCGATGACCGGGTTGGCGAGCAGCCTTGTCCGGCGACTTCGGCCGGCGTAGCGCCTGGCGCGGCCTCGGTCGTCGCCAGATCGAGCTCGAAATACTTCCCCTGCCGGACGTCCTCGACGCCGCCGTAGCCGAGGAGTGCAGCGCGTCGGCGATCGTCTGCCCCTGCGGATCGAACACCGACGGCTTCAGGTCACGAACACGCGCGCGCGCATGATGGCTACCTCCACGACGATCAACGCAGAGCCGCTGAACACGCGAGCCTTCGCTGATTCTGCAGTTCGCGGTTCGCTCCACGCGTCGTGCCGAAAACCCGCTCGAAGATGTCGTCGACGTGCTTCAGCTGCTCGTCGAGGTCGAACGCCCGCTCGATCTCGGCGGCGGGCAGCGCCCGCGTGACGTCGGATCCGGCGAGCAGCAGCGCCTTGAAGTCCGTGCGTGCTCGGCGAACGAGTCGCATGGCGTTGCGCTGCACCCACTCGTAGGCCTGCTCGCGCGAGACGCCCTTCTGCGCCAGCTCGAGCAGCACCGTCCCGGAAAAGACGACGCCGCGCGACCGGTCGAGGTTCTCGCGCATCCGATCGGTGTGCACGACCATGCCGCGCACGATCCGGGTGAAGCCGCCGCAGCATGTGATCGAGCGCGATGAAGCTGTCGGGCAGAATGACCCGCTCGACCGACGAGTGCGAGATGTCGCGCTCGTGCCAGAGCGCGATGTTCTCGAACGCCGCGTGGCAGTTGCCGCGCAGCAGCCGCGCCAGGCCGACGATCTGCTCGCAGCCGATCGGATTGCGCTTGTGCGGCATCGCCGACGAGCCCTTCTGCCCCTTGCCGAACGGCTCCTCGACCTCGCCGATCTCGGTCTTCTGCAGGCCGCGGATCTCGAGCGCGAACTTCTCGAGCGACGCGGCGGTGATGGCCAGCGCCGCCATCAGCTCCGGCGTGGCGATCGCGCTGGATCACCTGCGACGGCGACCGGCGCCGGCGCCAGACCGAGACGCTGGCAGACGTCGGCCTCGATCGACGGCGGCAGGTGCGCGAAGGTGCCGACCGCGCCGGAAAGCTTGCCGACGCTGACGGTCGCGCGCGCGCGCGCTGCACGCGCTCGACGTCGCGCGCGACCTCGGCGTGCCAGAGCGCCAGCTTCAGACCGAACGTCATCGGCTCGGCGTGCACGCCGTGCGTGCGGCCGATCATCGGCGTCCGCCGATGCTTCGAGCGCGCGATCGCGGATCGCCTCGCAGCAGCCCGTCGAGATCCGTCGAGGATCAGGTCGCAGGCCTCGCGCATCTGCAGCGCCTGCGCGGTGTCGATGACGTCCGACGAGGTCAGCCCGAAGTGCAGCCAGCGCGCCGACGGTCCGACTTTCTCGGCGACCGCGGTCGTGAAGGCGATGACGTCGTGCTGGGTCGATCTGCTCGATCTCCTCGATGCGCGCGATGTCGAAGCCGCCGCGCTCAGCGGATGTCGCGGGCAGCCTCGGGCGGCACGATGCCGGCGGCTCGCCATGGCGTCGGCGGCGGCGGTTCTCGACCAGCAGCCAGGTTTCGTAGCGCCGCTGGTCGCTCCAGATTCGCCCCATCTCGGGTGCGTGTAGCGAGCAATCATTCTAGTCGAGATCGAGGCCGCTCAGCCGGGAATCTGCAAGCCGTTCACGTTGCCCAGCACCGTCGCCGCACAGCGAGCCGTTCGCTGAACAGAGTCGGCGGCCACCCGCTGCACGTCGGCGGCCGTCACCCGCTCGATGCCCTGGAGCGTTTCGTCGAGCCCGAACTGCCGATCGAAGTAGATCTCCTGCCGCGCCAGATGCGACATGCGGCTCGCGGTGTTCTCGAGGCTCAGCATGAGGCTGCCCTTCAGGTGATCCTTCGACGCGCTGCAGCTCGGCATCCGGCACCGGCGCGTTCTTGACGCCGCGCAGCTCCTCGACGACGAGATCGATCACTTCGCCGACCGCTTCGTTCGAGCAGCCGGCGTAGATCGTGAACGAACCGGCGTCGCGATAGGCGCTCAGGCCGCTGAACACCGCGTAGGCCAGCCCGCGCTTCTCGCGCACGTTCTGAAACAGCCGCGAGCTCATCGATCCGCCGAGCAGCGTGTTCAGCACGTAGCTCGAGTACCGGTCGTCGTGATTCTGCGGATAGCTGCCGACGCCGAGGCACAAGTGGCTCTGCTCGAGCTCCTTGTTGCGAATCGAGGATCTTCGGCACCACCCGCGGCGCCTCGTCGCTGACCGGCTCGCCGGCCTGCGTCGCAGCGACCCGAACTTCTCCTCGACCAGCTCGCGCACCCGCTCGTGCTCGAGGTTGCCGACCGCCGAGACGATCAGGTTGCTGCGCCGTGTAGGCGTTGCGTGAAATAGTCGCGCAGCAGATCGGCGTTGAACGACTCGACGGTTTCCTTGGTGCCGAGGATCGGGCGGCCGAGCGGATGGTTCTCCCAGAACCCCTGCGTGAAGAGCTCGTGCACGAGGTCGTCCGGCGTGTCCTCGACCATCTTGATCTCTTCGAGGACGACCTTCTTCTCGCGCTCGATGTCGTCGGCGCTGAACGCCGGGTTGCGGACGATGTCGGAGAGGATGTCGATGCGCGAGCGGCAGGTGCTCGTCGAGCACCTTGATGTAGTAGCTGGCGTATTCCTTGGCGGTGAACGCGTCGAGCTGGCCGCCGATCGAGTCGATCGCCTGCGCGATATCCTCCGCCGATCGGCGTCGTCGGTGCCCTTGAAGAGCATGTGCTCGACGAAGTGGGCGATGCCGCCGCGCTCGGCCGTTTCGTGGCGCGACCCGCGCGTCAGCCAGACGCCGATGCTGATCGAGCGGACCTGCGTCATCCGCTCGGTGAGGATGCGGAGGCCGTTATCGAGAACGTCTCGAACGAATTGGTGAATTCAAGATGAAGCCTGCAGCGAGCGTATAATGCCGGAAGCGGCAATGCCGTAAAACAATATGCTACCATCGAACACTGCAAGGCGCTGAGAAACGAGAGAGATAGCGTGGGCACTCCCGATGCGAACGGACCTCGCCAGACCTGGGACGTCCTGCGCTCGAGGTGGGCTCGAAGCACGCGGACACCAGCGCTTCCACGCTCGCCAGATCTTCCGGCTGGATCTACCGCCGCGCGTCACCGACGTCAGGCATGACGGATCTGTCGCTCGAGCTGCGCGCGGCGCTCGCGCAGCGAGCTCACGCTCACCGCACCCCGCGCTCGCCCATCGCGAGACGTCGACCGACGGCACCGAAAAATTTCTGCTGCGCCTCGCGGACGGACGCCACATCGAGTCCGTGTTCATCCCGGACACGCCGGCGATGACCTTCTGCGTGCTCGACGCAGGTCGGCTGCGCCGATGACACGTGCGCGTTCTGCCTCACGGGCAAGATGGTGGCTGGTCCGGAATCTGACCGCGGCGGAGATCGTCGGCCAGGTGCCGTGTGCTCGCCGGCGCGCTCGACATGCGCGACACCCGGTTCAACATCGTGCTGATGGGCATGGGCGAGCCGCTGCACAACTACGACGAGACGATGAGGCGCTGCGGATCGCTCGCCGACGAGCACGGGTTCGACGATGTCGCCGCGCGCCGCATGCAGACGCTGTCGACGGTCGGCCTCGCTGCCGGCGCTCGAGCGACGACTGGCCCGGGAGGCGGTGATGCCGAACCTCGCCGCCATGATCGCTGCACGCGCCGACCAGGATCCTCGTGCGCGCCGGCGAACTGGTGCCGCTCAACCGGAGCTTACGGCGTCGGCGAGATCATCGCGGCGTGCCCGCAGGTTCCCGCTCTCCGAAGCAAGCGGAGCCGCATCACCTTCGAGACGCGCTGCTGGCTGGTGCAACGACTCAGCCGCAGGACGCGCGCCGGTCGGGCGAAGCTCGTCGCGGGGGTGAAGGCGAAGGTGAACCTGATCCCGCCTGAACCGCCGCCGCCGGGCATTCCATGCTCGAAGCGTACGCCGTCAGACGTCGGCGATCGATCGGTTCGCGCGCATCGTCGCCGACCGCTATGGCGTGGGTTCGCTGCAGGCGCAAGAGCCGCGTTGGCCGGGATTATCCGCGCGGCCTGCGGCCAGTTGATTGTCGAGGGTCCGAAGAAGTCAGCCGCCTCAGCAGCTCGCCGTCATGTTGTGGATGGATCAGCCTGAGCCGCAACCCATTCGTTGCTGTGCGCCCGGTCGGCGGAATCCGCACCTTGAGATAGCGTCGCCCACGACAAGCGATCCGTCCCTGAAGTCCGCCGCGCGCGATGCGTCGTGCCGATCTGCGAGTCGCGAAAACGCGTCGTCAGCCGCTGGCCGATCTCGCGCACGCGCCGGCCACGTCTGGCGAGATCGCGAGCTCAGGCAATCTTCCCTGCCCATTGCCGTCGCCGCATGTCCCTGGCCGATCGAACATGAAAGACGAAAGTGCCTCGCGGCGACCGCTCGAGGTAGTCGGTCAGTTGGCGCGAAGTCCGGTTTTCCCGGAAAGCTGACGATGACGTGTCGGACCGATCGCGGCGTGGCAGCCTTCGCGCGGATTTGTCCGGAATGAGCGCTGCGCGTGGTACGCGAGCGTGGTATTTGGCGCATCGCGGTGAGGACGCGATCGCTGGCGGCTGGCAAACCAGAGCGAAAGGTGGTGGTGGCAAATCGTCGACGTCGAGACGAGATTTGACCATCTCGCGCTGCGAGCGAAAGTCCACAGCGCCACGGAGCGAAAGAGAGATGCGGAAGAGATCTCCACGTTTCGGCAAGCAGGCGCTGGTTCCGCTCGCCTGAGCGTTTCCAGCCCAACCTGAGCAGCGCCTCGATCAGCGACGAACGGGGGATAAGATCGGCGCCGTAGGAGCCGAGATGCACGCCTGCGGCGATCGCGATCTCCTTGAACTGACGGCCGCCACGCGTTCCACTTCACGGACGATGTCGTCCAGCGGTACGCTCCGCGGCGCCTCTGGTCGTTGATGATGGCATGAGCACGGTTCGAACATCCCGCAGGTCTGACACGCAGCGTGAAGGCCGTACGACGGCGACGCCAGTGCCTGATCGCGGCGCCGCATGGACCACGCCGGGAGTCGCCATCAGGCTGAACCAGCTGCGGGTGGCGCTTGTCGTCGTTCGGCACGACCCGAACGACATTGTAACGCGTAACTGAACGAAGCA
>ERZ1370068.4726-contig-3781_pt1 | contig 15713 bp, 22 predicted proteins | sample MGYA00561227_ERZ1370068 | MGnify/ENA primary metagenome ERZ1370068 (study PRJEB38410, sample SAMEA6850437) | metagenome | study: Metagenomic assessment of the ecological functions of the soil: analysis of the soil microbiota associated with the...
CCGGCCAAAAATATTCAAAAACTTCCGCACCGTTGGCATCACTTGTCACACCGACGCGGTGTGGATCCCGGTGTGGACAACTCGCGGCCAACCTTCGGATTACCCGCCGCTTCGCTCACAACGCGGTTGAAGTCCACAACGCGCCCGGCAGACGGTGCCGACTGTCCACAATTCACTCACAACCCGACACATGCCACGCTGGGCCGACATCAGGTTTATCCCCAGTGTCCACAGGCCCTAATACTGTTGCTTGTATATCTCCGAAGTTTCTTCTTAGAAGAAGGCACCTGGGGACACATCGATCCGACGTCGCGCAGAGCCGCTTTGCGACGCATCTGATGTCGCCCTGATCGATTAGCTTTCAAGTTGAGCCGGAAAGCTCTACGGTGGTTCATCGGCAGCCGTTACGGTCGTTGGTACGCATCGGCGAGACGCGTAGTGAGACACCGAGAAACCGCTGGTTAGACCTTATTGTGGTGTGGATCGAAGGGACGCTATGGACGTGGCGACGACAACCGTTGGTCTCACCGATTTGAAGTTCCGCCTAGTCCGCGAAGACTTCGCCGACGCCGTGGCCTGGGTAGCCAGCGGAATCTTGCCGACAAGGCCCACCGTGCCGTCCTCGCCGGCGTGTTGCTCACCGGGTCTGACGACGGGTTGAAGATCTCCGGGTTCGACTACGAAGTCTCGGCCGAGGTGCAGGTTGCTGCCGAAATCGCTTCTCCTGGAAGCGTTTTGGTGTCAGGTCGGCTGCTGTCCGACATCACCAGGGCGTTGCCGGCCAAACCGGTCGACGTCAGCGTCGAAGGCACCCGGGTGTCATTGACCTGCGGCAGCGCACGGTTCTCGCTGCCGACCATGGCGGTCGAGGACTATCCGGCGCTGCCTGCGCTGCCCGAGGAGACCGGTGTCATTTCGTCGGAGTTGTTCGCCGAGGCCATCGGTCAGGTGGCCGTCGCCGCCGGGCCGCGATGACACGCTGCCGATGCTGACCGGCATCCGCGTCGAGATTTCCGGCGAGAAGGTGGTTTTGGCGGCCACCGACCGGTTCCGGCTTGCGGTGCGTGAGCTGACCTGGTCGACGGAATCGGCGGATATCGAGGCCGCGGTGCTGGTGCCTGCCAAGACGTTGGCGGAAGCCGCGAAGGCCGGGCCGGACGGCGCGGACGTGCATCTGTCGCTGGGCGCCGGGTCGGCGGTCGGCAAGGAAGGGTCTGCTCGGTATTCGCAGCAACGGCAAGCGCAGCACCACCAGACTTGCTGGACGCCGAGTTCCCGAAGTTCCGTCAGCTGCTGCCCGCCGAGCACACGGCGATCGCGACCATCGGTGTCGCGGAGCTCACCGAGGCGATCAAACGTGTGGCGCTGGTGGCCGATCGCGGTGCGCAGGTCCGGATGGAGTTCGCCGACGACGTGTTGCGGTCTGTCGGCCGGCGCCGACGACGTCGGCCGCGCCGAAGGAGGATCTGCCCGTCGACTTCTCGGGTGACCCGTTGACCATCGCGTTCAACCCGACGTATCTGACGGACGGCTTGGGTTCGCTGCATTCGGAGCGGGTGACGTTTGGCTTCACGACACCCAGCCGTCCTGCGGTGTTGCGCCCGGCAGGTGAGGATGATGGGTCTGTCGGTGCCGATCGGGCCCGTTCCCGGCGGCTCAAACCGACTACGTGCTATCTTGTTGATGCCGGTGCGGCTTCCGGGCTGACCGGCCCTACCGCCACGAAAGAGGCGCGCACATGCAACTGGGTCTCGTCGGCTTGGGCAAAATGGGTTTCAACATGCGGGAGCGCCTGCGCGAGGGCGGGCACGAGGTGATCGGGTACGACCCGCGCCCGGAGGTCACCGATGTGCCGACGCTCGCGGCGCTGGCCGAAGCGCTCACCGCGCCGCGGGTGGTGTGGGTGATGGTGCCGTCGGGGCAGTCACCGACGAGACCGATCACGTCGCTTGCGCGAAGTACTCGCGCGAGGGCGACCTGGTCATCGACGGCGGCAACTCGCGCTACACCGAGGACGGTCCCGCACGCAGAACTGTTGGGCGAGAAGGGAATCGCGCTTCATCGACGCCGGCGTGTCTCGGGCGGCGTCTGGGGTCTGAAGGAAGGCTACGGCCTGATGGTCGGCGGTAGCGACGCTGACGTCGAGCGCGGGCCATGCCGATCTTCGACACGCTGCGCCCGCCCGGTCCGCGCGAAGATGGGTTCGTGCACGCCGGCCCGGTCGGCGCCGGGCATTACGCGAAGATGGTGCACAACGGCATCGAGTACGGCCTGATGACGGCCTACGCCGAGGGCTACGAGTTGCTGGCGGCCGAGGATCTGATCAACGACCCGCAGGCGGTCATCCAGGCCTGGACGCAACGGCACGGTCGTCCGGTCGTGGTTGCAGCAGCTGCTGGCCAAGGCGCTCAAGGAAGATCCCGAGCTTCGACGCGATCTGCCGGCTACACCGAGGACTCCGGCGAAGGCCGGTGGACGGTCGAGGAGGCCATCCACCATCGCAGTCCCGATGCCGGTGATCGCCGCGTCGCTGTTCGCCCGGTTCGCGTCCCGGCAGGACGACTCGCCGACGATGAAAGCGGTGTCGGCGCTGCGCAACCAGTTCGGCGGCCACGCCGTCAAGAGGGTCAGTAAGTCGGGTGCCGGCTGGGCAGGACTGGGAGACTTGTACGTCCGCCGTCTTGGGATTGACAGGACTTCCGGTCGCTGGCCGCGGGCCGACGCTGGATCTGGAACCCGGCCGGACGGTGTTCGTCGGCCTCAACGGCGTTCGGCAAGACGAATCTCGTTGAAGCGCCTTTGGTATTCGTCGACGCTCGGGTCGCACCGGGTATGCATCCGGACGCGCCGCTTGATCCGCACGGGTGCCGAGCGGGCGGTGGTGTCGACGATCGTGGTCGAACGACGGGCGCGAGTTGGCCGTCGACCTCGAGATCACGGCGGGGCGCGCCAACAAGGCGCGGCTGAACCGCTCCCCGTGCGCAGCGCGCGTGAGGTGCTCGGAGTGCTGCGCGCGGTGCTGTTCGCACCCGGAGGACCTGGCGCTGGTGCGCGGCGATCCGAGCGCGAACGCCGCCGCTACCTCGACGAACTGGCGACTACAGCGCCGGCCCGCGCGTCGGCGCGGTGCGCGCGGACTACGACAGAGGTGCTGCGGCAGCGCGCCGCGTTGCTGAAAACCGCGGGCGCTGCCCGCCATCGCGGTGACCGCAGTGTGCTCGACACGCTCGACGTGTGGGACGGGCACCTCGCCGCGCACGGCGCGCAACTCGATCGCGGCGCGCGTCGAGCTGGTCAACCAGCTCGCGCCCTGAGGTGGAAAAGGCCTACCAGCTGCTGGCTCCGTCGTCACGACCGGCGTCGATCCAGTACCGCAGCGGCGTCGACGTGGTCGAGACCGAGGCGGCCGGCGGGCAACGACAGCGCGGAGCTGTTCGAGGCCGCGCTGCTGGATGCGCTGGCGCGGCGTCGCGACGCCGAACTCGAACGCGGCGTGTGCCTGGTCGGGTCCGCACCGCGACGACCTCGAGTTGCGGCTGGGCGATCAGGTGGCGAAAGGCTTTGCCAGCCACGGGGAATCGTGGTCGATGGCGTTGGCGCTGCGGCTCGCCGCATACGAGCTCCTGCGCGCGGACGGCGGCGATCCGGTGCTGCTGCTGGACGACGTGTTCGCCGAACTCGACAACGCCCGCCGGCAGGCGGCCTGGCCAACGTCGCCGCCGATGCAGAACAGGTTCTGGTGACCGCTGCGGTGCACGACGGCATTCCTCGCGACTGGGATGCGCGCCGGATCGAGATCGTCGATGCGCGACGAAGACACCGGCCGGGTTTCGATGGTGCAGTCATGACCACCCGAAGACGATCGCGAGTGAGGATCGCAGCGAGGAACGACCGAGGACCGGAGCGAGCGTGAGTCGAGGCGATGACTGACGACGGGACGACACCGAAACCGGCGCCGCCCACTTGGCCGGACTGGCCGGTATGGACCTGGTGCGCCGCACGCTCGAGGAGGCGCGCGGCGCGGCGCGGATCCAGGGCAAGGACGTCGGCCGCGGCCGCAGCTCGCCGAGCCGTCGCCGCGTGGCCGGCACCAGCCGATCGCCGCTGGTCGGGGCCGGGTCCGGACTCGCGGGACCCACAGCTGCTCGGGTCGGCGACGCGCGACACTGCGCGCAGCCGCGGCTGGTCGGGTCGGGTTGCCGAGGGATCGGTGTTCGGCCGGTGGTCCGGTGGTGGTCGGGGAGCAGATCGCTGCGCACGCCACGCCGACGTCGCTGAACGACGGGGTGCTGACAGTATCCGCCGAATCGACGGCCTGGGCCACGCAGCTGCGGATGGTGCAGGCGCAACTGTTAGCCAAGATCGCGCGCGGCGGTCGGGGACGGGTGTGGTGAACTCGCTGAGAATCGTCGGTCCGGTGGCCCCGTCGTGGCGCAAAGGGCGGTATCACATCGCCGGCCGTGGGCCCCGCGACACGTACGGATGACCCGTCGGTTAGCCGGTTGGCTGAGAGCCGCCGAGAAGGACGGCGATCCCTACCTCTTAAGCGTCTTGACGCACCTCGGATCGAGAAATTCCACAGACGGCGCGGATAGATGGGTAGAAACGCCGCCGCAGAATCGGTGCTGTCGGCGATCTGACGGTAGACTGATTCGCATGACTTGCCGGCGGTAACCACTACCGCCGATGCGCACCCCCAAGGAGAGACGCTTCCGCACGTGGCTGCCCGCGAAGAGCAAAGCACAAGAGGAATACGGTGCCGGCGATCGATCAAGATTCTCGAGGGGCTGGAGGCCGTCCGCAAACGTCCCGGCATGTACATCGGCTCGACCGGCGAGCGCGGACTGCACCACCTGGTGTGGGAGGTCGTCGACAACGCGGTAGACGAGGCGATGGCCGGCTACGCCGACCCGAGTCGACGTGCGACTCCTCGAAGACGGCGGCGTCGGAGGTGCGCGACGACGGGCGCGGCATCCCGGTGGCGCATGCACGCAATCGGGCGTGCCGACGGTCGACGTCGTGATGACCGTCCTGCACGCGGGCGGCAAGTTCGGAGCGAGACGGCGCCTACACGGTGTCCGCGCGGCCTGCACGGCGTGGGGGTGTCGGTGGTCAACGCACTGTCATCGTCGCCTGGAGGCCGACATCTGGCGCGACGGCCATGAGTGGTTCCAGTTCTACGACCACTCGGTGCCCGGCACCCTCAAGCAGGGCGGAGCCACGAAGAAGACCGGGACGACGCATCCGGTTCTGGGCGGATCCGGCCATCTTCGAGACCACCGACGTACGACTTCGAAACCGTCGCGCCGACGGCTGCAGGAGATGGCGTTCCTGAACAGGGGGCTGACCATCACGCTGGTCGACGAGCGGGTCACCGCGGAGCAGGTGGTCGACGAGGTCGTCAGCGATACTGGCCGAGGCGCCGAAGTCGGCGCGAGGAGAAGGCGGCCGAGGCGGCCGGACCGCACAAGGTGAAGAACCGCACCTTCCACTACCCCGGCGGCCTGGTCGACTTCGTCAAGCACATCAATCGCACGAAGATCGCCGATCCACCAGAGCATCGTCGATTTCTCCGGCAAGGGCCCCGGCCACGAGGTCGAGATCGCGATGCAGTGGAACGCCGGCTACTCGGAGTCGGTGCACACCTTCGCCAACACGATCAACACCCACGAGGGCGGCACCCACGAGGAGGGCTTCCGCGCCGCGCTGACCGGCGTGGTGAACAAGTACGCCAAGGACAAGAAGCTGCTCAAGGACAAGGACGCCAACCTCACCGGCGACGACATCCGGCGAGGGCCTGGCCGCGGTCGATCTCGGTGAAGGTCGGCCAACCCGCAGTTCGAGGGTCAGACCAAGACGAAGCTCGGCAACACCGAGGTCAAGTCGTTCGTGCAGAAGGTCTGCAACGAGCAGCTGAGCCACTGGTTCGAGGCGCAACCCCGCCGAGGCCGAAGACCGTCGTGAACAAGGCGGTCTCGGCCGCCCAGGCCCGGATCGCGGCCCGCAAGGCCCGCGAGCTGGTGCGCCGCAAGAGCGCCGCTCGAGCATCGGCTCGGCTGCCCGGCAAGCTGGCCGACTGCCAGCTCCACCGACCCGCGCAAGTGTCGGAGCTGTACGTGGTGGAGGGTGACTCGGCCGGCGGCTCGGCCAAGAGCGGCCGCGACTCGATGTTCCAGGCGATCCTGCCGCTGCGCGGCAAGATCATCAACGTCGAGAAGGCCCGCATCGACCGGGTGCTGAAGAACACCGAGGTCCAGGCGATCATCACCGCGCTGGGCACCGGCATCCACGACGAGTTCGACATCGACCAAGCTGCGCTATCACAAGATCGTGCTGATGGCCGACGCCGACGTCGACGGCCAGCACATCTCGCACCCTGCTGCTGACGCTGCTGTTCCGGTTCATGAAGCCGCTGATCGAGAACGGCCACGTCTTCCTGGCGCAGCCGCCGCTGCTACAAGCTGAAGTGGCAGCGCAGCGAGCCGGAGTTCGCCTACTCCGACCGCGAGCGCGACGGCCTGCTCGCAGGCCGGTCTGCAGGCGGGCAAGAAGATCAACAAGCGAAGACGGCATCCAGCGGTTACAAGGGCCTGGGCGAGATGGACGCCAAGGAGCTGTGGGAGACCACGATGGACCCGTCGGTGCCGGGTGCTGCGCCAGATCACCCTCGACGACGCCGCCGCGGCCGACGAGCTGTTCTCGATCCTGATGGGCGAGGACGTCGAGGCGCGCCGCAGCTTCATCACCCGCAATGCGAAAGACGTTCGCTTCCTTGATGTTTAACGCGAAATTCAACCACTAATAGGGCTGAAAGCACATGACTGATACTCACGTTGCCGCCCGGCGGCGACGCGGTAGACCGCGTCGAGCCGGTCGACATCCAGCAGGAGATGCAGCGCAGCTACATCGACTACGCGATGAGCGTGATCGTCGGTCGCGCGCTGCCGGAGGTCCGCGACGGCCTCAAGCCGGTGCACCGCCGGGTGCTGTACGCGATGTACGACTCCGGCTTCCGGCCGGACCGCGGCCACGCGAAGTCCGCACGCGTCCGTCGCCGAGACGATGGGCAACTACCACCCGCACGGCGACGCGTCGATCTACGACACCCTGGTGCGGATGGCTCAGCCGTGGTCGCTGCGCTACCCCCTGGTCGACGGCCAGGGCAACTTCGGCTCGCCGGGCAACGATCCGCCAGCGGCGATGCGGTACTGCGTCACAGGGATGCATTGTGCGCTGCCTTTGGGCAGTCGGTCGATCGCAGCGCTGTTCCGGGTGCAGGCGAACTCCGACAACGTCGCCAGGTGGACGGTCGGCAACCCGTACAGCCGATCGGCTGGTTCCACTCGGGCGGCATCAGACCTATGGCGCAGAACTGCCGGACTAACGAGGTCATCGGGATCGCGAACCACCCGCTGTGCTTGGTCGACGTGGCCGGTGTCGACGCTGTTGTGGAAGCTGATCGACGAAGTGCGACGCGGATCGACCGTGTGGCCATTCAAAGGACGACCGCCTACGGAACCTGGTCACCGGGAATGGCACGACACATTGAGGCGCTACTCTTGGCGCTTCATACGGGGATACGGCAGAGAGCGGGGTTCACACAACCTCGCTCGTGACTACTCACAGGTGGGCTGCTCGACGCCGCCGTCGGTGGTCCGGCGCTGCTGTCAGAGCGAACAATTGCTTCGGGATCGAGCCTTCTCGAGCTCGACATCCACAACCTGACTGCGCTTCGCAGCGCGAGTCGCGCCTGGCCGACCTTGTCGGCCAACGGTCGGCGGACAAGGTGGTCGCCGCAGTGGCTTCTGGGAATCCCCGGCGGCGGTGAAGCGCGCCTTCCTTGCGGGGCCCTGTCGTTCGAAGCGTGACGGATCCTGTTCTGCCCTGCCGCGAACACGATTTCAGGTCTCTTTATCTCGACGCCGGAGCGGGCGTCTCTGCGAAGGATGTCCAGCAGATGCTGCAAGGAGTTCGGGCGTGATTTCGCGCCGGTATTTGCCACGCAACCGGTGAGCACAAAGTCTGTCATCACCAACCGTCGCCCGCGCTGAGTCGTTCTCGCAGCAAGGTCGGCTTCTTTGGTGGCAACGTCAGCGGTCGAAGCTGCAGGCCTTGGTCCGCGGCGCTGCCCCCAAGGCGGGCGGGCCCTGGTCACGGACCATGTTCCCGGCCTGGCCAACTTCGTCCCGTGCGCACGGGCGGCGGACGCTGGGTCGAGCCGGGCGAATGGTTGCGCAAACGCAACATCGACCGGCTGTCCCGGTGGCAGCGCGGCGGTGGCTGAGATTCTCCAGCCATATCGGCGGGCCTGACGTCCGCTCGGTCGCTCCGACGGAGCCACGACCTTGACGGGCGGTTCTACTACGCGCGCGTCGCGTCAGTGACCGACGCCGGCGTGTCAGCCGGTGTACAGCCTGCGGGTCGACACAGCGGACCACGCGTTCATCACCAACGGCTTCGTCAGCCACAACACCAGAAAGCGCTGCTGACGCCGCTTGCGATGGAGATGCTGCGTGACATCGACGAGGACACCGTCGATTTCATCGGCCGAACTACGACGGGCGCGCGCAGGAGCCGACGGTCCTGCCGAGCGCGGTTCCCGAACCTGCTGGTCAACGGCTCGGGCGGCATCGCGGTCGGCATGGCCACCAACATCCCGCCGCACAACCTGCGCGAGGTCGCCGAAGCCGTGTACTGGTGCCTGGAGAACCACGAGGCCGACGACGAGGCCGAGCACTGGCCGCGCGTCACCGAGCGCGTCAAGGGGCCCGACTTCCCGACCGCGGGCTTGATCGTCGGTCGCAGACGGTATCGCAGGACGCTTACCGCACCGGCCGCGGCTCGATCCGGATGCGTGCGCGTGGTCGAGGTCGAGGAGGACTCGCGCGGCCGCACCGGCCTCGTCGTCACCGAGCTGCCGTACCAGGTCAACCACGACAACTTCATCGACATCGATCGCCGAGCAGGTCCGCGACGGCAAGCTCACCGGCATCGCCGACATCGAGACGACCAGGGCAGCGACCGGGTCGGCATCCGCATCGTCGTCGAGCTCAAGCGCGACGCCGTCGCCAAGGTCGTGCTGAACAACCTCTACAAGCACACCCAGCTGCAGACCAGCTTCGGCGCCAACATGCTGGCGCATCGTCGACGGCGTGCCGCGCACGCTGCGGCTCGACCAGATGATCCGCCACTACGTCAACCACCAGATCGACGTCATCGTCCGGCGCACCACCTACCGGCTGCGCAAGGCCGAGGAACGCGCCCACATCCTGCGCGGCCTGGTCAAGGCGCTCGACGCGCTCGACGAGGTGATCGCTCTGATCCGGGCGTCGGAGACGGTCGACGTCGCCACGCACGGCCTGATCGAGCTGCTCGACATCGACGAGATCCAGGCCCAGGCGCATCCTCGACATGCAGCTGCGCCGCCTGGCCGCCCTGGAGCGCCAGCGGATCATCGACGAGCTGGCCAAGATCGAGGCCGAGATCGCCGACCTGCGAGGACATCCTGGCCAAGCCGGAGCGGCAGCGCAGCATCGTCGCGCGACGAGCTGACCGGAGATCGTCGACAAGCACTGGCGACGACCGGCGCACGCCGCATCGTCCCGGCTCGACGGCGAGGTTCCGATGGAGGACCTGATCGCGCGCGAGGACGTCGTCGTCACGATCACCCGGACCGGCTACGCCAAGCGCACCAAGACCGATCTGTACCGCGCGCAGAAGCGCGGCGGCAAGGGTGTGCAGGGCGCCGGCGCTGCAAGCAGGACGACATCGTCGCCCACTTCTTCGTGCAGCTCGACCCACGACTGGATCCTGTTCTTCACCAACAAGGGCCGGGTGTACCGGGCGAAGGCCTACGAGCTGCCCGAGGCGACCGCGGATCGCGACGCGGCCAGCACGTCGCCAACCTGCTGGCCTTCCAGCCGGACGAGCAGATCGCCCAGGTCATCCAGATCAAGAGCTACCAGGTCGCGCCGCCTACCTCGTGCTGGCCACCCGCAACGGCCTCGGTGAAGAAGACCAAGCTGACCGACTTCGACTCCAACCGCTCCGGCGGGATCGTCGCGGTCAACCTGCGCGACGGATGACGAGTTGGTCGGGCGCGGTGCTGTGCTCGTCTCGAGGACGACCTGTCTGCTGGTCTCAGCCAGAGGGCGCAGTCGATCCGGTTCTCAGCTACCGACGAGGCGCTGCGGCCGATGGGCCGGGCCACCTCCGGGGTGCATCGGCATGCGGTTCCAACACCGGCGACGAGCTGCTGTCGCTGAACGTGGTGCAGGACGGACGCGCGATTTGCTGGTCGCGACCGGCGGCGGGTACGCCAAGCGGACCGCGATCGACGAGTACCCGGTCAGGGCCGGGCGGCAGGGGTGCTGACGGTCCAGTTCGACAGCCGCGTCGTGGCAGTCTGGTCGGGCGTTGATCGTTGACGACGACACGGAGTTGTACGCCATCACCTCCGGGTGGAGGCGTCATCCGGACGGCAGCTGCGCCGGGTCCGCAAGGCCGGGCGGCAGACCGAGGGCGTTCGGTTGATGAACCTGGGCGCGGGCGACACACTGGTTGCTGTTGCGCGCAACGCCGAGGAGACCGAGGCGGACGCCGCCGAAGGCCGACGGCAGCGTAGCGGCGTTAAAGGGCCGTAGGTGAAGTTCACCGAACTGGCCCGGGTACCACGCGCGGGTGACGCCCCCGGTGGCGCCAACGGCTCCGCCGGCGGATCGTCCGCGGACGACGGCGGTTCGCTCGGCAACGCGGCGTCGCGCGGCGGACGTCGCGCCGATTCCGGCGACGCGCCCCGCCCTGGCGGCGGGGTCGGCCGCACGGGCGGCGGCCCGGCAGCCACGTAGCGCCAGGCGCCGGAGTCGCATGCGCGGTACCGCGCGGCGACGAGGCGGCATTTCGCGGTCGACGGCGCGGCGACAGGGCCGTCACCCTGGCGTCGACGCGCCTGGCTGAACCGCTTCATCGCCGGGCGGACCAGGCGCCGCCGGCCCGGCGCCGGCGCACGAGCAGGATCGCCGCCGGCGCGGCCCGAGCGCAACGGGCACGGCACGGCCCGAGGCGTACGCCAGCCGAGCTGCCCCGACCTGTCCGGGCCGGACGCCGCGTTCGCCGCGGCAGCGCAGCCTGCGCCCCCGAGCGGCCCGTCGCCTGGAGCCACCGAGCCCGGCCCGGCCCGGCCACCAGCCGCATCCAGGTTGGCACCCGGCGGCACACGGGCCCGGTGCGGGCCGGTATGCAGATCCGCAGGGTCGACCCGTGGAGCGCGCTGAAGGTGTCGCTGGTGCTGTCGGTCGCGCTGTTCTTCGTCTGGATGATCGCCGTCGCGTTCCTGTATCTGGTGCTCGGCGGCATGGGCGTGTGAGCAAGCTGAACAGCAATCGTCGGCGACCTGCTGACCAGCGCGCAGCAGCCAGCGGCGGTAGCTGGTGTCAGCGGAACTATCTTCGGCGGTGCGGCGTTGATCGGACTGGTGAACATCGCTCTTGCTCACACCGCGATGGGCATACGGTTGGCGCGTTCATCTACAACCTGACGACCGACCTGGCTGGCGGTGTCGAAAGTCACGCTGGCGGACTCGAGACTGAACACTGTCTTGGTCCTCGCGTCGGCAGGTTTGGGCGGGAGCTTTACGATTGCGGTAGTCTCGTCGCTCGGTCGTGCGGGAGTACGGGGCCATAGCTCAGGCGGTTGGAAGCGCTTCGCGCTGATAACGAAGAGGTCGGAGGTTCGAGTCCTCCCAGCCCCACGGAAAGGTCCACACCATGAGGCTGGCGTTGCTGTTCGCAGCGGTGGCAGTCGCCGTGATCGTCTGGCGGTCACGGCACGGCGTCGAGAGTGTGTGGCATGCAGCGGCCGACGTGCGCGACCTGCCCAAATCAGGGGGCCTTAAGCTCAGTTGGTAGAGCTGCTGCTCTTTGCGAGGCAGAAGTCAGGGCTCCTCGAATCCCTGAAACCACAAGGATTACGCGCGCAGCTCAGGCACTATTTACCGCCCGCAGCACCGGACTCGAATCGGCGCCCGCGCCCACATTGCCACGCTTTCATTATTCGCTCGAGTTGTTGATCGCGTGCCGACAGCCTCGACGTCCAACCCGTACAGATGGCCGCAGCTGTCAAGTTAGACCCGCCGACTCGTGGCCGAGGATGTTCAACGGCCAGTTGCTCCCGGCCGCGTCGGCAGAAATTGTGCCACTGCTCCAGCGTGAGGGAAACCTCTGCTCTGCGCCACGACGTCACCGCGGGCAGCTCCGCACGTCAACCGGATTCATCACGAGACGGTTCTCCCGGACCGCCATCGCGAGGACCTGGCGCAAGACACCGATCGTCGCGTACCGTGCGGGAGCTAGATCCACGCTCAGATCGGCGACCCACTCGCGGACCAGTTGACGGCTGATGTCCCCAATGCGATGTCGAGTGTGTGCAGCGATGACCGTATCCAGCTACCTGATACCGCGCCCTCGTCGACGGCTTCAACTTGTGCTTGGACTCCAGCCACTCACGTGCATACTCGCCCAGCTTCACCCGACCCGCAGCCGGCGCGACGTAGGCGCTGGCGCTTGTCGACCTCTGGCTGCTCAGCCCCGGGCTTGCGCGTCGCGCTTCGTCTTGAATCACGCTTGTCAGTCACCCCGCGGTCAGGTGTGCGGTGGCGGACCCGGTAAAGCGTTGCGCCGCTGGCAGTTTGGTACTTGCTAGTCGTCGCCATCTTAGCGCGCTTTCTCTATTGGACTCCGCCTGGAATTCATTCCTGGAGCTTGCGCGATATACGCGACCACGCTTCTGCGGGTTAGCATCAGGCCCCGCACACGACGATTTGTATCTGCAGCCAGGGCGGTACTTTGCGGACTCCAGAGGACCCATCGCGGTCAACGAAAATACGTCAGAAGGCTGGGGGTCTCGAATCCCTTCGGGCGCGCTCGAGTGATGCCTCGAGCGCTTGGGCCCTGACTCCGCTGCCGGGCTCCGGCGTGATAAACCAGCATGTGCTGCCCATCCGAGTGCGGCACCCTGAGCCTGGTCCGATGGAGATGAAGGTCGCCGAGCTGCGGGTGGCGGATGTGCATCGGGCCTGGCCGGTAGCCCACGTCGCGCGCGCGCCCACAGCTCACGGAAACGTGGGCTGTGAGCCGATAGCTCATCGATCATCGCGCACAACCGAGGATCACCGAGGTCGGTGCCTGCGACTTCGCGGAACTCGCTCACCACGATGTCGGTCACCACGTCCCAATGGACGCAGAAATCGCGCGCGGCCGGAGCGACGAAGATCCAGCGCAGCGAGGTTTCCTCCCGGCTCCATTGCGGGCGCGAAGTGCGCGGGCGGACGCATTGGCGGCCAGCGCATCCATGTAGCGATTGCCCAGCAACGACAGGTACTGGCAACTGGTCGATCAGCTGGCACAGCGATTCCGCCACGGTGTCTTCAGCGGACTGGGGCCGACGGCTGTCCGTCGCGTTCGCGAGCCGGTGCAGGTATTCCGTCGCTTTGAGGTCGAGCAGCAGAGCTCGCGCGCAGTGCCTCCACAACCTGTCCGGAGGGACGGGTGTCCTGACCCTGCTCGAGGCGCAGGTAGTAGGCGCAGCTGATACCGGCGAGCGTCGCCACCTCTTCGCGGCGCAAACCCGCCACACGGCGTCGCATACCAGCAACCAACCCGACGTCTTCGGGACAGAGCCGTTCGCGCCGCGCACGCGAGGTAGTCACTCCAGCGCGTTGGCCTCACTGCCACCAACCGATCTTAAGGCTGTCCCTGCCAATATCACGATCAATGGCGGTCCGCCTGACGCCTCGCAAGTCGGAATGCGCAATGCGTGTGCGCGCTCTTGGTGGCCGTAGCCGTCGAGCGGGAACCGAGTTCAGCTAACTGCGCGTGCGGCAACGTCAAATGAAAACCGTTGTCGGAAGAACACTTCCGATGCCACATCGAAGGAGAAGCACATGCGAAATTTGTCAGATGCCTTGATCGATCTTGCTGGTCGGGTCAGAGAGAGTCGAGGACTCGGCGGTGGCCGTGCGGGAGAAGAACCGCGCCGCGCTGCAGTCACGCCGCGAGGAGCTCGAGGCAGCGATCGAACAGTCGAAGGTTCGGAGTTGGAGGCCGCCGCCACCCAGGCGAAGGACGCCACCCGGGGTTGGTGGTCGGAAACCACGCAGCTCCATTCAGGCTGACTTCGCCGAGTGGCAGGCCGAGCTGGAAGTGAAAAGAACGCCGAGCGGGCCGCCGAGGACGCCGAGGACGACGCGGTGGTTGCTGTGAGCCTCGCGGCCTACTGCCTCGATGCCGCGGAGTGGGCTGTGGTGCGTGCGGAGCTCGCCCGTGGCGAGGCCGACCAACTCATCGGGACAGGGGCACTGATCATGACCACCATCGAAACCCCGTCTGTAATCCGCCACCTGTGGAAGTCGGTGCTCGCGCTAGGGGTACTGACCCTCATCGTGGGCGCCGCGGTGCTCGTCTGGCCCGGCCAATCGATCGTCGCCGCTGGAATCCTGTTCGTCGTCTACCTGCTGGCGTCAGGTATCGCACAGGTCATTGCCGCGTTTACGGTCTATTCGTCCGCAGCCAGCCGTGTCCTGCTGTTCATCAGCGGCGCACTGTCAATAGCCCTGGGCGTGTTCGCTTTCCGCGACTTCAACGACGGCGCCGCCGTATGGCTGCTGGCCTTGTGGATCGGAGTCGGGTTCATCTTCCAAGGTGTCACCGAGACCGTATTGGCGATCAGCTTCAAGGAATTGCCCGAACGTGGCTGGTACATCTTCCTGGGAGTCCTGACCGTGATCGCCGGCGTGGTGATGCTTGCGTGGCCGATCAGCTCCATCGTGGTGCTGTCGATCATCGCCGGCGTATGGCTCGTCGTCATCGGGACCACAGAGATCGTGTGGGCCGTGAATGTGCGTGAGCACAGCCAAGAAAGTCGAGCGAGGTATCGAGCGCCGCGTGACGCGCGCCGTCGCCTGACTCACCAATCGGCGTGCTGAGGTGTCCGTAGCGCCCTCAGCACGCCGAGCTTACCGAGCGGCGCATCCCCCAGCAGGTTGACGCGCCAAATCCGTGTCCTCACGCCTGGCGCGGGGACCTCTCAAAGAGGGTCGCTTAGAAGTACGTCGTTGCCATAGTGCTCGTGCCGTTGGCACACGTGATCGTGACAGTCCAGTTTCGGAGCCAGAAGACTATCGACAGGCTGAACAAACGACAGCCGTGCGCGTACTCAGCGTCGATCGTGATATCGAACACCCTCAACAGCCCGCCAGCTACACGCCAGCGCCTGGAAACCGGTTAAGCAGTTGTGGTGTCGAGATTCGCCGTCTCGTACAACACGTCCGTGTACCGGTTCCCCTTGATGTCCTTACTGGGGTGCAAGTCGAGGTCCCGTTGTTATGGGTGTAGATACGCCAGCTTTCTTACACTCGCTCTTGATCGTACTTCCGGAAGAGCGGAGGCGCCGGGTGCGCAATGTCAGTATCCAGCGCTGCCGACCGCTGTGCGAACGGCAAGGGGCAGTGGCCACGATCTGACGCCAGCGTGCGACGGTGGGTTAGTGGTCATGGTGTTCTCCTTCAGGTGAGGCTTGGAGTCTTTCCCGGCGGCGCCGCACCTGGACCAGATGTCTTGGCGATTTCTTGGAGCGGCAAGCCTCAGTAGCGGTCGGCCCGCCACCAGGAGAGCAGATGGCGGCCGCGGGGTTCTGACAGCGTGACGACAGCGCGACGA
>ERZ1370068.3639-contig-2744_pt1 | contig 15701 bp, 25 predicted proteins | sample MGYA00561227_ERZ1370068 | MGnify/ENA primary metagenome ERZ1370068 (study PRJEB38410, sample SAMEA6850437) | metagenome | study: Metagenomic assessment of the ecological functions of the soil: analysis of the soil microbiota associated with the...
ACGCCGAGGTCGCGGTTCTGCGTCGCCGTGAAGCACGGCAAGGTCGCGTTCACCGCCCGGGCGATGAAGGGACCGAGGACGACGAAGGTTGAAGAGGGAAGTCGGTGATGAGCCGCGGCGCCGCGAGCAGCGCCGGGCAGGTCATGAAGTGGTTCTAGCTTTGGGCGACGTTCCCCGCCTGCGGACCCTTGCGGGCCGTCGACGATCTCGAATTCGACCGCCTGACCCTCTTCCAGGACCGGAACCCGTTGCCACTGATAGCGGAGTAGTGCACGAAAACGTCGCTGCCACCCTTCCCGCTCAATGAATCCGTAGCCCTTGGCGTTGTTGAACCACTTGACCTTACCTGTGATACGCATCGTTCTTCTTCCCTACTGTGGACAGCCGTGGAGCTGCAGATGAGCTTCGGGCACAAAAAGACCGCGAGTGCTTGCGGCCTCGACTGCTACGCTCAGGGAACGCCCCTCAACGCAGCGTTATCCTAAGCATCCGTTACATCTCGTCGAAGTGTCGGTGGCTGGAACCGCCGCTTTTTCAACACGATGGGCCTCGTTGCTCCTTGAGATCGCACCCCCCGTGCATGAGCCTCATCAGCGTTTCCGACAAAACCGGACTGGCCGAATTCGCCCGTGGACTGGCCTCGCCCGGGTGGCTGAACTGGTCTCGACGTGGGGGACCGCGAAAGCCCTCCAGCAGGCAGGCCTCGAGGTCATCGGCATTTCGGACGTCACGGGCTTCCCGGAGATGATGGACGGCCGCGTCAAGACCCTCGCACCCGCTGGTGCACGGCGGCATCCTGCGCGCGCCGCGGGCGGCCGGACGACCTCGCCTTCATGCCTCGACGCACGGCATCACGCTCATCGATCTCGTCGTCGTGAACCTGTATCCGTTCGTGAAGGCGGCGTCCAACCCGGATACTCCCTTTCGAGGGGCTCATCGAGGAGATCGACATCGGCGGCCCGAGCCTGGTGCGCGCCGCCGGCGAGAACTTCGAGGATGTCCTCGTCGTCGTCTCCACCTTCGGATTACGGCTCGGTGCTCGAGCAGCTCGATCAGGCAGGCGGGCCGACGCGCCGAGTTCCGTTTCGATCTGGCGCGCAAGGCGTTCGCGCACACCGGCGGCTACGACACGACGCGATCGCGTCGACACTTTCGACCGTGGTCGCCGACGCAACTGGATTTCGCCGGGAGATCGCTCGGTGGAGGCCCGCCCGCGATGAACCTCGGCGCTCCGCAAACTGCGTGCGCGATCTTCGTTACGGTGAGAACCCGCATCAGAAGGCCGCGTGGTATGCCCAGGAACCGGGCGAGCGGTCTCGAGATGCCCGGGTCATCTAGGGAAAGAGCTTTCCTACACAAACCTCCTCGATCTCGATGCCGCCGCGCGCATCGTGCTCGAGTTCGATAGAACCGCGCGGCCGCGGTGATCAAGCATACGAACCCGTGCGGCGCCGCAACGGAGGCGAACGCCGCCGATGCCTACGTCCGGCGCGCGAGGCCGACGCGCCTCGCCGCCTTTGGCGGCATCGTCGGCTTAGATCGCCCGATCGACAGCGGAGACGGCGCAGGCGATCTGTCGACGTTCATCGAGGCGGTGATTGCACCAGCCGTGGACGACGACGCGCGCAGGATCCTGGCGACGAAAGCCAACCTGCGCGTCGTCACGGCCGATTTCACGGCGCCTGGCAAGCGACGCCGGACGCGAGCTGCGCTCGGTGCTCGGCGTCGTGCTCGTCCAGACGCGCGATCGCGTCGTGGAAGGGTCGCAGGCGTGGCCGTCGGGCGACCTTCGTGTCGTGACCAGGCGGCAGCCGACGGCCGCCGAGTGGCGAGGCGCTGCGATTCGCGTGGCGCGTCTGCGCGCACGTCAAGTCGAACACGATAATCTTCACGTCGGCCGATCGGACGCTCGCCATTGGCGCGGGGCAAATGAGCCGGATCGATGCGGCGAAGGTCGCGCGCATGAAGGCGGACGCAATCGGGCCGGACGCGTTGAAGGGGATCAGTGGCCGCGTCCGACGCGTTCTTCCCGTTTCGCGACGGGCTCGACGTGGTTGCTGATGCCGGCGCGACCGCCGTCATGCAGCCCGGCGGCTCGGTGCGCGACCAGGAGGTGATCGCCGCGGCCGATGAACGCGGCCTGGCGATGGTGTTTACCGGCCGCAGGCACTTCCGGCATTGAGATCCCACTTTCGCCGCGAGCTCATGAACGCCGCGCTCATCCTGGCGGCGATCCTGTCGGCGGCGATGGGCATCAAGGGCTTCCTGCTCTCGAGCGGCTTCATCGACGGAGGCGTCACGGGAGTTTCGATGCTGCTGTCGCGCGCGTCACGGGCGCGCCGCTCGCGGTCCTGCTGCCCGCGATCAACCTGCCGTTTGTCGCGCTCGGCCTTCATCAGATGGGCGCGGCGTTCGCGGTCAGGAGGCGTATTCGGCATCGCCGGCCTTGCCGGCGCGCTCGCCTTCGTCCCGTTCCCGGATGTCACGCCCGATCTCGTGCTGACGGCGGTGTTTGGCGGGTTCTTCCTCGGGGCGGGCATCGGCCTCGCCGATCCGCGGCGGCGCGGTGCTCGACGGGACCGAGATCGCGGCGCTGCTGATCAGCCGCCGCGGCGACCTCCTTCGCGTCGGCGACATCATCCTCGGCTTCAACGCCGTGCTGTTCGTCTCGCCGCGATCGCACTGCTCGGGGTGGAACCGGCGCTCTATTCCATCCTCACGCACCTGGCTGCCGCGCGAACGCTCGACTTCGTCATCCACGGCATCGACGATGCACCTGGCCGTCACGATCGTCTCTGATCACCACGCGCAGATCCGGCAGCGGATCAGCGCAACGCGCTCGGCCGCGGCGTGACGATCTATCGAGGCTTCGGCGGGATGAGCGGGCGCGAGCGCGACATTCGGTACTGGTCGTGACGCGGCCTCGAGATCGGCAAGGTGAAGGCGATCGTGCGCGAGATCGATCCGGATGCGTTCGTCGTCTATCACGCGCTCTCGCGGGCGCCGAAGGCGGCGTCGTCAAGACGCGCGGCTTTCACTAGAGTGCGATTTGCGAACTCGACTACGAGTTGACGAATTCACGTCTTTGGACTTGAACATCCGTCGATTCGTATGAGTCAATGCGAGCAACGCCGTGGCTACGGCGGGAGCACCTCGTACGCTGCACCGGCTGGTTGTTCCATGAGCGTCGGCGGTCAGGCGGAGGCGTGTGTCGTGGCGCATCGAGTTCATCAGCTCGCCGCAGCCCGCGTAGCATAAGCCCGCAGTTCACGCTGAGCGTGGGTGATGCCACGCGTGCGCAGTGCGTCGATGCTTCTCGCATCGGGAAAGAACACCATCTCTTTCTTGAAGTCCGGCGACGACTTCCGGGATGAACCCGCTGTAGCCGTTGACCATCCTCGCCCGGTGCCACAGCGAGAAATACATGAATCGGAATATTGCCGGTTTCATCGTCAGCGAGCAGCGGCAGTTCGGCGATGGATCACGTTCGGCGTGTATTTCAGCACGTCGTAGATGGGCGGCGGCTCCTTCCAGACAGGCGTCAGCACGAGCGCCGGCCACGCGTCGATCATCACGAACGCGATGAGCGCCGCGAACATGACGTGCTGATAGGTGCGCGACGGCCGCCACCTGAGCTGCGCGCCGCGCGCGAGCCGGCAAGCACCGCGAGCGTCAGGCCGACGATGGCGGCGAAGCGCGCCGGGAGCGGAGCTCCGCGGAGCGGGCCGGGCAGCTGATACAGGAGCGGATCAGACGATGCCGTTGAGCCCGAGCGAGCCGTCGAAGGCGACGAGACAGGCCTGCCGCGCATACACCAGCCGCAGCGCGCCGAGTGGCGGCGCGAGAGCCAGTCGCCGCCAGCACCAGCGGCGCCGCACCGGGAAGAGCGTGCGCTCCGGCAGCGACGGACGCAGTCGCTCGATGCCAGAGCGCGCTATGCCCGGTTGGCGCGCAGGTAGTCCTCGGGTTTCGCGCTGTGGTAGACTAACCTCGAAGCGGCCACGCTCGCCCTGATCGGCTTCGCGGCGGTGAACGCGAGGATGATGGGCAGCGAGATCACCAGCGCGACCAGACCCGCCCATGCGAGCGGCACCGCGAGCCTGCGGATCGATTGCCGATGGATCCGCACCAGGCCCAGTCCTCATCGCCGTCGCATACATCACGAAGAACACCGCGTAGTACGAACGACGAGTCGCTGCGCCGCCAGCGCCACGGCAAGCGCGGAACGCATGCCGCCGGCGCTCGGTCGAGACAAAGAGGTGCAACGCGAGCAGCGCGAGCGGCATCCACTGCGTCATCTGCAGCTCGAGATGGCTGTAGTGCTCGAAGCGGTACGCATAGCACGCGTAGGTCAGCCCCGCGATGAACGCCGCGCGCGCCGGAAGCCGGTGAGCCGCTCGACGAGCGGGTAGGTCGCCACCCCCGACAGCCAGAATCCCGAGATGAACAGGATGTTTATGCGCGACAACCGGGTGGACGCCGAGACGCAGCGAGCAGCGGCGCGATGGTGAGCGCCGGAGAATCACCGGATCCGACAGCGTGAGCGTCAGGGGCGTCGGGTAGAAGATGTTCCCGTCGAACAGGTGCACCGGGTCCGTCACGATCTGATGCGCGACCCATCCAATCCGCCAGACTGAAAACAGCGGATCTCCGAGGTCCGGCACCAGGTGAGGTCCCGCAATTGATCGTAGGCAGCACCTGAAGCGCCGCCGCGATGCCCAGCGCCGCCAGCGCGGCGCGCCGCCACGAAGACGGTGAGGCCTCGACACGGAACGGTTCGCTGACGATGGAATCGAGGCAGGCGCTGCCACTGCAGTGTCCACCTGCCGAACGGGCCGATGCGCGCATCGACGATGCTATCGACCGATGATCGCGAGCAGGAGCCATTGAAGTGTGCGCTGCGGCGTGTGTGAACGACACGCGCACGCCGAGCAGCGGTGAACGACGAAGCCGCCGGCCGCGGCAACGGCGATCGCCAGCACCGCAAGGGCGGCCGCCAGGCTGTCGAGGGCGACAATGATGGAGCGTCGCGTTGGGCGCACGGCCATGATGGATCAGTGTTCGGCGTGCATCTGCAGCGCGCGAAGCAGTTCCGTCGGCGTGACGGTCGCGGCGCCGAACTTTGCCTACCGCGACGCCGGCCGCCTGGTTGGCCAGGTGCGCGGCTTCGAGCGTGGTCGCTCCTGACGCCAGCGCGAGCGCCATCGTCTGCAATCACCGTATCGCCCGCGCCGGTGACGTCGGCGACTTCGCGTGCCGATGCCGCGAGCTGGCCCTCCGCGTCGGTGGCGAGCAGCCACATGCCCTGGTCGCCGCGCGTCATCAGGACCGATTCGCACGCGCGTGAGGTCTCGGAACGCGCTCGCCGCGAGGCGGGCGTCCGTCGCCGATCGAATCACGCGGATGTGTCGCCGCCTCCGCCTCGTGATGGTTCGGTGTGATCACCGTGGCGCCGGCGTAATAGTCGATGTGCGGAATCTTCGGATCGACGAGCAGCGGGATCCCCTTCTGCCGCGCCGGCGTCGATGGCCGCGTCCATCACGCGCTTCGTCACGCACCCTTTCGAGATAGTCGGAGACGACGATGGCCGAGGCGTCGCCGCCGTGCCGTGCGGATGGCGCCGACGATGCCGTGCTCGACGTCGCCGCGAAATCTCCGCATCCTGTTTCGTAGTCGACGCGCGCGACCTGCTGGTTGCGCTCCGTCACGATGCGCACTTCGTGGTCGGTGGTCACGCGCTCGGAGTCGGTGGCGATGAATCCCGCTTCGATGCCGGCGTTGCGGCACCCGCATCAGCGTCTTCGAGTTGTCGTCCTGTCCCATGACCGCGATCAGCGTCGCGTGGCCGCCCAGCGCCGTGATGTTGTGCGCGCACGTTGGCGGCGCCGCCAATCCGGTGCGTCTCGTGATCGAACGCGACGACCGGGACCGGCGCCTCGGGCGAGATACGCGTCACGCGGCCGACGATGAAGCGTGTCGAGCATCGCGTCGCCGATGACGAGAACCTGCGCGCCGGAGAAGGCCGGACCGAGATCGCGGCGCGCGATCAGGCGCGAGCGGGGGCAGGTGCATGCATCGTCGCGTGCCGCCGCGAACGGCAGCGTGACGAGGACGAGGAACAGCATCAGGAACTCGGAGTCGCCGAAGTTGTATTCGAAGAGCCCGGCGGCGAGCATCGCGCGCCACGGCGGCCAGCGCCGCGGCGGCCGGCGCTTTGTCCGGCTGCGATCCGGAACAGACGGACAGTGCCGCGACGAGCAGCGCGATCACGAACCACAGCCAGGCAAGCGCCGCCGGCACGCCGCGCTCCGCGGCGATCTGCAGCGGCACGTTGTGGAGGTGCGGGTTGACGGCATTGACGGCGTAGTCGGGCCGATAGTGCGCGTAGACGCGCGGAATCATGTTCGGGCCGACACCGGTCAGCGGATGGTCCTGATGATCCGCGCGCCGATCTCGATCATCGCCAGCGCGATCCTGGTTGGTCGGATCCTGCACGTCGAAGATCGACATCACGCGCCTGGTGACCGTGTCCGGCGCGAGCGCGAACAGGATCGCGATGACCACGGGCAGGAGCGACGGTGAGCTTGACGTCCTTGAGCGCCAGCAGCAGCGCGATGGCCACGCGACGCGCCGACCCAGGCGCTGCGTCCGAGCGTCAGCGACGAGCGGCGACGACGAGCGCCGGCATCACCAGGGCCGGCCAGATGCGGCTCGCGCCGGCCGAACACGAGCGCGCGCCGCGGCCGCGCAGATGACGAGCATCAGCAGGCCCGAGTAGGTCATGTAGTGCGACAGTCGCGCCCTGCGGGCGGCGCCCGAGGTTGTCGTAGTGCAGCAACCCGTGCTGGATGATGCCGAAGGCGGCGCTGGCCGCGCCGACCGTCACGATGACGTCAATGATCAGCGCGCGCGCGCTCGCCGCGCGCGATGATCTGAGACAGCCGGCACGATCACGGAACAGCACGAGCTGCTTGTCGTCGATCAGGCTGGTGCGCGGATCGAGCGAGAACGCCGAGACGATCAGCGTGACCGCGGCGTAGGCGACCAGCGGCCAGAAGACGCGCGGCGCCGCCGGGAGCGTCTTCTCCTGGACGCATCTGCGCGATCCAGCAGACCATCATCAGCGCGAGCGAGGATGTTCGCGCGGCGGCGATCGAGATCTGCAGCGACGCGACGAAAGCAGAGCAGCAGCGCACACGGTCAGCGCGCTCGAGACGCGGCGCGTGTCCGTAGGTGCGTCATGCTCATCGTCGCCGTAGTCATAGTGCTTCCCTAAATGGCTCGTTCGGCGGCCGCGGCCACCTGTTCGGCCGTGATGCTGTGTCAGGCAGCGGAAGTCGCCCGGCGCGCACTCGCGCTGCCGGCACGGCCGGCACTCGAGCGGCCCAGCGTCCACCGCTTCGGCAAACCACTGCGGCGTCGCGCCACGGCATCGATCGCTCGGCGAGCGTCGGTCCAAACAGCGCGACAATCGGCGTCGTCGTCGTGCCGGCGATGTGAAGGGGCCCGCTGTCGCCACCACGTACACCGCCGCGCGCCCGACGAGCGCGCGCAGCTCGGCCAGGTCGAATTCACCCATCTCGGGGACCGCAGCCGCGGAGGCCCGCAGCGCGCGCCGCGCGCCATCGGCAATCGCTTTCGTGGCGGAGGCATCCGACGGGCCCGAGGTGAGGATGATGCGCCGCGACGGATCGCGCCTCGCCAGCGCGATCACCAGCGCCTCGAACGACTCGCGCAGGCCAGCGGCGAAACGGGTTGCCCGCGCTGACGTGCACGACGATGACCGGGTGCGCGGCCGTGATGCGGCGGCCTCGCGAAGGCGCCGTTCAACGGATGCGGCCGCCTGCGCATCCTCGACCATCTCGAGCGGATCGCGGGCCGGGTCCGGCGCGGCCGATGTCGAGCGGCGCAAGCAGGTCCCACTGGTTGACGACCGACGCGCGTGGCGCCTCGTCTCGAGGCCGATCGATGACGTGGGTGCACATCCACGCGCGGCCCGCGATGGCGTACCGATGCGCATCGGCGCGCCGCTGGCCCAGCGTGAGCCATGCGGCCCGCGGGCCCGCCGTGCAGATCGATCGCGACGTCGAATCGTTCGCGGCGAGAGCCGCCGCGCCATCGCACATGTCGTACGCACGCGCGACCCGCGCGGCCGCTTCGGCGACGAGGACGACACTCGCGAGGCTGGGATTGCCGCGACCACGGGCGCGGCTGCGGGTTCGACGAGATAGGTCAGCTGTGCGTCGGGATACGTTCGCTTGAGTGCGCGCAGCAGAGGCGTGGTCAGGACGACGTCACCGATCAGCCGCAGCCGCACCAGCAGGATCTTCCATGGTTGGCGGTTGGCCAACCACTAACCCGCTGTTTCCGGGGCTCAATCGTCGCTTCGTCGATGAGCATCACCGGGATGTCATCCTTGATCGGATAGACCCGGTGGCAGCGGCCGCACTTGAGCGCGGTGCCGTTTTTCACGAGCTTCACCGGTGTCTTACAGTTCGGGCACGCGAGAATCTCGAGCAACTCCGCGTCGATCGGCACGCTGCGAAACCTATAGCATTCTGAGCTAAGATCGCCCTTGCCCATGCGCACCTTTCCGTCGCGTCGGTGGCTCTTGGCGCGGCGTTGTTCGTGATGCCGCACGCCGCGTTCGCGCAGATCAGCCCGGACGCGCACTGGCACGATTTCCTGATGGCCCGGCACCTCGAGGCGTCGGGCGACTCGAAAGTGCGCGCAGGTGTAACTCGAGAAGGCCGTCGCGGCCGATCCGAAGTCGGCCGAAGTGCGCGCCGAGCTCGCCGCATTCCATCTCCGGCGTGATGCGGGCGACGATGCGAGACGCGTCGCGAAGGAAGCGCTTCAGCTCGACGACAGAGCTCGGGGAGGCGCATCGCGTGCTCGGCATGCTCTACGCGGCGCGCTTCAGAAGACACCGGCCGTGGCCAGGCGGCGCAGAATGCCGCCGCAGAGCTCGTGAAGCTGGCGATCGCGAATCTCGAGAGCGTCACCGACAATCCAGCAGGACTCACCGACCTCAATCTCCAACACACGCTCGGTCGTCTGGACACGCGCAACAACCAGGCTGACAAGGCCATCCAGGCGCTGACGCGCGTCGTCAACGAGAACCCGCTGTCGGTGCAGGGGCGCCTCGCGCTCGCGCAGGCGTTTCGTCGTCGCGCGCGACATCAACAGCGCGATCGAGGTGCTCCAGGAGATCGTGGAGGACGAGCCGCGCGTCATGAACATGCTCGGCCAGTTCCAGGAGCAGGCCGGGCGGCTGAAGGATGCGGCGGACTCGTATACCAAGGCGCTGGCGGTGGCACCGGAACAGCCGCGAGCTGAAGGTCCGGCGCATTGCGGCGCTGCTCGGCGCGAAGGATTTTCAGCGCGCCGCGGATTTCGCCGGCCAGGGCAGACGCAGCATCCCGATGATTTGCGCTTTCCGCAGCTGCGCGCGCACGCCCTGCTGCAGATCGGCGATTGCGAGCGCGCGATTACTGTGCTCGAGCCCGTCGCCAGAGCCAATCCCGAACGACGCGACCACTCAGCTCGCGCTCGCGGATCTCCTACAGCAACGCGGGACGGAAGCAGGACGCGGAGGCACGGTTCGTCAGCTCGTGCGCGATCGAGCCCGGCAACGCCGACGCGTTGAACTATCTCGGCTACCCGCTCGCGGATCGTGGACAGCAGCTCGACGAAGCAATTCGTCTCGTTCGCGGGCCCTCGACATCAACCCAGCCCACGAACTATCTCGACAGCCTCGGCTGGGCGTATTACCGCCGCGGCGACTTCGACCAGGCGGGTACTCGCCGGCGGCGCAGCGAATTGCCGCGAACGCCACCGTGCAGGAGCACCTGGGCGATCATCCTCGCCAAACGCGGACGCTGGGCCGATGCGATCACCGCTGGACGCGCGCTGCAGGGCGACGAGGGCGATGTGGAACAAGGCGGTCGTCGGAAGAAAATCGCCGACGCACGGGGTAAGTGTGCTGAGAAATCCCAGCCGGGTCCCAACCCCAAATCCAAACAGTGGGTCTGTTTTGATTTGGAAGGGTTTGGGATTTGGGTTACGGGATTTAGCGCATCCTGCGCGCGCATCCCATCAATCTCCCGGACCGACAACGGCATTCCACTTACTGACTTCAAGACGATCCAGATGCAGCTGTCCGCGGCGTGCACCGGTGTGCGTGACGCTGACCGCGGAGATCGGCATGTCCGGACGCGCCGGGCGGCAGAAGCTGCGGGGGCGGGTCGTGGCCGGCTTTGCCCGTCCGGCCGCGATGCGCCTCGAGGGCGTCGCGCCGTTCGGTCCGCCCGCCTTCATCCTCGTCGCGCGAGGCGAGAACGCGACCCTGCTGCTGCCGCGCGACGAAGCCTCGAGTGCTGCGCGGCGCGAAGCCCGAAGATATTCTCGGCGCGCTGACGGGCGTCTCCCTGGGCCCCGCCGACCTGCAGGCGATCCTCACTGGCTGCGTCGTCCCGGAGCCGCAGGCGATCGACGCGCGTCAGCATGGCAATGGATGGGCGTCGATCGATCTGTTCGGGGGCACCAGGCTGTATCTCGCGCCGGTATGTTCGGGAGGTGGCGCGGCGTCCTGGCAATTGCGTGCGGCCACGCGCGCGGGCTGGCAGATCGAGTATCCATCGTGGACCGGCAACTTCCCGCAATCGGTCCGCCTTCAGTCTACCGAGCCGAATGTCGGTGTGTGGATCTCACTGCGACGCTCTCGCAGATCGAGACGAACAATGCGCTCGAGGACGCCGCATTCACCGTGAACGTGCTGCCGGGCGCCGAGCCGATTACGCTCGACGAACTGCGGGACGTAGGACCGCTTGGGTCATGAATGCCGTATCGATTCGCGCGCACGCGAAGATCAATCTGGACCTGCGCGTGCTTGGCGCGAGGGCGGACGGCTTTCACGAGCTGCGCACCGTCTTCCAGGCGCTCGCGCTTCACGACGTGATTCGCTGTGTCCCGCGCGCGGGGCCGTTCAGCCATCGAGTGCTCTCGGCCGGCGTGCCGCTCGACGAGCGAGACCAACTTGATCTGGCGCGCGGCGCAAGACGCGTCTGGCGGTTTCCAGCTTGCCGCGCCGGCGCCTGCCTCGCGACGCCGTCGTGCAGCTCGACAAACAGATCCCGCTGCAGGCGGCTGTGGCAGGCGGCAGCGCCGATGCCGCGGCCACGTTGATGGCGCGCTTGCACTGCGCTCTGGCGTGGTGCCGGTAGCGCCGCTCGCAGCTCACGGACGTCGCTGCGCACATCGCCGTCGGATGTGCCCTTCTTTCTCGCGTGGGCGGGCACCGCGCTGGGTCTCGGGCGCGGCGAAGAGGTGTATCCGCTCGCGGACCTGCCGCGCCACTGATCGTCCTCCTGATCCCCGGGTTCGGCGTGTCCACGAGCGAGGTTCACTTACGACTGAGCGTGAGTTGTCGCGCGCGCCGCGCGAGGCGCAGCACGTCCCCGGGCCGTGGCCTCAGGCTGCAGATGATCAACGACCTCGAGGCGCCGATCGCCCGCCATCATCCGGAGATCGACCAGGATGAAGGCGGCGGTGCCGGCCGGGCCGGCGCGCTTGGCGGCGGCGATGTCCGGCGGCTTGGCTCTGACCGTGTTCGGCTCGTTTCAGAAGCGGCAGACGCGGTCGTCGCCGTCAAGAGCCTCTGAAGGTCCGGGTGGCGGGTGTTGCTGACCGAGTCGCTCGGCTGGGTGAAACGCCGCGGTTCCGCGCCCTGGAAGTCTCAACGCTTCACATCTGAGAGTTTCCACCGCCCCTCGCCGAGGGTCTGTACGGGTGCCGCAAGCCGACTGCAGGGTTGCACCTCCCGCGATCCGTGTGACAAACCTCACGTGGTGGGGCGTGGCCAAGCGGTAAGGCGCGGGACTTTGGATCCCGTATTCGAAGGTTCGAATCCTTCCGCCCCAACCAGCCTGCCGCGCCGGAGCGCGGGCGCAGCCCGCGAAGGTAAGGCGGGCCGCGCAGTAGTTGCGGTGGTCGTGAAACGTCGGCAGGATCCAGCAGGATGAGAAGACCGCTCAGCGGTGACGGACTGATGTCGACCGGGTTTGGCGACCTGAAGGTCTTTTCGGGCAGCGCCCATCCGCAGCTGACGAAGGAGATCGCGGATTTCCTCGGGCATCCCGCTCGGGCAGGCGCGGCTTGCGGCGGTTTCCCGACAGCGAGGTGTCGTTTCAGATCGACGAGAACATCCGCGGCGCCGACGTCTTCATCGTGCAGCCGACGTCGACCCGGTCGACCAGCACCTGATGGAGCTGCTGGTGATGATCGACGCGTTCCGCCGGTCGTCGGCGTCGCGCATCACGGCGGTGATGCCGTACTACGGCTACGCGCGGCAGGACCGCAAGGACAAGCCGCGCGTGCCGATCTCGGCCAAGCTGGTGGCCAACCTGCTGAGCGCGGCCGGCACCAACCGCGTGCTGACGATGGATCTGCACAAGGCGCAGATTCAGGGGTTCTTCGACATCCCGGTGGACCACCTGTTCGCGGCGCCGGTCATCATCGACTACTGCGCGCGGCTGAACTATGCCGAATCTGACGATCGTGTCGCCGGACGCCGGCGGCGCCGAGCGCGCCCGCGCGCTACGCCAAGCGGCTCGACGCCGAGCTGGCGATCGTCGACAAGCGGCGCACCGAAGACGGCACGGCCGAAGTGATGAACGTGATCGGCGACGTGCAGGGGCCGCACCTGCATCCTGCAGGACGACATCATCGACACCGCCGGGCACGATTCAGAAGGCGGCGCAGGCGCTGCAAGGATAGCGGGCGCCGAGCGCGTGCTCGCGTGCGCGGTGCACGGCGTGCTGTCGGGGCCGGCGATCGAGCGCGATCGAGAAGTCGCCGCTCGATCAGCTGATCGTGACCAACACGATCCCGCTCGAGCGACGCGGCGCGGCGGTGCAAGAAGATCGTGGTGCTCTCGGTGGCGCGGCTGCTCGGCCAGGCGATCCGGAACATCCACGAAGAGACCTCGGTCTCGTCGTTGTTCGTGTAGGGTTCGTCGTAGGGGCAGCTCTGCAGACCGGCTGAGGAAAAGAGATATGGAAGCGACACTCGAAGCGGTCAAGCGGACGGACACGGGCAAGAACGAGGCGCGGCGCCACGCGCGCGGCGGGCCGGCTGCCCGGCCGTCGTCTACGGCCCGCGCCAAGGACGGCAAGGCGCCCGTCGGTGTGCCGGTGACCGTCGATCCTAAGGGGCTGCATGCGGATCCTTCACTCCGACTCCGGCGTCAACACGCTCATCACGCTCAAGCTCGATGGCGCGTCGACGCAGGTGCTGGTGAAGGAGTATCAGCGCGACCCGGTCACCGCACGCGCTGCTCCACGCGGACTTCTACCAGCTCGCGATGGACAAGGCGATCGTCGTCACCGTGCCGGTCGTCGCTCAGGGGCGAGCCCAGAGGCGTGAAGCTGCAGGGCGGCCTGCTCGACTTCGTCACCCGCGAAATCCAGGTGGAGTGTCTGCCGGCCGAACATTCCCGAGCACATCGACGTGGACGTCAGCGAGCTCGATGCTGCACGGCTCGATTCGCGTGCGCGAGCTCGCGACCGGACGCCGAAGTGGAAGGCGGTCACCGACGGCGACACGATGCTCGTGCACGTCGTCATGCCGAAGGCCGAGAGAGTCGGCGACGGCGGCGGCCGACGGCGGCGCGCGGCGCCGCGGCCGCGGCCGAGCCCGAGGTCATCAAGAAGGGCAAGACCGACAAGGAAGACGAGGGCGACAAGAAGGACAAGAAGGACAGACAGTAGCGGCTGTCGTGCGGCTGATCGTCGGGTCTGGGCAATCCCGGGAAGCGAATACCGGGAGACGCGCCACAACGTCGGCTTCATGGTGGTCGACGAGATCGCGCGCGCGCCATCAGCTCACGTGGGCGATGGCGCCGCGGGCAGGTGCCTGACGACGTTCGTGGCCAAGCGGTTCGGCGAGCACGCCGGTGCTGCTGGCCAAGCCGCTGACGTACATGAACCGCAGCGGCGAGGCGGTGGCGGCGCTGGCGCGCTACTACGACATCGCGCCGGCACGATGCTGCTGATCGTCGTGGACGAAGCGGCGCTGCCGTTCGACCGGCTGCGGGCGCGGGCCCGCGGATCGGCAGGCGGGCACAACGGGCTGAAGTCGGTGCATCGAGCGGCTCGGCTCGACGGAGTTTCCCCGGCTTCGGCTGGGGGTGGGGCGCGGAGACGCGCCGGCGAGATCTCGCCGATCACGTGCTCGCGAAGTTCGAGGCGGCGAACGTGCCGATCTCGAGACGTTCATCACCCGGGCGGCCGATGCCGCCGAGATGTTCGCCGTGGAGGGCATCGGCAAGGTGATGAACACGTACAGCCCGGACGCCACGGAGCCCGGACAACGACTGACTCCTTGCCTGCTGCGGCGCCTAGAAGGCACGTGCGAGCGCAGGCCGTGAGACCTTCGTGCGCGATGCGGAATCGAGTCAACGTCCAGAAGGAGACGCATGAACAGGAAGTGACGAGCTCGTGTACGTCGTGTCGCCCGAGGCGTCCGACGATCAGGTCACCGATCTGCACACGCAGGTCGAAGCCGATCGTGCAGCGCATCGGCGGCACGATCGAGAAGACCGACAACTGGGGCCGCCGCAAGCTCGCCTACGAGATCGGCCGGCACAAGGAAGGCACCTACGTGCTCGAAGTGATCAACGGCAGCCGGCGAGCTGATGAAGGAGATCGATCGGCGCCTCGAAGGTGACCGATCTGATCATCCGCCACCTCGTCGTCCGCGTGGACGAGGAGCAGGCCGTGGTCGAGCGCGACCAAGGCGCGCCGGCACCGCCACGTCGCGCCGCCGGCGCGTGCGCGCGGCCTGCCGGCCGACCGGCAGCCCGGCGAGGGCCAGCGCGGCGACGCCGACGACGACCGCGACGATCGCTTTGACATGGGCAACGAGCGAGGGATGGACCGATGAACGGCGACGAAAGAGCTTCGGCGGCCAGGAAGCGGCGACGGCGCGGGCGACGGCGCCGGGCGCGCACGGGCAAGGACGGCCAGCGGCGTCCGATGTTCCGCCGCCGCAAGGTCTGCAAGTTCTGCTCGGACAAGATCGACGACATCAACTACAAGGACACGAAGCTGCTGCTGCCCGTTCGTGCCCGAGCGCGCGAAGATCCTGCCGCGCCGCATCTCGGGCACCTGCGCGCTGCACCAGCGGAAGCTGCGGACGGCGCTGATGCGGGCGCGCCAGCTGGCGCTCATCCCGTACGGCCGAGTAGCCGGGTTCGGAACGGAGACGCAGTCATGGAAGTGATTCTCAAGCAATACGTCGAGCACCTCGGCAAGCGCGGCGACGATCGTCAAGGTGGCCGCCGGCTACGCGCGCAACTACCTGCTGCCGCGCAAGCTGGCGCTGCCGGCGACCGACGGCAACAAGCGGCACGTCGAGCGCGAGCGCAAGATCATGGAGGCGCGCGAGGCCGACGAGAAGGGGCAGGCGCAGGCGATCGCCGCGCGGCTCGCGGCCGTCGACGATCGCGATCGCGCGCCGCGTCGGCGACACCGAGCAGCTCTACGGCTCGGTCGACCGTCGGCCGACATCGCCGACTTCCTCAAGAGCAAGGGCTTCGAGATCGATCGGCGCAAGCTGATCCTGCCCGAGCCGATCAAGACGATCGGCACGCACACCGTGCCGCTGAAGCTGCACCGCGACGTGACGGTGCCGCTGAAGGT
>ERZ1370068.10065-contig-8795_pt1 | contig 15698 bp, 13 predicted proteins | sample MGYA00561227_ERZ1370068 | MGnify/ENA primary metagenome ERZ1370068 (study PRJEB38410, sample SAMEA6850437) | metagenome | study: Metagenomic assessment of the ecological functions of the soil: analysis of the soil microbiota associated with the...
CAGATGGTAGGTGTTGCTGAGCAGGATCTCGGCGCCGAGCGACTCGAGATCGCGATTGCGTGACGCCCTTGACGGCGCCCTGCGTGCCGACCGGCATGAACGCCGGCGTCTCGACGTCGCCGTGGGCGCGTTCGCATGCGGCCGCGCCGCGCACGCCGCGTCGGTGTGGGTCACGTCGAAACTGAAAGACACGTGTTGAGTTTAGCCTGTGGGGACGATCGACCACGCACGCGAGGACGGACGCCGTCACGCAGACGCGACGAAACCCGCCACGAAAGACACGAAGAGCACACGAAAGACACGAAAGCACGAAGACACGAAGACGACGGTTTGAACGCAGAGACCGCTGAGCACGCAGAGACGCGGCGACCGCCGCCGCGAAGCGGCGCGCGCTCGAAGAGACCCCAAACGCAAACCCGAACAGTCGGTGCGGGGTTTGTGTTTGTGGTTTCCTTCGGGTCGCGTCACGGCCAGCTCCGCCGGCCTGGCGGTCGCCTCGCTCCTCGTGTCCTCTGTGTCCTCCGTGGTTGAGCCTCTGTTCTTCTCTGCGGGCTCTGCGAGACTCCTGCGTTCGATCGTCTGTCCGTTGCCGAACGCTCGCGCGCGACGATCCGTTGTGTCGAGTGGAGAGCGCAGCCGTGAAAAGCTGCGGGTCGGGGTCATCTACGGCGGCCGCTCGGGCGAGCACGAAGTGTCGCTCGCCTCGGCGGCGGCGGTCTTCAAGAATCTCGATCCCGACCGCTACGAGCGCGGTCGCGATCCGGATCGAGAAGGACGGCCGATGGGCGCTGCCCGAGCGCGCCGCCGACGCTCGATCTCGGCGCGCCGACGTGATCCACGCCGGGCTCGGCGACGCGAGCGCTCGATGCCGCTCGACCCGCGAAGCGCACATGATGGCGCATCCCGGGCGGCGACACGCTGATGACGATCGATCGCGGCCGCGCAGAACGCGGTCGCCGGCCTGTCGCTCGACGTCGTGTTCCCGGTGCTGCACGGCCCGTACGGCGAAGACGGCACGGTGCAGGGACTGCTCGAGCTGGCGAACGTCCCGTATGTCGGCGCCGGCGTGCTCGCGCTCCGCCGTCGGCATGGACAAGGCGGTGATGAAGCTCGGTCTTCGCGGCGAAGGGCCTGCCGATCTGCGACTACGAGGTCGTGATGAAGCGCGACTGGCAGCGCGACGAGCGCGGCATCCTGCAGCGCGTCGTCAACCGGCTCGGGCTTCCCGGTGTTCGTGAAGCCGGCGAACCTCGGCTCGAGCGTCGGCATCTCGAAGGCGAAGCACGCGAGCCGAGCTGCGCACGCCATCGACCTCGCCGCCGCAGTTCGATCGCAAGGTCGTCGTCGAGGCCGCGGTGCCGCAGCGCGCGCGAGATCGAGTGCGCCGTGCTCGGCAACGACGACGCCGGAGGCGTCGGTGCCTGGCGAAATCATCCCGTCGCGCGAGTTCTACGACTACGAGGCGAAATATCTCGACGACGCGTCGCGCGACGATCATCCCCGCCGTCGCTCGACCGCGACGCTGGCCGACGAGATCCGGCGCGCTGGCGATCGCCGCCTTCAAGGCGATCGACGGCGCGGGCATGGCGCGCGTCGATTTCCTGCTCGCGGGCGACAGCGGCACGCTCTACCTCAACGAGGTCAACACCATTCCCGGCTTCACGACGATCAGCATGTATCCGAAGATGTGGGCCGCCAGCGGTCTCGCGTATCCGGCGCTGATCGATCGCCTCATCGCGCTCGCGATCGAGCGTCACGCCGACAAAGCAGCAGCTGCGCACGAGCATGTGATCGCGCGAGCCGCGCGAAGCGATCGCGCAACGCGCGCGATCTTGCGCGCGCGTTTGCACATCACGGCAAAGTTTTTTGACTTTTGATGCACATTTGTGCTTGACACTGCTGAATAGAGGTTCATAATCTACATCTGGTATGAGGGTGGCTCACTTAGACCATCCCTAGTGAACCTCAGCTGAAAAGCTGAATCGCTCTTCCGGCGCAACCAGCGCCGGGGTGCTCGACGCGAGAGCGCCGACATCGGGTGAGCGTGCCAGGCGGCAGCCGCCGACGATGACGTGAGCGCTCTCGCAGAATCCCAACATGAAGGGGGGATAACAGAACAATGGCGAAGAAAGCCAAGGGCGGGAAGAAGAAGGCCGGCAAGAAACGGTAATAGCCGACCTCTCCCGTCATAAAAGGGGGCGGCCGTCGCCCCCTTTCCAATTTCTCCTCACCAGCACCTACCTCGACCCACGCCACGACCCGCTCAGCGACTAACGACTCGTCATCGCGCTGCCCGTCCCACACGCGGACCGACCGGATCACATCCCACTGCTGAATCTTGATCGACGACGTCCATGCCGGCGATGACGCGGCCGAAGACGGTGTAGCGCGCGTCGAGATGCGGCTGCGGCGAGTGCGTGATGAAGCACTGGCTGCCGCCGGTGTCCGGCCACGGATCGAGCGCCATGCCGACCGTGCCGCGCAGGTACGGCCGCTCGTTGAGCTCGTCGCGGATCGTGTAGCCGGGGCCGCCTTCGCCGTCGCCGCGCGGATCGCCGTCCTGCACCACGAAGTTCGGGCACGACGCGGTGGACGCTCGAGGCCGTTGAAGAAGCCCTTGCGCGCCAGCGTGATGAAATTCTCGACCGTCAGCGGCGCGTCGAGCACCGCGAGCTCGATCTGAATCGTGCCGCGATCGGTCTCGATGTAGACCTGCGTCGACACCGGTGGCGTCGATCGATCGCGCGGCCGGTAGGACTCCGGCGCGGCACGTCGTCGGCGCCGGGCGAATCTGCGCGTCGGCGTCGCCGCGACCGGCGGGATCGAGCGCCTTGAGCAGCATCTGGCCGCGCGCACCCGGACCGGCCCAGTCCTTGTCCGCGAGCGCGCTCTTGCAGCACCGGCAGTCGCCGCCGCCGGCGCCGTATTTCGCGATCGCGCGGCCAGCGCCGCGCCGCGCGCCGCATACGTCGACGTCGCGCTCGCGCCTGCCGGTAGCGCGTCGCCGAGCGCCGGCGCGCCGTTCGGCGGCTTCAGCTCGCCGAGCCCGTCGCTGCCGCCGCGCGCGAACGATCGGATCGTCGGCCTTCAGGTGCTCGAGCAGGATCGCGGCCGCCTTCGGCGCCTTCGATCTTCGCGAGCGCCGCGAGCACGGACGGGACGACGCGCTGATCGGTGTCGGTCGAGCATGCGCCTCGAGCCGCGGCAGCGCCGGCTTCGAGCGGCAGCGTGCCGAGAATGGTCGCCGAGCGCGGCGCGGACGCTCCAGTGCGGATCCGGATCGAGCCCGACAGCACCGCGACGAAGTTTTCCGGATCGAGCGCGGCCAGCGAGCGAAGCGCCGCGCGCGCGAACCGCCGGGCTGGGATCGCGCCAGCACGTCGAGCAGCGCGTCGACGCGCACGCCGGCACATGAGGCTGCCGATCGCGCCGACCGCCTCGAGCCGGACGTGCGGATCGGCTCGCGGCGCGTCGACGCATCAGGCGCAGCAGCGGATCGGCCGCCGATCGGATCGCCGATCCGGCCGAGCGCGCGCACCGCCTCGATCGAGCACCGAGCGCGTCGCCGCTCGACAGCAGCGGCATCAGCACCGGCAGCGCCGACGCGATCCTTCAGATGCCGCAAGCCCCTTGACGGCAAACGCCCGCGTGTAGGGCTGGGGATCCTTCGCCAGCGTCAGCAGCGCCGGCAGCGCGCGCGGCGATCCTCGAGCCGCTGCAGCGCGTAAGGCGACCGGCCACCAGCGCACGCGCGGCTGACCGCCGCCGGATCGAGCACGGCTGCCGCCAGCTGCGCGATACGCCTTGAGCCGAACCAGCGCCTAGATGCCGAGACGAGCCGCCGCCGACGGCGTGTCGCCGCTTCACGTCGTCCTCTTCGGTCGGCGTCTGCGCGAGCGCGCCCGACTGCGACGATCTGGGCGCCATGCGGCCGACCGCGTCGGCCGCGGCGGGATCGCCGATCAGGCCCGAGCGCCTCGGCCGCGCTGCCCTGCACGAGCGGCGACGCATCGGCCAGCGCTGTGCACGAGCGGATCGCGCGCGCTCTTGCATCGCCGATCAGCCCGAGGCGCGAACGCCGCCATCTGCCGCACTTCCGGATCGGCGTCGGCGAGACGCCGACGCAGCGGCGGCACGCCTTCGGCGAGCCCGACGCGTCCGATCGCGAGCGCGGCGCGCGCCGGCGCACGCGCGCTTCCTCGTCGGACGAGCAGACGGATCGAGATCGGGCGGCGAGGCGGCGGCGACGGCGACGACCAGCGGCGCGCTTGCGCCGCGCGACGGCGGCGGCGGCAGCGCGGCGGCGGCGCGACGGGCGCGGCGGATCGCGCAGCACGCGCTGATCCTCGAGGCGCAGGATCGACGCCATCTTCTGCTCGAAGGGGACCGGCTTCACGACCGGCGGCGCCGGCGGCGCCTGGCGCACGCGGGATGTGGCGAAGGCCAGCAGGCACCGCGATCGCGAAGACGCGCCATCGGGACTCGGCCACTGCCTTTCCGCCTTCCTGCTTTCGCCTTCCGGCCTGTCCGACCTCCAGCGCCTCCGGCCTTGCAGCATCGCGCTTCTGCAATGTCGCGCACGTCGACGCGGTCCTGCACGGATCGTCACGCCGAGACCGGGAGCCGATCGGGACCGGAATCGTGCCGTCGGCGGCGACCTCGATCGGCGGCTCGATGAGATCGGGATCGAAGTAGCGCTTGCTGGCGGCGACGTCGCCGGGCAGCGAAAAATTCGGCAGCGTCGACAGATGGATGTTCGCCGCGCGGCCGATGCCCGACTCGAGCATCCCGCCGTGCCACACCGGAATGCCGTGCGCGGCGCACAGATCGTGCAGCCGGATCGACTCCGCGAAGCCGCCGACGCGGCCCGGCTTGATGTTGATGATCCGGCAGGCGCCGGCGGCGATCGCCTCGCGCGGCGATGCCGACCGGTCTTGATCGACTCGTCGAGGCAGATCGGCGTCGTCAGCCGCCGCTGCAGCGCCGCGTGATCGGCGACGTCGTCGTAGTCGAGCGGCTGCTCGATCATCATCAGGTCGAACGCGTCGAGCTGCGCCGAGATGATCGGCGTCCGCCGAGCGTGTAGGCGGCGTTCGCGTCCACCATCAGCGGGATGGCGCCGAAGCGCGCGCGCACCGCCTCGACCGGCAGCGACGTCCCATCCCGGCTTGATCTTGATCTTGATGCGCTGATAGCCGGCGGCGCAGCTCGCGCTCGACCTTCTGCAGCGAGCTCGTCGAGCGAATCCTGGATGCCGATCGACACGCCGGACGCGATGCGATCGCGCGCTGCCGCCGAGGACGCGCGCGCAGCGGCTCGCCGCGCTGCCGGCGCGAACAGATCCCACGCCGCCATTTCGACGGCGGCCTTCGCCATGTTGTGGCCGCGGATCGCCTTGAGCGCGGGAAAGACGTCGCGCGGGTGCGCGAACGTCCGCGCCGAGCACGCGCGGCGCGATGAAGTCCGTGATGATGTGCCACGACGGTCTCGTTGGTTTCCGCGCTGTAGTACGAGATCGCTGCTCGGCGACGCACTCGCCGTAACCCGCTCGCGCCGTCGCCGTCGACGCGGACGATGATGAAGTGTTTCTCGTCAGATGCGGCCGAAGCTGGTCTCGAAGAAGTGGACGAGCGGGAGCTTCAGCAGGCGCAGCTCCAGACGATCGATCTTCACGGCGCGATGATATCATCGGGCCGCCTTGCAGTTTCGCTACATCGCGATCGAAGGGCCGATCGGCGCGGGCAAGACCGCGCTCGCCGAGCGGCTCGGCACGCGGCTCGACGCGACGGTCGTGCTCGAGGACACCGAGAACCCGTTCCTCGCCGACTTCTACGCCGACCGGCCGGGCGCCGCGCTCCAGGCGCAGCTGTTCTACCTGCTCAACCGCCACCGCCAGCAGACCGTCGCTGCGGCAGGCCGATCTGTTCAGCCAGACGACGATCTGCGACTACCTGTTCGACAAGGACAAGATCTTCGCCTACCTCAACCTCGACGACAACGAGCTGTTCATCTACCAGCGGCTGTACGAGCTGCTCGCGCGCGACGTGCCGCCGCCCGACCTCGTCGTCTACCTGCAGGCGCCGACCGACGTGCTGCTGCGGCGCGTCCACAGCCGCCGCATGGACGCCGAAGCGGTCGCGCTGCAGCCCGACGACGACTACCTGCGCGAGCTGAACGAGGCGTACCACCACTTCTTCTTTCACTACAACGCGCACGCCGCTGCTGGTCGTCGAAACGTCGCAGTTCGATTCCGACGCGAGCGACGAAGCGCTCGACGATCTGATCAAGCAGATCCGCGCGATGGGACCGGGGACGCGGTATTACGTGCCGCGGACGTGAAGTGAGCGGCTAGGCTGACGGCTGCATCGCCGGCATCGCAGCCCTCAGCCTCAGCCTAGCCAGCTCGCCCTGATAAGCTGTCGCCTGATGGCGTGGTTCAAGAAGACCCGCAAGCCGATCGCGCGCCGGCCAAGGAGAAAGCGAGCCGCGTGCCGGAAGGCCTGTGGGTCAAGTGTCCCGGCTGCGCGCAGGTCATCTACAACAAGGACCTCGCGACCAACCTCAACGTCTGCCCGAAGTGCGCGCATCACTTCCGGCATCGAGCGCGGCCGAGCGGCTGCGCATGCTGTTCGACGGCGACGTGGACCGAGTACGACAAGGACCTGCGTGTCGACCGACCCGCTGAACTTCACCGACACCAAGCCGTACAGCACGCGGCTCGAAGGCCGAGCATCGAGAGCCACCGGCCTGAAGGACGCGGTCATCGTCGCGTCCGGCGCGCATCGACGGCATCGAGACGATCGTCGCCGCGATGGAATACGCGTTCATCGGCGGCAGCATGGGCGTCGTGGTCGGCGAGAAGATCACGCGCGCGCATCGAGCGCGCCATCGAGCGCCGCTGCCGGTCGTCATCGTCTGCTGCTCGGGCGGCGCGCGGATGATGGAAGGCGCGCTGTCGCTGATGCAGATGGCGAAGATCTGCGGCGCGCTCGGCGCGGCTCGATCGCGCGCGGCTGCCGTACATCTCGGTGCTCACCGATCCGACGACCGGCGGCGTGACCGCGAGCTTCGCGATGCTCGGCGACCTGAACATCGCCGAGCCGAAGGCGCTCATCGGCTTCGCCGGACCGCGCGTCATCGAGCAGACGATCCGCCAGAAGCTGCCCGAAGGGTTTCAGCGCAGCGAGTTCCTGCTCGAGAAGGGCATGCTCGATCTCGATCGTCGACCGGCGCGAGATGAAGGCGGTGATCGCGCAACGCGCTGCGCTTCATGGGCGCCACGCCGGCAGCCGCGCCGCGCCGACCGCCGCGCCGCGCAGCCGCGAGCCGTGCCGCAGGCGTGACGCCTGCGGCTCGTAGCTAGTGCCGAGCCGACGCATCTCGCCTACCTGTTCGGCCTCGAGCAGTTCGGGATCAAGTTCGGCCTCGACAACATCTGCGACGCATCGTCGCGCGGCTCGGCCATCCCGAGCGCGCGTTCCGATCGGTGCACATCGCCGGCACCAACGGCAAGGGCTCGGTGACGGCGATGGTCGACGCGGCGCTGCGCGCGCGCGCGGCCATCGCTCGGCGCGCTACACGTCGCCGCATCTGGTCGACCTCGCCGAGCGGTTCGTCATCGACGGCCGGCCGGTGGACGCGACGACGCGCTGGCCGCCGCCGTCGCGCGACGTGCGCGACGCGATCGACGAGCTCTGCGCGCCGGACGGCAGGCTCGACGTGCAGCCGACGTTCTTCGAGGTGACGACGGCGGTGGCGTTCGAGCTGTTCCGGCGCGCCGGCGTCGAGGTCGCGGTGCTCGAAGTCGGGCTCGGCGGCCGGCTCGACGCGACCAACGTCGTCGTCGCCGACTGGTCGCCACGGCGATCACCTCGATCGCCTTCGATCATCAGCGATACCTCGGATCGACGCTGCGCGAGATCGCGCTCGAGAAGGCCGGCATCATCAAGCCGGGCGTGCCGGTCGTGATCGGACCGCTGCGAGCCGAGGCGGCGGCGGTCGATCGAGCGAGGTCGCGCGCGCAGCGCGGCGCCGAGGTCGATCCGTGACGTCGATCCGGCCGACGCCGGCGGGCTGTCGCGATCGGCCTGCGCAGGCGCGCATCAGCGCGCGAACGCCGCCGTCGCCGTCGCGCTGCTCGCAGAGCCTCGACGCGCGCGGCATTGCGGTGCCGGCTCAGCGCGATCGCGGCCGGGCTGGCGCATCCCGAGTGGCCCGGCCGGCTCGAGCGTGCGGCGGCTGCGCCGACGGCCGCGAGCTGCTGCTCGACGCCGCGCACAACCCGGCCGGCGCCGCCGCGCTCGCGTCCTATCTGGCAGGCGGACGGGCGGCGAGCCGCGGCCGCTCGTGTTCGCCGCGATGCGCGACAAAGGACGTCGCGGGCATGTTCGCGCGCGCTGCTGCCGGCGGTCGGCCGCTCTGATCGTGACGCGCGCGTCGAACGCCGCGCTCGGCCGACCCGGACGTGCTGGCGCAACAGCGCGCGCGTCGATCGCGCCGGACTGCCCGATCGCGATCGAGCCGGCGCTCGACGAGGCGCTCGCCGCCGCGTGGCAGCGCATCGCCGCGGATCGTCGTCGCCGGATCGATCTTCCTGCTCGGCGACGTCATGAAGCTGATCGGCGGGTCGTGATACGCTTCGAACACGCCTGCCAGCGTGCCGGATGCTGAAACTGTTCCATTCGTGGCACTCGTGTGCCTGTGCACGTTCGCGCTCGCTGGTCGTGCGCGCGCCGTCGCCGCGCCACCGCCGCAGCCGCTCGCAGCTCCGCGACGGCGCAGCCGCTGGCGCCGGAAACGCACGCATCAGCGATCAGCCGCGAGGGCTCGAACAACCAGAAGGACTGGCACTTCATCGGCCACGTCGAGATGGATCGCGGCGGCGACACGAAGATCTACGCCGACGACGTGTGAGCTCGTCACCGGCGAGAACCGGGCGATCGCGACCGGCAACGTCGTGTTCGCGCAGGGCGACAACCGCATCTCCGCCGAGCGCGCCGAGTTCGACACCGAGACGCGGCCTCGGCACGTTCTACAACGCCGCGGGCATCGCCACGATCACAGCCGCCAGCGCAGACGGCCGCGCGCCGGCGCGCATCGCGCCGCCGCCGCTGGCCGGGCAGGACACGGTCGTCTATTTCTTCGGCGAGACGATCGAGAAGATCGGACCGAAGAAATACAAGATCACCAACGGCGGCTTCTCGACCTGCGTGCAGCCGACGCCGCGCTGGGATCTGCACGCCGGACACCGTCATGCTCAACGTCGATCACTACACGCTGCTGACGCAACGCGGTGCTGCGGTCAAGGGCGTGCCGATGTTCTACACTGCCGATCCTCTATTACCCGACCAAGCGCGACGGACCGCGCCACCGGTTTCCTGATTCCGACCTACGGCTCGTCGACGCTGCGCGGCCAGTCGCTTCACAACGCGTTCTTCTGGGCGATCAACCGCAGCCAGGACGCCACGCTCCTGCACGACTGGTTCTCGAAGACCGGCCAGGGCGTCGGCAGCGAATACCGCTACAACGCCGGCGCCGGACGACGGCAACATCCGCGCGCTACTGCTCGACGATCAGCACGCGACGACCTACACGCGGCGCGACGGCACGCCGAGCGACTCCGAGCGACCGCGCAGCTACGAGATCCGCGGCGGCGCCAACCAGCTGCTGCCCGCGGCATCTGCGCGCGCGCGCCAGCGTGAACTACTTCTCGAGCATCGCGACGTCGCAGACGTTCAACACCAACATCTACGACGCGTCGCGCAACCAGCGCTCGTTCGGCGGCAACGTCGTCGGCGCCTGGGGCACATACTCGCTGAACGCGACGCATCGATCACAGCGAGTATTTCTACAACCGCACCGAACTCGGTCCTCGTCCGGCAGCTGGCCGCGCGTCGCGCTGACGCCGCAACGAGCGGCCGCTGCTCGGACTCGCCGGCGCTATTTCTCGGTCGGCACCGAGTTCGTCAGCACTTCGCTGCAGCGACCGCAAGCGACACCGGCAGAACGATCGACGTCGACGACACGAGCCTGACCCGCGTTCGACGTCGCGCCGCAGATCCGCTATCCGTTCAAGAAGTGGCAGTGGTTCACCGTCAACTCGACGGTCGGCTGGCGCGACACCTACTACTCGCGCAGCTACGAGCCGACCGACGATCCGACGGTGCCGCCGTCGAAGTCGTCGACGTCGGCTTGAACCGGCACGCTGCTACACGCTCCAGGCGCAAATCGTCGGGCCGGTGTTCAACCGGATCTGGGACACGCCGGACAACGGCTACGCCGAGAAGTTCAAGCACTCGGTCGAGCCGGTGCTGACCGTCGAGCCGCACCTCGTCGGTCGACAACTTCGACCAGATCGTGCAGCTCGACGGCATCGACAGCTACGTCGGCGGCACGACGCATGACCTACGGCCTCAACAACCGCTTCTACGCCAAGCGCAAGCTGACGCCGGGCGCAGCCGGCGCAGTCGCGCGAGATCTTCGACGTCGAGCTGTCGCAGAGCTACTACACCAACCAGCGCGCGTCGCATGATCGACCAGCAGTATCCAGACGACGCACGGGCCAGCGTCGGCGCCGACCATTTCTCGCCGATCGCGTTGAACGTCCGCGCGCTGCCGACCAACGACGATCAACGCCACGCTGCGCGCCGAGTTCGACAGCCGCTATCACGCAGCTGCGGACGATCTCGGCGCAGGGCAGCTATTCGTGGACCAACCGCGTGCAGGCGAGCGGCGGCTGGAGCAAGACACGGCGTTCATCGACGACGAGCTGCGACGGCTTCAACGATCCGCAACGTCCTCGACCACTCCATCAACGCCGTCGACGCAACGGTGCACACGCAAGGACAACCAGGTCGGCGCGCATCTACTCGTTCAACTACGACGTGCTGCGTCGGCACATGCTGCAGCAGCGCGATGTCGGCGTTCTACAACGCGCAGTGCTGCGGCCTCGCGTTCGAGTATCAGACCTACAACTACGGCGCCAGCTCGTCGTCGCCGATTCCGTCCGACCACCGCTTCTTCCTGTCGTTCACGCTCGCCGGCCTCGGCAACTTCTCGCCGTTCAACGGCGCGCTGAGCGGCGTGCCGCGGTAGCGCGACGCCGCGATGTCGACCGACGATTCTCGTCACCGGCGCCGCCGGCTTCGCCGGCAGCCATCTGCTCGATCTGCTCGCCGCGACGGCGCCGAGCGTCGATCGCCTGGCATCGGCCCGGCGGCGCGCCGCCGCGCGACGGACGCCCGGCGCGCGGTGGGAGGCGGTCGATCTGCTCGATCGCGGCGCAGGTGCAGGCGCGCGATCGCGCGCGCGCGGCCGGCCGCGGTGTATCACTGCGCCGGCGCCGCGCACGTCGGCCGCGCGTGGGACTCGACCGCGTCGACCTTCGCGACCAACGTGCGCGGCACGCATCATCTGCTCGAGGCGCTCGAGCGCGCCGGCACTCGACGCGCGCGTGCTGATGCCGAGCTCCGGCGCTGGTCTACGCGCCGGCCGACGAGGCGCTCGACCGAGGACGCATCCGCTGCTGCCGTCGAGCCCGTACGGCGTTGAGCAAGCTGGCGCAGGAGATGCTCGGCGGTCGAGCACGAACGGCGCGGCTGTCGGTGACGCATCGCGCGCGCCGTTCAACCATTTCGGCCCGCGCCAGGATCCGTACTTCGTCGCGTCGGGCTTCGCGCGCGCGCATCGCCGACATCGAGCTGGGACGCTGGGCGCCGGAGATCTCGGTCGGCAACCTCGACGCGCGGCGCGATCTGACCGACGTCCGCGACACGGTGCGCGCCTACCAGCTGATCCTCGAGCGCGGCCAGCCGGGCCGCCCGTACAACGTCTGCTCGGGCCGCGCGATCGCCGATCCGCGAGCTGCTCGATCATGCTGATCGCCCGCGCGCGCGTGCCGGTCGCGGTGAAGGTCGACCCGGCGCGCTACCGCCCGAACGACACGCCGCTGCTGCTCGGCGATCCGAGCCGCCTGCGCGACGAGCTCGGATGGACGCCGGAGATTCCGCTCGAGCAGACGCTCGACGACCTGCTCGAGTACTGGCGCACGCAGGACGCCATGAAAGTGCTGGTGACGGGCGGCACCGGCTATCTCGGCCGCGCCGTCGTGCAGCGCGCTCGCGGCGCGCGGGCACGACCTCGTCGTCTTCGCGCGCAGCGCCAGCGCGCAGCGGCCTGCCCGGCACCGCCGATCGACGGCGACATCCGCGATCGCGCCGCGCTCGAGCGCGGCCGCCGCCGGCTGCGACGCGATCTCGCACTCCGGCCGCGCTCGTCAGCATCTGGCGGCGCCGCCGCGCAGGACTTCGACGACGTCAACGTCGGCGGGCTGCGCAACGTGCTGGCGGCCGCCGCGGCCACGCGCGCATGCCGCGCGTGCTCTACACCTCGTCGTTCGTCGCGATCCCGCCGCGCGGCCGTGACCGAGCCGCTGCGTCGCGAACGACTACCAGCGCACGAAGGTCGCCGCCGATCGGCGTCGCCGACGAGGCGGTGCGGCGACGGCAGCCCGCTGATCCGCGTCTACCCGGGCGTCGTCTACGGCCCGGGATCGTTCACCGAAGGCAATCTCGTCGGCCGGCTTGATCGCCGATCATCTGCAGGCACAGGCTGCCCGGGCTCGTCGGGCCCGGAGAACCGCTGGTCGTACGCCTACGTCGACGACGTGGCGGCCGGACATTGCGCGGCGCTCGAGCGCGGCGCGCATCGGCGGGCGCTACGCGCTCGGCGGCGAGAACGCGCCGCAGCGCCGCGTCTTCGAGATCGTGCAGCAGCTGACCGGACGGCGGCCGCCGCCGCGGATCCCGTTTCCGGTCGCCGACGCTGCTCGGCGCGGCCGAAGAACTGCGCGTCACGCTGTTCGGCGGCACGCCGCTCGTCACGCGCGGCGCGGTCGAGATCTTCCGCCACGACTGGTCGCTCGACAGCGGCGAGGCGATCCGCGATCTCGGCTACGCCATGACGCCGCTCGACGACGGCGTCCGCGCGGACGGTGGCGTCGATCGCACGGCGGCGCGATCGTGAGCTCGCGCGATCGTGACGGACGCATTCCGGAACGCGCGCGCCAGTGGGTGCACATCGGGTCCGGGTCTGTTCGCGCTGCTGCTGCGCGTGCTGCACCGGCTGGCAGGCGGCGGCGCTGCGCGGCGTTCGCGCTCGTGTTCAACCTGCTGCTGCTGCCGCGCATCGGCGGCCGGCGGCTCTACCGGCCGGTCGACGACGCGCGCGGCTTCCCGCTCGGCATCCTGCTGTATCCGCTGTCGGTGCTGCTGCTGACGCTCGCATTTCCCGTCGCGCCTCGACATCGTCGCGGCGGCGTGGGGCATCCTCGCGTTCGGCGACGGCGCGCGACGCTGGTCGGACGCTGGTCACGTCAACGCGGAGACCGCGAAGAACGCAGAGAAAACGTTCTCTGCGAGCTCTGCGAACTCTGCGGTTCCATCGTGGACGACTCCCTGGAACCCGACAAGACGATCGCCGGCACGCTCGCGTTCGTCGTCTGCGGCGAGCGCCGCGCAGTCGCGCTCGCGTGGTGGGTGCGGCCGGCCGTCGCGCCGATGCCGCCGCTGACGTTCACGATCGCCGCGCCGCTGGTCGGCGGCGGTGCTCGCGGCGCTCGTCGAGACGATTCCGGTCCGGCTCGACGACAACATCTCGGTGCCGGCGACGGCCGGCGGCGGTGCTGTGGATCGCGAGCCTGATGACGGCCGACGTCGCTGGCCGGCGCGCGCGGCGGCGATCGTCGCCGCGCTGCCGTGGGCGATCGGCGTCAACGCGCTCACCGCGTGGCTCGGCTATCGCGCGCGGACGGTGTCGCGGTCGGGCGCGATCGGCGGCGCGCTCGTCGGCGCGATCATCTACGCCGGCGGCGGCGGCGGGCGCGTGGGTGCTGCTGCTCGTCACGTTCGTCGCCGCGTCGGTCGACGTCGCGGCTCGGCTTGACGCGCAAGGTGCTGCTCGGCATCGCCGAAGAGCGCGGCGGACGCCGCGGCGCCGGCAACGCGATCGCGAACTGCGGCGTGGCGGCCGTGGCGGCGATCGCCGCGGCGCACGACGCCGCATACGCGGCCGGCGCTGCTCGCGCTCGTCGCGGCGCTGACGGCCGGCGGCAGCGACACGGTCGCGAGCGAGATCGGCAAGGCGTGGGGACGATCGACGTTTCTCGTCACGACGCTCGGCCGCGTGAAGCCGGGCACGCCGGGCGCGATGTCGCTCGAAGGCACGGCCGCCGGGCTGCGTCGCGCGCGTTCGCGCTCGCGGCGCATCGGCGTCGGCGCTCGGGCTCGATCCCGTCTCGCGCGATCGCTCGCCGTCGTCGTCGGCGCGACCGCCGGCGCGCTGCGTCGAGAGCGCGCTTGGCGCGACGCTCGAAGGACCGGGTATCCTGAACAACGACATGCTCAATTTCATCAACACGGCGGTCGCGCCGCGTCGCCTGGCGTTCGCGTGACGCGCGACGCGATCGCGCATCGGACGCGACGCGCAGCGACGCCGCGCTATCGTCGATCTCGCGCGGCCGTTCACGCTGGTCGCGCCGGCGCTCGGCTTCATCTCCGGCGCGCTGACCGCGGTCGGCGCGGCGCCGCGCGAGCCGTGGTGCGCCGGCGCTGCTGATCGCGCCGCTCATCGGCGCGGCGATGGCGGCGCTGCTGAACGCCGGCAACAACGCGCTGAACCAGATCTACGACCTCGAGATCGATCGCGTGAACAAGCCGAAGCGGCCGCTGCCGAGCGGACGGCTGACGATCGCGCAGGCGCTGGTGGTTCACGCAGCATCACCTACGCGCTGGCGCTGGTGCTCGCGTGGCTCGGTCGCGCCGGGCGGCCGGCACGAGTGCTTCTGGCTGGTCGCCGTCGCCGTCGTCTGCACCTACATCTACTCGGTGCCGCCGCTTGCGCACCAAGCGGCTCGGCATCTGGGCCAACGTGACGATCGCGATTCCGCGCGGCGTGCTGCTGAAGGTCGCCGGCTGGTCGTCGGTGAAGACGATCGTCGGCGTCGAGCCGTGGTACATCGGCGCGATCTTCGGCCTGTTCCTGCTCGGCGCGACGACGACGAAGGATTTCGCGGACATGGAGGGCGACCGGCGCGGCGGCTGCCGCACGCTGCCGATTCAGTACGGCGTGCGGCGCGCGGCGTGGATGATCTCGCCGTCGTTCGTCGTCCCGTTCATGATGATTCAGCGTCGGCGCCTGGCCGCGCGTCCTGACCGGCAACTTCTGGCTGCTGCAGATCGCTCGGCGCGCGTGATGACGGCGCTACGGCCTGTACGTGCTGCTACCTGATGCTGCGGCGGCCCGGAAGATCTCGCGGTCGAAGAGAACCACGTCTCGTGGGCGCACATGTACCGCATGATGTTCGTCGCGCAGATCGGCTTCGCGCTCGCGTACCTGTTGTAGCGCGATAGGCTCGCGCTACATGACCGCCAGAACGCGCCCGTCAGGCCCGACGCTCGTCGAAGATCGCGCGCGCCTCGTCGACGGTCGGGCCGGCGGAAGTCGGGATGCCAGGCGCGTCGCCGTACCACTTGCTGCGACAGATCCCACGCCTGCGCGATCGTCATCAGCGCGCCGCGGCGCCACGCGCTGCGATCGGTCGCACCATCGATCGACGTCCTCTTCCGACCGGAAGAGCAGGATGTTCGCTCAGGTGTAGGCGATGTCGTCCCAGAAATGCATCGCGGGAGCAATACGTAGCT
>ERZ1370068.1547-contig-11452_pt1 | contig 15688 bp, 22 predicted proteins | sample MGYA00561227_ERZ1370068 | MGnify/ENA primary metagenome ERZ1370068 (study PRJEB38410, sample SAMEA6850437) | metagenome | study: Metagenomic assessment of the ecological functions of the soil: analysis of the soil microbiota associated with the...
GGCGCCGGCCGCTCGGTCGGCATCACGCTCGACCGCGAACTGTTCATCGAGCGCGGCGATCGTCATCGCCCATGCCGGCGCCACGCCGCGCGACACGCGCCGGATTCGCGCGCGCGATTTTCTGGCTGCACGACAAGCCGCTCGTCGAAGGGCGACTCAGATCCTGATCCGCCTCGGCACGCGCGAGACCCGCGCCAACGTGGTCGCGATCGAGAAGGCGGTCGATCCCGGCGAACTCTCCAACGAGGAGACCAAGGCGATCGCGCGCAACCATGTCGGCGAGATCGACATCTCGCTGGCGCAGCCGATCGCGGCCGATCCCTATCAGGACAATCCGCGCACCGGACGGCTGGTGATCGAGGTCAACGGCCGCATCGCCGGCGGCGGCCTCGTGCTGTCGGTCGACGCCGGACAGCGCGCCGTCCCGGTCGACATCGTGCCGGTGGAATCCGCGCTGCGCCCCGACGAGCGCTCGGCGCGCTACCGCCACAACGGCGCGGTGATCTGGCTGACGGGCTTGCCGGGCTCCGGAAAATCGACGCTGGCGCGCGCGCTGGAGCGCCGGCTGTTCGGCAACGGCGGTTCGCCGATCCTGCTGGACGGCGACACGCTGCGCGCCGGCCTCAACGGCGATCTCGGTTTCTCGCGCGCAGGACCGCACCGAAAACATCCGCCGGCTGGCCGAAGTCGCCACCCATCTGGCGCGCAACGGCCACATCGCCATCGTCGCCGCGGTCTCGCCCTCGGCGGACGATCGCGCCGCCGCGCGCCGCATCGCCGACACGTCGTTCCGCGAGATCTATGTCGCGACGCCGGCCGAAGTCTGCGAGAGCCGCGATCCCAAGGGCCACTACGCCAAGGCGCGCGCCGGCACGCTGCAGTCGTTCACCGGCATCGGCAACGATTACCAGCCGCCGGCCGAATGCGAGCTGACGCATCGACACCTCGGCCCGCTCGGTCCCGGACGCGACCGACGAGATCGAGCGGATGCTGGCGGAGACCGGCATTCTGTTCGACGAACTGGTCGATCTCGCCGCCAATATCTGAGGCAGCCGCTTTTAGGGCACTGGGGGCCTTCTCATCGACCCGGCTTTAGCGCTAAAAGGGCGCTGAACGCTGCCCGTTTTGGCGCGCTTTTTGCTGCTTTCGTCCTGAAAACAGCCTGTAAACGCCGTTTCTGCCGAGAAAGCCCATCATGAATCGTGTCGATGCCCACGGATTGAAGATCGCCCCTGTCCTGTTCGATTTCATCGCCAAGGAGGCGACCCCCAAAACCGGGATTTCGCCCGACGCGTTCTGGGCCGGGCTCGCCGCCATCATCAGGAAACTGGGGCCGAAGAACCGCGAGCTGCTCGCCGTTCCGCGACACGCTGCAGGCCAAGATCGACGGCTGGCATCGCGCCAACAAGGGCAAGCCGTTCGACATGAACGCCTACACGGCGTTCCTCGAAGGAGATCGGCTATCTGCTGCCGGAGCCGGCGACCCAGAAGGTCGAGACCGCCAATGTCGACGAGGAGATCGGCAAGATCTGCGGACCGCAGCTCGTCGTGCCCCTCACCAATGCGCGCTACGCGCTGAACGCGGCGAATGCGCGCTGGGGCAGCCTGTATGATGCCTTCTACGGCACCGACGCGATCCCGCACGATCCGAGCGAGAGCGGCAAGGGCTACAACAAGGCGCGCGGCGACAAGGTGATCGCCAAGGCAAAGGCCTTCCTCGATGCCGCCGTGCCGCTCGCGACCGGCAAGCCACACCGACGTGACCTCCTACAGCGTCATCGCCGGCCAGCTCGCGGTCAAACTGAAGAGCGGCAACGCCACCGCGCTGAAGTCGGCCGCGCAGTTCGCCGGCTATCAGGGCGACGCCGCCGCGCCGACCGCGATCCTGCTGGTCAACAACGGCATGCATGTCGAGGTCAAGATCGACCGCAGCCACGTGATCGGCAAGGACGATCCGGCCGGCGTCGCCGACATGATCCTGGAATCGGCGGTCTCCACCATCCTCGACATGGAAGACAGCGTCGCCGCCGTCGATGCCGAAGACAAGGTGCTGGTCTATCGCAACACGCTCGGCCTGATGAACGGCACGCTGTCGGCCGATTTCGAGAAGGGCGGCAAGACGCTGACGCGCGCGCTCAATCCCGACCGCGTCTACAAGACGCCCGACGGCAAGGAGCTCGACGCTGCACGGCCGCAGCCTGCTGTTGATGCGCAATGTCGGCCATCACATGTTCACCGACGCCGTGCTCGACGGCAAGGGCGAGGAGATTCCGGAAGGCCTGCTCGACGCCGCCGTCGCCGGCCTGCTCGCGATCCACGATCTCAAGGGCGGTTCGAAGACCAGGAACAGCCGCACCGGCTCGGTCTATATCGTCAAGCCGAAGATGCACGGCCCCGACGAAGTCGCGCTGACCTGCGAATTGTTCGGCGAGGTCGAGAAGATGCTGGCGCTGCCCGAGAACACCATGAAGGTCGGCATCATGGACGAGGAGCGCCGCACCACGGTCAACCTCAAGGCCTGCATCCAGAACGCCTCGAAGCGCATCTGCTTCATCAACACCGGCTTCCTCGACCGCACCGGCGACGAGATCCATACCTCGATGGAAGCGGGCCCGATGATCCGCAAGAACGACATGAAGGCGCAGCCCTGGATCAAGGCCTATGAAGACTGGAACGTCGACATCGGCCTGATCGACGGCCTGCCCGGCCACGCCCAGATCGGCAAGGGCATGTGGGCGGCGCCCGACAAGATGGCCGACATGCTGGCGCAGAAGATCGGCCATCCGCAGGCCGGCGCCACCACCGCCTGGGTGCCCTCGCCGACCGCGGCCACGCTGCACGCGCTGCACTATCACCAGGTCAACGTGCAGGCCCGCCAGCAGGAACTCGCCAAGGGCGGCCCGCGCGCAAAGCTCTCCGACATCCTCACCATTCCGGTGTCGCAATCGAACTGGGCGCCTGACGACGTGAAGCAGGAGATCGACAACAACTGCCAGGGCATTCTGGGCTATGTCGTGCGCTGGATCGACCAGGGCGTCGGCTGCTCCAAGGTGCCCGACATCCACGACGTCGGCCTGATGGAAGACCGCGCCACGCTGCGCATCTCCAGCCAGCATCTGGCGAACTGGCTGCATCAGGGCGTCATCACCAGGGATCAGGTGATGGAGTCGCTCAAGCGCATGGCGGTCGTGGTCGACGAGCCAGAATGCCGGCGATCCGCTCTACAAGCCGATGGCGCCCTCGCTTCGACGGCGTCGCCTTCAAGGCCGCCTGCGACCTCGTCTTCAAGGGCCGCGAGCAGCCGAACGGCTACACCGAATACATCCTCACCGCGCGCCGTCGCGAGGCCAAGGCGGCAGGATGATAAGATCACGTCCACGATGCCGCAGCGGTTCATGCACGCCATGCGCACTCCGTCGCCTGTTGTTGGCCATCTCAACGCAACGGAAGGAGATGGCGATGGATTGGAACCGGGTCGAAGGCAACTGGAAGCAGTTCAAGGGCTCCGCCAAGGAGAAGTGGGGCAAGCTCACCGATGACGATCTCAACGTGATCGAGGGCCGCCGCGAGCAACTCGAAGGCAAGCTGCAGCAGCGCTACGGCTTTGCCAAGGACCAGATCCGCAAGGACGTGGACGACTGGTTCGGGACGCTTGAAGTAAGGTCACGCTTTCCGACATCAAAAAGCCCCGGCGCTGGCCGGGGCTTTTGTGCGGATCTGGAACGCTAGAACACCGCCAGATATTTCAGCAGCGAAATGATGCCGATGATGATGACGACCACGCGGGCAATCTGCTTGGCGCGACCGTCGAGTGGCAGCATGTTGATCAGATAGAGCACCAGAATGATGACGAGAAGGTGATCAGGATACCGATGAGTACCGACACGGAGGCCCCCTTTGTTTGCGACGCTTGATTGACTCATCGCACGAGGTTTAGAACCGCGCGGGTCCCTCAAAGTTCCCGAAAGCGGAACCAGACAGCGAAATTTTAAAATTATCAAGCAAAATCAGCATAGTTACAGTCTCCGTATTACTACTGTCAGTCATCCTTTCCAAGTCTTTACCGTTTTCCTTCCAAATGCGCGCAGATTTGGGGGAGCATCATGTTGAATCGTCTGACCGTATCCGCGCTGCTGAAGACCGTCATCCTCGTCACCTCCTTCTGCGTGGTGGTTGGATTTTCGCTCAACGCCTGGGATGCCTGGGGCCGCCTGCAGGCGGCGAGCCGCATTGCGGTCGATCGCCGATGCCTCGGCGAACATGTTCAAGGCGATGCACAATCTGCGCACCGACCGCTCCACGACCAACCGGCTGCTGAATTCCGACGCAGCCGATGGACGCCGACATCGAGAAATATCTGCGCAACATCCGCGACACCGAAATGCCGGCGATGGGCAACGCGCTCGGCCTGCTCGGCGGCATCGAATTCGCGCAGCAACAGACGCTGGTGCCGGAGTTCGACCGCGCTGTTCAAGACGATGACCGCGCTGCAGAAGGAATTCTGGGAAGCGATGGCCAAGCCGAAGGCCTCGCGCCGCCCCGACGCTGGCCAAGGAGTACATGGATACGACCAGCGCGATGCTGGAGACGCTCGACAAGCTGTCGGGCGCGCTGGCCGCCGCCGTCAACCACCAGGACGCCGACCATCGACCAGTTGCTGGCGATCAAGCAGATCGCCTGGCTGTTGCGCAACACCGCCGGCGAAGCCTCGCTGATCGTCTCGACCGGGCTCAGCGCCGGGCAAGGTCGCGCCGGAGACCAGCGTCGCCTACACGAAATTCACCGGCGGCACCGACGCCGCATGGAAGCGCGCTGGAGCTGACCGCGTCGGGAATGCAGTTGCCGCCGGCGATCTCCAGCGCGATCGCCGCGACCAAGACCGCCTATTTCGAACCGTCAATATCTCAGCTCTGCGCGACCGGCTGCTGACGCAGATTGCTGCCGGCGAGAAGGCCGGAACTGAACGGCCAACCAGTGGACCCCGGTCACGGTCGGGCGCCTCGGTGCGGCCGTCGCCGTCGCCGAAGCCGCGCTCGACGCCGCCAAGGATCACGCCGCAGCACCTGTACTCCACCGCCCAGCGCTCGCTCGTGATGCAGCTCGCGTTGCTGGCCGGCGCGCTGGCGCTGGCGTTCGGCGCCAGATGATCGTCACCCGCCGCGTCATCAAGCCGCTGCACACCATGCGCGACGCCATGCTGAAGGTCGCGGCCGGCGACCTCACCGTCGATACCGGCTACGCCGCGCGCCGCGACGAAATCGGCGCGCTGGCCGGCGCGCTGGAGACCTTCAAGCAGCAGGCCGCCGGACAAGGTCCGGATCGAGGCGCAGGAGCGCGAACGCAACGCCGGCGCCACGGCGCGGCAGCAGGCGATCGAGAGCCATGTCGGCGAGTTCGAGAGCATGGTGCGCCAGACGCTCAGCCAGCTCGGCGACGCTTCCGGCCAGATGCGGACCACCTCGGCCGGTCTGTCGACGGTCTCGCGCCAGACCAACGAGCGCGTCCAGGTCGCCGAGAAGGCTTCCGGCGAGGCCTCGATGAGCGTCGAGACGCGTCGCTGCGGCTTCGGAAGAGCTCAGCGCCTCGATCAACGACATCAGCCAGCAGGCGGCGCATGCGCCGGCATCGCCAGCCGCGCGGTCAGCCAGGCGCGTGACACCGACGGCACCGTCCAGGGCTCGCCCAATCGGCGGGCCGGATCGGCGAAGTCGTCGGCCTGATCAACACCATCGCCGCGCCAGACCAACCTGCTGGCGCTGAACGCCACCATCGAGGCCGCGCGCGCCGGCGAAGCCGGCCGCGGCTTTGCGGTGGTGGCCTCGAAGTCAAATCGCTGGCGAGCCAGACCGCGAAGGCGACCGAGGAAATCTCCGAGCAGATCGCCGACATCCAGAAGGTCGCCGGCGAAGCCATCGACGCCATCAAGGACATCGGCGGCATCATCGGCGAGGTCAACGAGGTCGCGACCGCGATCGCGGCCGCCGTCCAGCAACAGGGCGCCGCCACCCAGGAGATCACGCGCAGCGACGCAATTCGCCGCGCAGGGCACCAAGAACGTGTCCGACAACATCACCGGCGTGAAGGCCGACGCGGACGCGGCCGCCGCCGCCGCCGACGATGTCAAGCAGGCTTCCGAGACGCTGGAAACGCAGAGCCAGCAACTGGGCAATCAGGTCACCGAGTTCCTCGGCAAGATCCGCGCGGCGTAGTCGCTCGTCATGCCCGGGCTTGTCCCGGGCATCCACGTTCTTTGCACAGTCGCGAAGACAAGACGTGGATGGCCGGGATCAAGCCCCGCCATGACGGAAGTACGCCGAATCAGCCTCACTCCCTCGCCACCACCGGCAGGCGCTGGTATATCGGCGCGCACCGTTCGGAAGCCGGGCGAGAAGTTCAACTCCGCGCCGCGTCTGTCGGCGCTGCGGCCGGCGACCAGCAGGCCGTTCTCGCCGGCGACGATGTCGCCCTTGCGCAGCGTCGGATCGTCCTCGATCTTGACCGGCGCGAGACCGATCTGGTCCTTGCCGTTGCAGGTGCAGCCCGCCGACGAGTCTCGTTGCGGTAGCGGAACGCGTTCGGCAGCTCCGAATAGGGTTTGCCGTTCTCGGTCGCCGCGTTGTCGATGCTGCTGCCGTAGACCACCTTGGTTTCGCTCGCCGGGCAGAAGCTGTTGCAGGCTGGCCGCCCGGCTCTGCATTGTCGGATGCCGGTGACCGGGAAATAGCGCCCGTCGCAGGTCCGCACGCAATAACGCCTGGCCACCGCCGCCGCCATAGCGGACGCGTCTCGCCGCGCTGGAGCGGCACCGAGCCGTCGTCATTGGCGAACGGCATCGGGATATAGGGCTGCACGGCGCGCCGGCCGAAGCCGCCGAACAGCTGCTGAGAAGAAATCCTGGGCCTGCGCGGCAGGCGCCAGCGCGCGAAGCGCACGCCAATGCCGCTGCCCCCAACGCTGCCAGTCTTCCCGATCGCATGCGCTTCTCGTCTCTGCCACCGACGCGTCCACTCAGTTGAGCTGCGACGCCGTCAGGTTCATCGCCTGGCGGCCCGAGGGCGGCGTGCGATCGCGCACGGATGCGCGCCGGCGTTGCCGGCCGAGACGGACGCCCTGCTATCGTCGCCCTGCGCCTCGACGTGCGGCGCATTCTTCGGCAGCACCACGACCCTGGTGCCGACATCGACGCGGCTGAACAGATCGGTGACGTCCTCATTGGTCAGGCGGATGCAGCCCGACGAGACGAACTTGCCGATGGTCGAGGGATCGTTGGTGCCGTGAATGCGGTACTGGCTGGTGCCGAGATACATCGCGCGCGCGCCGAGCGGATTGCCGGGACCGCCGGCCATGAAGCGCGGCAGATAGGGCTGGCGCGCGATCATCTCGGCCGGCGGATGCCAGTCCGGCCATTCCGCCTTGCGGCTGATGGTCTGCACGCCGGACCAGGTAAAGCCTTCGCGGCCGACGCCGACGCCGTAGCGGATCGCGCGGCCCTGTCCGAGCACGTAATAGAGCGCGGTGTTGCCGGTATCGATGACGATGGTGCCGGGCGCCTCGCGTCGTGCCGAAGGCGACGACGGCGCGGCGCAGCCGCTCCGGCATCGACGCCCTCGTCGGGCGCCGATCACCTCATCGGATGGGAAACGCATTCGGCTGGGCGGAAGCGTAGCCGAGCGCCTGCGCGCTCGCGCAGCGCTCGAGAACGACGGACGGCGCCAGCAAAACGGCGCTGACGAAGACGAGCGCGCGCGTCACGCGCGACGAAGGCCGGCGATCAGAGCGACTGTGTCATGGGACTGCCCCGTTGGATGTGCATCGTGTGATGCTCTGCACCAACAAACGCGCGCGGGGGCTCGGCAGTTCCGTTCGGCCGGCGCTGCGGCGAATCACTGTCAAGCGCGACGACGCTCACACCTCCGCGATGGAACCTTGCGTGTCTGCGCCACGTTAGGCATGCCGAGTTCGGTTCGCGAGCGTCGCGTGCTGCCGTGTCATCGCCGCCTCGCGCGGGGAGAACCATTGTGACGCGTCATTCCCAGCAAGCCTGTGCCAGCCAAGCCTTCGACCGCCAAGCCTTCGACCGCCAAGGCTCGACCGTCAAGCGGCTGCAAATCTCCGCCGACAAAACCTTCGCCCGGTGAGCGCCAGCCTCCAACGGTCACGGAAGGCACGCCGGTCCCCGACAGCAAGGCCGAGCTGCCGCCGGTCATCCGCCGCACGGAAGTCGTGGCCTTTGCGCTCGTCGCGCTGCTGATCATCTGCATCATCGCCGGCCTCTATCTCGCCGAAGGCGTTCTTTCTGCCGATCACGATGGCCTTCATCGTCGGCACCATGCTGTCGCCGGCCGCCGGCTTCCTCGAGCGCTGCCGGATTCCGCGCGCGGTCGCGGCCGTGCTGATCGTGGCAGCCGGCGGCGCCGGGCCGACCTTCATGGTCGGCCTGATCGCCTCGCCCGTGATGGAATGGAGCAGCAAGCTTGCCGGAGCTGGGCGCGCTGCTGAAGGAGAAACTGCATGTGTTCGACCGGCCGCTCGCGCTCTGGCAGCAGCTGCAGAGCATGCTCGGCGGCCCCGACACGCTGACGACGTTCCATCTGCCGAAGTTCGACTGGGTGCAGCCGACGCTGGAATTCCTGTCGCCGACCTTCGCCGAATTCCTGCTGTTCGTCGCGACGCTGATCCTGTTCATCGCGAGCTGGCAGGATCTGCGCCGGGCCCTGATCATGAACTTCGGCGAGCGAACGGCACGGCTGCGGACGCTGCGGATCCTCAACGAGATCGAGGAGCATCTCGGCAACTACCTGCTGATGGTGACGATGATCAACGTCGGCGTCGGCGTCGTCACCGGCCTGATCTGCGCGGTCACCGGGCATGCCCGAATCCGGCCGGCCTCGGCGCGCTGGCCGCGATCCTGAATTTCATTCCGATCATCGGCCCGGTCGCGATGTTCGCGGTGCTGGTCGTGGTCGGCGTCAGGTCGCGTTCCCGACGCATCGGCGCCGGATTGCTGGCGCGCGGCGCTGTTTGCGGCCATGACCTTCCTGGAAGGCCATTTCATCACCCCGACGATCGTCGGCCGCCGGCTGGCGCTGAACGCGCTCGCCGTGTTCATCGCGCTCGCGTTCTGGACCTGGCTGTGGGGCCCGATGGGCGCGTTCCTGTCGTCGCCGCTCCTGATCGTGGCGCTGATCGTGAAGGAGCATCTGATGCCGGCCGATCTGCCGCAGTTGCCGGAGGATTGAGCAGGTTCCGCAGCCGGAACTTCCGCTTCGGCGGAACGTTTGTTCCGCAGATGCAATTCGGTATCCGGGAGCTTTTGATGTCGATGCACCGATGGCGAAGCCGCAGTGAAAAATCTGACGGACAAAGCGACCTATGAACGCCTGGAAAAGGATGTAACCGCCGTGAAAAACGATATCGCAGCCCTGACCGACCAGATCACCGACGCGCTCAACAGTTTCGCCGGCACCGCCAGCAAACAGGCGCGCCGCGGCTACAAGCAGGCCCGCGCCAATGCGGAAGCAGGCGGTCGACGACATGTCGGAGCGCGGCAGCGCGATGATGGATGCCGCCCAGGACGCGGCCTCCTCGATCGAGGAATCGCTGGAAGACGTCATCACGCAGCGGCCGCTGGCGACCGTCGGCCTCGCGCTCGGCCTCGGCTTCCTGATCGGCGTGACGTGGCGCAGGTAGTCGGCGCAGACCGTCATGGCGCGCGCCAGATAGACCGATCGTCGTGGCGGCGATGGCAGCGCCGCGCGCGCCGTGTCGTGGCTTGTTTCGTTGACGTCGTTTTCAGATCGAGGCGAGCTGTGGCCATGTTTCAGCGACTGATCGATGATTTCAAGGATCTCGACCGGCACCGCGCTGCGGCTGACCTCGCTGGCGGCAGCGGCGGCCATGGCGCTGTTCGTCACGACCGCCGTTTCTGTGCGCGGCGGCCTTCGTGTTCGTGCTGCAGAAATACGGTCCGGTGCAGGCCTCGCCTGACCGGCGCCGCCATCTTCTTCGTGGTCACGCATGATCGCGGCCGGCATGCTACATGGTGCGCAAGAAGCAGATCGAGGCGCGCGCCGAACAGGCGGCGAAGACGGCGAAATCCGCCGCGCAAACCGTGCTGGCCGATCCGATGCTGGTTGCCGCCGGCATCCAGGTGGTCCGCGCCATCGGCGTCAAGAAGCTGATCCCGATCCTTGCGGTCGGCGGACTGGCGCTGGGTTTCTCGCAAGCCGCGCCAGCGCGGGCAGCGGTGAAGCGCCGGCGGAGTAGGCAAGTCTCGGCACCTTGCGACATACGGGGTAATCAGTACGACGCGGAGAGCGCTGCTCATGCCCGCGAAGGCGGGCATCCAGTCACGCCGCGGCGTATCGATCCATAACTGCTGTCTCTGGGATGGATCGTCCGCCTCGCGGACGATGACAGTGCCCGCCATCTATCGTCGCGCATGTCTTGAAATGGTGGGCACGTTGCGCTTTGCCCACCCTACGGATCTACGGATCCAGCGCTCGATGCCCTCATGCCGCGATCAGGTCACGCAGCGGCCGGGCTGAAGCAGTTTTGCGACTTCGGTCAACACGCTGACCGGAGGTTCGCAGGCCACCGTCATCTTCGATCGCGGGCCTGGCCGGCGCGCGCTGGAACGGTTCCGGACCTCCTCGGTGACGACGGGCGGCTGGACCACGGGCGCTTGGACGACGGGAACACGCACCACCACGGAGGTGTCGTCGAGGCCGACGTTGCGGATCGTAATCGTCTCGGTCCGGCCTGGCGCTGGTCTTGAGCGCGCGCGGTCGGCCTTGGCGGCGCGGTTGATCTCCCTGCTGGCTCGGTCGCGGCGAGTTGCCGACGGCCGGTGAGGTCATGGCCTGAGGCGAACTGGACGGCGCCAAACGTCGCAGAGACGGCGAGCGGCTAAAATTGCTTTGAGAATCTGTGACATGCCGGTTTGTCCCTCGCCCCATGGCGATCACGGACACAACCCGAGCCGAGCCGAAGGGGTCCGGCGCTTCTCGATCACTTAACCGTGTACGAAAATATTTTAGCAGACCGCGTGGAACGACTCGGGGGCTCAGAGTCATCCCGGCAGCCGGTTATTCCCCTGCCCCATTGACCGGCGACGTAGGGTGCGACCGTGGTGATGCCGGTCGCACCCTGCTTTTGTAAGCCAGCTTCTTCAAAGCGCGTTCCAGCAGTTCCAGCCGGTCCTGGCCCCAGAAGATCTCGCCCGAAGGCAGCACGTAGCTCGGCGCACCGAAGACGCCCGCTGCCAGCGCCTCCTGCGTAAACTTCTCGTGCAGCGCGTCGAGTTCGGCGTCCGAAGGACCGCCCGCGCGCAGCTCCGCGGCGTCGAGACCGGCGCGCTGGGCGGCCAATGAGATCGTTGCCGGATCGGCGAGCGTTTCCTCGCGTTCCCACAGCGCGCGGCCGAGCTCCAGCGACAGCCTGTGGGCATTCTTGCCTTGCAGCTTGGCCGCGATCACCAGGCGGGTCGCCGCGGCGTCGTCGCAGGGGAAATGCTTCGGCTCGAGATTGATCGGAATGCCCAGCACCTCGCGCCAGCGCTTCAACTCCATCATCCGGTAGGCGCGCCGCTGCGGCGAGCGCTTCGGCAGCGGCAGCCCGCCGGTCTGCTCGAAGATCGGCCCGAACTTGCAGGGCTTGATGTTGACGGTCGCGCCATTTCGCTTCGGCGATCTCGGCGAACGGCGCGCTGCCGAGATAGGTCCACGGCGAGGTGAGCGTCATATAGTAGTCGATGGTGACGGGCATAATCGCAGGCTTTCCCAAGCAGGCTGATGTCAATCAAGCTAGCCTTGCGAGGGTATGCCAGCAACCTCCTTCAGCCACGACAGATAACGACCGGCTTAGGCGGATGACTTTTCTTCGATCGTCATCCCGCTCTATCTCTTTGATTTGAGCATGATCTCCGCGCAAACGCGTTCCGCGTTTGTCGCGAGGAAACTCGGTACCCACTTTCCGGATCAGGCCTTAGTGCAAGGCGTTCGTGATCTTGTGATCGAGATGACCGGTCTTGTAGTCGCGGCGAAGCTGGCTCAGCGACGTCTCGTTCAGGTGAAGAAAAACATCGCTCAGCTTGTCGGTTGGGGGATAACCCGGCGGCAAAACCCTGCCCGTAAATCTTGCGCAACGTGCCGATGGGGGTGGCGCCGTGCTTGTGGCCGATTTCACCATCCTGCTTGCGGGTTGTCGAGACCTGCCTTACTCATGCCGCTCTCCCTTGTGCCGTCGTCGAAACATCCTCCCGCCGGGGCGAAATGGCAATCGTGCACCGCAACCGGGATTAAAGCGGCGGGGCTGTTATGATCCGCCGCCAAAGCGGGTATCAGCTGGACATTCTCCAGCCCGGCCGGGGCATATCATCTGCGGCTTCTGGTATCCGTAATGAACCAATGCACCTTCCGGGAGTTGGTCCGGCAGGTTCTATTGTAAACGGCATCCTTCATGACCAACCAAAAGCCACACGGCGTTCAGATCAATCGCGTCCATAGCGGTGCTATCTGCGCAGAGATTGGCGACAGGTTGCGTGACGCAATGCGAGCGGCTCCGACCCGATTGCCGCCACATCTTCTTGGCCTGACTGTACGACTGGACCGGACCGAGCGCGGCGGCGTCCTTGGAAGAATTCCCTTGCGATTGATGTGGAGATGAAGGGCTTGTTCTGAAAGATGAAAGACTTTTCGAACGCATCCTTTCCGCCTGAAGCCATAAGCATCATGAAAATTGCTTTGGACGCTGCGGTAGCGTCGTTGCCAGATCCGGTGAGCTCAGCACATGTGCAATCGATAGCTGGATCCATCCTTCGCTCTGCAAAGGAGGGCGAGAGAGATCCGGCAACGTTGCAAAGAATGGCGCTTATCGAGCTGCAGATTTCCTACCGCTAGCGCGTTCTTGAGCGCAAAGACTGTTATTGATGCTGTGGACGGCTCCTCTACCGGCACATCGGTGCCATGGATGTGGGCGCTGTTAAGGCTCCCACGATTCAGAGGAGCGAGTGATGCAGACGATAACGACAATCGGTTTAGACATCGCAAAGTCGGTTTTCCAGGTTCACGGCGTCGACGCTGGCGGCCAGGTGATTGTTCGCAGGCAATTGAAGCGTCGCTATGTACTGACTTACTTCCAGAAGCTATCGCCATGTCTGGTCGGTATCGAAGCCTGCGCGTCTGCTCACCATTGGTCTCGCGAGCTCCAAGCGCTGGGTCATACGGTGCGGTTGATGCCGCCGGCCTATGTGAAGCCCTACGTCAAGCGGCAGAAGAACGATGCGACTGACGCGGAGGCCATTTGCGAGGCAGTCACCAGGGCCAACATGCGGTTCGTACCAACCAAGACCCCAGAGCAGCAGAGTGGCCTGGTGCTGCACCGCGCCCGCCATCTGTTCATCCGTCAGAAGACCTCGGTGATCAATGCAATCCGGGCCCATCTTGCCGAGTTCGGGATCGTTGCACCGGTCGGGCGCCACGGTGTCGAGGAATTGCTCAATGTCGTCGCCGATCCAAACGACAAGCGAGTGCCGGAGATAGCTCGTGCGTGTCTGTCGGCGTTCGGGGCTCAATTGCGGATGATCAAGGAGCAGATCCTGGAGTTCGACCGGCTAATCAGTGCCTGGCACCGCTCCAACGAGCTGAGCATGAGGCTCGATGAAGCTCCTGGCGTCGGCCCGGTGCTCGCCACGGCTTTGGTCGCAGCCGTTGCTGATCCAAAGTCCTTCCGATCAGGTCGGAACTTCTCGGCCTGGATTGGGCTCGTGCCGAAGCAGCACTCGAGTGGAGGCAAGAACCGGCTCGGCAATATAAGCAAACAAGGTGACCGCTATCTGCGCGGCTTGTTCGTGGCCGGCGCGCTCGCTGTCATCCGTTACGCCAAGATTCATGGCACCACACATCGGCCCTGGCTCACGGCTTTGCTGGCACGGCGGCCTACCAAGGTTGCGGCTATCGCGCTCGCCAACAAGATCGCCCGAATGGTCTGGGCCATGATGGCAAGGGGCGAGCGATACAAGGAACCCTTCGCGCTTGCGCGATGAACGAAATCGCGCCGGACAACTGGCGCGACGTGAAGGTTGGGAGGGCGAACAGCACGTAATGCAGAGCCGGTCGATCCGGCGATCAGGACAACCCACATGTGCCATAGCATTCTTGAATGCGAGTTGTTGGTCGGGACCTGACCCGCGGAGGGCATTATGGCCAGCGGTCATGTGAACCGCACTAAAAGGCCGAACACATGGCTGCACCGACCAACGCTGCAAAATGTGAAAAAGCTCTTGCCAACCCGGAGCCGTCCACACATGGCAGTAGCCTGAGGCATAGACTGTCCTCCTCGTGCCGTTGGTAGCCAACCTCGGCGCATTGCAGCGTAACATTCAACGCGCGATCAGGAACAAGTGATCCGGATAACAGTTGCCAGTGACGAAGCCCGAGTTGACCTTTGATTTAGACGCCGCCGGAAGTTCGAGTTTCACGGCGGTGTATTTGAACCGACATCAGGTTCTCAAAGCGAAATCATCGAGAGACTTAAGATCAGGGAAGATAGGCCATTGCGTGTCTTGATCCTCGCATTGTCGGTCCTGGGAATTCTCGTCAGTGCAGATGCTGCCAAAGCCGGTCCGAGCACGACCGACCGCGACCTGTCGGCATCCGTCGATCCGGCGATCTTTGCCGACGAAGCAACTCAGGAAACCGAAGATCAGATCGGCCTCGACAAGCGAAAGCGTCGCGACGTGCAGCGCCGGCTGACCGGTCTCGGCTTCGACACCAAGGTCAACGGACGGTTCGACGAAGTCGACCCGCGCCGTCATCACGCGTTGGCAGGCGGCACGCGGCTATCCCAAGACTGGCTTCCTCAACACGCTGCAGCATCAGGCGCTACTGACCGAGTCCGTCTCAGCGGCGCACGCCAGCCTCGCAGCAGCGACAAATCCGATGACGACCGTCCGGCCCGTCGTCGCGGCGGGGTGGTGCTCACCATCACCGCAGTGGTGGCGGTCCAGGTGGACTGATTGGCGGCGTGGTGGGCGGACTGTTCGGACGCAGGTGATCCGACAGATTGTGCGGCGTGTTAGTTCGCAGGCGTTTCCGGCCCGCGATCGACCGGGACGGTACGTGAGCGCAACGTCGCATATGGCACCTATCGGGCCTCACCCTCCAGCTCGTGATGTGTGCTCGTCGAGATTAAGACAGACATCGTCCAGCAGAGCGATTTTGCCGGCTTCTGCCTGCGAAATTAACGCATCGGCGCGCTCGTCGCTCTCACTTGCGGCCCTGACGGACTCAGCCTTTCTGCGAGAACTTGACTGTCGAGACAGGCCACTTTCCATCGTGACCCCGGATCGAAATTCGCAAGCCGTGCAATTCGTCAAGCCATATCTTGTCCACGGTCCCGCATATGCCGTCGGTGAGGACCACAGCCTTGTCGACAAGCTCTGCCTGAGCTTGCCCGAACTCACCGAGGATTGTGGACGCGCGAATTTTCACAGTTGGCATGGGGATCTCCGGAGACAAGAGTTGATTAAGCTGAGCGTCGCCAATGGTCGCACCGAAAGCCAGTTCCCGCTTGTTCCCAAGGCGGTGCTTGTGTGTTCGTATGATGTTGTCGGAACCGGTGTTACGATTGCCGCGTCTCTACTACGTACCCGCCAGTGGCAGCAATACGTAACTGAACGGAAGTACAA
>ERZ1370068.1591-contig-11497_pt1 | contig 15685 bp, 24 predicted proteins | sample MGYA00561227_ERZ1370068 | MGnify/ENA primary metagenome ERZ1370068 (study PRJEB38410, sample SAMEA6850437) | metagenome | study: Metagenomic assessment of the ecological functions of the soil: analysis of the soil microbiota associated with the...
GTGATCGGCGTGGCGAGCAGCGGCTCGAGCGTGCGCGCCTGCTTCTCGCCGACGACCGCATACGCGGCGACCGACATCGCACCGGCCACCGGCGTGAGCACGAGCAGGATGAGGAACTGCTGGAAGATCATCGCCTGGATGGCGCCCTCCGGATCGAGGCGTCGCGTCGCCGGCTGATCGCGGTACATCTCGAGTGCGACTCGGAAGTCGCTCGAGGACGCCAGCTGCTCGCCGGTGATGTATGGGATCGCGATCGCGATCGACGAATGGCATCACGATCGAGATGACGCCGGTGATGATGGCCGGGACGAAGATCGCAGGATTGCTCCGCAGGTCGGCGAGCTCCTTGCCGAGCAGCGCGGCGACTCTCCTCACCGCGTCTCCCGTTCGAGCAGTCGCAGGTACACCTCTTCGAGCGGCGCCTCGTCGGCGCATCACCGGATACGACGTCCGCTCCAGCCTGGACCAGCGCGCGCACGATTCCGGGCGCCACGCGCTCCACATCGTCGACAGCAATCGACAGCGTCCGGTCATCGGCGCGGACATCGTCGAACGCCGGCCGAAGGAGCGTCGGCAAAACGTGCCGCTGTATCGCCAAGCCTGACGAGCACTCGCGAGCCGAACAGTTTCGTGCGGAGCGCAGCCGGAGTGTCGAGCGCCACGAGGCGCGTGCGCAGCACGGCGACGCGATCCGCCATGCGCTGCACTTCGTCCAGATTGTGCGTCGAAATCAGAACCGCCCGCCGTTCGCCGCGCAAACGCAGGATCAGGTCGCGAACATCGCGGGCGCTCTCCGGGTCGAGCCCGGACGTCGGCTCGTCGAGCAGCACGATCTCCGGCTCGTGCAGCAGCGTGCGCGCCAGCGCGACCCGCTGCTTCAGTCCCTTCGAGAGCTGCGCGGCGCGATCGTCGTTGTCGCGATCGGCGATGTCGAAGAGATCGAGCGCTTCATCGACGGCGCGCGCCGGGTTCGTGATGCCATGCAGCCGCGCATAGACGAGAAGGTTCTGCTCTGACCGTCGAGACGGTCCCACAGGCCCGGCGCTTCCGTGAGGAAACCGATGTGACCGCGAAGGCGTGGTCCTGCGGTCCGCGACATCGTTTCGCCGTCGATGCTGACGCTGCCGGCCGGATGGCGTCGATCAGCCCGGCGAGCATCCGCAGCGTGCGTTGTCTTGCCGGCGCCGTTGGGACCGAGCAGCGCGAAGATTTCGCCCGGCGCCAGCTCAAACGAAACGTCATCGACGGCGACGCGCGCGTCGAAGCGACGCGTCAGATGTGACGCGACTAACGTCGCCACGAGGACCACGAAGACGTTGTTGCCACAAAGAACGCCAAGATCATTTTCAGATCACGAAGACGCTGCGTGAGAACAGCAAACGTATAGTGACCTTTGTGTCCTTTGTGGCTGAATTCGTCTTCGTGGCCTGTGTGGCTAACGCCGGTTCGGATCGAATTCGTAGCAGCCGGGGGTCACGAGGATGTGGCCTGGCGCGCGTGAAGAACAGGCTCGTCGGGCTGATGACTCCGGTCGCGCTGAATTGGACGGTCCGCGCCTTGTCGCCGTGCGCGTCGTACACATACGTGATGCGGCACGGCCATCGACACCCAGAGCTGTCCCATGCGGATCGACCGCCGCCGTGCGGATCATCGGCTGCACGAACGGCACTTCGCGATCTTCGATACGCCGCGTCGGCCAGCGTCGTCGGCTGCGCGGCCAGCAGATCGTCGATCTCGCGCCCTTCGATGTGACGCTCGAACAGCAGCTTGCCGTTCGCGTCGTCACTTCCGGAACATCGGCTGTCCGGTGAGGAAGACGTAGAAGAAGCCGCCGGTCGGATCGATCGAGCGGAAGTCCCGCGTTGAGCGCCAGGTGCAGATCGCGCTCCTGCTCGTAACCGGTGTCGCGTAGTCGACCGATCGTTCGTTGCGGAGTTCCCGGAGCCGAATACTCGGTGATGAGCGAACCGCGCTCCGGTTCGCTGACGAAGATCGATCCGCCGGTGAACTGCAGGGACGAGATGCCGGTGACCGCGTAGTTGCCGAGAATCACCTGCGGCATCGAGCGGCCGGCGAGGAAGAAGCCGCCGGTGCGCAGCGCGCCGGGCCGAAGATCTGAATTCGTTCCTGCCCTCGCGGGACATCCGGCAACGACAAACGATCCGTCCGGCGGCGGTATCGAACCCGCCAGGCTGGATGATTCGTCCCTCCTCCTGGCCGACGTCCACGACCTTGCGCGCGGCGGTCGCGCTCGGGATCCACCATGTAGATGGCGTGCGCGCGCCGGTCGAACACGAAGTAATAACCGTTGGCGACCTGCTGGAACGCGACCGGTTCTTCAAAGAGACCCGTGATGTGCGGAGGCAGCGCGCCGACCGGGCGCAGGACGTCAACGCGAAGCGCAGCCTGCGGATGCGCGATGAAGAAGAGGAGGCAGAGAAGAGCGAGCTTAGTACGCTGCAACAGATCGGATTGCCTTCAGCAGATCCGCCGACCCCGGAAGGATCACTTCCTCGAGCACCGGCGCGTACGCGACGGGCAATCGAGCGCGGCCACGCGCGTGACGGGCGCGTCGAGCTCGTCGAACAGCTCCTGGCCGATGCGCGCGGCGATGTCGCCGCCGAAGCCGGCGGTCATCTGGTCTTCGTGCGCGACGATCGACGCGGTTCGTCTTCCTCGTGTAGGCCGCAATCGTCTCCCAGTCGAGCGGCACGATCGTTCGCAGATCGACGACGGCGACGCTGACGCCGTCCTTCTCGGCCTGCTGCGCCGCGAGCGAGCGACCGCTGCACCAGCGCGCCCCACGTGAAGATCACGAGGTCGGTGCCCTCGCGCGCGACCGACGCCTTGCCGAACGGAATCATGTAGTCGGGGCCCGGATACGGCGCCTTGTTGTAGGTCTGGCGGTAGAGATGCTTGTGCTCGAAGAACAGCACCGGGTCGTCGCAGCGGATCGCGGTGCGAAGCAGCCCGGCCGCGTCCTGCGCGTTCGACGGAAACACGATGCGGATGCCCGGGCAGTGCGCGAAGATGCTCGACGCCGGACTGGCTGTGGTACGGCGCGCCGCCGCGCAGGTAGCCGCCGATCGGCGACGCGGATCGACCATCGGGCAGCGACCAGTGGTTGTTCGACCGATAGCGCATCATCGCCATCTCGTCGCGCAGCTGCATCATAGCCGGCCAGATGTAGTCGAAGAACTGGATCTCGACCACCGGCTTGATGCCGCGCAGCGCCATGCCGACGGCGCGGCCGATGATGTTCGCTTCGGCGAGCGGCGAGTTGAACACGCGATCGCTGCCGTACAGCCTCTGCAGTCCGTGCGTCACCTTGAAGACGCCGCCCTTGCCCGGCACCTTCGCGAGCGCCGACTTCGCGGCTCGCGTCGGCCACGTCCTCGCCGAAGACGACGATGCGCGGGTCGCGCGCCATCTCGTCGCTGCAGCGTCGCGATTGATCGCGGCGACCATCGTGTCGGGCGCTCCGGTTGGTGCCGGCTCGGTTGCGAATGCTCGGAGATGCGGGATCGACGGTCAGGAGAGAAAACGAAGCGCGCTGCGGTCTCGGGTTCCGGCTTCGGAGCGGCGAGCGCCTGCTCCGCCGCCGTCGTTGACTTCGCGCTCGACATCTCCGAGTAGCGTCGGCCAGCTCCTCGTCCGATGGCGAGCTCCTCCGATAGGAGCAGCTCGCGCATCCTCACGAGCGGATCGCGCCGCGCCTCGGCCTCCCGCTCCTCCGTCGTCTTGTACAGCTTCTCGTCGTCCGACAGCGAGTGCGAGTACGGCCGAACGACCTTCGCGTGCACCAGCGCCGGGCCCTTGCGCGCGCGCGAGCGTGCGCCACCGCTTCGCGCATCGTGTCGATAGCTGGCGATGTAGTCGGTGCCGTCGCACCGGCACACCTGCAGGCCTGGAAACGTCTCGACGATGCGCGAGAGGTCGCCGCCGGGCGTCTGCACCTCGACGGGCGTGGAGATCGCGTAGCCGTTGTCTTCGACCAGGTAGAGCACCGGCAGGCTGCGGGTGCAGGCGGTGTTCAGCGATTCCCAGAACTCGCCTTCGCTGGTCGAGCCCTCGCCGATCGTGATGTAGCGTGACCTCGTCGTGCTCGAACTTCGACTCGCGATCGGGAATCTCGCGTGACGCGCTCGTAGATGCGCCCGGCTTCGGCGCAGCCGATGCCGTGCAGGCACTGCGTGCGCGACGGCGCTGCTCGCGGACGGAATGTTCAGCCGCGGGTTCGACCCAGTGCGACGGCATCTGCCGTCCGCCCGATGCCGGGTCGTCTGCCGCGCCGACCGATCCGAGGAGCATGTCGAGCGGCGTGACGCCGAGCGTCAGGCACGAGCGCGCGATCGCGGTAGTACGGGAAGAACCAGTCGTGACCGGCGCGAAGCGTGCCGGCCCGCCGCGACGAGGATCGCCTCGTGACCCGGCGCCGCTGATCTGAAAGAACGCGTGGCTCTGATTCTTGAGCTGAATCTCCTTGTCGTCGATCTTCCGCGACAGGAGCATGAGGCGATAGGCGGACAGTAGATCTCTTCGCCGCCCCCTGCGAGCGCGTTTCCGCGCCGTTGGTGAGGGTCGACCCCTTCATGGCCGAAAAATTATGGCACACTCGTGGAACCCTCGCATGCCTCCCAGAATCAGTCTGCACCGGTGGGACGAGATCGCCCTCGAAAAGGTCACCGAGATGATCTCGCGCAAGATCGTGTCCGGCGAGCGGAGATGCTGGCACAGATCTACCTGAAGCGCGGCGCGCTCGTGCCCATTCATGCGCACGACAGCGAGCAGATGACCTATATCCTCCAGGGTTCACTGCGGTTTCTCATCGACGGCGAGGAAATCATCGTGCGCGAGGGGAAGTGCTGCACATCCCGTCGCGGCTGCCACACCAGGCCGAGGCGCTCGAGGACACGCTTCGAACTCGACGTGTTCAGTCCCGTGCGGACCGAATGGCTCGACGCGGCAGACGCGGGCAATCTGTGATGGCGACGCAGGCACGTGCCGCGCGCAGCCGCCGCCACGTCGACGAGCGCCTTCGGGCTTCGATTGCTCGCCATCATGCTCGGTGTCTTCTTCCTCGGCATGAGCTCGTCGAAGATCGCGTGGCTGACCAATAGCGACATCCTGCTTCTGAAGCTTCAGATGATTTTTCTGCCGAAAGCGCCGCCGATCGTGCGGTGGTACTCGAGACGGTGTGCATCCCCGGCACGCCGCTCTTTGCCCGGCTCGTGCCGCTCGGAGAGCTTGCGACGGGACTCGCGCTCATCGTCGGCTTCTGGACGCGCATGGCCGCGATCGTCGGGTTCCTGATGGTGCTGAACTTTCACTTCGCGACGAGCGCGTTCTGGTCGATTGATTTCTTGAGAGATGGAACCGGGCTGCCAGTCCTCGGCGGCTTGCTCGCGATCGCCATCAGCGGGTCGCGGCTGCCGTTCAGCGTCTCGCGGTGAGCCACGAAGGTCACGAAGACGTTCTCGCATCGTCTCTTGCGTCCTCGAGATCAGTGAACTCGCGCGATTCACGTCGTCGGGTGATCGCCCGCCTGAATAGACGTCGAACTTGCGGCGCATGCGGTTGACCCGCCATTTCAGGTAGCGGCATTGCGATCTCCGAGAGGAGATGGATGCGCCCGCCTTTCAAGTAAAAATACCCGGCGACGAGCCCGCCGAGATGCGCCGTGCTTGCACACACCGCTGCTTGATCCGTCGATCGACGCCACCAGCGCCATGCCACCCATGATCGCCACGGCGCATCGCACAGGCACTGGAAAGACGAAGAACATCAGGATCGAGCGGCTCGGGAAGTACACGCGTAGGCGAGCAGCAGGCCGAAGATCGCGCCTGATGCGCCGACGGTCTGCACGTAATAGATCTGTTCGAAGACCGGCAGCGGCAGCAAACGACACGACAATTTGCGTGACGCCCGCCGCGATGCCGCACACAGCGTAGAACTTCCCGAAGCTACCGGCTGCCCCACGTCCGTTCCAGCTCCACGCCGAACATCCACAGCGCGAGCATGTTGAACAGGATGTGAAAGATGCCCGCGTGCAGGAACATGTACGTGAACACCTGCCACACGCGCAGGTGTTCCGATCACTTGCTGCGGGACCAGACCGAGCGCAGAACGATTTCTGAGCGCGACGCGCGACACCACGAACATCGCGACGTTCGCGATCAGAACGACCTTGATCGACCGGCGTGACGGGACCGCCGGGTCCGAATGAATATGCGAGCGTCGATGAGGACGGGTAACGGGACCGCATTGATCCAGTCTGTTCCAACTACCGTCTGCTGAGCAACTTCTATGCCCCGGAACCGCCGCGCTTTGCCACCAGTGCCAGTGCCTCGCGAAACTTCGCGAATGCGCAGCACATGCGCGGAGACCACGAGGACCAGAAGAGCGGAAACAATTGTCACAAGCAGTCTGGACGGCCTGTTGTGGGAATGTGTCGCCGGGGAACCATCCGGCGAGTGCCCCATTGATGCCGAACGCCGCTATTCCCATCACGAAAGAAGCAATGGCTATTCTGGCGAACGAACTCAGCGACTCGCCGGTCGTCGAGCCCGTCGAGGCGCGCGTGCAGCAGCCACAGCAGCCCGGCTGCATTGAACAGCGCCGCAATCGACGTCCCGAGCGCGAGGCCGCCGATAGCCGAGCACGCGCGCCAGCACGACGTTCAGAATCGGCGTTGACGGCGACGGAGGCAATGCTGATCTGCACCGGCGTGCGGCTGTCGCCCAGCGCGTAGAACGTGGGCGACGCGATTCTCACGATTGAGTAACCGAGCAGTCCGACCGCGTAGAACTGGAGCGCGGCGGCCGTGGCTGCGGTATCTGACGGCAGAAATGCCCGGCGCTCGAAGATCACTCGGATGATCGGATGCGACAGGACGATGAGGCCGACCGTCGCAGGCACGTTCAGCGACGAGCATGAGCGACAGTCCCTCGGCCAGCGTCGAGCGCACCGCCGCGCGTGTCATCGCGCGCCGCATGCCGCGAGACGGCGGGCATCGTCGCCGTCGCGATCGAGACGCCGAAAAGCCCGATCGGCAGGTACATCAGGCGGAACGCGTAATTCAGCCACGAGACCGCGCCCGTGCCCTCGCTCGTCGCGAGCACGGTGTTGACGAACACGTTCACCTGCGTCGCCGCGAGGCCGATGGTGCCGGGTCCCATCAGCATCAGCACGCGGCGCAGCCCGTCCTGCTTCCAGTCGAGAAACGGCGCGATAGCGAAATCCTTCGCGCCGAAGCAGCGGCCACTGCAGCAGCGAGCTGCGCGACGCCGCCGACGAGCGCGCCGATGGCGATCGCCAGTGATCGGCGGCCAGCCGAACCGCGGCATGAGCGGCACGAGCAGGAACGCGCAGACGAATCGTCGCGATGTTGAACATCGCGGGCGCGAGCGCGGGCATGAAGAAGCGGTGCAGCGAGTTGAGCATGCCCATCGAACGCGGCCGCGATCGCCACGAGCGTCAGGAACGGCAGCATGACGCGCGTCAGCGGGACGGTGAGCTCCAGCTTGCCCGGGACGCTCGCGTAGTCGGCCGGCGAAGGCGCGTCACGAGCGGGCGCGCGAAGACGATCCCGAGCACGACGAGGACGCCGGTGACGACGAGCAGCGCGTTGATGACGTTGTTGCCGAGACGCCAGGCGGCGTCCCTGCCGCCCGATGCGAGCTGGCGCGTGAACGTCGGCACGAACGCGGCGCTCATGGCGCCTTCGGCGAACAGATCGCGGACGAGGTTGGGGATCCGGAACGCGACGTTGAAGGCGTCCATCGCGTCGCCGGCGCCGAAGATCGACGGCGAGCACCTGGTCGCGCGACGAGGCCGAGCACGCGGCTCGTCATGCGTCGCGGCTCCGGCCGAGGCGGCGGACGCGCGCGAGCCGGTTCTGCTGGGAGCGGAGAGCTCAGGCGTCCAAGCTTGCGGCGAACGCGCCTCGTTGACGGCGCGGCCATCCGCGTTCTTGCCGGCGAGGCGTCGGCATCACCGCCTTCATCACCTTGCCCATGTCCTTGATCGGACGCGGCGCCGGTCTCGGCGATGGCGTCGGCGACCGCGGCATCGATGTCGGCGGCTGACGCGGCAGGCGGCAGGTAGTGCTCGAGGACGACGATCTCCGCCGTCTCCTTGTCGACGAGGTCGCGCGCGGCCGGCCTTGCGAGAACTGCTCGATCGAGTCGCGCCGCTGCTTGACGAGCGCGGCGACACGACCTGCAGCACCTCGCGCGTCGTCAAGGTCGTGCGACTTCTCGATCCCTTTGTTCATGATCGCCGCCTTGAGCATCCGCAGCGCCGAGAGGCGCGCGGGCTCCTTGGATTTCATGGCGGCGGCGATGTCGGCGTTGATCTTGTCCGCTCAGCAGCATATGTGATCCTGATCAGATAACCCGTGCTATTGGATCGAGCCGGATCCGGATCCGGATCGCCAATGATCTTGATCCGAGTCCCCGTACGTGATGTGCCACTTGCTGGTTTCGTCGTAGAAGCCTTTCGGCACCTGCACGGCATTCACCTTCACGCTGACCTCGAGCGTCGACTTCACCGCGAAGTAGCCGTTGCGCCGCAGCGCGCGCCGGAACGGGCCGTTCATCGCGTACGCGCGAACCTTGTCCGCATCCTCGGCGCGCGCCGCGCGATCGACCCAGCGCAGCAGCGTCTTCATTCCAGGGACATCATCGGGATCGGCAAGAAAGTCGACGAGCAGCGTGACGCGGCCGAGCGGTTCATGCACGTGCCGGTAGACCGCGTAACCGTGAACCTCACCCTGGCGCTTCAAGCGCGACGATCGAATAGCGCACATGCGGCGGCTCGATATAACGCCAGTTCAGATACGCGGCGTCGCGTCGCACGGCGAGATCGAATTTCGGCGCGAGTCGCTCCCACAGCGCGGTGAACGACGAATCGAAGCGCCGGATCGGCTCGCACTCCGCGCGCAGCGGCCGCGACCGCGACGACGATGTGCACGATGGGCCACGTGACGGCGGACAGCAGACGGTTGAGTGGCAGCGGCCATTGCGGGAGCCGCACCGCGCGCCGCGTCAGCGGCTTGACCAGGCACGGACACGATGTGCGCGTCCGGCCAGTGAAGCCGGTCGAGAAGCTTGCGGCCGTCCGTCGTGGCGCCGAGCGCGAGCACCGCGCCGCTGTTGCGGTCCCACGTGCGGACGAGCGCTTCGCCGATGCCCTGGCGGCGACGCTCGGGCGCGACCATCGCATCGCTGCCCCACGCGCCTTCGACTTCGATCCCCTTGATCGACACGCGGACCGGCAGCGTCGTGTAGTGACCGACGATCGTCGGCCCTTCGCGCGCCACCCAGATCTCCGGCTGCGCCGGTCTGGTTGTACGGGTTGCGTCGATGCTGCCAGTCCCAGCGAAGCCGCAGCGCGTTGGCGGCGTCGGCGCCGTGCGTGCGTCGGTAAAGGGTATCTACGCCGCGACGGTCGTCCGGCTTGAAGCGATCGATCTCCGACACGAGATCAATCCTGCTGGGCCGGACCGCGGCGGGCCTGCGGCAGCGTTTGTGGCGCTGGCGTGATCACGCCGGGCCGCGCGGAAGAACCCGGGGGAGGCCGAACGGATTCGATGGCGTGACGACGACGGGCGCCGGCGTTTGCGGTGCGGCGGCTGATGTTATCCGGCGCAACGGGCGATTGGCGGGCCACGGGACCACCAACAGGCATGCCGGCTGGACGCGGAATAGGCACGGGACGCGCGAGCGGAACGCCATCGATCGCCTTGTCGCCGCATCGCCATCGTCGTTGCCGTTCTGATCCTCGGCCTGTCGCGGCACGATCGGCCTGACGATGCCACCAGGCCCGCCCGGGAAGATCGGCGCGGCGGCGGTCGGCGGAGGATTGCGCGGCGCGACGCTCGTCGGCAGAATCATGATCCGGTCGTACATCGAGGCGCCTGATGCGCGCCGGCGTCGCGAGCCGCCAGCATGTATCCGCTCACGCCGCGCAGGATGATGTCGAGCGCCTGCCGCTCCGGGCACGCCTTCGAGCTCGAGCGTGACCGGCGACCCCGGCAATGCGATCGCCGTTGACGATCTTGGCGCCGCCGAGGCGGCGCCCATTCCGCAAGAATGGTGCGGACAGGCACATTCTGCGCGTGAAGCGTGACGCGTCCGCCGCGTAATCTGCAGCGTGAGCGGCGTCTGCGCGGCTGCAGCGCCGCCCAGCCAGACGAGAACGGCGATGACGAGGCCGGAGACGCGGAACTTCATCGGAACCCTTATTGTACGGCCTCGACGGTCTAATTCGCGCGCATGTGTCTCGATGACGGTCCGGAGGATCTCATCGAGCTGCACGCTTCGGTTCATAGCCCACAAACTCACGGATTTTCGAGATGTCCGGCACCCGCCGGGGCATGTCCTCGAAGCCCGCCTCGTAGGCCTGGTCGTAGGGAATGTAGTGAATCGGCGAGCAACTGCCGGTCATCGCCTTCACGCGCTCGGCGCAGGTCCGCGATGGTGACTCTCGCCCGTGTTGCCGATGTTGAAGACCTCGCCGATGGCGCGCTTGGCTCGGCCGCCAGCCTGATGAGCGCGTCGACGACGTCGCCGACGTAGGTGAAGCTGCGTGACTGGGTGCCGTCGCCGAACACGGTGATCGGCTGGCCGGCGAGCGCCTGGCGCACGAACGTCGGCAGCACCATGCCGTACTGCCCGGTCTGCCGCGGTCCGACGGTGTTGAACAGCCGCACGATGACGACCGGCAGCTTCTTTTCCTTCCAGTACGCGAGCGCGAGGAACTCGTCGATCAGCTTGCTGCACGCATACGCCCAGCGGTGCTTCGCCGATCGGGCCCGAGCACCAGGTCGGCGTCCTCGCGGAACGGCACGTCGGTGCTCTTGCCGTAGACCTCCGACGTCGACGCGATGAACGACCAGCTTCTTCTTCTTGTTCGCGTGCTTGAGCACGACCTCGGTGCCGTGCACGTTGGTCTCGATCGTGTGCACCGGCTGCTCGACGATCAGCTTCACGCCGACGGCCGCCGCCAGGTGGAAGCACGACGTCGCTGCGATCGATCAGCTCGGCGAGCAGCGGCTCGTTGGTGACCGGATCGATCGTGTACGAGAAGCCGCTGGCGTCCCTTGAGGTGCGCGATGTTGTCGATCGAGCCGGTCGACAGGTTGTCGAGAACGATCACCTCGTGGCCGTGCGTCGAGCAGCCGCTCCGCGAGATGCGATCCGATGAACCCTGCGCCGCCGGTGATAAGCGCTTTCACGCGAGGATACGTCCCTTCTGAAATGCGCCGACCGCGGTCGATACCCGGTCGACGTCGGCGTCGGTCAGTCGCGGATGGAGCGGCAGCGACAGGATTTCCTGCGCGCGCGCGCGGCACGACAGGCCGGGCAGTCGCACCGTCGCGCGAGCGGCGAACGCAGGCTGGCGCGGCAGCGGCACGGGATAGTGGATCAGCGTCTCCGACGCCCGACGCGCGCAGATGCGCCTGCAGCGCGTCGCGCTCGGCTCGAGCGCACCACGAACAGATGGTACACGTGACCGCTGTCATGCGCCTCGAGCGGCTCGCACCCTTCGACTGGGCTCGGGGCAAGCCGCGACTCGGCCAGGGCAGGCGCCGCGATACGCTCGGCCCGCGAGCGCCCGCAGCGCGCGGCGGTCGGTCGCAGCGTGAGAGCAGCGATCGGTCAGCGCCGGGCGCCGCAGCACGCGCGCGCCTGCAGATCGTCGAGACGGCTGTTGACGCCGGCCTCGGCGTGGACGTAGCGATCGCTCTGGCCGCCGTTGCGGAGGCGCCGGATGCGCTCGGCGAGCGATCGCGATCGTTGGTGATCACCGCGCCGCCGTCGCCGAGCGCACCGAGGTTCTTCGTCGGATAGAAGCTGAACGCGCCGCCCGCGCTCCGCGTGCCGACCGGCGCGCCGTCGACGCGTGGCCAGGTGTGCCTGGCAGCAGTCTTCGACGATCGGCGAGCGACGTGGCGCTGCGCGATCGGCTGCAGCGCCTGCATGTCCGCCGGCCTGGCCGTACAGATGGACCGGAACGATCGCCACCGTGCGCGAGCGTAATGGCGGCCTCGCACGCCGCGGGATCGAGCGTCAGCGTGTCCGGATCGACGTCGGCGAAGACCGGCGTCGCGCCCGCCAGCAGGACACCGCCAGTCCCGTGTATGCCGGCCGTCAGCGCGGGCACGATCACCTCGTCGCCTGGCTCGACGTCGATCGCGCGCAGCAGCGAGCGCGATGGCGTCGGTACCGTTGCCGACGCCGACCGCGTGACGCGGCGCCGCGCGCCGCCGCGAACTCCGCCTCGAACGCCTCGACTTCCGGCCCGAGCACGAACCAGCCGCGCGCGATCACGCGATCGATGGCCGGCCGCACGCGCGGCGTCATCCTCGCCCGGGCGCAGATCGATGAAATGGAATGCGGTCCGGCGTCACAGGCTCGCGACCTGCTGTCTCCGGTCGTGGGAACGTAGTGATCGAAGTGCGCGCGGTAGAACTCGAGCGTGCGCCGCGAGCCCGTCGCGCGAGCGGCGTCGTCGGGCTGCCAGCCGAGTGCCGCGCGATCTTCGACGAGTCGGCGTAGAAGTCGCCGATGTCGATCGCCTTCTTGTCGGGCGGCCACGTCGACGCAGCGTGAAGCGCCCGGCCGCCGGCGATCGAATCAGCAGCGTCGACGAGGTCGCGGTGCGCTGATCGGCTCGATCGCCGCCGACGTTGAACACCTCGCCGTTGGACGCATCGCTCGGCGCCCGCCCGCAGGAACGCGTCGACGGCATCGTCCACGTAGACGAAATCGCGGAGCTGCGAGCCGTCGCCGAAGATCTGGATCTCCTGGTCCTCGATCGCGAGCCGGATGAACCAGCCGATGAAGCCCTGGCGGTTGTGCTGCAGCAGCTGGCGCGGGCCGTAGACGTTGGTGAGCCGCAGCGAGCAGGCGCGCACGCCGAACACGTTGTTGTAGACGAGGTGGTAGTACTCGCCGGCGGCCTTGTTGATGCCGTTGACGTCGGTCGGCCGCACCAGGTGCGCTTCGGTGACCGGCAGCGATCGTCGGGCGTGCCGTAGACCTGCCGCGTGCCGGCGAAGACCACTTTCGCCGCCGGGTTGTTGTGGCGGCACGCCTCGAGCAGCGTCAGCTGGCTGCGGCAGTTGATCTCGAGATCGGTGTACGGATCGCGCATGCTGTCGATGTGGCTGACCTGCCCGGCGAGGTTGAAGATCACCTCGCGGTCGCGCACGAGGTAGTTCATCGTCGCTCTGCTGACGGATGTCGGCGATGTTGACGCGGACGCGATCCTCGATGCCGTCGATGTTGAACAGGTTGCCGCCGTAGTCGGGAATCAGCGAATCGACGAGCAGGACGTCGCGCGCCGAGCGCGACGAGCTGGCGCGCGAGGTTGCTGCCGATGAAGCCGAGCCCGCCGGTGATCATCACCGCGGCGATCGCGGTAGAACTCGCGATATCGCGGCTCACGGCTTGGTCAGATTCGGGCCGGGACGGCCGCCGGATGGTGGGATTGCGGAACGAGGACCGGCGCAGCTCGTGCCGGCCGCGGCCGAGCACGACGAGCTTCACCCACAGCCGCAGCACGTCGATGCCGGTCCAGAACGATCCGCTGGAAGTTGAAGAACTGCGAGCGGCCGTGCGGCCGGTGATAGTGGTGCACCGGCACTTCGACGACGCGAAGCCCGCGTCCTGGATCTTCCGCATCATCTCGAGGCAGATGACGCCGGTGTCTCTTCTCGAGCTTGACGCGTCGAAGATCTCGCGGCGCATCAGGCGGAAGTCGCAGTCGACGTCGCGCGACGCGCAGCCGGAACAGCAGCTTCACGGTGTGGTGATACATGCGCCCGATGACGATGCGGTGGAACGGATCGGAGCGGCTGATCTTGTAGCCGTTCACCATGTCGGCGTCGGGCGTCAGGCCGGTTCCAGCAGCGACCGCGAGCTCGGCCGGGTCGTACTGCGCGTCGCCCGTCCGGTATAGGCGATCGAGATCGCTTGGTGGCCGTCGGCGAAGCCCGTGCGCAGCGCGGCGCCGTATGCCGCGGTTGCTGCGGATGATGAATCACGCGCACCTGCGGATAGCGTCCGGGCGAGCTCGTCGAGGATGTCCTTCTGGTCGAATCGGTGCTGCCGTCGTTGACGACGATCACCTCGAAGTCGGGCGTGAGCCGGCCGGCGACCTGCACCGGCGAGGATGACGAGGCTCGCCGATGGTGCCGCCGTCGTTGTAGGCGGGGAAGAACATGCTGAGCCCGGTGGGCGGTGTCGACGGCCTGGTGCGTCTGGCATACGAGGCCCTTAGAACCGATGCGCACGGCGCAACCGGTCTTGATCTGGGAAGGATGCCGCCGATGCCTGTTGCCGGCGTACGGCGAGACGCCACGGGCACGATCGCGGACTCGATGATCACGCCGCCCGAGAGCTTCGACGCGCCCTGCCGCCGCTCGACGAAGCGTGATCGGCACCTCGCGCGCAGCGAAGCCCGCGCCGTGACGCCTCCCACAGCGAGCTCGACGATGAAGGCGTAGCCGTCGGACGCGGATCGAGCGCGAGCGGCAGCCGCTCGAGCGCGCTCGCGCCGCCAGCAGCGGAAGCCGCTCGTGCAGTCGCGGATCGGGAGGCGCGTGATCCAGCGCGGATGTAGCCGGTTGGCGACCGCACTGAGCAGGCGCCGGTGCAGCGGCCAGTTCTCGATGCGCCGCCCGGCACGTAGCGCGAGCCGATGACCAGATCCGCCTGCGTCGCGCTGCGTCGAGCAGCCGCGGGATCTGTCGGGGTTGTGCGAAAGGTCCGCGTCCATCTGGCAGATGTGGCGTGGCGTCGGTGCGGAGCGCGACGTGCATCCCGTCGAGGTACGAGAGCCGAGGTCCGCGCAGTGCCGGTCGGTGCAGCACCTGAACGCGCCGCTCGATTGGCCGCCGCATATTCATCCGCCGACGCTGGCCGGTGCCGTCCGGCGAGGCGTCGTCCACGACGAGGATGCGCAGGTCGGGGATCGCCGAGCAGCTGCCCGACGAGCGCAGGTTCGTCGCGCTCGTCGTAGGTCGGAACGATGACCAGCGGCCGCATCGCCGTCTATTTTCGCGGGCCGTCGAAGCGCAGCGACGACGACCTGTCTCCGGACACGGGCCGACGAGGAGGACGGTGACGGCGAAGAGGATCAGGATGACCGCACCGTTGGGAATCCTACCCGTCGCGATCATGTTCCAGACGCCGTATATCGATCCGACCGCGAACGAGGAGCAGGCTGAGCGGCAGGAAGATGCGCAGCGGGCTGAAGAAGCGTCATGATCTTCAGGAGGATCAGCAGGAATCGCAGCGCCGTCGTGGGCGAAGCGAATCTCGAGCGGCCGCCTGCGCTGCCGCGCGTCGATTGGCTCGAACGCGACGTTGTAGCCAGCCTGTGATGAAGGCGAGCGTCGTTGTGGTCGGCGTCAAAGCCGTTCGGCAGCAGGTGGATGAATTCGCGAAGGCACTCCGTGCGCGCCCCGCAGAAACCCGAGGTCAGATCCGGGATGGGACGGCTGGTCAGATGGCTCGCCAGGTTGTTCAACAGCGCGTTGCCGGCGCGACCGGGCGGTGGTCGCCTGCGTCGCACCATTGCGCGCGCCGATCACGAGATCGAGTCGCCCAGAGCCGCGCCGCAATGCGCTGCGCATCTTCAGGCGGATGCTGACCGTCGCGCGTCGACTGATCAG
>ERZ1370068.2516-contig-1661_pt1 | contig 15676 bp, 27 predicted proteins | sample MGYA00561227_ERZ1370068 | MGnify/ENA primary metagenome ERZ1370068 (study PRJEB38410, sample SAMEA6850437) | metagenome | study: Metagenomic assessment of the ecological functions of the soil: analysis of the soil microbiota associated with the...
GAAGCCGTACCAGTAGACCGGCAGCGCCTTCCAGTTCAGGAACACCATGAAGTCCGGCAGGATCGGATTGGCGTAGACGCCGCGAGTGCCGATCTGGCGCATCAGATACATGCCCATGGCGTAGCCGCCGAGCGCAAAGAAGGCGCCGTGACCGAGCGAGAGGATGCCGCAATAGCCCCAGATCAGATCGATCGACAACGCGAGCAGCGCATAGCAGGCGTATTTGCCGAACAGCGCCACGAGGTAGGTCGGCAGGTGCAAGGCCGACGATGGCGGCACCACGAGATTGAGGGCGGGCACGATCACGGCCAGCGCCGCGATCACGATCACGAATGCCACCGCGCCGCGGTCGAGCGAGCGGATGAGGAAGTGCGAACTCATCGTCAGGCTTCCACCGCCCGGCCCTTGAGCGCGAACATGCCGCGCGGCCGCTTCTGAATGAACAGGATGATGAGCACCAGTATCGCGATCTTGCCGAGCACGGCGCCGGCATAGGGTTCGAGGAATTTGTTGGCGATGCCGAGCGTCAAGCGCACCGACGAGCGTGCCCCACAGATTGCCGACGCCGCCGAACACCACGACCATGAAGCGGTCGATGATGTAGCCCTGGCCGAGATTGGGGCTGACATTGTCGATCTGCGACAGCGCCACGCCGGCCATGCCGGCGATGCCGGAACCGAGGCCGAAGGTCAGCGCGTCGATCCGGCCGGTGCGGATGCCCATGGAGGCGGCCATCGGCCGGTTCTGCGTCACCGCCCGCATCTCGAGACCGAAGCCGGGTGAAGCGCAGCAGCGCCGAGCAGCGCGACGAACACGGCGAGCGCGAAACACGATGATCCACAGCCGGTTGTAGGTGACGGTGATGCCGCCGACGTCGAAGGCGCCGCTCATCCACGACGGATTGCCGACTTCGCGTGTTGGTCGGGCCGAAGCCGGTGCGCACCGCCTGCTGCAGGATCAGCGACAGGCCCCACGTGGCCAGCAGCGTTTCCAGCGGCCTGCCGTAGAGGAAGCGGATGATGCAGCGCTCGATCAATATGCCGACGCAGCCGGCGAACAGAAACGCGAGCGGAACGGCGATCAGCGAGCGAATAGTCGAACAATCCCGGATTGCGCGCGCGGATCGCGTCCTGCACGACGAAGGTGACATAGGCGCCGAGCATCACCATCTCGCCATGCGCCATGTTGATCACGCCCATGACGCCGAAGGTGATGGCGAGGCCGATGGCGGCGAGCAGCAGGACCGAGCCCAAAGAGATCCCATACCAGGCGTCCTGCACCGCTTCCCACAGCGCAAGCCGGTTCTTGATCGCCGCGATCGTCGTCGTTGGCCGCCTTCATGACGGCCGGCGAGGTGTCGGCGGAAGGCTGGAAAGGAGCGCGAGTGCGTCCTGGTCGCCGCGCTGGCGAGCGATGTCCACGGCGGCAAGTTTTCATCGTCGCTGCCCTTGTCGCCAGCCAGGATGACCGCGGCCCTGGCCTCGGCCAGCGCGCGCTTGACCCGCGGATCCTGTTCCTTCGGCGAGCGCGGTCTCGAGCGTCGGCAGCGCGTTCGCCGCCCGCGACTTGAACACGGCCTGCGCCGCCTCCAGATCGCGTGCCGGGATCGCCGGCGAGCAGCGTCAGGCCGCCGAGCGCCGCATCGATCGCGCCGCGTAGCCGATTGTTGATGCGCACATTGTCGAGATCGGCCGGCGCGTCGCCGGCGATTGACTCTCCGGTGGCGGCATTGGTCAGCCTTGCCGGTTTCGTCCTGACGTAGACCGCCTTGCTCTCGGCGCTGAACATCAAGCGGCCGTCCTGCAGCGCTCGGATGATGGTTTCGGCGCGCGGGTCGCCGCTCAAGGCGACCGCGCCGATGCCGGCGCTGGTCTCGCTGAAATCGTCGGCGGTGAAATGGGCGAGCGCCTCGTCAAGGCTCGCGGCATGCGCGCCAGGCGCATCCCAATATGAAGCTCAAGGCCAATAGCAGAGCGACGAGGCAAGCTCGGCTGCCAGCGCATGGCGAGGTTCCCGGCCCCGGTGCGGGGAGCGCGGCGCGACGCCGTCTCCCCGCACGTTCATGGTCAAAGCGTCGGCGTCGATCGTCATCCCGCGCCGCCGCACTTCTGCGTTACCTTGTTGAAGTTGCCGCACTTGAGCTTCACCCAGTCGGCCTCGAGGTCTTTCGATCCTTCGAGATAGGGCGACCAGGCGGCGCCGGGCACGAGTCCCTTCGTCTTCCACACCACGTCGAACTGGCCGTCGGGGCGGATTTCGCCGATGAACACCGGCTTGCTGATGTGATGGTTCGGCAGCATCGTGGAGACGCCGCCGGTCAGGTTCGGCGCCTCGATGCCCGGGCAGCGCCTCGATGACCTTGTCCGGCATCGGTCGATTTGACCTTCTCGACCGCCTTAACCCACATGTTGAAGCCGATGAAGTGTGCTTCCATCGGATCGTTGGTGACGCGCTTCGGGTTCTTGATGAAGGTCTGCCACTTCTTGATGAAGGCGGCGTTCTTCGGCATCCTTGATCGACTCGAAGTAGTTCCAGGCGGCGAGATGGCCGAGCAGCGGCTTGGTGTCGAGACCGGCGAGCTCTTCTTCGCCGACCGAGAACGCCACCACCGGGATGTCGGTCGCCTTGACGCCCTGGTTGCCGAGCTCCTTGTAGAACGGCACGTTGGCGTCGCCGTTGATCGTCGACACCACCGCCGTCTTCTTGCCCGCCGAGCCGAAGGCCTTGATCTCGGAGACGCTCGGTCTGCCAGTCGGCGAAGCCGAACGGCGTGTAGTTGATCATGATGTCCTCGTCGCTTCACGCCCTTCTGACTTGAGGTAGGCCTCGAGGATCTTGTTGGTGGTGCGCGGATAGACGTAGTCCGTGCCTTCCAGCACCCAGCGCTTCACCGAGCCGCCTTCCTTAGCCCATCAGATAATCGACGGCCGGGATCGCCTGCTGGTTGGGCGCGGCGCCGGTGTAGAACACGTTGCGCTCGCTCTCCTCGCCCTCGTATTGCACCGGATAGAACAGGATGCTAGTCGAGTTCCTTGAACACCGGCAGCACCGACTTGCGCGACACCGAGGTCCAGCAGCCGAACACGACGGCGACCTTGTCCTTGGTGATCAGCTCGCGCGCCTTTTCGGCGAACAGCGGCCAGTTCGAGGCCGGATCGACGACCACGGCTTCGAGCTTCTTGCCGAGCACGCCGCCCTTCTTGTTCTGCTCCTCGATCAGCATCAGCATGACGTCCTTCAGCGTCGTCTCGCTGATGGCCATGGTGCCGGAGAGCGAATGCAGGATGCCGACCTTGATCGTATCCTCGGCCCAGCGCAGGCAGCGCCGCCGAGAAGCCCGAGGGCGAGACCAGCCGCGCGGCTAGCCAACGTCCGGCCCGCGGCCGCCAGAAGCGGCCACGTGAGTTGTTTTGAGCATCGCGATGTCCTCTGTTAGACGCCCGTGGACCGGCCCGGCACCGCCACGCGCAACGGCAATTCGCAAGGAGCGTGCCAACCGTTCTTGTCGCCTAACGCATTGTTTCTCAGATGCTATTGCCGACAGCGCACGGCTGAGCCGCATCGCGCCGGCCGCTTAATTTGAATCCGAACCGCGGCTTGCCGTTGCCTATACTATTAGGCAGCGATACAGGAAAAATGCGCGCGGGCTGGTGATGCATTGTTAGGCAAGCTTCGTCATTGCCGGCCTGGCCCTCGGACGGCGGCGATTTGACATCGACGGCGAAGCGACGCTTCGAGTGAACAGGTGAAGGGGACGACGCCGTGGCCAATTTCGTCAGCCGGTGGCAATTCACCATCGAATGGGGACACTGCGATCCGGCCGGTATCGTCTTCAACAGCCGCTTCTTCGAGTTTTTGACTGGGGCACGTGGACGCTTTTTGAAGCGGCGCTGGGCACCAGGCCGCCGGACCTCGCTGCCGCTTTCGGGATCTTGGGTCTTCCGCTGGTCGATACCGGCGCGCGCTTCCTCGCCCCGGCACGGTTCGGCGATGCCTGTCGAGCTGACTTCGGAAGTCAGCGAGTTCCGCCGGTCGAGCTTCGATGTTGCGCACCGGCTGTTCGTGCGCGGTGAACTCGCGGTCGAGGGCCACGAGACCCGCGTGTGGGCGGTGCGCGACGCGACCGATCCAGCCGCGATCAGGTCTAGTCCCGTTCCCGCTGAAGTCGTTGCGCGGCTGCGCGGGCCGTAGCGGCGTGACCGCGGCGCAGGGGTTGGCGGCCGGGCCGTTTGAATGGCGCGGTGGATGGTGGTATGAAGGCCGCTACAAACAGAAAAGCGGTTGACGCTTTCGCATGGCGCGCATTCTTCAGCTCACGCTCAATGGCCGATGCACGCAGCGACGCAATTCACGACAATGTGCTTCTGCTGGATTATTTGCGGAAATCGTCGGGCTGACCGGAACGAAAACGGGGTGCGACGGCGGCGAATGCGGCGCCTGCACCGTACTGGTCGATGATCAGCCGCGATTGTCGTGCCTCACGCTCGCTGCAATGCGTCGACGGCTGCAGGGTCGATACCGTCGAGTCGCTGGCGACGGATGGGCGGCTGTCGGCGGTGCAGCGCGGGTTCCACGAGAAGCTCGGCGCCCAATGCGGCTATTGCACGCCGGGATTCATCATGGCTTCGGCCGGACTGCTGCGGCGCAACCCGCATCCGAGCGAAGACGAGATTCGCGAGGCGCTCGGCAGCAATATCTGCCGCTGTACCGGCTACGTGAAGATCATCGAGGCGGTGACCTATGCGGCCGAACTTCACGCTGCCGGAGCGCCGCCGTGAACGAGATCGTGCCGGTTCGCACCATCGGCGGCTACGTGCCGATGGTCGACGGCCCGGAGAAGGTCTCCGGACGCGCCAAATACACCGCCGATCTTGCCGCGCCGGGCATGCTCGCCGGCGCGCATCTTCCGCAGCCCCTATGCGCACGCCGAGATTCTCGCAGGTCGACGTTTCCGAGGCGGCGAAGCTTCCGGGCGTGAAGGCGATCGTCACCGGTGCCGATTGCGACAAGACCTTCGGCGTGCTGCCGATCGCCCGCAGCGAGCATCCGCTGGCGCGCGACAAGGTGCGCTATCGCGGCGAGCCGGTCGCCGCCGTGGCCGCCGTCGACGATGCGACCGCGAAGGAGGCGCTCGCGGCTGCATCAAGCTCAAGGTCCGCGAGCTGCCCGCCTACTCCGACCGCGCGGGCGGCGATGGCGCCCGACGCCATCGACCTTCACGGCCACCGCCCGAAGCAACATCGAGCGCGACGTGCTTTTCGAGCTTGGCGATGTTGACGCACGGCTTCGCCGCGGCCGACCTCGTCCGCGAAGGCACCTACAACTGCGCCGAGGTGTGCCAGAACCAGATGGAGATGCACGCCGCGGTCGCCGACTACGACGTCGAGCGCGACCGCATGACCGTCCACGCGTCGACGCAGGTGCCCTACTACGTGCACCTCATGCTGGCGCAGATCCTCGGCATGGACATGTCGCGCATCCGCGTGATCAAGCCGCATGTCGGCGGCGGTTTTGGCTGCCGCACCGAGACGCTCAACGTCGAGCTGATCGCGGCGCTGCTCGCGCGCAAGGCCGGCGGCTGCGTGCGCCTGGTGGTCAATCGCGAGGAGACGTTCATCACCCATCGCGGCCGCCCGGAAACCGACATCCGCCTCAAGATCGGCATGCGCAAGGACGGCCGCATCACCGCGGTCGAATGCGAATGCGTCCAGCGCGGCGGCGCCCATTCCGGCTACGGCGTGGTGACGATCCTCTACGCCGGCTCGATGCTGTACGCGATCTACGACCTGCACAACGTGAAATATGTCGGCAAGCGCGTGCTCACCAACACGCCGCCGTGCGGCGCCTTCCGCGGCCACGGCACGGTCGACATCCGCTTCGCCTTCGAGAGCCTGCTCGACGAGATGGCGCAGGCGAGCTTGGCCTCGATCCGTTCGCGCGTGCGTCGCGCCAATCTCCTCACCGCGCCGACCTTCACCGACAACGACCTGATGGTGAACAGCTACGGCCTGCCGGAATGCCTCGACTGGGTCGAGGCGGCGAGCGGCTGGAAGGCGCGCCAGGGCAAGCTGCCGCGCGGCAAAGGTCTCGGCATGGCCTGCTCGCACTACATCAGCGGCGCCTCGCAAGCCGGTGAACTGGACCGGCGAGCCGCACGCGACCGTCAAGCTCAAGCTCGACTTCGACGGCTCGATCGTGCTGCTCACCGGCGCCGCCGAGATCGGGCAGGGCTCGTCGACCATCCTGGTGCAGAGCGTGGCCGAGGTGCTCGGGCTCGATCTCTCGCGCATCCGCATCGTCACCGGCGACAGCGACGTGGTGCCGAAGGACAACGGCTCCTATTCCTCGCGCGTCACCTTCATGGTCGGCAACGCCGCGATCGACGCCGCGCAGAACCTCAAGGCGGTGCTGGTCGCGCGCCGCGGCGCGCAAGCTCGACGCGAAGCCGGAGGAGATCGAGTGCCTGGGCGAACTCTATCGCGCCGGCGCGCAGGACAAGGGCCTCACCTTCAACGAGGTGGTCGACCGAGGCGCTAAAGGACACCGGCACCATCACCGTGACCGGCACCTATTCGACCATTCCGGATCGCACGGCGGCAAGAAATATCGCGGCGCCGCGATCGGCGGCACCATGGGCTACAGCTACTCGGCGCAGGTCGTCGAGGTGAGCGTCGACGAGGAGACCGGCGTGGTCACGGTCGACAAGGTCTGGGTGGCGCACGACTGCGGCAAGGCGCTCAACCGGCTCACGGTCGAGGGCCAGGTGCAGGGCTCGGTGTGGATGGGCATGGGCCAGGCGATGAGCGAAGAAGCCGCCTATCACGAGCGGCCTGATGCTCACCGCCAACATGCTCGACTACCGCGTGCCGACGATCCAGGATTCGCCGCCGATCGAGGTCGGCATTGTCGAGAGCAACGATCCGCACGGGCCGTTCGGCGCCAAGGAAGCGGGCGAGGGCTCGCTCGCGGCTTTCCTGCCGGCGCTGACCAATGCCATCGCCGACGCGACCGGGCTGCGCTTCAACGATCTGCCGGTGACGCCCGACCGGGTCTTTGCCGCGATCGAGAAGCGCACGCGCGCGCCACGCAGGAGGCGCAACGGCGGGCGGCCTGATGGACGCGCTGCCGTCGTTCGAGCTCATTCGCCCGCGCACGCTCGACGACGCTGATCCGCGCGCGCGCGCAACATTCCGGCAGCAGTCTCCTCGGCGGCGGCACCGACCTGATGGTGAATATCCGGCGCGGCATCGTCGCGCCGCCGGTGCTCGTCGAGATCAACGGCGTCAGCGGAACTGCGCGCGCATCAAGGCGGACGCGCATACGCTCGAGATCGGCGCCGCGGTGACGCTCTCCGACCTTGCCGCGCATCCGGAAGTGGCGCGCCACTACCCGGTGGTGGCGCAGGCGGCGCGCGCATATCGCCGGCCCGACCCACCGCAACATGGGGACGGTCGGCGGCAATCTCGCGCCTCGACACCCGCTGCATCTTCTACAATCAGAGCGAATGGTGGCGGGCCGCGAACCATCACTGCCTCAAGACCACCGGCGAGATCTGCCACGTCGCGCCGAAGAGCCGCGGCGTCTGCTTCGCCACTTTCAGCGGCGACCTCGCCCCGGCGCTGCTGACGCTCGACGCCGAGATCGATATTGCCGGACCGGCCGGCCGCGCGGACCATGCCGCTTGCCGATCTCTATATCGGCTATGCGCGCCAGGACGAGCCGGTCACGGAGACGCGCGGCGACGGCAAATTTTTCCTGTCGCTGCGCCCGGGCGAGATCATCACGCGCGGCGCGGGCGAAAAACACGCCCGGCCTGCGCTCGGCCTACGACAAGATCCGTATCCGCCGCTCGATCGAATATCCGGTCACCGGCGTCGCCGTGGCGCTGCGGCGCGAGGGAGAGACCCTCGCGGATCTGCGCGTCGCCTTCACCGGCACCAATCCGCGCCCGGTGCGGCTCGCCGGCACGGCCGAACTCTGCGGCGGCGCGCTCGATGCGCGCGGTCTTCGCCGGGCTCGACGCGCTCGTGCGCGACCAGATCATGTCGATGAAGACGACGTTCACGCCCGGCCATTACCGCCGGCGCGTCGCCGGCGTTCTGGCGCGGCGCCTGCTGCAGCGGCTGTTCGACGCGTCCTAACTGGTAGGTCGCTTCGCGCCGTCGCCGTACTCTTCGATGCTCATCGCCAGTGCAACGCGCGCGTCGGGGTGACGGCATCAGCCCTCGAATTCCCGCAGCTTGAACCTCTGAATCTTCCCGTGGCGGTGCGCGGCAGGTCGGGCCGGGTATCGATCCAGCGCGGATACTTCCACGGTCCGGCGCATTCCTTCACGTGCACGCGCAGCGTCTCCACTGAGATGCTCGTCCATGACATAGCCGTCGCGCAGCACGATGAAGGCCTTCGGCTTGATCAGGCCATCGGCATCCTCCTTGCCGATGACGGCGGCCTCGAGCACCGCCTCGTGCGTAGCGAGCGCGGCCTCGACCTCGAACGGCGACACCCACATGCCGCTCACCTTGAACATGTCGTCGGTGCGCCCGCAGTAGTGGTAGTAGCCGTCGGCGTCGCGGGAGATACTTGTCGCCGGTGTAGGTCCATTCGCCGGCAAAGGTGCGCCGGCTCTTGGCGCGCTGGTTCCAGTAGCCCTCGCCGGCCGGTGGGCCCGCGCACGACCAGCTCGCCGATCTCGTCCACCGGGCAGCTCTCGCCCCTGCTCGTCGACGATCTTGAGGTCGTAGCCGGGAACCGGCTTGCCCGTCGGTGCCGTAGCGGACGTCGTCCGGCCGGTTGCTGAGAAAGGTCTGGAACATCTCGGTCGAGCCGATGCCGTCGAGGACGTCGACGCCGGCGGTCGCGCTGCCAGCGCTCTGCCGAGATCGGCCGGCAGCGCCTCGCCGGCGGAGACCGCACAGCCGCAGGCGATCGGAGCCGGCGCCGCGGCTCATCTCCTTGTGCGCGAGCATCGCCGCATAGAGCGTCGGCACGCCGTAGAAGATGGTTGGTTGGTGGCGGCGCATCACCTCGAACGCCGCCTCGGGGGTCGGCGCGCTGCGGCAGCAGCACGGTGGTGGCGCCGACCGACAGCGGGAAGGCCATGGCATTGCCGAGGCCGTAGGAGAAGAACAGCTTCGCCGCCGAGTAACACGACATCGTCTTCGCGGATGCCGATCACGCCCTGGCCCATCAGCCGCGCCGCCGCCATGGGCGTGGTGTGCACGTAGCTTGACGCCTTTGGGGTCGCCGGTCGAGCCCGACGTGTACATCCAGAAGGCGACTTCGTCGGAGAGCGTCGGGGCTTCACGAACACGTCGCGCTCCCGCGCGCTATGACGTCGGAGAAGTCATGCACGTCGCGGCCGGAAAAGTGCTGCGGTCTCGGTGGCGCCGGCATCGATCAACATGACGGTGCGCAGGCGCGGCAGCGCGATCGAGAACCGAAAGGATCGTCTTGGCAAGCGGCGCGGCGACAACCAGAGCCGAGGCGCGGCTGTCGACCAAAATGTAGGCGTACTGCTCTGCGGTGAGCGGCGTGTTGAGCGGCAGCACCACATTGCCGGCTTCGTATCCCGCCCCCCAGAACGCGACGGGAAAATCCACGTTGTCGTAGATGAGGAGCGCCAGGCGCTCTTCCGGCCGCAGCCCGAGACTTTGCAGCGCCGCGCGCGAAACCGGCACGTTCGCTCCTGCAGCTCGGCGTAAGTCAGCGAACGGTCCGGGTCGATGAAGGCGATTTTCTTGCCGAACCCGCGCGCGACCGGCGCATCGACGAAAATCAGCGGCGGCGTTGTACGGCTTTCGCTGCAACAAATCTCTTCCAACATCGAACGATGGCCCTTCCTCGCGGTGCTGCTGCCGCGACCGGGGCGGACCACGTCTGCATGCGCTCTCAAGAGCGCCAACGAGCCCGCCTCAACCCCGTGGCCATGATAGGCATTTGTCACGTGCTGGACAAACCGAATCGCCTGCCGGTTGTCGTGCCAGCAAATGCCGGCATTGTTCCAGCAGCGTAACGCTCCGTGGACGACAGATAAGCCGTCGGGGTCGCGCTATTCGCGCGGCGTGAACAGGGCGGACGGGAAATCCGCGGCGGAACGATAGTTCGTGCGCTCCGGACTGGAAAGCCGCTTGCGAGGCCGGATCGGGCTCCACTTCACCCGCCGATAAAGATGCCAAGTCGAATGGCCGAGCACCGGCATGACTACGGTGAGGCCGAGGAAGCAGGGCAGCGATCCGACCAGCAACAAGCCGGCGACGATCAATCCCACAGCGCCACTGGCGACCGGGCTCGCCGCGACCGCGCGCACGGACGTGAGCAGCGCGCCCGCGGCGCCGACGTCGCGATCGAGCAGCAGCGGAAACGAGACCACGCTGATGGTCAGGACGAGCGCGGCAAACAGGAATCCGACGCCGGTGCCGACGATGATGAGGCGCCCCAGCCCGCCGGCGTGAACAGCACGTCGTCGATGAACTGGCGGATGGAAACCGGAGCGGCGTAGCCGGAAATAGGCGACATAGATCGCCTGCGCGACCGCAAGCCAGACGAGGAAGATCGCCATGAGCAGAATGCCGAGGCGCCACGATGGCGCCAGAGCGAGCGCGAACGCAGCACGTCGAGGGCGTGAGTCGCGAAGCGCTATCGAGTCCGGCCTCGCGCCGGCGGCTGAGCTCGTAGAGGCCGATCGCCGCGATCGGACCGATCAGGGCAAAACCGGCGGCCAGCGGAAACAACAACGGCAGCATCGTGTAGCCGAAGGTCAGCGAGACCAGCATGATGCCGAGCAAGGGATAGATGATGCAGAGAAACACGGCGTGGCTCGGCATTTGCGGCGAAGTCGTCGAGACCGCAGCGCAACGCCTGTAGAAGGTCGGCAGGCGCAATACGGCGCACCGGCTGCACGGCCTGCGTGCCCGCACCGACGAGAACGTGGGCAGTCGCCATCGTCACCTCCTCGCGTTTCCAGATGAGCCGTGCGGTACGCGATGAGGCCGCAAAGCGTGCCGCGCCTGCCGAATACGCTGATCGGCGGCGCTGAGACCCTTGAGGTTGAGCCTGTAACGCCGGAATGGCGAGGAGGTTCGCTTCACAATCCGGTGTTGCGCCGTTCCCAGAATCGGGTGCGGCCCAGTTGTGCCGAGAGGAAAAGGCCCGTTGCGGGGCCTTTTCTCTCTCATTTCACCGGGCGCGCCGCCGTTTTGTTGAAGGGCCGCGCCCGTTGTTCGCGGCCGCTCAGAACAGGCCGGAGAACACCCAGTAAAGCGTGCTCGGAAATGATCATTGCCGCCGGCAGCGTGAGCACCCACGCCAAGGCGATGTTGCGCACGGTGGCAAGCTGCAGCCCCGAGCCGTTCGCGGCCATGGTGCCGGCGATGCCGGAGGACAGGACGTGCGTCGTTGAGACCGGCAATCCCAGAACATCGGCGGCGCCGATGGTCGCTGCCGCCAGGATCTCGGCGCGAGGCGCCCTGCGCGTAGGTCAGGTGCGCTCTTGCCGATCTTCTCGCCGACGGTGATGACGATGCGCTTCCATCCGACCATCGTGCCCAGCCCGAGCGCGATCGCCACCGCGACCTTCACCCAGTTGGGATGAATTTCGTCGCGCTGATCGAGCGACTGCTTGTAGGTGTTGAGCGTCGTGATCTCGTCCGGCGACGAGCTCGCTGGCGCTGTCCTTCATCAGGAAACGGATGGCTTCCGAGGCGAGGTACATGTCGTTGCGGGCGTTGCCGACGGCTTCCGCCGGCATCCGCGCCAGCGACCCGTATTGATCGACCTGGGCGGCGATGTTGCGCACCAGGACCGCCAATGACGGATAAGGTCCCCTCGTTGAGCGTATGGCTGCGCGACGTAGGCGGTGACGGCCGGGCGCGGATCGCCGAGGACGTTGTACCCTGCCGCCTTGCTGCTCGATGACGGCGCTCGCCGCCTGTCGAAGCTGCGACGAACCGTCTGCACCTGGCTCGTCCGGCAGCGCGCGATTGAGCGCATAGGCCGTCGGCACCGTGCCGATCAGGATCAGCATGATCAGGCCCATGCCCTTCTGCCCGTCGTTGGAGCCGTGCGACGAAGCGACACGCCGGTGCAGGTCAGGATCAGGATGCCGCGAATCCACCAGGGCGGCGGCTGTTCGCCCTTCGGCTCGGCGTAGAGCGCCGGATTGCGGACGAGCGACTTCAGCAGCAGCAGCAGAGCGGCGGCGAGCGCGAAGCCGAACAGCGGCGACAGCAGCAGCGCTTAGCCGATCTTCGTCGCCTGCGTCCAGTCGACGCCCGAGGTGCCGCCGCGCCGTGCATCAGCGCGTTGGCGATGCCGACGCCGATGATCGAGCCGATCAGCGTGTGCGAGCTCGACGCCGGCAGCCCGAGACGACCAGGTGCCGAGGTTCCAGATGATCGCCGCGATCAGGAGCGCGAAGACCATGGCGAAGCCGGCGCTGGCTGCCGACCTGCAGGATCAGCTCGACCGGCAGCAGCGAAATGATGCCGAAGGCGACCGCGCCGGTGGAGAGCGAGAACGCCGAGGAAGTTGAACACGCCGGACCAGACCACCGCGATGTTGGCGCGGCAGCGAGTGCGTGTAGATGACCGTCGCGACGGCGTTGGCGGTGTCGTGGAAGCCGTTGACGAACTCGAAGCCGAGCGCGATCAGCAGCGCGACGAACGAGCAGCAGGAACGGCAGGTAGTTCGTGACCTTGGTGCCGGCCGCATCGACGTCGGAATAGATGCTGTAGGCAACGAACAACAGGACGGGCCGCAACGATGCCGCCGAAAATAATGCCGGTTATCGGGTTGATGGCGCCGCTGAGGTCAGGTCCCTTGCGCGCGGGTTCGATCGAGCCGGGTAACGCAATGTCGGTCATGGGACTCCTCGTCGCTCAGACGCCCGAAACTCTGCGCACCGTTTGTGACAGTCCGATGAAGGCCCTTCGGCGCTCACCACCGGCGCGGGCGGAAGCAGAGCGGCGATGGCTCCGATAATGAGGATCAGGGCGACGAGCGGGAGCCAGATCAGAAGCGCACCGAACAACAACAGGCCGCCGGCCGCGGCGAGACACGGCCGATCACCAGCATCAGCAGCGCGCCGCCGAGCGGGCCGATGCGACGGGCTAGACGCGATGCGTCCCGCCCGTCTCGGCGTATGAAGGGTCGCGCCGCGCCGGACCGCGTGGCGATCCGGCGGGATGATCTCGGGCTCTACGCGAGGCCGTTCTGGTGATTTTCCATCGTCCATGATGGCCGGATCGACTCTTCCTGCGCGCCTGGCGCGCCACAGATCTAAGCGCTGCCGGGGCAATGACAACCGGGCTCCGGGCAACGGCCGTCGCTGGGCGCGATCAGCGCGGGAGGGTGCGGGGGTGGTGGTCGTGCAGGAACCTGGCCAATTGCTCGCGCAGGCTCGTCGCGCTCGCCCTTGTGGCCGAGGACGATCGCCCGCTCGAATAGTGTGTGTTGCAGCTCCTGCGGCCAGTTGGCGTCCACGGTCGGCGGCGGCGGCGCCGAGAACCACCATGAGGTAACGATCGGGGTTCTCGTTTCTGTCGCCGCCGAGGTGATCCGATGCATCGTTCATGGATAATCCGCCCGCCAGCATGCCGGCATTTGCATTTCGCCGGCAATTGTCCGCGCCGGGGGAGAACGGCTACAGCCGACTCATGTTCCGCCGCCGCCAAATCTTGGCTGCAGAGGGAAAGGAGCGGCGCGGTGTCAACATTAAGGCTGAATTGATCCCGCCTGCGCTTGCTCATGACGGCCGGGCTTCGGCGTGCTAGCGTTTACGCATGACGGCCAGCGGTCTTGACCTTCGTCGCGGCGCGCTCGTCGGCGTGGCGGTCATGGCTACCCTCTCTGCGGCGCTGCACTGCGGAGGACGCGCCGACGCCGGCGCCGGCCCCAGGCGATGCCGGGAGCGCCATGATCGGCACCTGGGAATTCTCGAACGCCGATCACGACAGGGTGTGCCATTTCAACTTCCGTGGCGATGCCGTACCTCGGCGGCAGTAAGCTCGACATCGACCGGAATTGTCCGAGCTTTTTCCTTCGACAAAGGACATCGTCGCCTGGTCGCTCGACAGCTACGGCGCACTGCGCCTGCTCGACGCCCAGGCAACGCGGTGATCCGAGCTTACCGAGGCCGAGGCGGCATCTACGACGGTTTTGCGCCCGGCGAAGGCCGCTACGTGCTTCAAAGCGCAGCCACCGCGCCCATGCACCGCCGAGGCACGATGGTGGGCGATTGGGCGATCGCGCGCGGAACCGGCAAGCCGATCTGCGTGCTCACTTGGTGAACGATCCGCCGGGGGCGATGCTGGCGCTCAAGGTCAAGCCCGGCTGCGATGCCTTCGTCGCCCGTTTCGGCCCGACCGGCTGGCGGATGAACCAAGGCGAGCTGGTCCTGCTCTCGGCGCGCGGGCAGACGTGGCGGTTCGAACAGAACGACGCCAGCACCTGGCAGCGCGTGCCGGAAGGCGCCAACCCGGTGCTGCTGGTCCGGCAATAACCAGGCCGGATTGGCCGCGCCGGCCCCAAGCCCTCTTCGCCATGTCGGCCATGCCTCGGCGGTGCTGAGCCACTGGCCTAGGGTGGGGCGCATCCCCCAGGCGGGTCGGGTCAGGCGCGCTCAACGCCCGCAGTGCGCGCCGGCTGGGCAGCCGCGCCATACGCAAAAATCAGGAATGAGCGTGATATCGCGAGTGTGTGGATAATGTCACACCGCGGCTCGGGTTCCGATGCTATATTCCGCCCGCGCTTGAAACGCGAGGGGGCGAGAATGGTCGCGAAGACATACTGGCTTGCGGGTTCGGCGCTAGCGCTGCTTGTCGCCGCAGGACCCGCAATGGCAGCCGACTTGCCGGTCGCGCCTGTCGCCTGAACGCCGCCGCCAATGATCGCGCCCCTCAACTGGACCGGTTTCTACCTCGGAGCCGGGCAGCGGTTTTGGCGGTATTCAACGCTGATACGTCGGTGCAGAACCCCGCGGGGGCGCCTCTGTTTGCGACCTCGACGCAGGGCGGCAAGGGCTGGTTGGCAACAGGCTACGTTGGCTACGATTACACAACTCAGCGACCACATTGTCGCCGGCGTGCTCGGGGACTTCGACTTTGGCAGCGTGACCGGCGGGTATTTGGACCCGGCCACCGGCGGCACCGGCACGATGAAGGAAAGAGTACTCGTGGGCGGCCGGGGCCAGCTCGGCTGGCTGGTGTTCCCGAGTTCCTCGCCTACGTCAGCGGCGGCTATACCCAAGCGCACTTTACCGGCTTCAGCCGGAGCAACGGAACGACGCTGGCGGCGCACAATTACAGCGGCTGGTTCGCCAGCATCGGCGTCGACACGACGTTCCCGCTGCTGGGCAATGGCTGGTTCTTCCGGTCGGACTTCCGCTATTCGCAATATGGTAGCGCTACTCTGGCGGAGGTGAACGCAGCGGGCGCCGTCGTCGACCTTCAGTCGATTCGTCCCGCGGTCCAGGCGGTCACCGCCGGGCTGATCTGCAAATTCAACTCCGGGGTCACGACCGCTCCGGGCGCAGGGTTCTCGTTCGGCGACTTCCTCAGGGCGCCTCGCGGACCCTCGCATTGGACCGGACTTACTACTCGCCGGCGGTGGCGGCTATGGCACGTGGGCAGCATATTCGACCGCTCTGTCGTCGCCGGGCGGCGTTCAGCAATACGTAACC
>ERZ1370068.6946-contig-5895_pt1 | contig 15664 bp, 16 predicted proteins | sample MGYA00561227_ERZ1370068 | MGnify/ENA primary metagenome ERZ1370068 (study PRJEB38410, sample SAMEA6850437) | metagenome | study: Metagenomic assessment of the ecological functions of the soil: analysis of the soil microbiota associated with the...
AACAAGACGTTCGAGTCGGCGCTGGCAGCCGGCGGGCTTATGCGTGGGCGCTCGGGCGCGCCGAGACCGCCGCGTGCCAGCGACGCGAGATGCGGGCAATCGTCGGGGATGGTGAGCTTGACCCAGCCGGCGAAATCAACCGTGACCAGCGTCGTGATGTCGGCGATCGAATAGCGCGAGCCTGCCACGAACTCGCGGTCGGCAAGCCGGCCGTCGATCGTCTTGAAGAATTGCGCGATGCGGGCGCGGCCGCGTTCGGCCAGCGCCGGGATCTGCGCAAGATCGAGCGGGCCGGGCAGCCCGCGCCCTTCGAGGCGCGGCGTCACGTTGCGGAACGCCTCCATGACCGCATAGAAGCCGTCGCGCTCGGCGATGCGCTGCCAGGAAGCGATCAGTGCACGCTCCTGCGCACCCGTGCCCATCAGCGGCGGCTCCGGATGGCTCGCCTCGAAGTAGACGCAGATGCCGATCGCGTCGGTGATGCGCACGCCGTCATCGAGCTCCAGCACCGGCACCGTGCGAATCCGGATTGACGGCTCGGAATTCCGGCGTGAACTGCTCGCCCGCGCGCAGGTTCACCTGCACTGTCGGCACTGGCGATGCCGCTTCTCCGCGAGGAAGATGCGGACCCGGCGCGGGCTGGGCGCGAGCGCAAAGTCGTAGAATTTCATGCCACGGCTCCACCAGTGACCAGTCCTTCTTAACCCAGCTCCGCTGGTCGAACTATGGCGACTGTTCTGCAAGGCCCGGAGGCCGCTCCACCTATAGAGTGGCACCGATCCCTGCCGCGAAGCACCATGACGCCGATGGACGCCCGCGCCGACACAAGTGACGCGAAGCCGCTGACGCACAAGCAAACGCGGCTGATCGTATTCGGCGTGTTGTTGCCGCTGTTCATGGGCTCGCTCGACAACACCATTCTGGCCAGCGCGCTGCCGACCATCGGGCGCGACTTCGGCGAAGTGCACAACCTGCCGTGGCTGATCACGGCCTATCTGCTTGTCGGCAACCGCCAGCATGCCGCTCTACGGCAAGATCGCCGATATCCACGGGCGGCGGTTCACGCTGCGGCTCGCGCTCGCGATCTACATGGTGGCGTCGCTGATCTGCGCGCTGGCGCCCATCGATGCTGGTGCTCATCCTCGGCCGCGCCTTGCAGGGAATCGGCGGCGGCGGTCTCTCCTCGATCAGCGTCGTCGTGCTGGGCGACGTCGCCGCCCCGAAGGACCGCGGGCCCTACTACGCCTACTTCTCCATGACCTACACCACCGCCGGCGCTCTGCGGGCCGGCGCTCGGCGGCTTCTCTCGCGGACTATCTGCACTGGTCGGCGATCTTCTGGCTCAACATCCCGCTCGCTCTCATCGCGCTCGCGATCACGCTCGACCATCCTGCGCCGCCTGCCGCGGCACGAGCGGCCGCACCGCCTCGACGTGATCGGGGCGATCGCTGATCGATGGCGGCGAGCGTGTCGTTCATGCTCGGACTCAACCTCGCCGGCGTACGCTATGCCTGGACTTCGCCGCCGGTCCTTGCCTTGTTCGCCTGCTCGCTGTTGGTGTGGGGCGGCTTCGTGCTGCGCCAGATCACGGCGCCGGAGCCGCTCATCCCGCTCGCAATCCTGCGCGACCCGGTGGTGCGCTGGGCCGTGACCGCGAATTCCTTCGGCTGGGGCGCGATCATCGGGCTCAACATTTTCCTGCCGATGTACCTGCAAAGCGTGATCGGCCTCTCGCCGACCAGCGCGGGCTTGAGCCTCGATGGTGCTGATGGTGACGCTCAACACCTCGCGCCGGATCTGGGCGGCCAGATTCTCGGCCGCGTCAAGCACTACAAGACGATTGCCGATGGCCGCGCTCATGCGTGGCGATCGCATCGGTGCTGATCGCTGGCGCTATGGGCGGACAGCCTGACGCTGTGGTCGTTCGAGCTGCTCCTGTTCCTGATCGGCGCTCGGCTTTGGACCGATGCCGTCGATGAACGCGGTGGTGGTGCAGAATTCGGTGGCGCGCCACCAGCTCGGCATCGCAGTCGGCACCATGAGCTTCGGCCGCAACCTGTTCGCGCACCATGTTTGTGGCGCTGCTCGGCGCGCTGGTGCTCGCCGGAACCGCCGTCGATCACGCCCGGCGGATTTGGCCCGGGCCGACTCGGCGATGCGCTCCCGCCGGACGCCACCGCGGCGGCAGCCGCCTTTGCCCGCGTGTTCTACGCCGTCGCCGCCTGCCTGGCGGTCGCCTTCTTCGCCCTCCTCATGGTCGAGGAAAGCCGTTACAGACGGGTGTGGTGCAGGAGGCGAAGTAACCGTCACTGCGCCCCCACCGCCAAAATTCCGCCCCTCCTCCCGCATGAACCGAGCCAGCACCATCTTGTGCACCTCGGTCGGCGCCGTCGACCAGGCGCGCCTGCGCGCGGCGTAGCGGTAGATCCATTCCAGGATCGTGTCCTTGGAATAGCCGCGCGCGCCGTTGAGCTGGATCGCGACGTCGGCCGCCTGGTGCAGCGTGTCGGCGACCTGCACCTTGGCCATCGACACTTCCTTGCGGGCGCGGTCGCCCTGGTCGAGCATCCAGGCGGCGTGCATCACCAGGAGCCGGCCGATCTGGATCTGGTGGGCGACCTCGCCGAGCTTGATCTGCACGCTCTCGCGGTCGGCGAGCTTGATGCCGAAGCCTTCGCGCTCCTCGACATAGGCCTGCGCGATCTCGCAGCAGCGCTTGGCGAGGCCGAGCCAGCGCATGCAGTGCGTGAGCCGCGCCGGCCCGAGCCTGATCTGGGTGATGCGCAAGCCGTCGCCGACGCCCATCAGCACGTTCTCGTCGGCGACTTCGAGCCCGTCGAAGATCGAGCTCGCAATGGCCGCCATGCTCCTCCGGCCCCATGATCGGGATGCGCCGCACGATGCGCCAGCCCGGCTGGTCGCGGTGATAGAGGAAAGCGGTGAGGCCGCGGCGCGGATCGTCCGAGGTGCGCGCACATCAGGATGAAATGATCGGCGACGCCGGCGCCGGTGATGAACCACTTGTGGCCGTGGATGACCCAGCGGTCGCCCTTCTTCTCGGCGCGGGTGCGGATCATGCCGGGATCGGAACCGCCGCCGGGCGCGGGCTCGGTCATGGCGAAGGCGGAGCGCACCTTGCCCTCGACGATCGGGGCGCAGCCACCGGTCCTTCTGCGCCGGCGAGCCGACGAGCGCGAGCAGGTTCATATTGCCGTCGTCGGGCGCCGCGCAGTTGAAGCACACCGGCCCGAAGATCGAGCGGTTCGCCTCCTCGTACATCGCCGCCCAGGCGACGATCGGCAGACCCATGCCGCCATACTCCTTCGGCGCCTGCGGCGCCCACAGGCCCGCGGCCCTGCGCTTCGCGCGCGCACGGTCGAGCAGATCGAGCCGGATATTCTCGTGGTCGTCATAATTGCCGCGGTCGGCTTCGAGCGGCAGCACGTGCTCCTCGACAAAGGCGCGCGTGCGCAGGCGGATGTCCTCGATGTCGGGGGAAAGCGTGAAGTCCATGGCAAGATTTCCTCTTCACCTCCCCCTTTCAAGGGGGAGGACGGCGAGCACAGCGAGCCAGGTGGGGGTCAGGTGCTTATGGAGAGACGGACTCCCCACCTGGTCGCCTTCGGCGACCATCCTCCCCCTTTCAGGGGAGGTTAAGCAAGAATTCTATCCCGCAGCGCCGACCATCTGTCCGCCGTCGACCACCACCGTCGCGCCGGTCATGTAGCGGCCGGCATCGGAGACCAGCAGCAGCAGCGACGCCGTCGAGATCGCGCTCGGCGCCGAAGCGGCCGAGCGGATGTCCTTCACGATCGCTGCGCCCTTCTCGCTCGCGAGGTAGTCGCGGTTGAGGTCGGTGACGATCCAGCCCGGCGCGATGGCGTTGACGCGGATGCCCTTTCGACGCCAGCTCGAGGCCGAGCGCCCTGGTGAGCTGGATGACGCCGGCCTTTGCGGTCGCATAGGCGATGACGCCCTTGGCGACGCCGAAGCCGAGCACCGAGGAGATGTTGACGATCGCCCCGCCCTTGCCGGCGGCGATGAGGCGGCGCGCCGCCTCCTGCGCCCAGAACAACACCGCGTCGAGATTGGTGCCGAGCACGCGCCGCCATTCCGCCTCGGACAGCTCGACCGCCCGGTCGGCATGGGCGACGCCGGCATTGTTGACGAGGATGTCGACCGCGCCGAACGCTGTCTCTGCTGCATCGAAGGCGCGCACCATCGCCGCGCGGTCGATCACGTCGGCGCCGACCGCGATCGGCGCGGCCGCCGGCCTGCTCGATGCGCGCCTTCACCGCCTCAGGCGATCGAGGCGGCGCGCGACCAGCGCGACCGCCGACCCGTTCTCCGCCAAGACCTCGGCGAAGCGCACGCCCAGCCCGCTCGATGCGCCGGTAACCAGCGCAACCCGGCCCAGTGAGATCGAACAGCTTCGCTGCGGTCATTCGCAGACACCCTCGACTCGTTCGCGGACGCGGAGGATACTCGATAATCCGCTGCCAACGATGATGCCACAGTGAGCGCAATTTCACATCGCCAGGAAACACATGGTCGGGAAGGACGACGATCATCACCACGAGCATGGCTCGAGCTCTCGGAGACCGAGCTGCGCGTGCGCGCGCTCGAAACCAGTCCTGACCGAGAAGGGCTACATCGATCCGGCCGCGCTCGATCGCCATCATCGAGGCCTACGAGACCAGGATCGGCCCGCACAACGGCGCGCGCGCCGTCGCCAAGGCCTGGGCCGATCCCGACTTCAAGCGCGCGCTGCTCGCCGACGCCACCGCGGCGGTCGGCTCGCTCGGCCTGATCGAGCCGCGTCGGCGATCACCTGGTGGCGGTCGAGAACACGCGAGCGCTGCACAACATGATCGTGTGCACGCTGTGCTCCTGCTATCCGTGGGAAGTGCTCGGCCTGCCGCCGGTCTGGTACAAGTCGGCGCCCTATCGCTCGCGCGCGGTCATCGATCCGCGCGGCGTGCTCGCCGACTTCGGCGTCGACGCTGCCGGCGACCACCGAGATCCGCGTCTGGGATCTCGACCGCCGAGACCCGCTTCATCGTGCTGCCGATGCGTCCCGCCGGCACCGAGGGCTGGAGCGAGGACCGGCTGGCGACCTCGGTCACCCGCGACTCCATGATCGGCACCGGCCTGGCGCAGCGGCCGGACCAGGCAGCGCCATAGACGGCGCGCATGGTACCGCGGGCAGCTTGAAACAATCTAATTGTTGCGGCGCACAGCGGAGGACCTCGCAGCCTCCTCGACCAAACTTGCAGCGCGCTTCTGCGGTCGTCTAATATGCTCCATAAGGGCAGCTTGCGGGGAGTATCCGCCGAAGTACGGGCCAAGATTAAAAAGGGTGGGGAGGAGTGCTGTGACAGTCAACAGTGTGGAGTTTCTGGCCGCCCAGGTGGGCAATGCGGAAACGCAATGGAGTCTCGGAACCTTCGGTGGAATCGCGGAATTCATGCGTGACCCGAACGAGCCGGTCACCATCACGCGCAGTGACAAGTCTTTTTCGGCCGTGACGCGCGCGCGGCGGCGTCCGCATCGAGCCGCGCGGCGATTTGCGGCTGTTCGCCTCCGAGTCCACGACCCGCGAGAGCTGGGCCCATCGCATCGCGTTGTGCCTGCGGGAAGACCAGTGCGCCATGAACCAGCGCGCGGTTCTCACCGAGCTTGGACCCGATACGCAGGCGTTGCGCGAAGAGGATCGCAACGGCATCCTGTTCGATCTCGGCATCGGGGCCTTGCAGGCCGACCTCTGCGTCCGCATTGCCGATCCGGATGTGGTCGCGAAAACTGCGCCCGCTATGCGGACGCACGTTGCTGGAGCAGGGAAACCCGGCGATGGGCGTGATCCTTCGCCGCCAACCCACCGCGTGTCTTCATCAGCCGCGTGGGACGGATCGAGGTCTATCAGCCGATCCCCGCGGCCAATGGCAAAAGCCCTGAAGGTCCGCACACCCATGTGCTGCCCAATCTGCTCGCGCACCGTCGCACCCATGCCGCGACCGAACAGATACCCGACGGCTTTGTTCCCTGCGCCCATCTCTATCCGGCCCATCCGGTGCGTGACGGGCTCGGGCACAGCCTGCCGTTTGATGCCGCGCGCCACGACGCCTTTCAGAACCTGTTGCGCACGTTCGGCGATTTCGAATTCTTTGCGCTCAAGCAGACGCGTGGTCGCGGCCGTCGACGCGGGGAAGCTCCTCGGTCGTCACCGACAAGCGCTTCGCGCGCGCCAATGTGCGCGTGACGCTGCGCCAGCTCAAGGCGGCGAACGTGGCGTCCCCGTCGCTCGCGGCCTGGATGGCGGCCCACGAGCGCCCGGGCGAGATCGACACGGACGAGGACGAGGAGCGCCACCGGCATCATCGCTAGCTGGGTCGCCAAAAAAACAGCATCCAAGAACGGAGCGCATGAACGGCATCCACGACATGGGCGGCATGGAGGGTTCGGCCCGGTCGACGCCGGAGCCGAACGAGCCGGTGTTCCATTCCGACTGGGAGGGGCGCGCTTTCGCCATGAACCGCGCCATGAGCTACGCCCGGGTGTGGAACATCGACATGTCGCGGGCAGCGATCGAGCAGCTGCCACCGCTTCGCTATCTCGGCATGTCTTACTACGAGAAATGGACCTATCGGCTGGAACAGCTCCTGCTCGCACGCAGCCTGGTCGACGCCGACGAGATCGTGGCCGGCCATGCGCTCCGCCCGGGCAAGCCGCTGCCGCGCAAGCTCGTCGCGGCGGATGTCGATAAAGGCGCTCGTGCGCGCACCGTTCGGACGTCCCGCCAGTGCGCCTGCGCGTTTTGCGGAAGGCGAGCGCGTGCGCACCAAGAACTTCCACCCGAAGACCACACCCGCCTGCCGCGCTACGCGCGCGGCCGCGTCGGCGTGATCGAATGCGTGCGCGGCTGCCACGTCTTCCCGGATTCGGTCGCAATCGGTGAGGGCGAGAATCCGCAATGGCTCTATACGGTGCTTGTTCGACGGCCGCGAATTGTGGGGCGAGAGCGCCGACCCGACGCTCAAGAGTCTCGATCGAGGCCTTCGAGCCTTATCTCGAGCCCGCGTGACTTGCGCAACGTAACCGCCCATCGACCCCGCCGCCGCGCGACGCGCAACCGAGGCGGTTCCCAGCATTCCTCGCGACGCCGAAGGGCCGGTGTTTCGCGAGCCGTGGGAGGCACAAGCCTTCGCCATGGCGCTTGCGCTCAACGCGCGCGGCCTGTTCACCTGGGGCGAATGGGCGGCCACGCTCGGCGACGAGATCAAGCGCGCGCAGGCGGCGGGCGATCCCGATACCGGCGAGACCTATTACCGACACTGGCTCGCCGCGCTCGAACGCATCGTGGCCGAGAAGGGCGTAGCCGATCCCGGCACGCTCGCGCGCTATCGCGACGCCTGGGACCACGCCGCCGACCGCACCGCCGCACGGCCAGCCGATCGAGCTTACGCCTGACGATTTCGCGCGCTGATCGATCAGAGCATTTTTTCAAGCGAAGTGGACACCGGCTTCCCGTCAAGAAAATGCGACAAACAAGAAAGCGACCGCCCTACACCACGTGATCCGGCGCCAAGGGGCAGGCACGTCCGCATCCTCCAGCTCGATTTGCACGGTGGGATGGCAGATCTCGAAAACGACGATGCAACTCGTGTGAAACCTCCGCGAGAAAAAGCGTCGCCTGGATGCCCCTTCGGCATCACGAGGTGGCACGTCAGTGCCGTTTCCCGCGTGCTCATGGCCCAGATATGCAGATCATGGGCGGCTTTGACCCCAGGCAAACCCTCAAGATACGCACGCACCTGCAATGGATCGATGCCATCGGGCACGGCCGCGAGCGACAGCTTCACGGCATCGCGCAGCAGGCTCCATGTGCCCCACACGATGACCGCGGAGATAATGAGGCTCATTACGGGATCGAGCCAAAGCCAGCCCGTCAGCACGATGCCGCCTCCTACGAAAACGACGCCGAGCGAAACCCCGCATCGGCGATCATGTGCAGGAACGCGCTGCGGATGTTCAAATCCCCCTTTGAACCTGCCATCAGCATCAAGGCCGACACGCCATTGATGACGACTCCGATCAAAGCCACGACCATGACCGTGATGCCGGCAACCTCCGTCGGCGCGAACAGGCGGTGAACCGCTTCCCACGCGATCGCCCCGGTCGCCACCAACAAAGTGACGGCGTTCAAGAGTGCGGCCAGGATCGAAGCGGATCCAGAATCCATATGTGTACCGCTTGGTCGGACTCCGGCCGGAAAGCCCGTGCGCGCCCCACGCGAGCAGGAGTCCGACGACATCCCTGAAGTTATGTCCGGCATCCGCGAGCAGCGCGACCGAGTGAGCGAGCACCCCGTAAACAACCTGGATCACCACAAGCGAGATATTGAGGAACGCCGCGATCGCGAAAATGCGACCGAAATTCGCCGGCACGTGAGCGTGCGAATGTCCCGCGTGGGAATGCCCCGCATGGGAATGTCCTGCGTGATGGTGCGACACGCGATTCCTCCGATCGGAAGAGAATGCACCAGCATGTATCGGATTTGAAACTGAATACTAGAACATATTCTGAGGACAGTTCCGTCGGCGGCAACCCAAGAGCTTAAAGCCCGATCAGACGCTCGCTGCCCATGTAGCCCGCGAGCAGCAGCGCGCCGAAGGCGATAATCGCCAGCGCGGCGGCGACCTCGATGCCGCGCATCGCCAGCGCTCCGTAGCCCGACCGGGTGCCGGCGAACCGCTTGGCGGAGGCCCGGGCACCGACCGCGATCGTCGCGATGACGGCGACCGTGACGGCGGTGCCGAGGCCCATGACGAAGGTCGCGGCCACGCCGGCCCAGAACAGGCCCTGCGCCAGCGCGAACACCAGCACCAGGATCGCCCCGAGCACGGCCGCAAGCCCACCGCGACGATCGCGGAGAGCCCGCGCTGTCCATCCGCCCGGCCCGGCGAGCTCGCCCGGTTCCGGCGCATGGGCGTGGCCCCAGCGGAGGTATCGCCGTGGTCGTGATCGTGCGTGATGATCGTGGTGCGAATGGCCTGTGGTCGTGGTGTGCACCAGCAGCCGCCGGGCGTTTGAGCGTGCGCAACGCGGTGATGAACGCCTGCCCCTTCACCCACAGCAGCCGCGCGCCGATCACGACGATGAGCGCGTAGCTCGCGATCTCGATCACGTTCACGGCGGCGTTCATCGTCGGCGCCGTCGCATTCAGGAGCGCCGCGGCAATACGCCACGAACACCACGGCGACCAGCGCCTGCAACAACGCGGACGCGAACGACAGGATCACGCCGCGCCGCCAGGTCTCGCCATTGGCGACGACATAGGACGAGATCACCGCCTTGCCGTGGCCCGGGCCGGCGGCATGGAAGACGCCGTAGAGGAACGACACCGCCAGCAAGGCCCAAACGGCGCTGCCGTCGGCCTTGGCGGCGCGAATGAGCGTGGAGAACTGCCGATAGAAACTGTTCTGCTGGGCAATGATCCAGCCCGAGCAAGCCACCTGACGGCAGCCGGCGCTCCCTGCGGGCGCGAGCGGCACGCGCCAGCGCGCAGCGAGCTCGCCAGCCATCGAGCAGCGCTGCGATGGCGATGGCAAGGTCGCGAGCTGCCGTGGCGTGCGGCCCCCGGCGACGGGTGTCACGGACATTTCACCGAGAGCTTGTTGGCGAACTGGTTGCTCAGATACTGCGACGGGTCGAGCTGGACATCCGCGCGCAGTTGGCCGAGCCGCGACGCCATGGCGGCATCCATCTCCGCGGGCCGCCGGACCGTGAGCTTGGCAGGCCGCCGGCGCGCCGACGAGCGCGGCCGCATCCTTCGCGACGAAGCTGAAGTCGACGAAGTAGGACGGATCATAGATTTCGACATCGAGATCCTGCACCTTGACCGGCGCCTTGAACGGCAGCGTGAAGTGCAGCGTGAGCACGGTCGTCTTGGCATTGAAGCCGAGGTAATAGTCGATCGGCGTCCTTGAACTCGGTCTTGCCGCCGTTCGCCTTGGCGAAGGTGAAATAGTCGAAATCCTTGAGCGACTCGACATTGACCTGCGCGAGCGGCGCGAGCTCCTCGCGGGTGAACTCGCCTTTTTCTTGCGCGTCGAGGCCCTGGGTGGCGTAGGCGGAGAACAAGTCGTCGAACGTCCAGTGATGCCGCACGCCGGTGGCCGAGCCGTCGGGCGCGTAGACGAGCTCGCTCTTCATCGTGACCCAGACATGGGGATGGGCCGAGGCGCCGATCTGGCCGCGGTCAGCGAGACTCGCCAGCGCGAGAAAGACGTTGCGAAGGAAGAGTGGTTGCTCATGTGGGCCACGATAGCACGGACTGCGGCGGATGGGGAGGCCCCTGGCTGCACGAACCGCTGCACAGGCTCGCTTGAAAGGGTCTAGGATCGGCAAGTCCGCCCGTACGCGCCTCATGAAACTTGCGAGACGGCAAACGCCTATGCAACGACAGGAGGAAGCACGAGCCTCCGAGATGCGGTCCCGACGATCGATCGCCGCGACTGTTCTGACCGGAGCCGCAGCGTTGACCGCAACCGGTGCGATATCGCCAATGCGAGAGCCATGCCCAGCAGGTGCCGAACTCGACCGGCACCGAGCCGCCCAAGCTCAAGGCGCCGGCCAATGCCGCCGACTGCCACATGCACACCTACGACCCGGCGCGCTTTCGCGATGCCGCCCAATCCGCGGCCGGCGCCCGACGCAATGCCACGCGTGGCGGAGTATCGGCTGCTGCAGAAGCGGATCGGGACGACGCCGCGTCGTCATCGTGCAGCCGCGCAACTACGCGCACCGACAACCGCGTGACGCTCTACGCGATCGCGCAGCTCGGCCCGAACGCGCGCGGCGTCGCGGTCGTGCACCCGACGATCACGGATGCCGAGCTGAAGGCGCTTCGACGACGGCGGCATCCGCGGCATCCGCTTCAGCCTCGGCGATCCGTCCTCGCGGGCGGTGACGCCCGACATGATCGAGCCGCTGTCGCAAGCGCATCGCCGATCTCGGCTGGCACGTGCAGTTCAACGTCGACGGCGCAGATGATCGAGTTCGATGGCGACATCCTGCGGCGGCTGCCGACCGCCGATGGTGTTCGATCATCTCGCGCATCCGCGGCGCCAGCGGGATCGAGCGATCCCTCGCACAAGATCGTGCGCGAGCTGATCGACAAGGGCCGCACCTGGGTGAAGCTCTCGGGCGCCTATTCGAACAGCAAGGTCGGCCCGCCGGCCTATCCGGAGGCGACCAAGATCGCGCAGGCCTTCGTCAAGGCGGCGCCGGAGCGCCTGGTGTGGGGCAGCGACTGGCCGCATCCCGGCCTGCCCAACGACAACAAGCCGGACGACGCGCTGCTGTTCGATCTGCTGACCGAGTGGGCGCCCGACGAGGCGACGCGCAACCGCATCTGGTACAGAGATCCGGAGAGGCTCTACGGCTTCGACAAATCGGCATGACGCGAGACGCCTGAAACAAGAGCTTGGCGTTCAACGCAATGAGGAGGATCGACATGATCGCGCGCCGCACGTTCATCAAAGGGCTTCGATTGGCGGCCATCGCGGCTACGACGTCAGGACTTCGATCGAGGAAAGCCACGCCCAGCAGGTGCCGAACTCCTCCGGCACCGAGCCCGGCGAAGGTCAAGGCGCCGCCGGGCGCCTGCGACTGCCACCACCACATCTACGATGTCGCGCGCTTTCCGCGCCCGCGCCGGCGCGCGCGATCGATCCCGAACGCGCGCGTCGAGGAATTCCGCCTGCTGCAGAAGCGGATCGGCACCACGCGCAGCATCATCGTGCACGCCGTCGGGCCTACGCTCGCCGACAACCGCGTGACGCTCGATGCCATCGCGCAGCTCAGCGGCGAATGCGCGCGGCGTCGCCGTCGTCCATCCGACCGATCACGGAGGCCGAGCTGAAGGTCGCTGCACGACGGCGGCGATTCGCGGCATCCGCTTTCGCTCGACGGACCGCAACGTCCCGGCCACGTCGCCTTCGACATGATCGAGCCGCTGGCGAAACGCGTCGCCGCTCTCGGCTGGCATGTGCAGATCAACATGGAGGCCCGATCAAATCGTCGACAGCGAGGCGCTGTGGGACCGCCTGCCGGCGCACGCTCGTGTTCGATCACATGGGCCACATCCGCCAGCCCGCAGGCGTCGAGGACCCGGCGTACAAGCTCATCCGCCGCCTGATCGACAAGGGCCGCACCTGGGTGAAGCTGTCGGTGACCTACGACAGCAGCAAGGACGGCCCGCCCGGCTATGCCGACGTGAACAAGGTCGGCGCAGGCCTACGTCAAGGCCGCGCCCGAGCGCATGGTGTGGGGCTCGAACTGGCCGCATCCGAACGAGACCGAACAAGCCCAACGACGCCATGCTGTTCGACCTGATCGCGCAATGGGCGCCCGACGAGGCCGACCCGCAACCGCATCCTGGTCGATAATCCGGCGACGCTTACGGATTTCCGAAAGCGGGATGACTTTCTTCTCCCTCTCCCGCTTGCGGGTAGGGCTGGGGTGGGGCCTCTCCACTTGCTCTGTGTCTGCGGACTCGTTCCCTCCCGCTCCGCTTCGCTCGGCGACCCTCCCCTGGCATAGCCCGCGAAGACGGGCGTTCGCCCTATGCGGGGAGGCGAAGCAAGATCACACCCCAGCCGCGCCGCCGTCGGCGCGCGGGTCGTGGGCGCCTTCGCAGCTGCCGTCCGGATGGCAGCACCACCGCGCCGGCGTGGCCCATGGTCGTCGGAATAGGGCTCGGCCAGCACGTCGACGTCGTGGCCGGCGGCATCGAGCCGGTCGATCAGGCCGCCGTCGAAGCGCGCCTCCACCAGCAGGTTGCCGTGCGGCGAGCCCCAGGTGCGGCCGATCAGCCAGCGCGGCCGATCGAGCGCCTGGTCGAGCGGCTGCCGGTAGCAGCACATGGCGGTGAAACAGCGCCGCCTGGATCTGCGGCTGGGCGTCGCCGCCCATGGTGCCGTAGGCCATGACGCGGCCGTCGCGCAGCACCGCGAGCGCGCGGATTGAGCGTGTGCAGCGGCAGCCGGCCGGGCTCGCAGCGCATTGAGCGCGCGCGGGTCGAGCGAGAAGCTGATGCCGCGGTTCTGCATCAGCACGCCGGTCTTGCGGCAGCACGCAGCCGGAGCCGAACTCCCAATAGAGCGACTGGATGTAGGAGACGACGAGGCCGGAGGCATCGGCAGCGCCCATCCAGATGGTGTCGCCCTCGCCTGCGCGTGCCTGCCAGGGCGCGCGCCTTGCGGCGGTCGATCTTGGCGGCCTCGGCGTCGAGGAACGCCGTCGTCGAGATAGCGGTCGGGCGGATGCGGCAGCCGCGCCGGATCGGTGACGCACGCGGTCGCGCACGCGCAAGCGCGCGCTTGGTCGCCTCGACCAGGCCGTGCACGTGATCGAAGCTCTCGGCCTCGCGTGACGCCGAGCCGGTCGAACAGCGCGAGGATCATCAGCGAAGCGAGGCCCGGCGTCGGCGGCGGCGTGTTGTAGAGCGTGCCGGCTGCGAGCGCGACCGAGAGCGGCTCGGCGACGCTGGCGTGGCAGCGCTTCGAGATCGGCGCGCGTCACCGGGCTGCCGATGCGTTCGAGATCGGCCGCGATCTCGCGCCCGACATCGCCGCGATAGAAATCGTCGAGCCCGGCATGGGCGAGCTGATCGAGCGTGGCGGCGAGCGCCGGTCTGCTTGCAGCGTCGCGCGCCTCGGCCGGCGGCTTGCCGTCGACCAGGAAGGTCTGCGGCAAAGCCCGGCACGTCCTGCAGCTCGGCACAGCTTCGCGCGTGGTGAGCCGCGCGCTGGCTGCGCGACGACCGTAGCCCTCGCGCGGCGTGGCGGATGGCGGCAGCCGAGCAGCACGGCGAGCGGCAGCCGCCCGCCGCTGCGCCTTGGCGGCCTCGAGCGCCAGCATCCAGCCGCCGACCGCGCCCGGCACGGTGAGCGCCGCGAGCGGCCCGCGCGACGGGATCGCGTCGTGGCCGTGCGTCGCGATAGAGCTCGGGCGTCGCGCTGCGCGCCGGCCGCGCCCGCCGCCATCAGGCGCGCGGACGCTGCCCGACGGCTCGCGCACGAGCCAGAAGCCGTCGCCGCCGATGTGGTTCATGTGCGGATAGACGACCGCGATGGTCGCCGCCATCGCCACCATGGCTTCGAGCGCGTTGCCGCCTTCGGCGAGCATCGCGCGCCCGGCCTCGACGGCGGCCGTCATGCGGCGCGCAGACGACGCCGCGGCGATGTCCGGCGGTGTGCAGGTCCATGGCGATCATGTCAGTCGACTGCGGCGTCGGCAAGCCCGCGCTGCTGCAGCAGCGCCTCGGGCGTCGGCAGCCGGCCGCGGAAGGCCTTGTAGAGCTCCTCCGGATCGCGCGAGCCGCCGGCGGCGTAGACGTGGTCGTGCAGGCGCTTGGCGGTCTCCGGATCGAAGATGTCGCCGGTCTCCTCGAACGCCGCGAAGGCGTCGGCGTCGAGCACCTCCGACCACATGTAGCTGTAATAGGCCGACGCGTAGCCGCCGCCGGAGAACACATGCGCGAAATGCGGCGGCCGGTGGCGCATGACGATCTCGGCCGGCATGCCGATGCGCGCGAGCGCTGCGCGTCTCGAAGGCGGTGACGTCGAAGCTCTCCGCGCGCGGCTGCAGGATGGAAGTCGAGATCGACCAGCGCCGAGGCGACGTATTCGACCGTGGCAAAGCCCTGGTTGAAGGTGCGCGCCGCGAGCAGGCGGCGCATGCAGGTCCGTCCGGCATCGGCTCGCCGGTGCGGTAGTGCACGGCGAAGCGCGCGCAGGATTTCCGGCCGTTCGAGCCAGTGCTCGTAGAGCTGCGACGGCAGCTCGACCCAGTCGGTGAGCACGCTGGTGCCGGACACCATCGGATAGGTGACGTCGGAGAGCAGCGCCGTGCAGCGCGTGGCCGAACTCGTGGAACAGCGTGCGCGCGTCGTCGAAGCTCAGCAGCGTCGGCTCGCCGTCGCCGCCCTTGTTGAAATTCATCACGTTGACGACCAGCGGGCGGATGTCGCCGGCGAGCTTCTCCTGGTCGCGCAGCGCTCGTCATCCAGGCGCCGCTGCGCTTGGACGGGCGCGCGAAATAATCGCCGAAGAACAGGCCGCGATGGCCGCCGTCGGCGCCGCGCACCTCCCACGACCTGCACGTCGGGATGCCAGCCGGCGACGTCCGTTGCGGCGCTCGAAGGTGAGCCCGAACAGCCGGTTCGCGGTGTAGAACGCCGCCTCGATGATGCGGTCGAGCTGCAGGTAGGGCTTGATCGCGCGCCTCGTCGAGGTCGCAGCGGCGCTTGCGCAGCTTCTCGGCGTAGTAGCGCCAGTCCCAGGGCGCGAGCTGCGAAGTTGCCGCCCTCCTCCGCGACCAGCGCCTGCATGGCGTCGCGGTCGGCGAGCGCGCGCACGCGCGCCGGCGCCCAGACGCGGTCGAGCAGGCCGCGCACCGCCTCGGGCGTCTTCGCCATGGCGTCGTCGAGCCGGTAATGCGCGAACGTCTGGTAGCCGAGCAGGCTGTGCGCGCTCGGCGCGCAGCGCCACCAGTCTCGGCGATGATCGCCTTGTTGTCGGTCTTGCCGCCGCCGTCGCCGCGCGCGATCCAGGCGCGGAACGCCTTCTCGCGCAGATCGCGCCGCGCGGAGAACTGCAGG
>ERZ1370068.5864-contig-4869_pt1 | contig 15662 bp, 24 predicted proteins | sample MGYA00561227_ERZ1370068 | MGnify/ENA primary metagenome ERZ1370068 (study PRJEB38410, sample SAMEA6850437) | metagenome | study: Metagenomic assessment of the ecological functions of the soil: analysis of the soil microbiota associated with the...
CGCCGGGCGCCCCGGTACGACAGCCAGATCGGGCTCGGGCTCGGACTCGTCGTCGAGTGACACCGGCTGCTCGCGTCCTCACCGATCCATCCCGACGGAAGGCCGGCTCTCAGTGCGTATTCGGCGCTGCTGTCACCGCCGAGCTGTGATACGCGCCCTTCGGCTCCGCAACGATGAGCTGGCCCCCGATGAGCTCGAGAGGCTCGCCCTCGAATACTCCGAGGTCCACGAGCCGGTCGTACTCGATCCGCTTCCAGCGTCGGAGCGTGAGCGGGGCTTGCGCCATGCTCTCACTTTAAGTCTGCGCGGAAGGCGATATCAGCGTCAGCGCGTGGATACGCGTCTATCATCCCGGGAAACGACGGCGCACGCTGAAAGAGCCGGTCATGACTGCCCTGCCAGGACGTCTTTCGGTGATTCTCCTCGGGCTCGCGTTGGCATCGCTCGTCGCGGGGCCCGCGTCGTCGCAGACGCCGCGGCGGTCACGGCGCCGAAGCCCGCGACATGGAGCTGGTCGGCCACGACGATCTGCAGGGGCGCTCGGCGTACCAGCCGACGATTCACAAGCAAGGCCCGTCGCTTCATCGCGCTACGTCGGCCACCACGGCGGCAAGTCGCAAACCCGCTCACGGGCGTCGACGAGGACAACGGCACGTCGATCGTGGATGTCACCGACGCGGCGCGGCCGCGCTATCTGGCGCACATCCCCGGACGCGGCGGGCGGCGGCGAGCAAGGTGGCGCGCAGATGGCGCGCGTCTGCGATCGCCAGGGCAAGACGTACCTGCTGCGGACGTTCGGCAACGCGGTCCCGAACTCGGGCCACGAGGTCTGGGACGTGAGCGATCCGGCGAAACCGCGCAAGGTCAGCACGGTCGTCACCGGGCTCACCTCCACGCACAAGAACTACTGGGAGTGCGATACCGGTACCGCGTATCTCATCTCGGGTGATCTGGCCAAAGCCGGACCCGCTGCAGCCCGGACCGTCGGGCTGGCGCACGTGGCGCATGACGAAGATCTACGACCTGAGCGATCCCGCGAAGCCCGTCTTCGTGCGCGACTTCGGCCTGGCGGGCCAGGAGCCGGGTTCGACCGCGCCGGGTCCCGTGCCGCCCAGGGCGCGCACGGGCCGATGGTGCTCGGCAATCGGGTCTACTTCGCCTACGGCACCAGCGCCGACGGGATGCTCGCAGATCGTCGACCGCCAGAAGCTCCTCACCGGAGCGAAGGAGCCGACCGCGGCCAACCTCAACGCGCCCGAGATCAGCCGGCTCTACATGTCGCCCAACTGGGGCGGCCACACCGCGTTCCCGTGCTGCGGGATGACGATCGCCGACTGGGCGCCCGAACACGCAAGGGCCACATGCGCGACTTCGTCGTGCTCGTCTCAGAAGCCATCGCCAACGAGTGTCGCGAGTTCCGGCACGGCTCGTTCATGATCGACATCACGACCGAGACGCGCCCGTTCGGTGTGGCCACGTTCCGAGGTGCCGGAGTCCTCGGCAAGTTCTGCCAGCGGGGTGGCCGATTCGGGCCGCACTCGAGCAGCGAGTCGTTCGCGCCGATCTTCTACAAGAAGCTCGTCTTCATCGCGTACTTCAACGCGGGCGTGCGCGCGGTGGACATCCGCAACCCCTACGCGCCGCGGGAGGCCGCGTTCTACATCCCGGCGACGACGGAAGCGGACCGCCGAGCGCTGCGTCACCGAACCGAGCGCGGAGCTGCAAGGTCGCGATCCAGACCAACAACGTCGAGGCCGACGAGCGCGGCTTCGTCTACCTGGCTGATCGCGCCAACACGGGGCTGCACATCGTGCGGCTCACCGGGGACGCCGCAAAGATCATCGGGAACTAGTCCCTAGCACTCCTTGCAGAGACGCTCGGCAGGGAGACTCGTACTGTGGTCAATATTCGACAACGAGGGAATTCACTGATGAACACCCGAGGGATGATGTGCGCGAGCCTGTTCGCGCTGTCGATCGGCAGGATTGCGCGTCGACGCCCGCGCCCGCCGGCGTGCTCGTCGTCGATGACGCGAGTCGAGTGAGCGGGTGTCGCGCCTCTGGCACCGTTGCCGACAACGAGCTCGGCGATCTTCAAAGAAGGCCGCGAAATTGGGCGGCAATGTCGCGCTGATGACCCCGCAGCGCACGTCGAAGGGCGGAGGTACTTCGGCCTCCAGGACTACATGACCGCCGACGTCTATCGCGCTGCGAGGCGACGGCGTCCCGAAGAGCTAAGAGTCGCCCAGCGGCACGATCGCGTACATCCGGGGCTGATTACCGACGACGCGCGTGACGTGGCGCCTGGCCGGTGAGATCCTCCGGCCAGCACCACGTCACCCGGTCCGACCCGCGCCACCGTGCCGTCACCGACCTCGATCTCTGCGTTCCCCGAGAGCGAGATCGAGTACTGCCGCCCAGGGGCGCAGTGCCAGCTGAGCACGTAGCCCGGCGGCGCGACGCGACGCGATGCCGCTCGCCGATTGCATCGGCGTCCCCTCACCGTGCGCGCCCTCGACGTCGGAGAACGGCTTCATCGCCAGCGGCACCTCTGACGATGTGCGACTTGCCGTCCGAGCCGCTGTACACCCGAAATACCTTCGGCATTGCTGTTCGTCCTGTCGTCGCCGGCGCGCTCAGCGCGCGGCGGCACAGCCGCCTCCGGCATCTGGCGGACGACCTTGGTCTCGTGCACGGCCGGCGAATAGATCTCGAGGATCTCGACGTCGTCCGAACAGTCGAGCTCGTTGTGCACGATCCCCGGCGGCTGCAGGATGCAGTCGCCCTTGGTGAAGCGTGTGCTCGCCGTGATCCTCGTAGACGAACTTGATCCAGCCGTTCAGCACGTAGAACATCTGGAAGTCGCAGATTGTGCTGATGCAAGCCTGTGGTGTGCAAATCGTGGTCGCTGCCTGCGCTTCCTTCTTGATCCGGATCGTGTGGGCCCGGAACTTCCCGTGCGTCGCGTTCTCGATGCCGAGATCGCGGTATTCCATGAAGCTCCGCAAGCCGGTCTTGTAGACGGCGTCCTTCGCCAGGCTCGCGCTGAACAGCTGCTTCTCCTCGCTCATAGCCGATCCTCCTGTTCTAGGGTGCCGCGAACTCGAACGTCGTGCCGACCGAGCTGGCGGTGAACCGCCCGGGCAGCCGTTGCATGACTGCGCCGATGGCCTCGATGCCGGTGCAATGCTGCGGGACGATGTGCTCCACGTCGAGGCCGCGAAAGCGCATCGACCACCCGCGTGATGCGCGCCTCGTCCAGCCCGCTGAGATGAAAGCCGCCGATCACGGCGTGCACCTTCGGAATCCCCGTGAAGCGGACGGCGTTGCGGCAGATGCCGACGATGCCGCGGTGCGAGCACGACGTGACCACGACCAGCCCGCGGTCGCGCACGTTGGCCACCAGGGTCTGCTCGCCGATGAAGGTGTCCTGGAGCAGCTCGCCTTCCTCCTCGACGCGGAGGTTCTGACGGAAGTCGTCTCCCAGTCCTCGGTGGCGTGCATCTCGCCGGAGAGCCACAGCGCCCTCGGCGATCGGCGTCGGCTTGGCGACGAGCCGCACGTCGATCTCGTACCGCTCGATCTCGTCGCGCGAGAGGCGCCCGCTGTAGACCCGGCGCTCGCCGCGCTGCTGCCAGCGCGGGCCTGAAGTGATCCGACACCGCCGTAGAAGGCCAGATCTTTCCGAAGGCGGCGCCGCCAGGAGTGCGGGAAGCCGGTCAGCCCGCCCCAGTGGTCCGCGGTGACCGTGCGAGAGAGCCGAGCGCATCGATCGAGCTCGGATCGAGGGCCAGCTCGCGGAGTTGTGGTTCATGGTGTCGGGCGTGAGCCCGAAGTCGAAGGGCCATCGTGAACCGGTCTCCGCCCCGGGTGACCTCGACCAGGTGAGCCAGACCGTGCTCGGCTTCGAAGATCCGGCATCTTGCCGGCCACGAAGGCGCTGTAACGGCGGGCAATTGCATCGTCCTGGCGCAGGTTGTCGATGTAGTTGTCGACCACGGTCGTGACGCGGATCCGGTCGACGGTGCCCGCCGGCATGCGCGTATCCTACCAGCGGAATGCGCCCCGTGACTGTCGATTCCGGCCCGGTGTCGGCGTCGTATAGATGAGGATCGCCAGGAAGGCCTCGGGCCCCGGCGACCACGAACAGGAGGGACCCATGCGCTACGATGCTTCTGATCAACAACGACAAGTCGGCGCCGCCCCCGCAGAAGGCCCAGATGGAGGCCATCATGCAAGGCCACCAGCGCTTCGGCGAGGAGCTCATGGCTGCCAAGAAGATGGTCCACGGCGAGCGCCTGCGCGCGGCGACGAGGACGCCAGCCGCATCCGCTTCAAGGCCGGTCAGCGTCAGGTCACTGACGGACCGTTCACCGAGACGAAAGAGGTCCTGGGCGGCTTCTACCTGATCGAGCTGCGACTCAAGGCGGAAGCCATCGAGTGGGCGAAGAAGATCCCGCTCGGCGAGGGCGGCACCATCGAGATCCGTCCCGTGTGGCCCATGTGAGTGAGCGCCACGCCGTAACCGCCGCCGGCGGCTGCATCGAGTACATGGCATCGTTCGGCTCGTGACGGGGAGCGATCACGAGCCAACGCCGGTCTCCGACGCTCACGCGCGCGTCGCGGATGCGTTCCGCCAGGAGTACGCGCGAGTCGTCGCGTCGGTGCTCCGGATGGTGCGCGACATCGACCTGGCCGAGGAGATCGTCCAGGAGGCGTTCGAGCAAGCGCTCGACCGCTGGCCGGTGACCGGAACGCCGGATCGTCCCGGCGGCTGGCTTCTCACCACGGCGCGGCGACGCGCGATCGACCGTCTCCGGCGCACGCGCCGGGCGAGGAGCCAAGGCCGAGGCTCTGGCCTACGAGGCCACGCTCGGCGCGGACGATGGGAGTCCGGACGTGAGCGATCCCGAGACGATTACCGACGACCGGCTCCGGCTGATCTTCACCTGCTGTCACCCGGGTCTGCCGGCCGACAGCCGCGTGGCGCTCACGCTTGCGGCTGGTGGGCGGCCTCTCGACCGTCGAGATCGCGCACGCGCCTTCTCGTGCCCGAGCCCACGATCGCGCAGCGACTCGTGCGCGCCAAGCGCACGATTCGCGACCGTGCCCCTGCCCTACGAGGTACCCGAAGGGCTGAGGCTGTCCGAGCGGCTGCCGGCCGTGCTCGCGGTGGTCTACCTGGTCTTCAACGAGGGCTACGCCGCGCACAGCGGCGACGCGCTGGTCCGTCACGATCTCTGCGCCGAGGCCGTGCGGTTGGGCCACATGCTGGCCGAGCTGATGCCGGGCGAGCCCGAGGTGCTCGGTCTTCTCGCGCTGATGGAGCTGCAGACCTCGCGCATCGCCACACGCGCCGACGCCGACGGCAACCTGGTGCTGCTCGCGGATCAAGACCGATCGCGCTGGGATCGAGCGCGGATCGCCAGCGGGCTCGACTGGCTCGGCCGGGCGGGGCCGCTCGCGCGCGCCGGCCCCTATCAGCGCCAGGCCGCCATCGCCGCCTGCCATGCGCGCGCGCCGCCTCCTGGGAGGCGACGGACTGGGAAGCCATCGTGACGCACTACCGGGCGCTCGCCGAGATCGCGCCGTCACCGGTGGTCGAGGCTGAACCGCGCGGTGGCGATCGGACTCGCGCGTGGCCCGGCCGCCGGGCTCGCCGCCCTCGACGGCATCGACGCGGCGGCGCTCCGCGGCTATCACCTCTTGCCGGCCGCGCGTGCCGACTTCCTCCGCCGGCTCGGACGCGCCGCCGAGGCGGCTCGCCGAGTACCGTCGTGCGCTCGAGCTCACCGATAATGCGCGCGAGCAGAGCTTCTACGCGTCGCGACTCGCGGCCCGCCGAGCGGCTCAGCGGCCCGGCTTGAGCTTCAGATCCTCGTAGGGCGCCGAGTACGAAAAGCCCTTGATGTGGTCGACGCACGCTTCCTCGACGCGGGGTCCGACGCCCCAGAGGAACGCGAGCTCGTAGATCGGCACGTACATCAGCCCGGTCGTACACGATCTGCTGGATCTGGTGCAGCAGCGACTCGCGCTTCTTCCGATCCAGCTCGCGGCCCTGACGCTGATAGAGATCCTCGATCTCCGGCACCACGCCCGAGGCGTAGATGCCGCTCTTGGTCACGTAGACCTCGATGCGCGTCGCCGCGTTGCCGGCCGGCGCGCCGAGCCCCATGATGACGCCCTTGATCTTGTGCTCGCGCCACGCCGTGAGGAACGCGGCGCGCTCCATCGTGCGCATGCGCGTACGGATGCCGACCTCTTGCAGGTAGTTGCCGATCGCCTCGGCCAGCGAGAAGTACGGCGGGAACGGCGTGCAGCTCGCCGGCGTCGAAGCCCGAGGGATACCCGGCCTCGGCGAGAAGCTTCTTGGCGCGCGCCGGATCGTAGGCGGGCGGCTCGAACGTCTGCGCGAACTCCGAGGACGCGCGGGACGAGCCCGCCGGTCGGCCGCGAGAGTCCGAGCGTCTCGGCCTGATTGAGGGCACTGCGATCGAGCGCATGGCTCGCCGCCAGACGCACGCGCCGGTCGTGCCCAGGGCGACTTCGGATCCCACTGCTCCGGCAGATCGAGGAACACGACGCCGGGCGGCATCGCGGCGGCCAGGCGCAAGCCGGTCGACCGCTTGACCTCGGCGGCCACGGGGCCGCTCAGGAGATAGACGATGTCCACGTCGCCGGCCTTGAGCGCGGCCGCGCGCGTGGTCTCGTCGGGCATGCTCCGGAAGACGAGCCGCTTCACGCTCGGAACCTTGCGCCAGTAGCCGTCGAACGCCTCCAGCACCAGATCGATCGCCGGGTTGAAGCTCACGAACTTGTACGGCCCGGCGCCGATCGGCGCCTTCTTGAAGCCGTCCTCGCCGACCTTCTCGACGTATTTCTTGGGCACGATCCACGCCGGCGCCGGTCGCGGACGTGCCGTAGAAGGTCATGAAGTCCGGCCACGGCTCCTTCAGCTGGAAGCGCACGCGCCCGGGATCGACGATCGTGGACCTCGCGCACGCGATCCTTCGAGCAGCTTGGCCGCGCGCGCCGTGGTGGCGCTCGAACGAGAACTTCACGTCCTCGGCGGTGACCGGATCGCCGTTGTGGAACTCACGCCCTTGCGGAGCACGAACTCGTAGGTCAGGCCGTCCTTCGACGCCGTCCACGACTCGGCCAGGCTCGGCGTGTTGTCGCCGCCCGGCATCGGCTTCACCAGCGCATCGTGGAGGGCGTACAGCACCATGAAACGGCGTGATGAACGCCTCGGTATCGCTCGGATCGAGCCAGCGCGCGGCCAGGGTGACGTGAACACCCCACGTCATCGTTCCTCGCGGGCGGGTCCGCAGCGAGCGCCGGCTGGGGCTACACGGACGAGAGCAGCAGGGTAACCAGCACGGATCGGATCACGAGCGATTTCATCGCGCCTCCCGTGAAAGATCGAGCGAGTCCAGCTAGGGTATCATCGGCGCGGAGGCTACGTGATTGAAGCATCAAAGCGCTCGAGCACCGTACTCTGTCTGCGCGCCGCTGCCGCAGCCGGTCCGCACCTCCACGTCGACGATCAGCCGGGTCAGCGAGCTCATCGTCACGCTCACGGACCACCGGCCTCGTGGGAATCGGCGGGCGCACTGGCCTTCCTCTCCCAGAGGCGGGCCGACGCCATGGAAGGCGCGTCGGCCAGATCCTCGAGCGGCAGTCACGCCGCTCGTCGTCGCCCAGGATCCGTTCAGCGTCGAGCGGCATCTGGCAGGATCTGTTCGCGCTCACCTACACGAGCGTGCGCGGCATCCCGACCCTGGCGCAGCAGCGCCGTCAGCTCGTGACGGCCATCAGCGCCATCGACATCGCGCTGTGGGACCTCGATGGGCAAGGCCACGAGCCGACCGGTTCACGCGCTGCTCGGCGGCGCGCTCCGCTCAGCGCGTGCCCGCGTACGTCACCGGCTTCTACTATCGCGACGGCGAGCGTCCCGGACGATCTCCGGCGCGAGGCGGCGACTATACCTGGAGCACGGCTATCGAACGATGAAGGTGAAGGTCGGCGGCCTGTCGCCCGAGGCCGACGCCGCAGCGCGTGGGAGTGATCCGCAAGGCCGTCGGGTCACGACGTGGCCATCATGCTCGACGCCGAACCAGGGCTGGGATCTACCGACCGCCTTGCGCGCCACCCGGCTGCTGCGAGCCTCACGACATCTTCTGGCTCCGAGGACCCGATGCCCTGGTACGACGAGCGCCACGCTCTGCGCCGGCTCAAGGCCGAGGTCAACGTGCCGATCGCGGCCGGCGAGACCGAGTTCACGCCGTTCGGATTGCGCACGATGGTGGCCGAGGGGCTCGTCGACTATCTGATCATCGACTCGACGTGGGCCGGCGGCCTCACGGTCTGGCGCAAGGCTGCGGTCATGGCCGAGCTGTACCAGGTGCCGCTCGCTGCCGCACCACGATCCACAGATCCACGTCCACGCGGTGGCGGCGAGCCCGACCGGCTTCATCCTCGAATCGTTCGCCGACACCACACGCGATCCGCTGTGGTTCGAGCTGTTCCGTGAGTCGGCCGAAGATCGTGGACGGCTATCATGGTCGTGCCCGACAGCGCCCGGCCTCGGCCTGGAGCTTCGGCGAGACACGACTGGAGAAGTACGGCGTCAAGCTCGGCTTTGACGCGACGCTGAATTGCCTCGCGGCCGTTCTCTTTAGCCGTTCGCGGAATGATCCGGACTGACTGAGCCGACCACTCGCGCCGGTCCTCCTCGAGGACACGGGCGAGCACGTCGTAGTGGGCCCGGAACTGGCGGCGGATGAGCCAGACCCCGAGTGGCAGCGTGAGACGCGGGTCAGCAGCCTCCGATCCTGGGCCCGCACTCGCATCGCGACCACGCAGCGGCCGGACCGTCATCGGTGAACTCGAAGGTGGAATAGCTCCGTGGCAAGGGCGGCAAGGTCAGCCGCGCCCGCACGACCGGCGTGGACCCAGGGTCAGATAGTCAAAGGGTCGCGCAGTCAACGGCGCGGTGCACCAGCGTGTAGGCGCCGTGATCGCAATGGCTCTCCCAGCCCACGCTTGCACGGCCGGCGGCGTTGGGCCCTCGCCTCGATCTCGCGCGCGTCCAACTGCGCACCGCATCCGCTTGCGCGGGTCGATGTGATACTCCCACGCAACCGCTCGGGGCACCAGCAAGGCCGCTCACCAGCTCCTAGATCGGCCTCACAGTGCGCGACGAAGATGCGCGCTTGACGATGACGCGTCACGGCCTGCGCCAATCTGCGACGCGCTGCCGCGTACTTCGCCCAGCTCGGCGTAGCGCTCGGTGTGCGCCGGTAGACCCAGCGTGCCGCGCGCGCGCTCCAGCAGCGCGTCGGTCAAGAGTGCGATAGGCCTTGGTCCCGAACGCCTCGTTGACCCCATTCTTGAGCAGACGATGGACGAGGATGACGTCTGGCCTGAACGGCTTCAGCCCGGTCGGCGTCTGCCGCAGGACGAAGCTCCCGAGGTGGGCAACGAACTTCAGATCGAGCGCGCCGATGAGCTCGCAGGCCAAGCAGGTGCATGTCGTAGCGCGGCGTATCTCCTCCAGCCGGAGCTGGAAGGCGACATAGCAGCCCTCGATCATGTCGAGCAGGCGCTCGGCGTCGCGCAAAAGCCGTGACGGGCGCGTAGGCGAAGACGGCGTCGCCCTCGAGCTCGACGAAACGCAGTGGCTCCACCGAGACGCGCGATCACGAGTGCAGTCAGCTCGCCTACGATGCCGTGAGCGTGCTCGAGCTCGGTGCGCGTCAGAAAGGAGGTGTAGCCCGAGATGTCAGCGATGACGAGATAGCCCTGCTCGCGCGCCCGCGTGGCCGTCACGTTGCTCTACGCGAGCCTCAGTGACGCGCCCCCCTTGCCCCGACGAGGAGCACGGTCAAGAGGCAGGTCCTGAAACAGCGCATCTTCATCTGTACGCCTCAGAGTGGAGTCCCTAAGAGTAGCACTCCTCGTCCAGTCCGATGGCGGAAGCTGCGGTTGGTGCTCAATCTCGAGTGCTGCTTCATGGGTCGCTGACGGAGCGCCCACGTCGAAGCCAGGAAGGGAAGCCCGACCTGCGACCCTCGTAGAATCCCCTGCGACCATTGGCGGGGTTGTTGGCTCGTGCGGCGCACCCGTAGAATCAGCCGCCCGGGAGACGAGGAGACGGAGACCACCATGCACGTGGCAATCGCAGACGAAACCAAGACTGTAGCGCAGCTTCCGAACGTCGAGTGCGTGGCGTTGCCCACTCCGCCTCCTTTGCTCGAGGACATCTTGCGCAAGGCGGTCCCTGGCACGGCGATCAACCAGGCGAGATCTCCTTCGCTATCGTCCGCATCTAAATACCAAGGGATCATCGGCGAGTCGCCGCAGATGTGCGAACATCTTCGCACTCATCGACAAGGCAGCCCGCGGCGACGTGGAACGTCTGCATCCACGGTGAGAGCGGCACCGGCAAGGAGCTCATCGCGCGCGCGATCCACTACGCGAGCCCACGCCGCGATCGTCCGCTGATCACGCTCGACTGCACGACGATTCCAGGAAGGCCTCATGGAGAGCCACCTCTTCGGTCATGTAAAAGGAGCGTCTTCACCGGCGCGACGAAGCATCGCGAAGGCGTCTTCTCGTTGGCCCACACGGGGACGCTGTTCATCGACGAGCTGGGCGAGCTGAGCCCGCGTCTTCAGGCCAAGCTCCTGCGCGTCGTTCAAACGCGCGAATTCTCCAAGGTCGGCGGGTCGAAGCCCATCCGGACGGACATCCGGCTCATCACGGCGACCCACACGGACCTGAAGGCGGCCGTCGCACAGTGCACGTTCCGGGAAGACCTCTACTATCGCGTCGCCGTCTTCATGATCAAGGTCCCGGCGCTGCGCGAGCGGGCGGAGGACATACCGCTCCTCATCAACCACTTCCTCCGGAAGTTCTCGGCCACGTACGGCAAGCCCGTGATGAGGGTCGCGCCCTCGACTCTCGCGCGCCTGATCGCGCTTCCGTGGCCGGGAAACGTTAGGCAAGTCGAGAATTTCTCGAGCAGGCCGTCGTTCTCGCCGAGGGCGACGCGCTAGTGGAACGCGACCTCATCGCCGGGGACTTCGCGGGCATGATGGGCGCCCCGGCAACCCCGGCCCTGACGGGACAACAATTCCGAGCCCGGCCTACCGCTCGCTGAGGTGGAGCGTCGCCACGTTCTCCGGACCCTCCAGAAGGCTCGCATGGCAACCGGACACAAGCGGCCCGCCTGCTTCAGATCAGCGTCCGTGGCCTCCAGTACAAGCTCAAGAGCTATGGGCGGCAGGACGACGCCACGTCCGGCCCCGCCGCGATCCTCTCAGAACGGAGGCCCCCAGAACGGAGCGCTCTCGAACCCCACTTAGGATGTTAGATTAGCGGACCATGACAAGGGTCCTGTTCGTACTGCTGCTCCTGGTCCCGGCCGTCGCGGCGGGTCAGACGACAACGACACAGAGCGCCACCCCCGACAGTGAGTTCAACCTGCGTACCCCACCACCGCAGACGATCCCTTCGGCTCCAAAGATGGAGTTCCCGGTGCCGGGTCCCTGCGGCGGGTCGGCCATGCAGCTCTTCGAGTTCCATCCACTCATCAGGGCTTCCGAGGAATACACCGACAACTTCAACCGGACCGTCACGAACCACCAGAACAACTTCCGGTCGATGCTCTCGCCAGGGATGAACGTCCTGATGGACTCCGGCCCTCTCACTGGACAGGCCACGTATACGTTCTCGGGATTTTTACGACTCCGCCGTGGGCGAGCCTGGTTACTCAACAATTTCGCGGGCCGACTCTCGTGGGAAGCGACACCTCGTCTCAAGCTCAACCTCGGAGCAAGCGTGAACCAGAGCGACGAGCCGTCTCAGGCGGACAGTCTCGGACTCCGCCAGGTACGGAGCAAGTTCACGCCCAGCACTGCCTCACTCGGCGCTGATTGGAATGTCAGCGGCAACGTGACCGCGTCACCGTACTTATCGGTTCTTCAATTTCTCCGACGTAAACGGGGAACAGACCACGAGTCAGTTCATTGGCGCGAGCGTCTCGACACCTCGATCGCTCAGATCCACACCTTGATGGTAGGTTATGACTACGTGGTGAGCACAACGCTTACAGGCACTGGTACCAGGCGACTCGGACCTCCACGTGCCATCAGCTCACGGCATCGTTCTCGCGCGATATGAGTCAGCGGATGACCGCCGGTCATCTCCGCGGGCTATTCGTGGAGAACCCAAGATGTTAGGGGTCCCGATGCCGAGATCAATTACCGACCGTGGAATATCTCCCCTGTTCGACAACTACACGCTCCCTGAACCGGATTGAAATCCGGGCCAATATCGGCGTCAGCATGCTTTCGACCGAAGAGCCGTTCGTTTCGACGGGCAAGCGCCTCTCGTACTGGTTCGGCCCGGCTATCGCCACCGTAGGAGTGGTCCGTGGGCTCTCAGAAACGTTCAGCGGGACACTGAACCAGGGCGTCGTCGAAACGACCGGCGTCACGGTTCGTTTACCTACCTCGTTTACCCCTTCGTTGCGCGGACTGGCGGGGGTCTCGTACTACGAAAACGATTTCACAGGGCGTCGGCGGGACTCCCGGAATCGGCACGAGCACCCCGCGGACCGAGAAGGTGCTGAGGGGTTCGATCGTCCCTGACGTTCAGATACTTCGGTGGCTCAGCTCGAGCCTCCAATACACGTATTCGAGGACTACCCAGAGCGATGTAGACGGCCAAATCACGGAAAATCGCGTGCGGGCGTCTCTGAACTGCGCCTTCTGAGCACAGGCCTGAGGCCCTGGCGCGGCCGATCATCGCGCTCCCATCGTTCATTCCCGGTGACTCGGTATTTTGGGTAGTAGTGACGTGTGGATCGCGATGCAAGCCTCGCAAAGGAGTTGATTGATCGTCGACGACGACGAGGTCATCCGGACGCAGCTCAAGCATGCGCTCCGTGACGACTTCACCCTTCTGTTCGCCGAGGACCGGGGCGGCGCCCTCATCACACTTCGCGCCGAGCACCCCGAGCTGGTCAGCCTCGACCTCGGCCTGCCTCCTCACCCGGACGCCGCCGAGGAGGGCCTGCAGGCGCTCGACGAGGATCCTGAAGGCGGCGCCGGATACGAAGGTGGTCGTCCTCACCGGCAACGGCGATCGACAAAACGCCCTCCGCGCGGTCCAGCTCGGGGCCTTCGACTATCACCTGAAGCCGATCCAGCTCAACGAGCTGAAGGTGGTCCTGCAGCGGGCGGAATATCTCAAGACGCTCGAGGCCGAATCCGAGAAGAGCCTGCGCGCCAACGAGAACGACAACGCCGCTTCGAGGACATTCTAGGGAACGCGCCCGCCATGCGGGGAGATTTTCAGCGTCGTGACGCGCGTCGCCAAGACCGACACGACGGTGCTGATCCAGGGCGAGAGCGGCACGGGCAAGGAGCTGCTCGCCAGGGCCATCCACTCGAACGGTGCCCGGCGCAACCGGGCGTTCGTCGCGATCAACTGCGGGGCGATCCCGAGACCCTCCCGGAGTCCGAGCTGTTCGGCCACGAGAAGGGCGCCTATACGGGCGCCCACATCCAGCGTAAGGGCAAGCTCGAGATGGCCGACGGCGGCACCCTCTTCCTCGATGAGATCGGCGAGATGAGTGGCTCCTGCAGGTGAAGCTGCTCCGTTTCCTCCAGCAGCGCGAGATCGAGCGCCTGGGCGGCCGCGAGGTGGTCCACGTGGACGCTCGGGTCATCGCCGCGACCAACAAGGATCTGAAGGTTGCACTTCATTCCGGAGGGTTCCGAGAGGATCTCTACTATCGCCTCTCGGTCGTCAACCTGAGACTCCCGGCACTCCGCGAGCGAGGCGATGATGTCGTCCTGATCGCCAACGCCTTCCTCCGCCGGAGCGGCCAGCAGCATCGGCGAAAGTTCCGGTTCAGCGCCTCGGCCCTGGAGGCGATCCTCCACTACCCCTGGCCGGGCAACATCCGGGAGTTGGAGAACACGGTGGAGCGCGCGGTCATCATGAGCACGGGAAAGCTCATCGAGGCCGGCGACCTCGGCATCGAAGTGACTAAGGAGGCCCGACCTGGCCTCTACGCCAGGCGCGGCACCGGGCCGAGCGCGAGGCCTTGGTGGAAGCTCTTGTCAAGACGCGCGGAAACATCAGCCGGGCTGCGCAGCTCCTGGGTGTGAGTCGCCCGACCTTCCACGGAATGATCGACAAACATCAGGTGAACGCGAAGGAATCCGCCAGTCCCCGGCGCTAGCGCCTTCGGCGACGCTGTTCCCGGGCCAAGGCTACCCGGGGCGGAAGCGAAAGACTACTAGCTCAGTCTCGACTGCGGCTTGCCGCAGGCGGCGCCACCGACCATAAGCCAAATAGGCCGAACAAGCCTAAACCGACAGTTATCGCCGTCGACGGCTCAGGAACCGTGGGAACTGCCCGGAGGGTGAAAGTCCCTGACGAGAGGTCCGGTACGTTAATCCCGAAAGTGCTGATCCCGAGGCCGCCGGCGCCGGATGGGACCGTACCACCCGACCAATCAAGGGTGTCCTCCCCACGAGCGAGGCTCGTGAAGCTGGTCGAAAAGGGCACCGGGGCGTTTGCGAAGTTCAAGTTGTCGCCAGCAGTTGTTGGGATCAGCTGAAAGTGAAAGTCTGTCCACGGGACACCCGTGGCGTTCATCGTGACGACAGCCGCCATGTACTCTGTGGTTCCCCGCTGGGGACACCGTGAACACAGCATCGATCGCGCCGATCGAGGTGAACATCTCGCCGAGGACGATAGAGTTGGGGGTGGGATTTCCCAACTCACCTGTCCCAGGTACAGTCCCTCCTGGTCCTGAGGGTTGGGTTACGGCAGTGATGCTGCCTCGCCCGAGCCGCGCCCGTTCCCCAAGGCAAGGAGGATCGCCCCAAGGATCGAGGTGAGGAAGATCAAACCAACCATGGCGAGCAGTCGCAGTACCTTATGCATCCCTAGGCTCCTGGGTATGGTCCTCGTGCTGAATAGTACTGCTCGGCCGGGCGTGTCTGAAAAGTTTACAGACTAGCATTCGTGACTACCCAACCGGTGAAGTACGCAAAGCGCAATGCCGTTTCCGGAAAGACGTGATTCGTAAGAGATCTGGGGAACTCTCGTCAGCCGCTTAGGCCAGAACTGTAAAGCTTCTTCGACGCCCCGAGTCTTGCGTCTGGTCCGCCTGATGGACCTCCCACATTGCTCACTCGGCTGACGCGCCGCGTCGCATGTCGCCGTCCTACGCGCGATGACGCGCGACCGCCTGGCCGAGGTCCGCGACGCGGCCATGCACGTCGCCTAGATCCTCGTAGCGCCCGCTGTGCGCCGGGAGGCCGAGCGTGGCGCCGGCGCGCTCCAGGAAGGGCGTCGGTCAGGAACGCGTACGCCTTGGTCCCGAACGCTTCGCCGACTCCGTTCTTGAGCAACCGGTGCACGAGAATCACGTCCGGGCCGAGCGGCTTCAAGCCGCTCGGCGTCGCCGTGAAGGCGGCGGTCGGCGCGTACGCAGAAGACGGCGTCGCCCTCGAGCTCGACGAAATGAAGCGGCTCGCCCAGGCGAGCGATCACGAGGGTGGTCAGCTCGGCCACGATGCCGTGGGCGTGCTCGCGTCGCCGCCACGACCTTACGCGAACCTCAGGACGCGCTCTTGC
>ERZ1370068.4604-contig-3667_pt1 | contig 15658 bp, 17 predicted proteins | sample MGYA00561227_ERZ1370068 | MGnify/ENA primary metagenome ERZ1370068 (study PRJEB38410, sample SAMEA6850437) | metagenome | study: Metagenomic assessment of the ecological functions of the soil: analysis of the soil microbiota associated with the...
CGCCATGTAGAGCGCCATAGCCACGTCACTTAGCGGTCTGGCGCCAGAAGGGCTACTTGGATCCCCAGAGCCTCGGCGGAGCAGTTCTGAGTAGCTCTGCAGGTGGAGTCGACCGTCGAGGTCGGCGCTCTCTCGCAGCGCCGGCGGTGCTCTCGGCCGAGGTGACCGCGACCCGCACGGCGACTTCCAGCCCATCGAGGCCGCGCGAAGGCGTCGAGGTCGGTCGTGTCGTCGCCGGCGTAGAGCGCTCCTCCGCAGCCCGTGCTCCGCCAGCAGCAACCGCACGGCCGTGCTCCTTGTTCTGCGTGCCGACGGGCGGGCGTACCTCGAGCACCTTTCGCCCCCAATGGGCCTCGAGCCCCAGAGCCTGCGCGCACGTTCGGCCACCTCCTCGAGCGAGGCGCGCGCAGCATCCTCGTCGTCGGCCTCGTCGCCAGTGGGAACGCCACGGTGAGGCCCTGTGTCCTCGACCCACGGCCACTCGAGCTCGGCGCACCTCTCGCAACGGGGCCCGCCAGGCGTCCGCTTCCGGCGCCAGCTCCAGCCCAGTGCACGCCAGCGTAGAAAATCCCGTCGACCCCCACGAGGCGCCTGGCGTCCGCACCGGTCCGCCCGCTGATGCAGGCGACGAGCGCGTGTCGCACGGACGAGGCGCCGCAGCTCCGCCCGGGTCTCGTCCGGGACCTCGTGCCAGCTCGGGTCGGGAGACGATCGGCGCGAGTGTCCCGTCGACATCGAGGAACACCGCGGCCCGGGCGGGATCCTCGCTCAGCCGGGCCAACGCATCCTCCACAGCCCTTCAGAATTACGGCGGTGCGGCTCCTCGTCATCGGCCTGATCGCCGGCTTCTTCAGCGCTCTCTTCGGCGTCGGCGGCGGGATCGTGATGGTTCCGCTGCTGCTCCTCGTCGCGCACTACTCCGAGCGGCCCGCGATGGCCACCTCGTTGACCGCGGTCGGGCTGATCGCGCTCGTCGGGTCGGTGAGCTACGCGCTGCACGGCGAGGTGAAGCCTGGGGCAGCGGCGGTCGCTGGGCATTCCGGGCGCGGTCGGGCGGCAGTCGTCGGCGCGTCGCTCCAGCAGCGCCTCGCGAACCGGACGCTCTCGTTCGCGTTCGCGGCGCTGCTCGGCCGCCGTCGGCGTCTGGCTCCTGATCTGATGTGGGCGCTGCTCCTCGCGGGCGCCCTCGGCCTGGTCGCGGGCGTGCTCGCCGGGCTCTTCGGCATCGGTGGCGGAACCCTGTTCGTGCCGACCCTCGCACTCGTCCTCGGCCTCACCCAGCTCCACGCCGAAGCGACTTCGCTGCTCGCAATCCTCCCGACCGCCGTCGCCGGGGCCTGGCGACAGCGCCGCTACGGCAACGTCCGGCGCGGCGGGCCGCGCTGCTCCTCGGCGTTGCTGCGATCGCGGGGGTCGAGGCGGGCGTGCAGGTTGCCGAGCTGCTTCCCGAGCACGCGCTTCGTCAGGTTGTTCGCGCTGCTCATGTTCGGGGTAGCCGCTCAGGATCGCGATACGCGCCTGGCGCAAACCCGCCTATCCTTCCTGAGATGGCGACACACGAAGGAGATCTGGCTCCCGCTCGTCGACGAGCCGATCGGCTCCATCGTCGGGGAGATTCAGCGCGAGAACCGGAGATCGAGGCGCTGGTGGACTCCCCGCGCAAGCTGCTCGCCTTCCGCACGTTCGCCTACATTCGGGTCGGGATCCTGCTCAGCACGCCACGCTGGTCGAGCACGACGTGAAGCCCGACGACGGCTCGACCACCTGGGCCGAACAGCTGCTGAAGGACCCGCAGCACCGGGGCAGGTCGCGCGGGAGGTGCGGGCGGTCGCGAAGGAGATCGCCGCCGACCCGGCGTACGCCAACGACGCGCCGGTCGGGCCGGACGACGCGCGAGCAGGCTCGGTTCATCGAGTTCGCGAAGCGCCGCCTCGCCGCCGATTCTAGCCTCGAGCGGCTTTTTCTGCCCCATCGGCGCGATTCTTTGCTGATAATGCGGGACGGTGGGGAAGCGGGTTGCGTACACGAGTCGTCCTCGCGGGCCTGCTGCTGCTCGCTGCGGGCTCCTCCGGAGCGGGTGGAGCGCGCGCGACCGCCGGAGCCTCGGCCGCGGGCGTATGCGATCCGCGTGGTCGTGCCGGGCCAGGCCGGTGCTTCGCTCGGCACGGTCTCCGCACCCCCGACCACATCGCCTCGGGCTCCAGCTTCGCCTATCCGGCTGACGGCTCGGTCGTCGACGACCGGCTCGGTGACCGCGTCCGCATCGACCGACACGGGCTCCTCTGCGGTCGCGAGCGCCTCGAGCGAGGTGCAGTCGTTGATCCTGTTCGGCTGGAGAGATCATCGCCTCCACGGTCAGCGGCGACGCGAGAGGCTCGACCAAGGCGCGCTCGGCGAGAGGCGACTTCTCCGGCGCCGGAGTCGCCGGGCTGACCGTTCTGGGCCAGGCCGCCCCGCGGGGCCGAACGGGCGAGTCGCGCTCGCGGACTGGGGCTACCTGATCACGCTGGAGCAGGGAACCGACCGGAGCTCCGGGGCCGGCGGTGCCCAGGGCTTCCACGGGTTCGTGACCGCGCTCGACATCCACCTCACCGCACCGCATGGCGGCCTGCCGGCCGGCGCCGAGATCCAGAGTCGGCTACGCGGAGGCGAGCGTGCAGGCGAGCGTGGCGCCGCCGCCCAAGCCGGTCGCGCCCGGGCCGGCGACGAAGCGCAAGGCCGCGAAGACGCCGAAGGCGCCGGAGCCCACGACCCGCGGCCGCTCGCGGGCGCCGCTGTTGCCGGTGCCCCCGGGCTCCAGCCGGAGCTGACCGCCGGCGGCTACGTCTTTCCGGTCTACGGGCCTCTGGTCTCGTTCGGTGACAGCTACGGCGCCTTCCGCGGCGACGTGGCCGGCAACTGGCACCACGGCGACGACATCTTCGCGCCGCTCGGCGCGCCGTCTCCTGCCTGCGCCGACGGCACCGTGTTCTCGGTCGGCTGGAACGACGTCGGCGGGAACCGCCTCTGGCTTCGCGACTCGCAGGGCAACGAGTTCTACTACGCGCACCTCTCGGCCTTCTCGCCGCTCGCCAGAACGGGCGCCACGTGAAGGCGGGCGAGGTGGTCGGCTTCGTCGGCAACACCGGCGATGCCCAGGGAACGCCGCCGCACCTGCACTTCGAGGTGCACCCGGCCTCGCTCCTCTTCATGGGCTACGACGGCGCGGTCGACCCGACCTCGTACCTCGAGGGCGTGGCAGCACCTGCAGGACGTGCGCTTCCTCCCAACGTCGAGGGTGGGTGCCGACGGTGGTCTACCGACCCGCCCCGCGCCCGGCGGCGATCCTGCTCCAGGTCTCCGACATCTCGGAGGCGAGCGGCCTCGACCCCGGCTCGCTGCAGCGCGCAATGGCCGCCCGGGCGCCAGGGGCGCCGAGGGGCAGCTGGCCAGGTCGCTCGGTCTCAGGCCGTCGCGCGCCCTCGCCTCGACGCCGGCGGGCCTTAGGGCCTAGCTCGAGTTGCCGCCCTGAGCGCGCCGCTTGCGGCGCCGTCATCAGGACGTACAGGTTTCCTGTGCGTCCGTCGGAACTGACCTGTCGAACCGCTTCTTACGAAGAGTTGCCGCCAGAACCCCGCCGTACCCGAACTCCTCCTCCTCGCCGAAGATCCTGTTCTTCAGCCAGCGCCGGGTCTCCGGGCCGGTCATCGGGTTGAAGAGGATCCCGAGCGCGATTCCGGCGATGAGCAGCGTGCCGTTTCGGCTCTTGTGGGTCGCGTTGCCCTGGATCCGGCTCGCGGCTGCGCGAGAGGTCGTCGATGGCAGAGCGCAGCTGGTCCTGGATGTCCTTGTCGCTCGCGACCTTCGTCGCGACGCCGGTCATGCCGCGCTTGCCGATCAGCTCGCGCGTAGACGTCACGGGCGGTGTCGAAGGCGCTGCGGAGGTTCTCGCGCAGCTCCTCGTCCTGGATCGCCCGCTGCACGTAGGGGCTTGACGTCGGCAACCCTGTCTCTTGCTGCTTTGGCCATGTGGAAGGCCGTCCTTTCAGTCGCGTGTGAGGGGATTCTCTACCCTCGACGCGCGCCGTGCTAAACAGAGGGCGCTAGGCGGGGAGCGCGGCCTGTCGTTCCGGCCGCGGAGCGGCCTCGGCTCTGAGGGGGCTCGGCTGGTCGAACGCGACCGCCAGCACCTCCTCGATCGAGTCGACGAGGATGAACTGAGCTCCTTGCGAGCCTCCGGGTGGAAGCTCGGCGAGGTCGGGCTCTGTTCTCCTTGGGAGCACGACCCGGCTTGAGGCCGTAGCGCTGCGCCGCGAGCACCTTCTCGCGCACGCCGCCGATGGGGAGGACCTGCGACCCGTGAGCGTGATCTCGCCGGTCATCGCCGAGGTCGTCGGCGACCGGCACGCCGCGCACCAGGGACGCAATTGCCGTTGCGATCGTGATCCCGGCCGAGGGCCCGTCCGTCGGGACCGCTCCCGCCGGCACGTGGATGTGGACGTCGTGCTCGGCGAACCAGTTCTCCGGCAGCCCAGAGCTCTCCGTGTGCGAGCGCACCCACGAGAGCGCCGCCTGCGCCGACTCCTGCATCACCTCGCCGAGCTGGCCGGTGATCGTGAGCGTGCCCTTGCCCGGGTAGGCGGTCGCCTCGATGAAGAGGACGTCGCCGCCGACCGGCGTGAAGGCGAGCCCGGTGGCCACGCCCGGGTCGGCGGTGCGCTTGCGCGGATCCGACGGGACCCGGCGTGGACCCGAGCCAGGGCGCGTGTCTGCGCGCGTCGATGCGAATCTTCTCGGTCTCTGCCCTCCGCGATCTCGCGCGCGGTCTTCCGGCAGCAGGTCGGCGATGCGGCGCTCCAGGTTGCGGACACCCGCTTCGCGCGTGTACTCGCGGATGACCACGCGCAGCGCACCGTCGCTGATCGTCACGCTGCTCCGCGGTCAGACCGTGGGCCTCGAGCTGCTTGCGGCACGAGGTACTTGCAGGCGATCCGAGCTTCTCGTCCTCGGTGTAGCCCGGACAGCTGGATCACGTCCATCCGGTCGAGCAGCGGGCCCGGGATCGTGTCTCGAGCTGGTTCGCGGTGCAGATGAACAGCACCTTCGAGAGGTCGAACGGCAGATCGAGGTAGTGGTCGCGGAAGTGCGAGTTCTGCTCCGGGTCGAGCACCTCGAGCATCGCGCTGGCGGGGTCGCCGCGGAAGTCGGCGCCCATCTTGTCGATCTCGTCGATCAGCAGCACCGGGTTCTTCGACTCGGCGTCGCGCAGCGACGCGGATGATCGTGCCCGGCATCGCGCCGATGTAGGTGCGCCGGTGCCCGCGGATCTCGGCCTCGTCGCGGCACGCCGCCGACCGAGATCCGGATGAACTTGCGGCCGAGCGTGCGCGCGATCGACTGGCCGAGCGAGGTCTTGCCGACCCCGGGCGGCCCGACGAAGCAGAGGATCGGGCCGGAGAGGTCGTTCTTCAGCTTCGAGACGGCGAGGTACTCGATGATCCGCTCCTTGACCTTCTCGAGGTCGTAGTGGTCCTCGTCGAGGATCTTGCGCGCGTGGTCGAGGTCGAGGTTGTCCTCGGTGGTCTCGTTCCACGGCAGCGGGAGGATCCAGTCGAGGTAGGTGCGGATGACGCCGTACTCGGCGGCGGCCGGCGGCAGCTTCTCGAGTCGCGACAGCTCGCGGTCGGCCGCCTTGCGGACGTCCTCGGGCAGGTTCTTCGCCTCGATCTGCTCGCGCAGCTCGGCGAGCTCGGCCTGCTGCTCGTCGCCCTCGCCGAGCTCGTCCTGGATCGCCTTCAGCTGCTGGCGCAGGAAGAACTCGCGCTGGCCCTTCTCCATCTCGGACTGGACCCTGGGACTGGATCTTCGTGCCGAGCTCGACCACCTCCAGCTCGCGATTCAGGATCCGGAGCACGTCGCGGAGCCGCTGGTAGGGTGTCCGGCTGCTCGAGCAGCGCCTGCTTCTCCTCGGTCTTGAGGCGCAGGGTGGAGGCGACGAGATGCGAGAGCGCGCTCGGCTCGTCCACGTTCGCGGCCGCGAGCTCGAGCTCGGCCGGCAGGTACGGGACGAGCGAGATCAGGCGGCCGAACTCGTTCTGGACGCTGCGGGTCAGCGCCTCGAGCTCGGGCGTCTCCTCGATCACGTCCGGCAACTCGGCGAACTCGCCGATGAGGTACGGCTCGTCCTGGACCCGGCGCTCGAGCTGATGCGCCGATGCCCTGGACGAGGATCCGCAGCGTCCCGTCGGGAACCCGGATCATCTTGTGCACGATCGCCGCGGTGCCGACCTCGTAGAGATCGTCCCAGCCCGGCTGCCGGCCTCGGTGTCCTTCGCGGTTACCAGGGCCAGCATCCGCTCGCCGGCGACGACGTCGTCCACGAGGGCGATCGAGCGCTCCTGGCCGATCGCCAACGGCGAGACCGGACTGCGGGAAGATCACCGTCTCCTTCAGCGGCAGGACCGGCAGCGCCGCTGGGATCTCGACGTTTGTCGGCTCGAACGGCTCGTCCAAGCTGAGCCTCGCTCATACGGGGCCCGCGATCGTGATCAGGACGCGCCGACTGGCGGAGCCTTCGTGGCGATCGGCAGTTCGACGGTCAGCAGTCCGTGCTCGTAGCGCGCCGTCGCGCGCGTTGGTGTCGACCGGCTCGTCGAGCGGGATCCGGCGCTGGAAGGGCCCGTACTGATCTCCATCTGCTGGTAGCGGCCTTCGGCAGGCGATGCCGCTGCCTCACGCCGGCGGACGACCGAGACGCGGTCGGCCGCGACCACCATCGAAGCTCGGAGGTCGACCCGGGCAGCTCCACGACGACGTGCAACGCCGGCGAGTCCTCTGCGCGACGCAGTCGACCTGCGGCCTGAAGCCGCGGCGGCCTCCTGCGAAGCGCGGGACCTGCCAGAGCTCGTCGATCAGCTCCTGGATCTCCTCGTGCAATCGGTCGATGTCCGTCCGCCTTCTCATCCGTCCTCTTGGTAACCGTTAGTGATGCCTGCGTAGATCTCACTGTGCAGCCGCAGGGCGCTAAGTTAGCAGGCGCTAGCTTAGCGTCGATTACCGGGGAGGAGCCGCGCAGATGGAGCGCTGGACGCGCTGGACTGTTCGCGCTATCGCTGGCCCGTTCGTCGCCGTCTGGCTGGCTGCGTTCTCGCTGGCGGGCGGCTACTCGTCGTCGAAGCTGCTCGGCACTCCTCTCGAACACGTTCACGATGCCGCGGTGACGGACTCGGAGCGGGCGCGGACGATCCTCGAGCAGCACTACGGCGACCGCAGCGACGGTGCGTTCACGGTCGTCTTCCGCGTGCCGACGCCGGCCGAGCCAGGCCTGCGCGTGCGCCTGCAGCGGCAGCCGCGGCGGCGGCGCAGACGGTGCCGAGCGGGGAGGCCCGCCCGCTCGTCGCCGTCGGCAGCGACCACGGTGCCTCTACGGCGACATCGTCTCGACCCTCGAGCCTCGCGAAGGCGAAGGGCTACACCGACGAGATCCTGCGCGCGCTTCCGCACAGGCGGCGGCGTGGACTCGTTCGTGACCGGCCAGGCGCGCGATCCAGCACGACCTCGACCCGATCTTCGACCGAGGATCCTGCAGAAGGGCGAGTTCCGATCGCGATCCCCGATCGCGCTGCTCGTCCTGCTGCTGGTCTTCGGCCTCTCCCTGGCCGGTCACGATCCCGCTGATCTTCGCGGCCTGCACGATCACGGGCACGCTCGGGTCGTCTACCTCTTCGCGCACGAGATCACGATGGCGACCTACGTGACGAACCTCGGTCCAGCTGATCAGGCTCGGCATCGCGATCGACTACTCGCTCCTGATCGTCTACCGCTTCCGCGAGAGCTCCCGAGAACGGAGGCTCGAAGGACGACGCGATCCTCCGGCACCATGGCGACCGCGGGGCGCGCGGTCAGTCTTCTCGGGCGTCGACGGTCGCGATCGGGCTCGCGCTCCTGCTGCTTCATGCCCTCGCCGTTCATGCGCTCGATGGGGGTCGGTGGGTTTCTGATCCGCTCGTCTCGATCCTCGCGCGCTGACGCTGCAGCCGGCGCTGCTCCTCGGTCTACGGGCGGCGCGGGACGAGATTCGCGTCCGGTCTGCGCGCGCTGGCGCGTGCGCACCGCGCGCGGCTTCTGGAGCGGCTCGCAGCCGCGATCATGCGCGCGGCCCGCTGCTGTTCCCGGCGACGGGTGCCGCGGTGCTAGCTGGTCGCGGCGGTGCCGGCCTTCGCGCTCGCGTTGACGCCGAGCTCCGCACAGGGGATCCCACAGCATCCGCAGGCGGTGCGCGGCTTCGATCCTCAGGACGCGGTCGGCGCGGGCGCGCCTCGCCGACGCAGATCACTGGTCGACTCCGGAAACCCGGCGGTGCGCCGTCGATCCGGCCTTCAGGCCTCGATCCGCTCCGCTGGTGCCGGGCGCGTGCAGTCCGACCCGCAGGTCGCCTTCGTGCGCTACCGGCCGACACGCCCTTCTCGCTCGAACCCGAGCGGCCGCTATGCCCAGAGTGGTGGTGGCCGGCAAGCAGCGAGCACGGCGAGGGCCCGCGCAGAGACTTCGTCCGCCGGACTGCGTGACTGGATCATCCTCGTCGGTCTCCTGGCCGTCAGGCTCGCGCGTGCTCGCGGGCGGAGGCCCGCCGCAGGGGGTGGACTTCCTCGATCGCTCCTACGCGGTGTTCCCGTGGCTCGTCCTCGGCGTGCTGGTGCTGACTCACCTGCTGCTGATGCGCGCCTTCCGCTCGCTGCTTTCCCGCTCAAGGCGGTGTTTCTCAACCTGCGTCAGTCGGCCGCGAGCTACGGATGCTGGTGGTCATCTTCAGGTGGGGCGTCGGGGACGACGTTCTCGGGCTCTACCGGTTCGACCAGATCGAAGCGGTGGATCCCGATCTTCCCGTTCGCGATGCTCTTCGGCCTCTCGATGGACTACGAGGTCTTCCTTGGTCACGCGCATGCGCGAGGCGTGGGACGAGACGCACGACAACGTTCCGCTCCGTCGGCCTCGGCCTCGAGCGCACCTGGCCGGACGTCATGACGGCGGCTGCGATCGCTGAGTGGTGGCCGCGTTCTCGGGCTTCGAATCGCTGGACGCATCGCTCGGCCTCAGGAGTTCGGGATAGGCCTCGCGGTCGCGATCTTCGTCGACGCGACGATCGTGCGCGCGATCCTCGTCCCGGCGCTGATGGCGCTCTTCGGGCGCTGGAACTGGTGGCTGCCGCCGACGCTCGCCAGGGCGGTGCGCGTCCGGCCCTCGCCCCTCGAGGCGCCGACCTCGTAGGATCGCCCTCGATGGCGACGGCTCTCAAGGGCGTGATCCTGGCCGGCGGCACGGGCTCGCGCCTGCACCCGCTCACGCAGATCACGAACAAGCACCTGCCTGCCGATCTACGACCGGCCGATGATCAGCTGGGCGATCGAGGCGCTCGTGCAACGCCGGCGTCACGGAGCTCATGCTCGTCACCGGCGGCACGCACGCGGGCGAGTTCTTCCGTCTGCTCGGCAACGGCCACGAGCACGGGATCGACCGGCTCTTCTACGCGTACCAGGAGAAGCCGGGTGGGATCGCCGAGGCGCTCGGCCTCGCCGAGCGGTTCGTCGCGCGGCGACCGCGCGTGCGTCATGCTCGCGGACAACGTCGTCGAGCGCTCGCTGCGCCCGCGGTCGAGAACTTCGGCGCGCAGGAGCGCGGAGCGCGGATCGTCCTCGCGCGGATCGAGGAGCCCGAGCACCTGCGCCACCTCGGCGTGCCCGAGCTCAGGACGGCCGCGTGGTCAGCATCGTCGAGAAGCCCGACCGAGCCGCCGAGCGACTACGCCGTCACCGGGATCTACTTCTACGACGAGCAGGTCTGGGACGTGCTGCCGACGCTCGAAGCCTTCCGGGCGCGGCGAGCTCGAGATCACCGACGTGAACAACTGGTACGTCGGGCGAGGGCGCGATGGAGTACGACGTGCTCGAGGGCTTCTGGGGCGACGCCGGCGAGTCGATCGACGCCTACTACGAGGTCAACGACTTCGTGCGCTCGAACGGCGCCAACAAGGATGAGGCGTGGTCGACGGCGTCCGGCTGATCCCGCTGCGGCGGTTCGAGGACGAGCGCGGCTGGTTCTTCGAGGTCCGCCGCGAGCGCGCTGCCGAAGCCGACGCGGCAGACGAACATCTCCTTCTCGCGCCGGGGCGTGATCCGCGGCCTCCACTACCACGAGCGGGGCCAGGACGACCTCTTCGCCTGCCTCGCGGGAACGGCCCGCGTGGTCGTGCTCGACCGCGAGACCGGCGAGACGTTCACCGAGGACATCGGCGACGAGAACCCGTCGCCGTCTACATTCCAGGCCACCACGCCCACGGCTTCGAGGCGCTCACCGATCGTCTCTTCTGCTACCACGTCACCGAGGAGTACGACCCCGACCGACCCCGACGAGCAGGGCGTCTGCTGGGCCGATCCTCGCGTGAAGCACCTCTGGAGCACCGCGCCGCCGATCCTGTCCGAGCGCGATCTCGCGGCGTGCTCGTAACCGGCGGCCAGCGGACAGCTCGGCGCCGCTCTCTCGGAGGCGCTTTCCGGAGGCGGACGCCGCACGAGCGCCGAGTTCAACGCGGTGGCGCCGCCTCCGCTCGCGAGCGCCTCCCGACCTCGTCCTGCACGCGGCGGCCTGGACCGAACGTCGACGGCGCAGAGAGCGGAGGCGCTGGCGCCGGCCGTCAACGTGCGCGGCACGCGCAACGTGGTCGCGCTCAGCGCACCGGTCGTCTACTACTCGACCGACTACGTCTTCGACGGCTCGAAACGCGAGCCCTACGTCGAGTCGGACCGGCCCAACCCGCTCTCGCGCCTACTGGGCGCATCAGAAGCTTGGCGGCGAGCGCGAGGTGCGCGAGGGCTGGATCGTGAGGAGCTCCTGGCTCTTCGGCGCGACCGGCAGAACTTCGTCCGGACGATGCTCGCGCCTCGGCGCGGAGCGCGACGAGGTGCAGCGTCGTCGACGACCAGCTCGGCTCGCCCACCTATGTCGCACATCTGGCGGCGGCGACCGCGAGCTGCTCGAGCTGCCCAGGGCATCTGGCACGTGGCCGCCGAGGGCGAGTGCACGTGGTCCGAGTTCGCCGCTGCGATCTTCGAGGAGGCCGGGCTCGACTGCCGGGTCGTGCCGTCATCGACGAGCGCACGAGCTGGCGCGGCCGTGGCGCCACGGCCGGCGTACTTGGTGCCTGCGCAGCGAGCCCGAGGGCGCGCCGGTGCTTCCGCACTGGCGCGAAGGCTGCGTGTGCCTGCCCGGAGAGCTGTGCGTCTAGGGTGCTCGACGCGACGCGTGCTCATCACCGGCAGGAGCCGGCTTCATCGGCTCGCCACTTCGCCGAGCGCCTCGCCGCGGACGGGCGACGACGTCGTCGTGCTCGACAAGCTGACCTACTCCGGCAACCGCGCGAACCTCGCCGGCGCGCAGGCGTCGAGCTCGTCGAGGCCGACATCTGCGACCGCTGCCGTGGCCGCGGCAGGCGGAAGGGTTGCGAGGCCGTGGTCAACTTCGCGGCCGAGACGCACGTCGACCGCTCGATCCACGGGGCCTCGGAGTTCATCCGAGACCGACGTGCTGGGCACGCACGTCCTGCTCGACTGGGCGCGCGAGAACGGGCACGCGGCTCGTGCAGGTCTCGACGGACGAGGTGCTACGGCGACGTCGCGGAGGGCGCATCCTCGCGCGAGGACGACCAGCTCCGTCCCTCGAGCCCGTACTCGGCGTCGAAGGCGGGCGGCGACCTCCAGGTGCTCGCGGCCGTGCGGACCTACGGCGTCGACGCCGTGCATCACGCGCGGCTCGAACACGTACGGGCCGAACCAGTACCCGGAGAAGATCATCCCGCTCTTCGTCACCAACGCGCTCGACGGCGAGCCGCTGCCGCTGTACGGCGACGGCCGCCAGACCCGCGACTGGCTCCACGCCGAGGACCACTGCGCCGCCGTCGAGCTCGCCGCTGCAGAGGGAGCGAGCGGCGAGATCTACAACGTCGGCGGCGGCGACGGAGGTCGAGAACCGCGACCTGACGCGCGCGATCCTCGAGCTGACCGGGACCGACGCGACGTCGCTGGTCCGTCATGCGTGGAGGACCGCCCCGGCCGCACGATCGCCGCTACTCGCTGGACGCCCTCAGCGCTCCGCGGGCTCGGCTGCAGAGCCGGCGCGGTCGCCTGGCGGACGGCTCCCTGGAACGGTCGCCTGGTACCGCGACAACCGTGACCTGCGTGGAGCCGATCAAGTCGGGCTGACTACCGCGCGTACCGCAAGCAATACCCGAGACGCTTAGGCTAGCGGGGCTTGACGAAACGCCGGCTATGCCCGCGCGGGCACGCTGCTCCGCGCTCATCAGGCGAGCCGCGTTGCGCCGACCTTCTGGCAGCGCTGCGGCGCGCTGCGGATCTCGCGCTTCGGCTCGTGCCGGTCGGGCTCGAGCCGCTCCGCCCGGCTCAGGTAGGTGACGGCCTCTGGGCAGCGCCCGAGCCTCGTCAGAGGGTGTAGCCGAGGTTGTGGCTGGCATAGCCCTGCGTACGGATCGGCGGGCCCGGTGCCGGTGAGCTTCCGTGACGGCCTGCTGAAGCAGCGGGAGCGCGCCGGTGTAGTCGCCGCGTTGCTGCAGCGAGTAGCCGCGATCGTTGAGCGTGTGCCCGTCGAGTCCGGCGGTGGCCGCCGGCGGCGGTGGAGGCGGCGGAGGTGGAGGCGCGGGCTGGGTGACCGTTTGCTGAACCGTGGTCGTTCCGCAGGGCCGGTGACCGTCGCACCTGCGCGGCCGGGTCATCGCCGCTCGTGAGGACGACCCGCGCGATCGCGGCCCCGCGGCCGCGGCTCCGAGGAGCAGCGCGACCGGGACGAGGACACGGGCGGGAATTCCCGTCCGCCGAGGCGCGAGGGCCCGGGCGGGCGGTGGCAGCGGCGCTGTCTCGGCCGCCGGGAAGAGCGCCTCGCGAAGCGCCGAGACGAATTCTGCGGGCCGAGCCGTAGCGCGCGTCTGGGTCTTTGGCCAGCGCCCGGCGGAAGACCAGGTCGAGCGCAGGCGACAGGTGCTTGCGTGAGCTCGGCGATCGACGGCACGGGCGCGTGCGCATGGGCGGCGGCCTCGATCGTCGGCGAGTCGTTCTCGAAAGGGCGGTGGCCCCGCTGCCAGCAGCTCGACGCCAACGACGCCGAGCGCGTAGAGGTCGCTCTCGGGGCCGACGCGTCTCGCCCTGTACTGCTCTGGGAGAGGTAGCCCGCGGTTCGGCGCGATCGTCCCCGTGATCGTCATCGAGTCAGGCCCGGCGGCGCTCGCGATTCCGAAGTCGGCGACGTGGAGATCGCCGCGGGGTCGAGGAGCAGGTTCGCCGGCTTGACGTCCCGGTGCACGATGCCGTGCCAGTGGGCCGAGTCGCGGGTCTCGGCGACCTGGGTCGAGCCAGATCCATCACCTGTCGCGAGGTTGCGCCCGCCTTCCGCAGGCGGATCCTTCGAGCGAGCCGCCGCCGAGGTGCTCCATGACGAGGAAGGGCCGCCCGCGCCACTCGCCGACGTCGAGGAGACCGTGACGGCTCCGGACTCGCCGACGACAGCCTCGCGGCGGCCAGTCCTTCGCGCTTGAATCGCTCTCTGATCGCCTCGTCGGCTGCGTAGCGGTCGGAGAGCACCTTGACACACCACCTGGCGGCCCAGGGTCTCGTCGGTCGCCAGGTAGATCTCGCCCATCGCGACGGCGTAGGTCGATCCAGCTCGGCGAGCGGTAGCGGGCGGAAGCTGTGGTGTCCACGGCCACTGAGTGCGCTTCCCCGGGCGGAGCCGGAAAACAGCCGCCATTGAGAGGTGTGTGTCTCAGTAAAACGCCGCAAATCGGTCGAAGGTGCCGCTTCACGCCTCGATGGTCCTGCTGCGGCGTCCGTCACGGAAGCTACCGCCGCGAGCCGGGCTCAAGGCAGCGCGATGATCAGCACATTCGCGGCAGCCGTCCTCGCCGCGCTGGGGGCTCACAGGCACCCCGGCTGGCCCACGCTGCGCAATCGTCCGCCGGCGTTCTTCTCGAGCCGGCACCGGGTGGGCCACGAGGTGGGCCTCGCGCAGTACGGCGCCTACGGCTACGCCCTCCACGCTGCGACCGGTGATCCAGATCGTCGCGGCACTACTACCCGGCACGAACCTGGCGCATGAAGCGCCGCTGAAGCGCGTGCGGGTGCTGCTCACGGGAGGTACGAAGGCGTGGTGCTGGTCTCGGCGCTCTGCGTTCACCGTCCGTGACGCCCAGCGCTGGCAAGCACAAGTCGCGGCGGCCGGCAGGAGCTCGGCCCGCGCTGGCTGGAAGCTCGCCGCCTCGAGTCAGGCCGTAAGGCGCCGCCCGGCCCGCTGGTCTTCTCCCGGGCGACGATCCGCTCTCGCTCGGTCAGCGGGCCTACCGAGGCTCCCTGCGCGAGTGAGCGCGACGGCAACCCTGCGGTCGTCACACACGGTCGGGCTCGAGGCTCACCTCTGGGGGGCGTCGTGCCGTCGGAGATCGCCTGATCGCTGGCTGCCAGCCGGAGCGTCCAGGCCCAGGCGGTCGTCGCTCGGACGTACGCGCTCAGCCACCTGCACAAGGGCGGCGACCTCGACCCTATTCGACACGCGCAGCTGTGGTCTACGGTGGGATCGCGGCGAGGCCGAGACCGCCAGAGCACGCTCATCGCAGTGACGGCCGGCGAGGGTGGTGCTCTACAAGGCGCGCTCGCCGACACGTTCTTCTATTCCAGCTCCGGCGGCCGGACCGCCAACGTAGCGGTCAAGGACGTCCTCGGCTGAGCCTCGGCGCCGCTTCCATACCTCGTCTCGGTTCCTGATCCCTGCTGACACGCCTTCCGCGCCGTAGCCACTGACTGGGGGCCGCTCCGGATCCACGCCCGCCGTGCTCGGCCGCCGGCTGGGTGCGCGCGGCAGCGTGGTCGGCATCGTGCGCGGAGCACGGCCGCGTCCGGGCAAGGTACGTGCGTACTCTGACCGTGATCGGCACGAAAGGCGAGCGAGCTACCGATCACTGGCGCGGCACGCGCGGGGCGGCGCTGGGGATGCGCCACGCTGATGCCCATTACGATCGGAATGCTGAACTTGACTCGCTTCTGTTGCGGCTCCCGTCGTCTTCGGGCGCCGACGCGCTGGCCGGGCTCGCGCAGCCGAGGCGCCCCGGCAAGGTGACGCCAGCCGCGTGCTGGCTGGCGGCAGTGGCAGCCGCGCCGGCTCACCTGGGGCGAGGCGGCGCCGCGCCAGGTCGCACCTCGGTCGCTGAGCGTGTCGCGGCACCGAGACTACCGCCTCTTTGACTGGGCAGATCCGCAGCGGTAAAAGTCGTCCGGCTCTCCGTTTCCGCGTGCCCTTCGTTCGGATTCGCACCACTCGAGCGACCGGCTCTCGCCCAGCGGACTCGGCGCGCTTCAGCTCAGTCGCTCACAACGGCAGCCGGTCCAGCCGCAGCGGCTCACGGTAGCTCGTGGGCGACCGTGGCGCGCGCACCATCGCCACCCAGATGGCACCTTCTCCGATGTGAGCTGGATGCCAGGCTGTGCGTATCGGTGCGCGTAGTGGCCGCGTCATGTGCTTCCCGCGATCGGGCTCTCGTGCTGACTGTGGTGGCCGCGGAGACGTGCTGTGGCACTGGTCTCGGCGGCGGTCGCCCTCGCGGCGCCTGCTGTCGCGCACGCCGGCT
>ERZ1370068.298-contig-1027_pt1 | contig 15653 bp, 23 predicted proteins | sample MGYA00561227_ERZ1370068 | MGnify/ENA primary metagenome ERZ1370068 (study PRJEB38410, sample SAMEA6850437) | metagenome | study: Metagenomic assessment of the ecological functions of the soil: analysis of the soil microbiota associated with the...
TTTATGGGACCGGCTATGCGAGGGGCAGCGCTTTCAGTGGACAAAGATCGCTAGTTTGGAAAAAGAAAACACGCTTTGCTTTTTATTTCCTCTGCGAATACAGTGATGCGCGTGGTCGTTTTCAAACGTCCTTTTTATCATCCTACACGACGAGCTTGTGGGTCCGGTTTCTGCGTTTTAGCCTCCTCTCGCACAAGAAGCTCGAGGAGGATCTCGAGAAGCTGGGTCTCACGCCGCCTCAGTTTTACGTACTGGCGACCATCGGTTATGCCGGCGGGCTTCCCTTCGGAGAAATCGGCGCGAAGATGATGGTTACGGTGAGCAACCTGACAGGCATTGTTGACCGCCTGGAAGAGAAAAACTGGTGTCGCGTAAACGAGACGAGAATGATCGCCGCGTGGTTCACGTGGTGCTGAGGGAAAAGGGCGGCAAGATATATAAGACTACAATCCCGTTATTCGAGAAGAGCATCTCGCACATCTTTTCTGCGCTCGACAAGCCACAACAAAAGGAGCTGTCTGCTCTTCTCCGTAAGCTCAATCGAGTATCCTGGGCAAACTAGCCAAGCCCGGATCATTCACAGGTAAGACAACGTAGGAGTAAGAATCTCCGGTCGCGGGCAATGGGCATCGCCTTTGCCGGTCGCAACCTGAACGGCACCCCTTTCTTTAATTAACTAAACTAGAGATTAAGAAACAGTTAAAGGGCCAGAACTCCGTAAAGGCTTTTTGAGGATAATTTCAGCTCAAAGTGCTTGCTCTCAAGCTGGATCTCGCTGGTTCTATTTCTGTCTCCTTACGGTTTGTTTTTCTGCGGGCGAGTTGCCGCAAGGCGTGTTTGGTAAAGACGCCACAGCGGAATTTGACCCGTTCGTTCATCAACTGAAGCAGCACGTTCTCGGCTTCGAGGCTGATCGCCGTTAGGTCCTTCAAATCGATGACGAGTTCGCGGTCTCAAGCTCCGCTCTGGCCCTTTCGCAAGCAGTTCTTAACTCAGTGACCCACGGACCGAGCTGCTGGCCCGCCAAAATCAGCGGATGCTCACTGCGGCTCTCGACAATGGAGATTTTCAGCACGCGACTCGAGTCCTATTGATTGAATCGAGTTCTCGGTTGACCACGAGCGAGGGATCGGGGGCAACCGTGGGGGCAACAGCGAATTTTCAAACTGAGAATATCTCGATGTAACAAGTACTTACATTAGCAATTCAATTCCCCCGCCCCACCAATTTGACGTAGGGTTAAGCTCCTGATTTGTTGCCTCTTTTTGGCTGACAACGCTTAAACCTCGCCCGCTTCTAACAAGCAAAACGTTGCGGAAACGTTCCAGATTCGCGGGACTTTGCCCACCGCTTACCGCCTCTGCTTTTCTGCTGGTTGCCCCTCTGCGATCTGCTGAAATGCCTTGCCTAATTGCTCCACTGCTTTACGATTCGATCCTATATGGGCTGTTCGCCCAAGCTCGTGTTGGCGGAAACGAGAGAGCCATATAACACGGCCTCGGAAGGTAAAATGAAAAAGAAGACGTTGTTTCTCTCGGCATTGCTTCTGGTCGTCTTAAGCTTGGAAGGATGTGCAACGATTCGCGGCATAGGGGAAGATATACAGAGCCTTGGAAGAGCCTTGAAAAGGGCAGTCTCCGGATAGGGCGAGACTCTGAGTCCAGTCGCCGGTCTCCTGCGTTTTTGAATCTATTCCGGAAATCCACCCGGACTCGCTTCTGATGAAAGCAGAGGATAATGAGCTGTGGTCTGCCTTTCACCAATACCAAAAAACTCTCCTAGATTATTCCAGTCCAAGCAGATCCCTACAGAAGTCGCCTGGTTCCAGATCAACGCTGCCGGGCTGCGATCAAGGTGTAGGGCAAGACGCGAAACATCCAGTTAACTAGGAAAACTCGATTGCGCACTTTCCCACACGCGCCAACAAACGAGGGAGAGACCTAAGCCTTGTCATTCCATTGCGAAAAGACGGTGCAAGCTTAGGGAGAGGCGGGCGACTAAAACCTTAGGATGTTGCGTGGGGAGTTGCATCGAGGCAGGCGGTGAACACTAGACCGTAAAACATGAGGCTCAAACGGCTTGGCAAGGATCTCTGCCACTTCATCGACTATTTTCTTATCTGAAATGGCGGACAAATAACCTGTTATGAAGATTATGGGGATTTGCGGCTGAAGCGAGCGAAGCTGCTCAACGAACTCAATTCCGTTCAGCATGGGCATCAAAAAATCCGTGATCACAAGATCGCATGGTAATGCCTGAAGGATTTTGAGCGCTATGTCTCCATCGCACGCCTCGAGAACTTGGTAGCCCTCTTGTCGTAGCACTTTACTGAGCAACTCTCTATTCAGGCGGTCGTCATCAACTACCAAAATGTTTTGTGCCATGCAGCTGCCTGGGCGCAAACATTATGCCGTTATTGAGAGATCGAACGTTTCCCGAATTAACCTCTAGCTAGTATCGAGAAATCCTACACTGCGAGTGACTCATAATGTTGGACAAGAAGGTCAAAAAGGCGAGGGGATACCCAAACGCTCACACTTTGGATGGAGAATGCGCTTCTTTCGGTGTCTTCATTTTGCTCTCTCAGTCGTAGGGATTTGGCTTCAGCCACTCGTGATCGCAAAGCCAGCGATTAGCAATCTAGGATTTCTTCTCATGGCAGAATTGTTGCCGATGTTCGCTACCAAAATCGAAAGAACGCGATACAGCTAGATTCCAAGTAATGTCGCAAACGGGCTTGACGCTCAAACCGCCGGTCCGACGGACTTAAAGCCAATTTGAATGGACTGACGGGGGAGAGCTAATTTGATTTTGTGGCCGTCTACCTGGCGCTGCTTCGTTCAACTCATGGCTCAATCAGCCGTCGATAAAATCCCATCGGGTCCAAAGCTGGTCATCGTGGCAATCAGCTGTTCAGAACCCGTGTACTCATCCCCCTTGACGAGTCACAAATATCAGGTCATTATTTTCTTCAGACTATTTACCGGTGGCGACTGGCAGACAGCAAAAAGAGCGGGTGTTATGTTCGTTGAAAATTGTAGGGGAGACGATGACGATTGGCAGCCGGGATCCCTTTCCCGAAGGAGGCTCATGCAATCAAAAGACTCGCGCCATTGTTGTGATGGTACTGATCATGGGATTAATGGCCGGCTGCAGCACAGGATCGGTTACCAAGGATGAGGGAGACGCGCTCTTGAAGAGATCCCAGACTTCAAGGCAGGAATGGAACGAAGTGGATCCGCAGTTTGAAGCCTTTGCCAAGAAGGGTTATGGCTATGCTTTCTTCCCGGAGATCACCAAAGGCGGCTTGCTCGTTGGCGGAGCCCGTGGTCGGGGTGTCGTCTACGAGAAAGGCCAACAGATTGGTTACGCGGACTTGACCCAGATGTCGGTGGGGTTTCAGGCTGGGACTCCAAGACTACAGCCAGCTGATTGTTTTCGAGAACCAGCCAGCGATGGATAAATTCAAACGAAACGAGATTGATTTTGGCGCCAACGCCTCCGCAGTATACGCGGATAAGGGCGCTGCCGTGGGTGCCCAGTTCGTTGACGGTGTTGTGGTATTTCGTCAGGCCTATCAGGGGTGCGATGGCGGAGGCTTCCTTGGCGGCCAGCAAATAACTTATCTGCCAAAGTGATCGACCGTTAGTGGATAAATCCTACAGCGATGGAAAAGGCGATTAGAACAATAATGATCCATTCCAACATTTCCGTGCGCCGATTTGAGGCCTGATGGGAGATTTTCTCGTAAATGCTTTCCAGACTCTGCAATTTGCGGAGGATGCTTGAATCCCACTCTTCAAGATGAAAGCGTCGATTGACCATCCGATAAACCCGCCCCAAATATTGATCACCAAATAGTTTCAGCGTATTGTTCACGCTTTCGAATAACGTGGCGTTATCGACTTGCAATTCGGTCAACCTTCCCAAATCGGCACTGTAAGATCTGAAACCCGACGGTAAATTCCATAGAGCGACGAGCAAGTGTCTCGTACGCTTGGTCCAAGGCGCGATCGAGTTTTTGATCAACGTAGCGCATTTCCAACAATTCCACATTAGAGAATTCAAGCAGAGCGCGAACATCGTCGCCTTCACTGTCCACCAAGAGCGCCGCATTCCAGTCCACGAGCAAGATGTCATTCATGCTGTAGGATATGCGCACCGCCAGCGCGTCTTCGATCTCCTGATCGGAAAGGGGCTGACGGTTCAGCACGGAGGATTTGGGCGATCTGCGTGAGCATATTCGGCACAAAATAGTTTGAGATCAATTGGTTCAGTAAAGCGTTCCACATGGAAAACCACATAATCTTCGACTACGGCGACGAATGGCTTTGCCCTCGCGGCATCGCCGATAATCGTCAACAGCTGGTCGACCTGCAGCCGCGAATCAACTAGCAAGGTTTCATTGTCGTAAAGCTCTTCATTGAGGAATAGAAGATCTTCAAAAGGTCCATCGATTGAAGAGTATAGATCACGGAAACTGCGCCAAAGTCATAGATCATAAGATCTATGCTCGAACGCGTCGTCAGCTTGCCAACCGCGAATGGCTGCGCTTTCCGGATTGTTCTGATTGGCGCCGGTTGGTATTCAAAATAGCTGGGAGTGCGCCGCTTATGCGCGATGGTAGGTCGTTCAGTCGCTTGACGGATCTGGCGTTCAGCCGCCCCGAGATCAATAGATCGGGCAGCGTCATAGGCAAAGCTCACGTGACACAATCCACTTTGAATTTACAGGCGATTTGATTGGCATCGGCCGTGGCACATCGAATTTACCAGCTTAGCGCACTAAAACGGTATATCCGTGCAAGGTTCGGACTTGAAATGGTAGACTATTTAGGTGTTTGACTCTGCTGACTGACTAGCGGGTAGGAGAACTGTGAAGCAATAACCAGGCGACCAGCAAGTTCAATCGCTTCGATCGCGGTAGAAGCGGTTGGAAAGTTATTCCGTGGTAGGCGAAAGGCCCTCCGCTCGTGGTGCTCGGCTAAAGCCTGCGCCCCACTCAGCTTTGGTCTAGTCTCTGCGCTGAAACAGTCTTGACGCTCCACAAACACAACGCTAGATTTTCCTGACATGTGCGGCCGCATAACAGGCTACGTTCGAGTTTAGTGACATTCGGTCTGCTGGAATCTTGACAGCGATCTCCTCTGCCAAAGTACACGCCGCGTTTTAACGTCGCCCTGAGACTTCGCCCAACATTCCCGTCATTGTCCGCCACAGAGGCGGCAACGAGTGCAGGCTTATGCACTGGGGGTTGATTCCGCATTGGGCCGCAGACCCTTCGATTGGCAATCGGATGATAAACGCGAGGGCTGAAACGCTGACCGAGCTACCTTCCTTCAAGCTTCTCGTTGATCGACGCCGTTGTATTATTCCCGCTGACGGTTTCTATGAGTGGCGCAAAGAAGGAAAGCGCAAGGTTCCGATGTGGGTGTATCTCAGGAACCAAGGCAGCCGTTCGGACTGGCTGGCGCTATGGGACGTATGGCGGAAGCCGGACGGGAAGCGGGTGGAGTCGTTCACGATCATCACCACGGAGCCTAATGAACTGGTGCGGCCTATTCACAACCGTATGCCCGTGATCCTACGACCGGAAGACGAAGAACAATGGCTCGATGCTTCTCGAACCACTTTCGCCAAAGCCCAGTCACTGTTGAAACCTTATCCCGAAGAGCTGATGGACGCTCACGACGTTTCACCAATCGTCAACTCGGCGAAGTACGACGGCCCGGAGTGCATCCAACCTGTTTCCGATGACGAGATGCCTTCCACCGGGCAATTGTCACTACTTTGACGACGACTTCTCCTTGTATCCCCTAGCCCTCATGCAGTTATCGAAGACCTGCTGCTGGATGCCAACGTCAGCAAAGGTGGCCTGACGTGTGCACTCATACAAATCGCGGTCATAGTTGCCCTGACTCTTAGTGCCGCTCGATCCTGGGGGTTGCTGACTGGCGCATCCCGCCAGAAACATCGCCGCAACGATCAGTGATCGAAATTTCATGGAATGTATTTTAGCAGCCTTGACTCCTTGCGCTAGGTGGCGTTATAGGTGCGCCAGTCTTTGATTGTGGGGATAAGACTCGGAACGCAAACGATGGTGAATGTTGTGAGTGACAAAAGAACAAACCGTATCCGAGATCAGTTACAAGAAGAAATTGAAAAACTGCGTGAAGATGGTGAAGTACCGGAAATCCTAGACTTGATTCGTCAAATCGAAAGAGCCAACGAAAAGCTCAAAAAACCTCCAAAGAAGGATTGGTTTCATTAACAATTGCAGCCTCGCACCGGGCAGTTGTCCCTGTTGTGACGAGGACTTCTGCTAATAGCCCTAGCCTTCATGCAATTATTGAAGACCTGCCGCTTGTCGCCAGCGCCAGCAAAGGCGGACTCACGCTCGCACTCAGACAAGTCACGGTCACGATCTTTGTTAATCGTGAGGCTTGGGGGTGTCGCTCAATCCTGAGGGCTGCTGACTGACTGGGGGCTGTTGACTGACCGGGGGCTGCTGAATGACTGGTGGTTGGATGACCGGGGGCGGTTGGATCACTGGGGCTGCTCGGTGGCGCATCCCGCTGCCAGTAACATCCCCGCTACGATTAGTGATCGAAACTTCATACTTTGTAGTTTAGCAGCCTTGACTCCACATGCTAGACGGCGCTATAGGTGTGGCCGCTTTACGGAGTTTCATTCATGGATGATCGACGACGATACCCTCAAGCAACTGCTGCGGATCAACGATGAACTGTTGCAGCTATGCAAGTGGCTGAACGAAAAGCGCGACATGGAAACTTCATCCCGCCTTATACCCCTCGTGGACGACCTCACCCACATTCTGATAGAAGCGGGCAAGAACAGATTACACTGATGCAGCCACTTCACTATTTGGGAATCCTGGTCCCGAACGGAAGCAGGCGATCAATGGATGGTGCCCTGAAATGTGGTTACCGGCTTGCGTGGGTTGTGGTTCGAGGAAAGACGAACACCCTCGACAGAGACGCCGTTCACCCTGGTCGAGCTTGATTGACAGCTTGTTGACTGAAAGGGTAAATCTCAGGGCGCATAATTTTTCATTAACGGGAATATACGATTCTGTTATTCCTGGTTAGGCGACGTAGAAGACGGACTGCAAAAGTGAAAGGCAGAGTTGCCGTGGTAACTGGCGGAAGTTCCGGTATCGGACGGGCCACCTGCATTGGCTTTCGCCAGAGAGGTGCACGGGTGGTCATTGCGAGCCGCAGTAAGACCAAAGCCACCGAAGCCGTTCAAGCTATCAAAAACTTGGCGGCGAGGTCACCTGGATTCAGACGGACGTCAGCAACGCCGCACAAGTGCGGCAGATGGTGCATCAAACGGTGGCGAGGTTTGGTCGCATCGACTATGCGTTCAACAATGGGGGAGTGGCGGCAAAGGTGGAATGGCCGCAGACATAAAGGAGGCATGATTGGGATCCGGACAATCAGCGGCTATTTGAAGAGCGTGTGGTTGTGCATGAAGTACGAGATCCAGGAAATGCTGAGGCTCGGCTCCGGGGTTATCGTTAACAACTCCTCGGTCGATGGAGTTCGCGCTTATCCCTTCCCGGTCGGCTCTGCCTACTCGGCTGCGAAGCACGGGGTTATCGGTTTGACGAAGTCGGCGGCGCTGGAATACATCTCGAAAGGGATTCGCATAAACGCGGATTTGCCCTGGTTGGGTTCGGACACCGCCGGTCGAACGCTGGATGAGCCGTGATTCAGAAGTCGCTAAGCAGATCACTGGCCCAAGAGCCGATCCGACGCTTAGGAACCCAAAGAGACTGCAGTGACGCGGTAATCGGCTTCTGAGCTCGACTGGAGCAACCTTCGTCGTGGCACGGCGGCATGGAGCCCGATATCGCCAGGCGGTTCTCGTGCCCAGACGGGAAAGCCCAACCCGGCCGAATTCACACGCTGCTCAGCGGAGAAATGCAAACAGAAGTTCGATCGTTTCAAAGCCAGACATTGTTATAGAAATGTGCTGCCTTCGCGTCGTCCCAGAGATCGGAGCTGAAGCCATCCAAGCTGCGCCGAGGCAAGTCTGATATGGCGAGAGAGCAGCCTGACCATTGAACCAATGGCCAGCCACGTTCACCGAATGGACGATGCTCATCGAGGCATACCCGGCGTTCGGGCTGGAAGAGGTGCCAATAAAGCGCTCGAAGCGGTGGTTATAACTGCGCCAACTGAGTGCGACTCAGATGCCGTAACGCGAACATGGTAGGGATTTTGGCTGACGCGTACTTTTGGTTATGCCCCGACTCGCCTGGGGTGAGGCAGGATGACAGGTAGTGACGCTGTTTTGTAACTTCCTATAAATCATCTTCCATAAGGGAACTTTCTTAAATCTGCAGTCATCGTAGTGTCACCCTGGCACTACAGCACAAGGATCACCCTCGGTCAGCCCAGGCAACACTCGTAGTACTAACTATTTTTTTACCTCAAGATGATTGACGACCGCCTGAACGCCAGCCACTTTCCATGCGAGTTTGATAGCATGTTCTCTCGCCTCCAGTGAGCGGCACAGTACCACTCAAATCGACTGATCCGTCAGTGGTTCTCACGTTTACATCTGTCAAATCTACTGACTTATCTTTAAGCAAGGTTTCTTTTACCGCTTTGCTAATGGCTGCATCTTTGTCACTCTCCCTGCGCGTCATTTCAGTAATCGTTTGGCAACCTAATACGAGTGAAAAAGATTACCAATAGCTTTGCCGCAATGACTTGTGGAACGAATTTCATAGATTTCCTCCTGTCCTATTGGAACTGGAGATATCCATACCTCCAGGATAGACCGGGAAAACCGCAGAGCAAGTAGGTTTTATAAAAAACGGCGATCAAAGTAGTGGGCTAATTCGCCCGTTGCCATGCTATCACCTTTAGAACTCGAGGGGGGTCCTGGCGCTTGCCTACATTAGGACTTTTGGGGAGATACCTTGCCCAACATGCGAACTTCTTATCCCCATTCTAAGACCGGCACTGGTGTTGCTTTTCTTCTCGGCGAAACGGACGAAGACAATGCCGGAAGAAGTTTTCTTTCTGTTCATTGCTTCGTGCATCGGTCTTTGGCTAATCCAGCTCGCTACCGAGTGGATTGACCAGACGCCGCATAAAACGAGGGACAGTGGATGAAGCGATATCGTGGTCACCTGATTCTTGTAAAGCGCATCAAGAACTGGACCACGGATGATTGGAAGAGCAAGCATTCACGTTCAATTCAATGAAGGCACCCTAACTTCTTCGAGACGTTCAGCTACCTGGACCGACTTCTTACTTTTCAACAAAGACAGCCGCCGAGAAGCACGCCCTCAAAGAGGCTAGAACACTGGGTTGATCGTCGGCTTGCGAAGCCAAAATATTTGGGTAGACTCTCACGAGATGTGGAAGCTGTGACGGTGGACTGAATCATGACTTAGACTGAGGATTACAATCCATCCAACTAACGAGGATTTAGTCTCGCTTCGCTAGTAGCCTTGACCACCCCAGCCTTAAACTGTTAAGCTACGGTAATTCTCAGATCGAGTAAATATCCGAGGAGGGAGAAAACCATGGAATCTAATCCCGCACGTTGGTTCGAGATTTACGTGCAAGACATGGGTCTGGGCAAAAGTTTCTACGAGTCTGTCTTTCAGTTGAAATTAGAGAGCTCGACAGCCTGAGTTGAGCCATTTGGGCTTTTCCGATGCTGATGGATAAGCCGGGCACCTCCAGGGGCTTTAGTCAAGATGGAGGCTTTTCTTCGCGGCAACAGCACGTTAGTCTATTTTTGGTTTGCGCTCGATTGCTCGAGTCGAAGCCGCTGGGTTGTCCAGTTTGGTGGGCGGATGCAACGAGAAAAGACCTCTATTGGCCGGGTGATGGTTTCATTGCGCTTTGCTTATGACAACTGAAGGAAATATGTTTGGGTTGCACTCGATGCAATGAGACTCCGGGCCTAACAAATCATTCTAACCAGACGACATGTCTGCGGCGGCTACCGGTTAAATCACGGTTAGCCGTAAGATCGAGCTGTATTCTCTTTAATCAAAGTTTTGAGTTTACCGTGTCAGTAGATCAGCCAGCCGGTATCCCGTCAGAATCATCCTCCTACTCAGCAAGCTCGGCTCGCGCTTAACAACGGCAGCTCATCAGGAGGCGACGGGAGCGGTTGCTATCTAATCGTGCAATCCATATTCCCGCCCCTTGGTATCCCAATCCGTCCATCACCAGCAGGTGCGATCTTGTCGCATCCGAAGCAATCTTTTTGGTCCATGGCTCAGCTCGGCGTTCTCTCGCGAGTTCGGCTGAGCTGGAGCTCAGCTGAGACCCCGGCAGTTTCGCAGAGCGCCGCGCTGCGCCTTGGAGCCCGTAAGATTTTGACTTGACGTAATCCGTCCGTGCCAAAACCCGTGCAGGTTCATGGGTTGCCCGCCTGCGTCGCCCGGACAGGACCGATTTCGATTGCCGCCCGGCTGTCGCGCCTCGGGACGAGCCAACCCGTGAATATTGAGCGACCGTGTATAGCTGTCGATGCAGGTCCTCCGGCTTAAGCAGTGAAAGAGCCATTGGCTGGTGACGTCAGGCTGCCGGTGCAGGCTCCGCCAACGCGAACGTTAACCGTGTAATGAACTATATTCTCCTACGACTAATCCTACAAGACGGGACTGACGCGTCGATGTTCCAGTTCAATCCTGTACCTTGCGGCTGCCTCTGTGCAGGTATATTGGTACATATACTGACCAGGTATATGTGGGATGAACCAGAACGAAATGACGTGGTTAAACTCTAGTTGATCAAAAAGGCAAATCTTGCGGAGCTGTGATTTTTCGGATCGGTAATATACTGGTCCGTATACTCAGTGGAAAGGTTATCGGATCGAGCCATGGAAGACTTCCCCAAAGACATCTACACGGAACCCGAACCGGACGTCGATACGCTCGCCAATCTGGGACCGCTCAGCGGGATGGCAGGCATCTGGACCGGCACGCGCGGTCTCGACGTCAACCCGAAGGCCTGACGGCCCCGAAAAGCAGGCTTTCATCGAACACATGGAGTTGCAGCCGATCGATGCGCAGACCAATGGGCCGCAACTGTTCTACGGATTGCGCTACCACACGCGGATCGTCAAGCCTGATGATGTCGAGACATTTCACGATCAGGTCGGCTATTGGCTATGGGAACCGGCGACGGGCACCGTGATCCAGACGCTTTCGATACCGCGCGGACAAACGGCGATGGCTGTCGGTCGCGCTGCGGCTGACGCGAGAACGTTTCGCCTCCAGGCGGTCCGTGGGTCCGAGACGAATGGGATCGTGTCAAATCCGTTTCTGGAGTACGCGTTCAGGACGGAGAGCTACACCATCACGGTTTCGATCAACGTCGATGGAACGTGGTCCTACGAGCAGGACACTGTCGTTAATCATCCCGGGTCAGGCGGAACCGTTCCACCATACGGATCGCAACACGCTCCGGAAGATCGGCGAGCCTACGCCCAACCCCACGGCGCAAGCGTGCAGCAACGAAACCGGGAAATCCCAGGCGCGCTGGAGCAAGCCCGGAGCGGTTTGCCGGGTCTGGGAAGGGGTGGCGGGTGCGGTTTGATGCAGCCCAATCGGGGGAGTTTCTGCGAAATTCCAATAAAAATCAGAACCCAGAGGGTCGCGATCCCCAAAGCGTTTTAGCGTTAGTTGTCATTTGTGTATTAGTGATGGCTATTCGGATGATCTGTTCGCTTCTATCATCGATTCCCTGGCGGGCCGAACGAGGCTGACCAATTCATCATGGCATGAATACGGGATCTTCTGGTACTTGGACTTTCTCCTTGTGCTGCTGTTCCATCGTTGAGTTCGAGTGGTTGCGCAAGTATCTTCGTGGCTGTTCGCAAGGGAAACGGGATGAGCCCTAACCTTCGACTCAACACGGACCTGCGCCGACGGCAAGCCGCTGCCAGTCCGGTTCTAGTTCCATCGTTAGCCTCTGTAATTGAAATTGAATTACTCTACGACCTAATCCTACGAGACGTGGACTGACGACGTCGTACAATTCAATCCCACCGGAATTCTCTCGATTCTCAGAGCTAAGTGAGAGTGGTTGATTGTCGTGAAAAGCGGATATTTTAGATCGGCAATTTGCGTTCTCTCCATCACACAAATCCTGTGAGTTTAGGCCGAGGCGTTGATCTCCGTTTGCCCTAGAACTTCATTTGACAAACCCCTTCGTTCCGAGTGATACATAACGCTCGAAACGAGGTGGGCAATGAAGAGGGCTGCGGGTGTCGTCAATCCTTGTTGCAGTGGTGTTTGCTTACTCTTGAGTGACGGCCGAGGCGCGGATGAACGTCCCTGGCCGCGCGGAAGGCAACTGGAGCTGGCGCTGTACCGAAGAGATGATGTCAGCTGCGGACTTTGACTCGCTGCGGGAGCTGACAAAAGCTCAAACCGTCTAGGCACTCTTCGTCGGTACGGAAAACTTGAGGAGACGTTAGTGAGGCGGGCTCGACTACTTTCTCAAGACCGTCTTCAACTACCCGATATTGACCGAGTGCTATAAGGTTGCTGCCTACAATGCCGCCAACAAACTGGCCTCGGTCCGCCACGCCGCACGCGCCGCCGATCCTTCGGTCCCTGCAGAGCCATCCGCCCCCGTCGTCGTGGCCGGGAGATAGGTGCATGGGGCAGTTTCGCTGGCGCGGTCAAGATCGTCGCGTCGTTTGGGGCATCGTGCTGCTTTTACTTTTGCGCTTCGTCTCGGCCGCAACGATCAATCTCTCTCCCCAAGAGGCCTACTACTGGAATTATTCGATTCACCCGGATTTGAGCTACCTGGATCATCCACCGATGGTGGCCTGGGTGATTCGAGCAGGCACGCTGTTGTTGGGGAAATCCGAGATTGGGGTAAGAATCGGCGGCTTGTGGCTGGTTGTCGTTTCGACTTGGCTCATCAACGCTCTGGGGCGGTTGTGGTTTAGCCGTAGGGCGGGCCTTTGGGCGGCGCTCTTGTTTCAGGTGATTCCTGTCTATTTTATTTACGGCACGATCATCACCCCGGACGTTCCACTGATCTGCTTCTGGCTTCTCACTATTTACCTGGTCTCGATCGCGGTCCTAAGGACCGGCCATCCGCATGGTACTGCGCGGGCGCCGCTCTGGGCTTCGCTATGCTTTCGAAGTATACGGCGCTGTTCCTCGTTCCCTCGGCGCTGCTCTTTCTTATTGCGGATCGCGCGCACCGCAAATGGCTGCTCAGGAAGGAGCCCTATCTCGCTTTTTTTCTTTCCCTGGTCATTTTCAGCCCCGTAATTCTCTGGAACTACCAACACCAGTGGGCTTCTTTCGCCTTCCAGTTTGGCAGGCGGCTTTTGGGAGAAGAATCACTCGATCCCCGAGTCTTGAAATCAGCCATGCCCGCCACAGCCTCATAGAGTTCTTGGGCATTCAACTAGGAGCGATCTTTCCGACCTTTCTAGCGGTTCTAGTGCTCAGTTTTGCCGTTGCGCTTTATTTTACGATAAAAGACCAAGGCTCCAGGTGGAAATTTTGTCTGTTCTTTTCATTCCCAATCCTGGTCTTTTTGCCGTGTACAGCATCGGCTCGACGGTAAACGCCAGCTGGCCCCTGCCGGGTTATCTGGCGCTGCTTATTGCCGCCCATACGTGTTATCGATACCTGCGCTTCAAAAGCGGGCAAAGGTTCAAAATTGCCCAGCGCAAGATGTTAGTTTTTTCCCTTTATTGTCTCGCCTGTCCTCTATGTGTTGGCACTCTTCCATTTGGCGCTGGTGATACCCTTTGTTCCGGTAAACGAGTCGTTCACTGGGTGGCGGGAATTGGGCAAGACCGTAGAGCGAGAGAAAGCGACCATCGAGACCGAGAAGGATAAGACAACCTTTATCCTCGGCATGGACCGGTACAATATTACGTCGGAGCTGGCGTTTTACATGCAAGATTTTGAGGACGTTTTCTCCCGCAAGGTCCTGGGAAAGAACGCTCTAGGCTTTGAGTTCTGGGATTCAAGGGTTCCTCTGCCAGGCTCCAACGCCGTCGCAGTGGACGACGACGCGAATTTCCTGATATCGCGCTGCTGCAGCAACATTTCATGCGAGTGGATGAGCAAGTAACGGTGGTGCCGATTGTGAGACGAGGTAAAATCGTGCGCCGTTTTTATGCTGTCCGCTGCTATGATTATCTGAACCAAACCGCACGTTAACCCTAGATTAAACTGAATTCTCTTTCCTTGCTGACTGACCTTTACAAGATTGACCTGACGCGGCTCGTTTAGTTCCAGTCCTAACGGTTTTACGGCGTCTGGACTGAGATAGGCTGCGAGTCGTTAGAGATGGGCCGCCGACACCGGCAGTATTTAGTGCTTTAGCACAAAACGTTGACAAGTCGGGATAGCTGTGGAATATTGCAGCCCGAATCGGATTTGAGTGATGGAGTCGTCCCAGAAGATAGGCTGACCGGCTTGGTCGTTCCTACGGCGGGTGACTTAATAGTTAAGCGCTACAACCATGAGGGTGGCAAGAGATATCTTATCCCATTATTCTGGTGTTTCCACGATCAAACACTAGGCGGCTTTGACTGTCGTAAACCGAAGTTAGTGCCGGTAATTTCTTATGTTCTCGACGACGGAGGCACCTTCATCGTGACGGCGATTGGATTTACCATGGAAGCAAATCATGAGACGAGCAAGTGGTTGCACTTCTGTGGCAATGTCCATCGCCGTGCATCTGCAAAACTCGATGCGATTTTCAAACTTCTTTGTTGGCAATGTGGTTCTACTATCCTTGTGCCTCTTCCTTCTTCAGCTTGATTTCGGCGCGGTCGATATCGCTAGTGGGTGGCAAATGCGGACGGTTCGTAACTCCTCGGACTTGTTCTGGTAGATTTGTAATTCTGCCCTCACTATCGTAATCCTGGTCTTAAAATTTGGGGATTGATGATGATGGTTTCTGTACTCACGCGGATCGCCGCGAAAAGTTGCCGGAGACGATTACCTCAAGCAACACGGATCGGCCTCCTCGCCGAGGTCATGCATCGATTTGAGGACGAAAGGGATCGCGAATTCGGCGTAACCTCTCAAGATGCTCCAGCATTTTGACCATGAGTGCCCTAACTCCAGGCTCGAGCGGATTATAAGACTCAACCGGTGCTTGGTGTCACGGCGCCGGCGCTGGTCAACCTGATTCCTAACCGTATAATCTGAAACCGATTTCTTCCATTCAACCTATCCGGGCACGACCGTTGCGTCGTTCAGCTTCGACCTCAGGCGGATTCTGGCCTTTCTACCCGACGAATACCTTGTCGCCTTCCGCCGTGTAAATCACACTTTCCTTTATCTCTATCCGCGTGATAGATAACGCTCGAAACGAGGTGCGCAATGAAGAAGGCTGCGGTGCCATCAATCCTTGTTGTAGTGGTACTGGTTGCCGTTGCGCATCGCCGAAGCGCGCGCAGCCGAAGAGAGTGCCCGCGGATAGGGTGTTCATATCGATGATGGCGACCGAAGATTAGCGGTGAGTCCAGCCGTTCCGAGAGCATCGGCTGGCTCGTGCGCGAGCTTGGCATGCATAGACGGACAGAACATCGCGATCGAGTACCAGATATGCGAGTGGTGCTGACGGTCTTGCAGTCGACGGTAACTGGCACCGGAAGTAACAT
>ERZ1370068.2272-contig-1428_pt1 | contig 15647 bp, 21 predicted proteins | sample MGYA00561227_ERZ1370068 | MGnify/ENA primary metagenome ERZ1370068 (study PRJEB38410, sample SAMEA6850437) | metagenome | study: Metagenomic assessment of the ecological functions of the soil: analysis of the soil microbiota associated with the...
ATGGCCTCATCATCCACCCCCGGCCACGGCGCTCGCCGTCCTTGCCCATGGCGCTCGGAGCTGATGCTCCGCAACCGCATCGCGCCGCCTTCGTCGTTGACACGTTCCATCAACCATGTACGGTAGGGGACTCACGAAGTCCCCTTCACGGAGGCGCTATGAATCGGTCGAGCTCTTCGCAGTGCTCGCGGCCGCGGTGACCATCTTGGGCGTTTCTGAGCCCGGCTCACGCGGCTGATCTGCTGGTCAGCAGCCAGCAGCAGCAATCGGGTCCTCCGCTACAACGGCACGACCGGCGCGCCCATCACGCCCAATGCCTTCGTCCCGGACGGGAGCGGCGGGCTCACCACCCCGGCCGGCCTGGCCTTCAGTCCTGACGCGACAGCTTCACGTGGCCGCGAGCGCCGCCGACGCCGTCTTGCGCTACGACGGCACGACCGGCGCCTCCATCGGCACGCGTTCGCCACCTCCGGCGTCGACGATCCCGCCGGGATCGCCTTCGGCCGCGACGGACATCTGTACGTCGCGAGCCGTGGCGACCACCGCGTGGTGCGCTACGACGGCGCCACTGGCGCCCTTCCTGGGCGACTTCGTCGCGGCCGGGAGCGGCGTGGCTCACCAATCCGACGGACTGGCCTTCCGGGCCTGACGGACACCTGTACGTGGCGAGCTTCGGAACCACCGCGTGCTGCGCTACGACGGCACCACCGGCACCCTCATCGGCATCGACCCTTCGTCGCGGCCGAGCAGCGGCAGACTCAACGGCCCAAGGGCTGCTGGCCTTCGGCGCCGATGGCCACCTGTACGTGGCGAGCTTCGGGGACGAACAGCGTGCTGCGCTACAACGGGACGACCGGCGCCTTCATCAACACCTTCGTGGCGACCGGCGGCGCTGTCGGGTGCGCTCTTGCCGGTCCCGTCGGCCTCGCCTTCGGAGACTCGATAACGGCCACCTCTACGTCGCGAGCTCCAACAGCGACAAGATCCTGCGCTACAACAAGGCCAACGGGGGCCTGTCATCAGCATCCACTCGTCGCGGCGGGCAGCGGCGGCCTCAACGGCCCCGTATCGTCTCTGTCTGGAATCCCGTGAAGGTGGTGGACTCGACGGCGGTGGCCGGCGGTCGATGTCTACACGACGATCCAGGCCGCCGTCAATGCCCTGCCCGCCACGGGCCCGGGCATCATCGAGAGTCCGAGCACCTACCTCGAAGCGGTGACGATCTCGCGCGCGGAAGAACGCGACCAGCACTCCTCGAGTCCCAGCGCATCAGTCCTCATGGCCGACCCCGACCGCCCCGGGCGCGGTCATCGTCACGTCCCCGCGGGCCGGAACACGTTCACGCTCGAGATGTCGCGGTTCATCACCCTCAAGGGCTTCACGATGACCGGCGCCACGAAGGAAGCCGATCTTCATCCGCGGAGGCAGCGCGCGGCAATCGAGACGTCACGCTCGATGGCAACCACCTTCACCACAACGGCAGCTGCGTCCGAGCCGCGTCGGCCATGGGCCTCTACGGCAGCGCGGCGACCAACGGAGGCATCTACATCGGCCGCGAGAATCCACGCACGTGGGTGTTCAACAATCTCATCCGCGCCAATGGCCGCAACGGCGTCCTGATCGACTGTGGCGTGGAGAACGCCCCCAAGTACTTCGTCAACAACACGATCGTGCAGAATGGGTTCAACGGCCTCTTCGTCGGCGACTCGCTGAAGGACGAGATCTTCCTCGTGAACAACCTCGATCGCCGACAACGGCAAGGCGCCCGGCACGACGCGGCGGCCGCTTCGGGCTGCTGCGCGAATCCACGGCGCCTGGCACCGGTCCCGGGACGCGCGCCTCATGATCCTGCTCAACAACATGTTCTTCACGAACACGGGCAACGACATCGGCAACGTCATCCAGACGCTCGATGACGGCGGACGCCGGCAATTTCACGACCCGGGGCAACGAGGCGACGAGCTGTTTCGGCGGCGCGGGCTGCGCCGGCGCCGTCGCGGGGTGCACCTTCGCGGACTGCGGCGACGGTGCATCTCGCTCGATGGAGATCTGTCGATCTCGTCAGGCAGCTTTCGCCTGGTCGCGGGCTCGCCCGCGATCGGCGCCGGCGCCGACAGCCTGTTTCCACAGCGGGTTCGAGCGCGTGCCCGCCGATGACTTCGAGGGCGACCCGCGGCCGGATCTACCCGATCTGCCCGCCATCGGCTTCGACGAGCGCTCCGTGAGGCCGCCGGCCAACCGGGCCGGCGCTGGCAGACGTGGCGAGCCCGCGCAATCCCTCAGACCCGCTGGGTGCCCCGCCGGCCGCGCGCGCCGTCTCCGGCGAGCGCGTGCCGTGGCTCTACTTCCTCGCCTTCCTGGTCGGCACCGCCCTCGTCGTGGTCGCGATCTGGTACACCATCGAGAACGAGCGCCGCGGCATCCTGACCCAGTGGAGGAGCCGCGTGGCGACCGTCGCCGACGACCGCGTGCGCTTCGTCGAGAGCTGGCTCGCGGCCCGGCAGGGCGACGCCGAGGTCCTCGCCACCTCGCCGATCGTGCGCACGAGGCTCAAGGGCGAGGGCGCCGGCGAGGCCGCGCTCGTCAAGCACCTGAGCCAGGTGACGGGCGCCTACGGCTACGCGAGCATCTGGGTCTTCGATGCCCGGGGCAGCTCGTCGCGCGCTCGAGCGGCGCCCTCGAGCCCGGAACGGCGATCGCCGAAGCCGCCGCCGTCGCCCGGGATCGCAAGGACCGCATCGACCTGATCGACGAAGCGCCCGACCGAAGAATCCTCAGCATCTCGGTGCCCGTCTTCGCCGAGGACGCGGGCCGCCTCCTCGGCGTCATCACCCTCACCATGGCACCCGAGGCCGGGCTCTTCCCGCTCCTCTCCGAGGAGGGCGTCTCGACGCGAACGGGTGAGACCCTGCTCTTCCGCGTGGACGAGCGCGGCGCCGCCTACCTGTCGCCATTCCGCCACCCGGCGGGCGAGGCGCGACGCCGTCGGCCGCTCGCTCGAGGCGATTGCCGCCCACGTCAAGACGTCCGCCGTGACCCGCGACAGCTTCGCGAGAGCTCATCGACTATCGCGGGGTGCGCGGCTTTGCCGCCATCCGCCGGATCGCGCCGACCTCCTGGGGCCTCGTGTTCAAGGTCGACCGCGAAGAGGCCCTCGCCGAGTTCCGGCGCGCGGGGCAGCTCGCGGGCGCGGCGGCGGCCTTCCTCTCCTGGCACTCGCCGGCCTGCTGATCAGCCTCTGGCGCCAGCAGCAGCGCGCCTCGCTCCTGCGCGCGCAGATGGAGCAGGAGCGCGCGATCTTCAACCTCCGGGGGTATGCGGAGACGATCGTCGCGAGCATGCCCTCCGGCCTCTTGCTCCTCGGCGCCGACCTGCGCGTGCTCGCCGTCAATCCCGCCTTCCTCGACGCGTTTCACCTGCACCGAGGCCGATGTCGCTCGGCCGCGAGCTGGCCTTGGTCGTGCGCGCCGACGGCCTGATCCCCCGCGCCCACGAGGTGCTGGCCACGGGCGTCGCCCAGCGCGACCTTCTCCTCGATCTGCACCTGCGACAGCGGCAGGAGAGCCGGCCCGTCCTGATCACCCTGACCGCCATCCGCATGGCCGAGCAGGATTCCGCCCGCCTCCTCCTGATCGTGCAGGACCTGAGCGAGGAGGAGCGCCTGCAGGCCGCGCGCATGGCCTCCGAGCAGCGCTTCCGCGACCTCGTCCAGGGGCTCGACGCCATCGTGTGGGAGGCCGACGCCAGCACGCTCGCCTTCTCGTTCGTGAGCCAGCGCGCCGAGGTCATCCTCGGCTACGGCACCGAGCACTGGCTCCGAGAGCCGGATTTCTTCGTGACGCGCATCCATCCCGACGATCGGAGTCCGCGTCATGACGACGTGCCGCGAGGCCGTCGCGCGGGGCCTGGACCACGAGCTCGAGTACCGCGCGCTCACCGCGGACGGGCGCGAGGTGAGGCTGCGCGACATCGTCCACGTCCGGCTCGGGCCCAGCGGCCGCGCCATCCAGCTCCGCGGCGTCACCGTCGATCTCACGGAGCACCAGCGCGCCGAGGAGGCCCTCCGCCAGACCGAGGAGCAGCTTCGCCAGGCCCAGAAGATGGATGCCGTCGGCAAGCTCGCGGGGGCATCGCGCACGACTTCAACAACCTGCTCATGGTCATCCGCGGCGACAGCGAGCTGATTCTGCGGCGGCTGTCCCCCGAGGATCCGCTCCGCGCCCATGCCGAGCGCACCCGGGAAGCCGCCGACCAGGCGGCGACGCTCACGCGCAAGCTTCTGGCCTTCAGCCGAAAGCAGGTGCTGGCGCCCACCGTGCTCGACGTCAACCGCATCGTCGGCGACCTGCACACGATGCTCGATCGGCTCCTCGGCGAGACGATCCAGCTCGTCACCGTGACCGCGCCGAACCTGGGATCCGTGACGGCCGATCCCGGCCAGGTCGAGCAGATGCTCCTGAACCTCGCCGTCAATGCGCGCGACGCCATGCCGGATGGCGGGCGCCTGACCATCCAGACGGCCGATCGCATGGTCGGCGAGGACGAGGCGGCGCGGACCGGGCTCAAGCCGGGCCCGTACGTGATGCTCGAGGTGACGGATACGGGCGTCGGCATGGACGCGGACGTGAAGGCGCACCTCTTCGAGCCCTTCTTCACCACCAAGGACCACGGCACGGGGCTCGGGCTCTCCACGGTGTACGGCATCGTGAACCAGAGCGGCGGGCATATCCGGGTCGACAGCGAGCTGGGCAAGGGCACGACGTTCCGCGTCTTCCTGCCGCGCGTCGAGGTGGCCTCGCGCACGGCGCGCCGCCGCCGAGACGACGGTGACCGCGACCGGCGCGCCGCCGCACCGATCGCGGGGCGAGACCATCCTCCTCGTCGAGGACGCCGAGCGAGTGCGCGCGGTCGTGCGGGAGATCCTCGAGATGCAGGGCTACGAGGTGATCGAGGCGCGCCACGGAGCGGAGGCGCTCGCGCTCGAAGCCGGTCACGAGGGTCCGATCCACCTGCTGATCACCGACGTGGTGATGCCCGAGATGAGCGGGCGTGAGCTGGCGCAGCGCCTCGTCCCGCTGCGCCCGGAGATGAGCGTGCTCTACATCTCGGGCTATACCGACGACGCCATCGTGCGGCACGGCGTGCTCGAAGCGGGCATGGCCTTCTTGCCCAAGCCCTTCACGCCCGACGCCCTCGCCGCCAAGGTGCGGGAGATCCTGGATACCCCGCGCCGCAGCCCGACCGAGGCGGCGCGGCGGTAAACGAAGACATCGAACACCGGATAAAAGGAGCCGCCCATGAAATTCGGACTCTTCTACGAGCTGTCGGTCCCGCGCCCCTGGACGCGTGAGTCGGAGCGCACCGTCTACAACAATGCGCTCGAGCAGGTGAAGCTGGCGGACGAGCTGGGCTTCGACCAGGTCTGGGCGGTCGAGCACCACTTCCTCGAGGAGTACTCGCATTGCCCCGCGCCCGAGCTCTTCCTCACCGCGTGCGCGATGCTGACGAAGCGACATCCGCGTCGGCCACGGCATCATCGTCTGCGTGCCCGAGTTCAATCACCCGATCAAGATCGCCGAGAAGACGGCGCGTGCTCGACATCCTCTCGGGCGGGCGGCTCGAGGTCGGCACGGGCCGCTCGGCCACGTGGACGGAGCTCGCCGGCTTCAACGCCAACCCCGACGACACCAAGAAGAGCTGGGACGAGTTCGTGCGATGCCTGCCCAAGATGTGGACGTCGGAGCAGTACGCCTACCAGGGCGAGTTCTGGTCGATGCCGTCGCGGACCATCCTGCCCAAGGTCTACCAGCGGCCGCACCCGCCGATGTGGGTGGCGGTGACGAGCCCGGGCACGGAGCTGGACGCCGCGGACCGCGGGCTCGGCAGCCTCGGCCTCACGTTCGGCCAGTTCGCCGAGCAGGAGAAGAAGATCGCCGAGTACCGGCGCCGCATCCAGCTCTGCAACCCCGTGGGCGACTTCGTCAATGACCAGGTCTCGTCGGTGAACTTCCTCTACTGCCACGAGGACGACCAGGTGGGCGCGGGAACGCGGGAGGAAGATGGCGGACACGTTCAACTATCTGGCGACCCAGCTCACCTCGGTGCGCGAGGTCTTTCCCGGCCGATCGTATCCGTCGCTCGGCCTCCTGCCCGCAGCTCCGCCGCGCGGCCACCGGACCCGAGGCGAGCGAGCAGGCCGGCGAGGGATTGTGCCTGGGCGGGCCGGAGCGCGTCATGCGCGCGCTCAAGCGCTGGGAAGCGTGCGGCGTCGACCGCGTGAACTTCCTGCTGAACGCGATGGAGGTGATCCCCAGGCGGAGGTGCTGGACAGCCTTCGCCTCTTCGCGCGCGAGGTGATGCCGGCCTTCGCCGGGTCGAAGCCGGCCGCCGCGGGAGACCGCTGATGCCCGTCTTCGGCGGACTCGCCGTCGAGACGATCGCCGCGCGGCTGCCCCGCGTGGCCAGCCTCGATGCTGCGGCGTGGACGCTGCCGGGTGCCGAAATTCTACAGTTGGCCTTCGAGGTCGCCGATGGCACGCGCGCGCTGCTGCCCCGCGCGATGCATCCGGCCATCCCCCCGTACGCAACCTGGCTGGTGACACGCTATCCCGAGAGCCCCGTGGGCCCGTTCGCCCCTCGCCCAGCTGCGCCTGATGGGACGGGCCGGGGCGCATCCGCGGGGCTTCGTCCTCGGCGGCCGTCGCGAGCACGCCCGAGGCCGCTCGGGCGCTTGCCGATGGCTGGGGCCTGCCCGCAGCACCGGGCACGGTGACGCTCAGGCGCTATCACGATCGGGTGACGGCCGTGGTGACGCGAGACGGCGAGCCCATCCTCGACGCGGCCCTCGTCGACCCCGAGCCCATCTCGCCCGGCGACGTCCAGTACATCCACAGCGTGACGCTCGCGAGCGTCGCCGAAGCGGGCCGCGAGGCGCCGGCCCTCATCCAGGTGGATGCGCACTACACCTTGCACCGGGCCGAGCGCGGGCGACCCAGCATCAGCCGCTTCGCGGCTCAGGCCTGGAACGCCGACCACCTCGCCCCGCGGCACCCGATCGCGGCCAGCTTCACCACGGTCGATACCGACCTGCCCCAGATCCGCTTCCTCATGGATCCGGAGATTCCCGTCATCCGGGGCACCCGCCGCATTCGATAGACCGTCAGCCGCTGGGTCGCTCGCCTGACGGTTCCGTCCATTCCGGAGCGCGACGGCGGGCGGCCGCCGCGCCGGCGCCCGAGCCAATCGGCAATGACGGCGGTGGTTTGGCGGGCACGCGCGCGGCCCTAACTGCGAGAGGCATCCTTCTTGCTGGCCGTTTGACGAGGAGACCAACCCGATGGCGGAAAGCTTTCCCAGCATCTTGTGTGTTGACGATGACGCCGAGGTGCTGGAGGCGTTGAAGGAGTACTTCACCCACAAGGGCTTCATCGTCCTCACGGCGAGCAATGGCGTCGAGGCCTGCCTGCAGGTGAAGCGCTGGGGGCCGCGCGCCGTCATCCTCGACCTGCTCATCCCGCGCCTCGGCGGCCTCGGCGTCCTGGGGCGGATCCACGCCATCGACCCCGCATTGCCCGTGATCATGACGGCCGACACGAGCGAGGCGCTCGCGACGGTGGCGGACGCGGGGCTGAGCGTGGCGGGCGCCTTCGCCAAGCCGCTCGACCTCGACGGCATCGCGCGGGCCCTGGCGCGGGCTGGGGTCGTGCCGCTCGAGGAGCCGGCCCCCGCGCGCGACCCCGCGCATCCTCGTGGTGGACGACGAGAGCGCGTTCAGGGAGATCCTGGTCGAGCACCTCGGCGGCAAGGGCTTCGGAGATGCGTGAGGCGAGCAGCGGCGAGGACGCCGTGGAGCGGGTCGCGGAGTTCCACCCGCACATCGTCCTGCTCGACCTGACGATGGCGGGCATGGGCGGCCTCGAGGCGCTCCGCCAGATCAAGACCGTCGCGCCCTGACCTGCGTGATCATGGTGACGGCCCTGGACGACCTCGACACGGCGCGGGGCGCGCTCGCGCAGGGCGCGGCGGACTACCTCACCAAGCCATTCCCGTTGCGGTACCTCGACTCGGTGCTCGCCATCCACCTGCCGCTCGACGCCGAGCTGTCGCAAGCGTAGCGCGCGTCATTCGCGAACGGACCACTTCCCGCGCGGGGGGCGGGGGACGCAGCGGGGGTCGGGGGATGGGTCGCTCTGAGCACCGCCGACTCCATACCGCTCAGCCGTAGAGCCGTTCCCACGACGAACGAGTAGACATCCGCTGGAGCCGAGGCTCTTCACAAGGGATCGAGGAAGAGTATCTCGCGCACCTCGACCGGCCCCCAGCGCGCGTGCGGATAGCGCTCGGCGAGCTCGATCGCCGCTGCGCGCCCCTTCGCACGCACCAGGCTGTAGCCGCCGATCATCTCCTTCGTCTCCGCGAACGGGCCGTCGGTCACGAGCACCTTTCCCGCCTTGGCCTCGATGCGCGCGGCCGGCGGGTCGTCGCCGAGCGGCGCGATCTCGAAGATCGTCCCCTCGGGCTCGAACGCCTGCGCGAAGGCGATCATCTCGCGCAGCTTGGTGCCGTCGGGATCGCTGAGGCCGGGCTCCATGCGGAACGCGAGCAGGAACGCGGTGCCGTTCTCGGAGTCGGTGAACGTGTAGCGGTCCCGTAGCACGTGCAGCTCGATCGGTCCGCGCTGGGCATGGGGACAACGCCGGGCGATCTCGAGCGCCTCCGCGCGATCGGCGACGTCGACGATCCAGAATCCCGCGACCAGCTCCTTCGTTTCGGCGAACGGCCCGTCGGTGACGAACGCCTTTCCGTCGCGCACCCGAACCCCGGCCCCGGCGGACGCGGGAGCCAGCGGCCCGCCGCGCCGGAACACGCCCTGGTTCCGGAGCTCGCCGGCGTACTTCTTCATCGCGGCAAGACCCGCTTCTTCGGGCGGCGGCGTGCTCTTTCGCTCATTGAACAGGAGCAAGAACTCCATGGCGTCTCCTTCCTCGGCTCCATACCTGAGTCGAACGGGAACGGACCAAATCGACACCCCCGCGGAGTGGAACCCGTTGGAATAAACCCCCGCCGCGCTTCAGCGCTCGAGCAACCCACGCGCCGCGTCTTCGCCGGAGCGGACGCAGTCGGCGATGCCCACGCCGCGGTAGGCGCCGCCGGCGAGGGCGAGGCCGGGATGGCGGGCCAGCGCCAGCTCGATCGTCTCGACGCGGGCCAGGTGGCCGACGTGGTACTGGGGCATGGCCTTGCGATAGCGCGCGACGCGGGTCCAGAGCGGCGCCTCGCCGACGCCGAGCAGGTCGCGGAGCTGCTCGCGCGCGATCTCGGCCAGGCGCTCGTCGTCCTGATCCAGGACCGCCTCGCGGAGCGCGCCGCCCAGAAACACGCGGAGCAAGACGTGGCCGTCGGGGGCGCGGCCCGGATACTTCACGCTCGAGAAGGTGCCCGCGATGATGGGCCGCGCCTCGGCGTGCGGCACCACGAAGCCGAAGCCGTCGAGGGGATGGCGGATGGCCGCGCGGCGATAGGCGAGCGTCACCGTCGCCGAGGAGGCGTACGGGATCCCTTCGAGCAAGAGCGCGAGCGAGGGATCGAGGTAGCGGAGGAGGCGCGCGGTCTGATGCGCTTCGGGCGTGAGGATCACGCCGTCGGCGGCGAGGACGTCGCCGTCCTGCGTCGTCACGCGCCAGCGGCCGTCCGCGCGCGCCACGTCGGTCACGCGGGCCTTGAGCCTCACCGACCCCGGCGGCAGCCGGCTCCCAGGGCGCGCACCAGCTCATCCATGCCCTCGGCGAGCGTGACGAAGAGCGACCAGCGGGCGCCGCTGGCACCCGCCGCCTCGGCCGGGCGCCCGCGCGCGGCGCGCCACATGGCCGAGAATCACGCTCCGCTCACGCCGCTCGAGCTCCTTGAAGCGCGGCATGGTGGCGGTGAGCGACAGATCGTCCGGATCGGCGGTGTAGATGCCCGCGACGAGCGGCTGCGCCACCCGCTCGAGCGCCTCGCGGCCCAGGCGCCGGCGCACGAATGCGCCGAGGCTCTCGTCGGCCTCGCCGCCGCGCGGCAGGACGAGGTCGAGCGCCATCCGGAGCTTGCCCGGCCAGGTGAAGAGACGCGACGCGAGGAGCGGGCCCAGGCGCGTGGGCGCGAGGAGCTGAAAGCCCTCCGGCAATGGATGGAGCGCGCCGCCCCAGACCACGAAGGTGCGGCGGAACCGGTCGTCGGTCCGCACCAGCCGGTCTTCCAGGCCGAGCCGCCGGCAGAGCGCGAGCGCCCACGGCTTTTCCGACAGGAACGAGTCGGGGCCGCATTCCACGAGAAAGCCGTCGCGGCGCTCGGTCGCGATGGTGCCGCCCAGACGGTCCCCCGCCTCGAGCAGCGTGAGGTCGAGTGAGAGCCCCTGCTCGGCGGCCAGCTCCACCGCCCGATGCGCGGCCGCGAGGCCGGTGATCCCGCCGCCCACCACGACGAGCTTCACGACGTCGGGCGCCCCCGGCGCTCTGCCTGACCAGGTCGACGAGCATCGCGATGAAGGCCGGATGGTCATTGGCGGCGGCCGCGCGGTGAAAGCCCATTCCCACATCCGCCGCCACCGCGCGCGCCTCGACGTCGAGGTCGTACAGGACCTCGACGTGATCGCAGACGAAGCCGATGGGCGCGACCACCACGTCCGCCGCCCCGCCGCGCGCCAGGTCGCGGATCGCCGCGCCGATGTCCGGCTCGAGCCACGGATCGCGCGGCGAGCCGCTGCGGCTCTGGTAGGCGACGGACCAGCGGGAATGGTCGAGCTGCTCCGCGATGCTCCGGGCGGCTGCCTCGAGCTGGGCGGCATAGGGCGAGCCCGAGGCCATCGCCACCGGCACGCTGTGCGCGGTGAAGACCACCGCCGCCGCGCTCCGGCGCGCGGGCGGGACGCGGGCGAGGGCCTCGTCCACGCGCTCGGCCATGGCCGCGATGAAGAGCGGATGATCGCCCCACGCGGGCGCGAAGACGACCTCGGGCGCGCCGTCGCCGACCTTGTCGCGCGCCGCCGCGACGTCGGCCGCGTAGCGCTCCCACGAAGCCTCGGTCTGGAGCGACGACAGGATGATGCCGAGCGCGCGCCGATGCCCGGCGTCCTTCATCTCCGCGAGCGTCTCGTGCAGGAACGGGTGCCAGTTCCGCATGCCGACGTGGACGGGCAGGGCGAGGCCCTCCTGTGCGAGCGCGCGTCCGAGCGCGTCGGCCTGGCGGCGCGTCAGCTCGTTCAGCGGCGAGCGCCCGCCGATCAGCTCGTAGTGGTGCGCCACCTCTTCGAGGCGCTCCGCCGGAATGCGCCGTCCCGCCGTGACGATCTCGAGGAACGGGCGGATGTCCTCGGATCGCTCGGGTCCTCCGAACGCGATCAGCAGGACCGAGTCGACGCCGGTCATCGCGAGGACAGCTCGTGGACGATGTCGACGAGGGCGATGACGTGGTCCACCGGCGTCTCCTTGTGGACGCCGTGGCCGAGATTGAAGACGTGGCCGGGCCGCCCGGCCACCGCGTCGAGGATCTGTTTGGCCGCGCGGCGGATCTCCCCGTGCTCGACAGGAGAATGGCGGGGTCGAGGTTCCCCTGCACCGCCACGTCGTGGCCCAGGCGCTCCCACGTGGGCCCGATCTCCACGCGCCAGTCGAGGCCGATCACGTCGCCCCCGGCCTCTTTCATCAGACGGCAAGAGCGTCGCGGTGCCGGTGCCGAAGTGGATGACCGGCACGCCGGGCACGAGCTCCTCGAATCGCGCGCTGCGAATACGGCAGCACGTGCTCGCGGTAGTCGGACGGTGACAGCGCGCCCACCCACGAGTCGAAGAGCTGCACGGCCTGGACCCCCGCGGCGATCTGCCCGTTCAGGTACTCGGCCGTGATATCGGCGAGCCGGGTGAGGAGCGCGTCCCACGCCGTCCGCTCCTCGCGCATGAAGCGCTTGGTGGCCAGGAACTCGCGCGACGGCCCGCCCTCGATCAGGTAGGACGCGAGCGTGAAGGGCGCACCCGCGAAGCCGATCAGGGGACGCGCTCGTCGAGCGCCTTTCTGACGATCCGCACCGTCTCGAAGACGTAGCCCACCGCCTCGGCGACGTCGACGGACGGCATGCGCCGCACGTCCTCCAGCACTCCGCACCGGGCGCTGGATGCGGGGGCCGTCGCCCTTGGTGAACTCGAGCCCGACGCCGAGCGGCTCGAGCACGAGCAGGATGTCGGCGAAGAGGATCGCCGCGTCGACGCCGAGCCGCTCGATGGGCTGCAGCGTCACCTCCGCCGCCGCGGCGGGCGTCTTGCACAGCTCGAGGAACCCGTAGCGCGCGCGGAGCGCACGGTATTCCGGCATGTACCGCCCGGCCTGCCGCATCAGCCACACCGGCGTGAACGGCGTCGGCCGACGCAGGCAGGCCTCGAGAAACGGCGCCGGGGGTCATCGCGCTTGCAGCCTATCGTCGGGCACTGGCGCCGTCAAGGAACCGGGGCCGATGGGCATGCTCTACGACGCGATGAAGGCCGGGTCGCCGCTGCTCCTCACCGCGGGCCAGCACACGCTCGCGCTGAAGGCTTCTCCGCGGAGGACGACCGCTACGTCGCCATGGATCTCGTGAATCCCACCATCGATGAACCCGAGATCAGCGTAGAAGCGCTTCAGCTCGAGGTCTCTTGCCGGTACAAATGCCTTGATCTCGACCGTATCCATCCAGGCCCCTCTTGAACAACGTCACGAATCCGGCGGCGCAGATCGCGCGTCGACATACACCCACGCGCGCACTCCAGATCGAAGGAGTACCGCCACTCGCTTATATGCAGGAACTTCGTACTTATCGGCGCTCTGAATTTCCTCAGGCGTGACCGGCGAATACCGTTCCCGATATCGACTCAGAAGGGTGGCCGGTGAACTTCGCAATCGCATGGTGCGTCTTTCCGCTCAGCGAAACCGTCGCCTGGTCGTCAATCTCCAATAACGCCTCTTCGAACCCTGGCAAAACATCACGCGTACCGGTCAATAGCCGACCAAAGGTAGCCATCTGCACCAGCCTCGAGCTGCAGAGTTCCGTACGAGAAGAGAAATTCCGTAGCCATTTGGGCTCCCATCATAAACCCGCCGCGAGCCGAAGCACGAGCAGGTTGCCGAACGCGCCCTGGTGGACTGCGATTCGCTCGAACCCGAGCTTCTCGAGGACGCGCACCGAGGCAGCGTTGATCTCGTCGACATCGGCCGTGATGTCCCTCGAAGCCCGGCTGCGTCCGCGCCTCGCGCGATCGCTGCACGGGCCATTTCCGTGGCAAAGCCTCTACCGCTGAAGCGCTCGAACATCGCGTAGATGAGCTGGGGATCGGGGTAGCCGGGTGAGGTCCAGAAACCGCAGAAACCCACAACCTCATTCGTGTTCCTCTCGTGGGCCAGCCAGGTCCCCACGCCACGTCGTTCGAACAACGCTTGGCTCTCTCGGATGCGCTGCTCGCTCCATTCCCGAGAGAATGTGTTGCCGATCCATCATGTAGCGCCGAACGTGCTCGTCTTGCACGAGGCCGTGAAAGGTATCCAGATTCCCTGGCTCGACCGGGTGATATCGCAGTCGTTCGGAGCGCACGCGGGGACCTACGGGCCGGGAACGACGAAGAGTGCGTGGGTGTTCATTCGCCTGGTTAACGGTGGGCGTCAGCCGCGCCCGTTCGCGGGCGGCGACGGGACGCCGTGGTTCGATTGCCCCCGCGATTCGCCGCGCTGCCACCACCACACCAAAACAGCCGCCGCCATGCCCCAGCATAGGGCATTGATCGCTCCCAGCAGAACGATGAGCCAGAGATCGTCACCAGGTACGGCCGCAACCAAAGGGTCCACTCGGGTCGCAGGAAATAGAAAATGGGCGCGCTGAGGACCGCCACAGCAACGTTCAGGATGCGGGGACTCGTGGCGCGCCGATTCGAAGTGCTCGGCGCGCGCAATCAGCTCACCTGAAGCACCAGAAACGCAACGCCCTGAATGAGGGCGCCAGCAAGAGCCCAGCCGAGATGGCGCATCGCCGCCGGTGACGTCACCGTTTCATCTTGCCCATCTGGATAGTATGCCTTCCACGAGGTGGGTTGGCCGCCAGCGCTCTTCGCGGGTTGGCCCGGATGGGTCAGAGCCGCCCTGTGCTCGGAGCACACAACAAAGGGGCGGTCCGCCATGAGCGAGTCTAGCCAGACTGTGTGTCAGGCTCGAAGTGCAGAATGGAGTCGATCGCGGTCGCCTTCGCCCTGGACGACCAGCGGCGCCAAGATCGTGGGGCTGGGGGCTTCGGACGCAGCGCCGGCACGTCGAGCGAGGCGGCGCACAGAAAAGTGTTGATTCCAAACCTCGAGTCATTGGCGGAGGCGCGGCCCCGGTCGCGCAATCTTCGATCGCATTATGCGGGTACGACCCTCGCCCCCAGGAGCGAAGCAGGCGCCGCGACGGACACGATCTAGGATCCGCGATCCAGAGGGCGAGATAGTGCTTGACAGTGGACGTCATATCATGAGTAGTGCTTGCTCGTCTGGCCCGTGTCCCATCGAACGACGTACAACAGTTGGTCCATTGTGAGATATGGCTTTCCCGTAGCCACGATTAAGCCTCCGGTATCGGCTGGTATCGAGACCCTCGGACTCTCCGTCGGCCCGTGATCGGGGTATCCACCCATGCTCCACACCCGGTTGCCGACTCGCAGTTCGTTGAGAATTGGGGTCATCGTGCGTGCCCTCTCTCGCCCACTCAAGTCGCATAACGTTCGCTGCTCAGCCGCGAGCCGCGCCTGCTCGCTTGCGGCGACGTGCACCACGAGTTGCGCGGCTCGTCGGCTGCAGTGGCTTGTTCGGCGACCGCGGGCGCCCGCCTGTGGGCCTCCGCCCACCCGCCTTTGCGTTTGCCAAAGAGACCAGCAACCGAAGCGTGTGATTTACGGCCGCAGAATCATGGAAGACCGCGGCGATATCAGGATCGAGGAGGACAACATTCGTGCCCTGGCGATAACGTTCGTAGTACTTGCCACGGACGGCTCCGCTGAAATCATACTCCGGGAGCAGATCGTCGTCGGACTCAGCCTTGCGTCTCTGACTCATAGTGTTTTCTCTCGCGCCGGGTTGCCCGGCGGGCGCTGATGATTCGGATGCGATCCTCACGTTCCGCGTGAGCGACGGTGATCAGGCGCTGACTCGTCGAACGCCCGATCGTGATGAAGCGCCGTTCCTCGCCTGAATGGCGGGGATCGAGAATCGTGCCCGCCAGAGGATCGCCGAACACGGTCGATGCCTCGTCAAAGGATACCCGGTGCTTCGCCAAGTTCCGCGCAGCTTTCGCCGGGTCCCACTCGAACTGCACGACGCCATGATACGACTATCCGTCTCTTTGCTCGTTGGCTTCTTGCCTGCGGTATCTGATCGCATAGTTCCGTATTCGAGCTGGCACAGGCGCAGCCGGCGGGTGACGCGGCACGGGCCGCGGGGATGGGTCCGGGTACCCATTCCGGCGGCCGACCGACCGCGACCCAGCGGACCAGGGGTGGGAACGCCCTCGCGGGTGAGTGGTTCGGTCGGCGACGGCGGGAGCAGGCAACCCCGATCCCCACGCGGCCCCGTCGCCGCAGGGCGCTCGGTCGCCGCGCAGTGGCGCGCTCACGCGCGCGGC
>ERZ1370068.3857-contig-2955_pt1 | contig 15647 bp, 34 predicted proteins | sample MGYA00561227_ERZ1370068 | MGnify/ENA primary metagenome ERZ1370068 (study PRJEB38410, sample SAMEA6850437) | metagenome | study: Metagenomic assessment of the ecological functions of the soil: analysis of the soil microbiota associated with the...
CATCCTGCGCTAGCATCCCACGAGCGCACCGCGCGAAAGCACAGGCTCGGCGACCTCGTCGAGCCTGGCCTCCGCGGTCGCACGCGGCGAGTTTCCGCAGTTTCCGCAAGCGCTGTCGACTTTTTCGTTGCGTGGACCCCATTGCCAGGCCCCAGATATTGAATCGCCGGTCACTCGGTGACGACGCGATCGGCATAATTGCTAATATAGCATCACCACATTGATTGTCAAGTGAAACTTAAGTGACGGAATTTCTGGGTACCGTATCGCCTAAAACCCGCCGCACCGCGTGACGGCAGGCATTCGGTCGTCCTGCAGCAAAGTCCCGATCAGGAGTTTCTGCGCCCCGTACGGCGCAAAACCCGGCGGCCTGGCCGGTCCGTCAGGCCTTGGGCAGGATGTTCAGCCGCCGCCGCACCTCGTCCAGCGGCAGCTCGATCCAGGCCCAGTAGTCCCACGTTGTCCGGAGCAGGTCCTGGGTCACCTCGGAGCCGCGCTCGATCGCCGCGAGCATGCGCTCGGCCATGCCGGGCTTGCCGAGCAGGCCCACCGGTCACGAAGCCGTCCGGGCGTCGGCCGCATGTTGACGCCGGTGCTGAAGATCAGCACCGGCGAACAATGCCACGTAGAACGGCCGTTCGCGCTTGTAGCCGGCGGTGAAGGACGCCACCTCGACCTCGCCGTCGGGCTCTGTGCTGTAGCCGCCCAGCAGGTGGCAGAAGTCGTGGTAGAGGCCGGCTTCCGGGAAGCCGCCGCGCTCGCCGGGCACGCTGAAGCCGTGCTGGTTGTAGAAGTCGATCAGGCTGCGGCCCAGCGTGCCCTCGGGCAGTTTCCCCAGGCGCGGTAGCGCGCTGCCAGCGCCGGATCCTCCGTCAGGCCGCGCATGCCTCAGCACGCTCTTGGCGAAGCCGAAGCAGGCCCCTGTGTCCTGAGCTCGTTCTTCATGATGTCGGCGATGTGGCCGCGCCGCAGGAAGTCGAGCTTGAAGAGCAGCATAGCCGTCGCCAGCAGCCTGAGGTCGGCCAGCACCGGCGAGGCGATCCCCAGGGCCGCGCCGAAGCGCCTCCACCTGGGCCAGCGTCTCGCGCGCCGGCACGCCGTCGGCCACCGCCATGACCAGCATGCCGTTGGCGAACTGCTGGCGCAGCTCGGCGCCGGGAAAGCCGGCGGCAAGCTCGGCCGGCGTCACTGGCGGCAGGGTGTCGATGTCGGCGTCGACGTGCAGGATGACCTTCTGCGCCGCTTCCATCAGCGCGCGCGCTGGGCCGGGCCGATCGGGCCTGGCCGCGGAGGCGATGGTCTTCATCGCGCGCAGGCCGAGCAGGGCGGCCGCAGGGTCGGGTCTCATCAGGCGCATGTTGTCCCCTCGAGTCGTCGGAAACTCTTCCTATTAGGTTTCCCTTGCTCGTGATAGTGGCGCCTGGCCTTGGCTCGCCCGTTCGGAACTCGCGCCGCGCCGGCGGTCTGCCCAGGCGCGGCCCGCCATTGGCCGTCGTCCATCCCGCGAGATCCTCCGGCGCGCTGTGCCACATCAACAACAGCCGCCGCGCCGCCTACGGCTACGACCAGCGCGTCGAGGTGTTCGGCGCCAAGGGCATGGTGCGCTCGGACAACCTGCGGCCGACTCGCGATCCTGAAGTCGAACGAAGCGGGCCACGGATGCGCACGACGTGCTGCTGCCGTTCTTCGTCGAGCGCTATGCGCAATCCTGCGTTCACGAGATCGACGACTTCATCGATGCGGTGCTGTCGCGCCGCAAGCCGTCGGTTGGCGCCGAGGACGGACGGCGGGCGCTGCTGCTGGCCGATGCCGCCCTCCGGTCGCATCGCACGGGCAGGACGGTGACGGTCGGCGCCTGTCTAGTCCGAAAGATGTGCGGGATTACCGCTGGACAGGGACGAAGACGCACGCCTAGGGTTTTCGCAACCAAGAAATGGCCGCGCGAAAAATTCGCCGCGAGTGCAGATGCGGCGCGAAGGGAGGATCGGTGGCTGTTCTCGAGCTCAGGGAATCTCCAAGCATTTCGGCGCCATCGAGGCCTTGTCGCAGGTGGATTTCGCACTCGACTGCGGCGAGATTGTCGGGCTCATGGGCGACAACGGCGCCGGCAAGTCGACGCTGGTCAAGATCATGGCCGGCAACTTCCGCCGTCGGCCGGCCACATGCTGCTGGAAGGCCGGCCGGTCCATTTCCACAAGCCGGTCGATGCGCGCGCTGCCGGCATCGAGGTCGTCTATCAGGACCTCGCCCTTTGCGACAACCTGACGGCATCGGCCAACGTCTTCCTGGCGCGCGAGAAGATGCGGGGCTTCGGCCCGTTCCGCATCCTCGACGACCGCGCCATGAACGAGCGTGCGCGCGAGCTGTTTGCCGAGCTGAAATCCGAGACGCTCCCGGCCGAGAAGGTGCGCATGATGTCCGGCGGCCAGCGCCAGGCCGTCGCCATCGCACGCACGCACCTTGTCGCGGGCCAAGATCGTGCTGATGGACGAGCCGACCGCTGCGATCAGCGTGCGGCAGGTGGCGGAGGTGCTCGACCTTCTGCGGCGGTTGCGCGAGCAGGGCATGGCGGTGGTGCTGATCAGCCATCGCATGCCCGATGTCTTCGGCGTCGCCGACCGCATCGTCGTTCTGCGGCGCGGCCACAAGGTTGCCGACAAGCCCATTCGGGACAGCTCGCCGGAGGAGGTCACCGGCCTCATCACCGGCGCAATCCGGGCGGCCTGAGCCATGGCGAGGCACGAAACGAGCGATCCCGTCACAGCCGGCATCGGACGGCACGTGACGGCCGTGACAGCAAGCCCCGTTCGTGCGGCGATGGCTCGCCGCGCAGCCGTTCTGGGTCGCCATCGCCGTCGTCCTGATCTGCGCGGTGATGAGCTGGCTGGAGCCCGCTTCGTTTCCGACCCGGGACAACTTCTTCAACATCACGCGCAACTTCGCCTACATCGGCATCATGGCGCTCGGCATGATGGCGGTGATCATCACCGGCGGGATCGACTTGTCGGTCGGCTCGGTCATGGGCCTCACCGGCATCATCTGCGGCCTGGTCCTGCAGGCCGGCCATTCGTGGTGGCTGGCGGTACTGGCCGGGCTCGGCGCAGGCGCGCTGTGCGGTCTCATCAATGGCGCGTTCGTCGCCTATGTCGGGCTGCCGTCGTTCGTCGTCACGCTGGGCATGCTGGCGGCCGCGCGATCATTCGCGGTGGTGCTGTCGGAAAACAAGATGATCTACGAATTCGGACCGGATGGCGACATCTTCACGGCCATCGGCGGCGGCGGGATCGCCGGCGTCTCCCACATGGTCTGGCTGCTGCTGGCCATGACCCTGGTCTTCGGATTCGTCTTCCGTTTCACGCGCTGGGGGCGCCATGTCTATGCCGTCGGCGGCAACGAAGCGGCCGCGCGGCTGGCCGGTGTCGCGGTCAACCAGATCAAGCTGCAGACCTACACTCTCTGCGCCCTGACGTCGGCCATCGCCGCGATCATGGTGGTCGGTTGGCGGGGATCCGCCATCAATGCGCTGGGCACCAGGCTATGAGCTCAGGGTCATCGCCTCTACGGTCATCGGCGGCGCCAACCTGATGGGGGGCCAAGGCGGCGCTTTCGGCGCCTTCATCGGCGCCACGCTGATCGAGGTCATCCGCAACAGTCTGCTGATGGCCGGCATCGATTCCAATTGGCAGGGCGCCTTCGTCGGCGCTTTCATCGTTCTCGCGGTTCTGCTTCAGCGGATCCGCGGAAGCCACGCCGACTGAGCGGAGGCCCCTATGCCCAGCCCAGGCGGCGGTCACCTGCGAACGGAGGAAACGCCATGATTGGAAAGCTGTTGAGTGCGACGGTAGCGGCGGCGGCCATCCTCGGCATGACCCAAGGCGCCGAGGCCCAGGCCAAGAAGTATGTGTTCGCCCTGGTCCCCAAGAACATGAACAACCCGTTCTTCGACCAGGCGCGCGACGGCTGCAAGAAGGCCGAGAAGGAGTTGGGAGGCGCCATCGAATGCCTGTACATCGGACCCGGCGAGCATGGCGGCGGCGAGGAGCAGGTGCAGGTCGTCAACGACCTCATTGCCAAGAAGGTCGACGGCATTGCCGTATCGCCTTCGAACGCGGCGGCGATGGGCAAGGCGCTGGAAGGCGCCAAGGCGGCCGGCATCCCGGTCCTCACCTGGGACAGCGACCTGTTGGAGAAGGACAAGGCCCTGCGCCTCGCCTATGTCGGCACGCACCAACTACGAGATCGGCGTGAACCTCGCCAAGCTGGCGCAGAAGATCAAGCCCAAGGGCGGCACCATCTGCATCCAGTCCGGCGGCGCGGCCGCGGCCAATCACAACGAGCGCATGCAGGGCATCCGCGACACGCTCGCCGGCAGCAAGAGCGCGCAGGCGCCTGGCACCAAGCTCACCGGCCAGAACGGCTGGACCGAGGTGGCCGGTTGTCCGCTCTACACCAACGACGACTTCCCGCTGTCGGTCCAGCAGATGGAGGACATCCTCGGCAAGTATCCCAAGCTCGACGCGTTCATCCCGACCGGCGGCTTCCCGCAGTTCATCCCGCAGGCCTACAGGAAGGTCGCCGAGAAGTACAAGTCGCGCATTGCCGACGGATCGCTGGCCTTGGTCGTCGCCGACACGCTGCCGGTGCAGATCGAGTTGCTGAAGGCCGGCTTGTCGAAGGGCCAGGTCGGCCAGCGGCCGGCCGAGATGGGCTACAAGACCATGTTCTTCCTGAAGGACATCAAGGACGGCAAGCCGGCGCCGAAAGACCCGACCTACACCGGCCTCGACGTCTGCACGCCCGAAACCGTCGCCACCTGCATCGGCAAGTGAGGGCCGTCGTATGTGGCAAAGCGCCGTCGTCCCGACCACGGCCCCGGAGAGGCCGCGGAGGGACCTTCTCTCAACAACAAGCCGTTTATCGTGGAAAGAAGGTCCCTCGACTTCGCCGCTCTTCGGAGCGGCTTCGCTCGGGACGACGGAAAAGCGGCCGCCGCCCAGCGGCTCTAACGGGCCACCTGGGCGGTTGACACGACGACCTCATGGACGGCGCCGGCGTTGCTCAAAGGAAGCAGACGCTTTCGACATCGCGCAGCATTTCTTCCACCTCTCGCCGAGCTCTCCGGGGGATGACGTCAGAGAAGGTCAGAATGGCGCCGCGCCAGGTCCTCCACGCGGACCTCATGGGTGCTCTCGACGGCATCAGATTATTGTTCGCGACTGCGGTGATAGTGACGCCTGCGCCTTGGCGCGGTTGCCGCAGGAGGACATCGAGCACCAGCGCCGCTTGCCGGCGCGGCTGTCGTCGAGGAACAGCCAGCCGCAGTCGGGGTTGGCGCAGCGGCGGACGCGATCGAGCCGCGGGCCGGCCAGAAGGTCGCCGGCCGTCCACAGCACCGGCGCCAGCAGTGCCAGCGCCGTTGCCGACTTGACGTCGACATCCCAGCCATAGGTGCCGCGCTCGCGCCAGCGTCGTGCGCGCCGGCGCCGCCGCCAGCGCCTCGTTCAGGGCCTCCAGATCGCGCGGGCGGGGCCTTGTCCTGCGCCTCGGCATCGAACAGGCGATGCAGGGCCTCGCGCAGCTCGATTGCCCGTTCGAACTCGCGCCGCGCCGGCGGCTTGGCCGATCGCGGCCCGCCGTTGGCGGCCGTCCAGGCCGCGAGATCCTCAGGCGCGTTCAGCGTCTCGGTCGGCTCGGCCTGGCCGCGCCAGAAGCGGGTGTTCACGAACTCCAGGCAGAGGTCAGGGCGATTCATCGTACGCGAGTTAATAACCGGTTGACCGGTTGACAAGCGTCGATCCTCCATACATAACTCATATAACCAGTTATATAGTTATACGGAGGAAGAAGCCATGTTCGACCATGTTTCCATCGGCGTCGCCGACATCGCCCGCTCGAAGAAGTTCTACGACGCCGCCCTGAAGCCGCTCGGCTACAGCCGCCTGAGCGACGGCGAGACCTCGGTGGGCTACGGCGACAAGGCCGTCGCGCTGTGGCTCGGCGCCAGCCAGAAGCCGGTGAAGGCCGACATGGAGTCGGGCCTGCATTTCTGCTTCGTCGCCGGGACCGCGCCGCGGTCGATGCGCTTCCATGCCGCGGCGCTCAAGGCCGGCGGCACGGACAACGGCAAGCCCGGCCTGCGCGCCGACTACGGCCCGAAGTACTACGCTGCGCTTCGCCATCGATCCCGACGGCTACCGCATCGAAACTCTCTACGCAGGTTCCTGATTATGCCTGATATCGGCAAAACATTCCCGCCGTGAGTTTTCGGCGGAGCGATTGAGGATGGCGAAGGCCTACGTCGACTGCCGGGACAAAGGGCAACGCGCTGATCAGCCGGGTGAAGCCGAACCGTCCAAGAAGAAAGGGCTGAGTTCTTCTAGCCTGGCTTGGTCGCTTCCATGATGAGAGCGCTTTCCTCAGGCGGCCGGCTCTCCCGGTTGTGAAGAAGGGGAACGGACGACTCGCGGATCTTGCAGGCCCGAGATCTCGACGAAGCCGACATGCGAGAGCAACCAGGTCAACTCGGTGCGGTCGTAGATCCAGGGTGTGGCCCATGCCGCGCATGCCATAGTTGAATAGCTCGCAGGCGGTGCCCGAGACCTCGCCTAATGCCTGGCGGATGCCATCGTCCTGTTCTTTCGAGTTCGGTTGGTCGAGGTAGAGATAGCCCATGGCGAAGCGACGCAGGTCGGGGAGGGCGATGCGGACGGTGGCCGCCCGGTCGGAGTGCGTGCAGGCTATCGCGCAGGATCAGCGTGGCCGCCTCGCGCGGGATGTGCTCAAGGAAGTGTTCGGAGAACACCGCGTCGAACTGATCGGCCGGAAGGAACGGCAGTCCGCTGGGTAAGGTCGTGGAGGCATGTCGCAGTGCCAGGGATACTCGCTGTCGATGTTGAGCCAGTCCTTGAAGGTCATGCCGCTCGCAGCCGGGGTTGATGCCGCGTTGGCCGGCCGGGATGCGCTTCAGGTAGTCGGCGGCGATCTGCTCAGGCGGCGCAGTGTTGGCCTCGTGGATCGGGTTGCGCTCTTGGCGCGCGAGGCCTGGACGCGGATTCGTCGAGTCATTGCCGGGAATCCTCTCGGGAAACCAGCGGCCTAGCACAACTAGGGGTAGCTCGCGATCACGCTTCGCGGAGTGCTTCGGCGCTTTCCTCTGCCAATGCGGGGAAACGTTGTTGCTTTCCACGAACGTCAGCGCGCTCCCGGCCCTCACTACATCCGGGCGGTCGGCTCCACGGAATGGCCTCGATGGCGGCGCGGGCGGCTTTATCAAGCAGCCTGTCAACGAATGCTTCGCGCGTCGCCGCCGCGCCCAATCTTGAGGCGATAGACGACACCACACCGTCGGAGACGGCGACGACAATAAGGAGAGGTGCCGCCATCTTCGGGTTTCAACTTTGCTCCCTTTAAATACTCTTGGGGACTGCCAGAGTTCACCTAATGCCGCTTCAGCTCTGCCATCGTCTGCGTGTTTTCCATATCTACCTGCCGGGTGCGTAGTAAGTGCACCCGCCAGTTTATCCGATTCAGTCCCCGCCCTGAATTACACAAGTTCATTTCGTCGTCAAGAGTCTTTACTCGATGCGGCGGTCGGGGATCAACCACATGATTAACGAACATATATTCCGCAGGAGATCCATGTGTTGACGCAAGCTGGCGGAATGGCCACCAGGTAGGAGATACGACCGAAATCTTTCACGCCAAAGTCACTTAATGCAGTCGCGATTGTGGATTGGCTGCCATGCAGCGCAATCGCTCACGCGTAAGGCAAAATACGGTTCCGGCAAAGACCAACACGCCGCCGTAGGCGCAACGGGCGCGGCGGTAAAATGATTCTCTCCCATCGGCGACCGAGGAACCGGGGACAGCCAGAACAGCAGATGGAGATTGGCCAAAGAGAACACGTCCATTGACATGCTGGATTGCCTGGAGCAGGTGATGATGGTTGCTCGGTAGATTCGAGATACACGAAGCTCATGGCATAGCTCAAAAGCTTGGGAATCAGCGGTCGCAGTGCTGCAAACGGTGGCTCGTGCGGGCCGGTCGATTCAAAGCACCATGATGGTGATGGATGGCGATACACCATCTGGCTGAGGCTTCCATCCGTGTCTTGCTCATCGCGAGCCTGCAACCTCAGCAAAACCGAGCGTACGCTTCATCGGGGTGGCTGGGCCGCATGCCGTCGTGATCAAGCCGCCATTGTCATGTACTGGCACGGGCTTCACCAGCCCGGATATTGAGCTGCATCAGGTATCGTTCAGAGCTGGATCGGAGAATGAACTGGGCATACCGGCGTTGAATGCACCCCACAATCATCCCAGTGCCTGGGAAGATAGAACTTCGGTTTGACTACCAGCCCAACCAGCTGTGCAATTGGAGCGCCTCGGTGCGATCGAAGTCCACAGAATCGAGACGCATCATTACTGTTTGCAACCTGAGTTTCAGGCGGGCACCATAATTCTTCCCTTCGATAACGATAGGGACAGCTAAATCGAAGCACTGGCGGGTTCTGGTAGCAGTACCAGCTGGGACGACCCCACACTGCGGTCCTTCGACGGTGAACGGAAACCGCGCGTTCCACCATAGTTGGGAAAATCTCAGCGCCAACTCAGTAGCGAAGTCCTCCGGTGGCCGGATCTGGAATGAAGCGACCCCAAGCTCCACTGGAGTTGTTGCTCCGGGATTGGTGGTCGAATCGCGCTGTGATTCCACCGCACTACGCGCAGAACCACACCCTCGTCCGAGTGTTACTTTCTCGCCGCCGTATACTGCCGTACAACGATCCGATGGAATCTTCTCCATGTCGCTTGATAGCACGTCGTCGTGGGTCAATGGTGCGAGCCCCGTCAGCTTCGACCATGTCGCCGTATCGAAGGAGTGATCAGTGGCTGTGACCCATAAGCGAAGATTCACCGATGACGCCACAGCGCCTGCATCGCGTGTGACGGCGGCAACATCCGGCTTGTACGGATACGTGAGTGCAGAGCCGATCACCTCCGCCACCATAAAATTCGCTTTGTGGTATCCGGCTGATCTGTAGCCGTCGATTACGATCTTCAACGATCCGATCTCGTAATACATGTTGGCAGTGGACATCCACGTCATATCCACAGACAGCGGCGCGGGGCGAATGATAACAGCGGAAAAATCGCAAATATCGCAATGAAGATTGCGACGTAATGGCTGTCTAAGCCATTATTGGGTCAGCCTCCGTGCTCGAAGCATCTTGTTTCCACCTCGTTGAAATTCGTGGGGAGCTTGTTCGGCCGAGTTTCGCCACCCTGCCTGCCGGTTTAAGTCAGCAAGAAGGTCACGGCACGATGGATCGCGAAGCGGCTCTGATTACGAAATTCAAAAGAAAGAGGAAAAATGCGCGCTTCAGCAACACGGCACATTTCTTCAATTGCGCATTGATAAAAAATCGAAAGTCAAAAATGTCGATACAAAAGAGAAAATGCGAGCAGACTGCGGGGTCCAAAAGTTCGCCGTTCAGTGGGAGATCCGGTAATTCTCCGATGACATACCGTCCGGCGCGCTTTCCGTCGAAGACAGTCCGAGAGAAATCGCCGCATAGCGGAGGCGAGACCACTCGAGGCTCATCCGGACTCTTGATGGATGTCCACGGGACGATCCTGGTTCTCGTATCGGCGCATGATGTTTTCGTAGGTCGCATCAATCCGCTCCTGAATTTGGACGAGTCAACTGATACAACGGATCGCGTGAAGGCATAACACAGCATCCATGCTGAAGTTCATCTCCGCATTGAAGCTGGCGAGGCCCATCTCCAGCAACGATCAAAGACTCAGGTCGGTTTCCGACAGCGCAAAAGCATGCGCCGGTATTCATCGGAAAAGGAACAGCCCCAGGGAACCATATACGCTGTACTTGAATGCCATTATCAGGCCGTCACAATACCGCGAAGCAGGCCGCCCTGACAGATGCCATCAGCGTGTGATGAGTCCCCACCAGAACAGCGCGGACTCGTGAACGGCCGGGAAGGAACTGATCCCATTTCTCCTGCGGCAAGCATCCTGGTAAACACCCCAGCTTTCCGCCTGCCGGATATCGGCTGACGCAATCGGCGTCTCCCACTGGTTTAGCCATAATTCTTCGACCATGATTCTAGGTACGGCGGCCAGCGGCATCGTCGCCCAAAGAGCGGACAGATCGACGCACATTTGGAAAGTTCCGACTTTCTGCCTTGATCATGCCGTACGGGATTTGCGACTCGATACGGCCGGAAACGACCGCCCCCGTTATCTTCATCAATAGGTGGTTCCGTAGCGCGTGACGATACAGCTGACGAAGATCGTCCTCAACTCTGGGGGAAACGTGCCAGAACACCCGAACGTCGAGTTCAATGCGCGGGGACAAACGCGGAGTCCCAGTCCTCACTCAGACCTTCAACAAGATAGTCACGCCGCGAGGACTCCCGCCCGCGCCAGCTTCCCGGTACGAACTGCAGCATGTTTCGCGCGGGAACAATTCGCCAGGATTGCATCCAGGTAGGCTCCTCAGCGGGTTCACGGGGACAGACCACTCCGGGAATTCAGGGGCCGTGCTACTCCGAGTACTAATTCTGTAGGCTGAATTGGTACTCGGTGGCATGCTGCATTCCGGTGTCCAGAACTATTGTGAGGTTTCTTGCCTTGGATATCCGCCCGGCGTTCGAGTCCCGTATTTTCAAGAACAGTCCGGATCTTCGAGCCGTCACCGACCGCGATGATCTGCATGGTCTGCGGATCGATGTATTTCCGCAGCGCGACGCGCTGGATATCGGCGGCGGTCGCGGCCATGAGCTTCGCGGGATACGCATCCCAGTAGTCCTCCGGAAGATCGTAGATGCTTGCGAGTCAGCGCATAATTCACCGAGGATCGCCGGGATTCTCCAGCGAGAGCGCGAAGCTGGCGACGATGGCGCGCTTCGGCATCATCCAGTTCCTGTTCGGCTGACGGGCTGATCGCGCATCCGCTGCAGTTCCTTGATGAATTCGGTCAGTGCGCCGTCGGTCACTTCGGTACGGACTTCCGCGCTGGCGTTCCACGGGCCAGGAAACTTCCGGGCGGAGAAAGGAACTGTAGGCTCCGTACGTATATACGCCCTTTTCCTCGCGAAGGTTCTTGAAGAGACGGCCCGCGCCACCGCCTCCCAGCACCTGATTCAGAGCGACCATGACAAAGTAATCCGGATCTCGCCGATCGATCGCAATGTTCCCCATGACGAGACTGGTTTGCACGGAATCCGGCCGATCGACCAGATAAACCTTTCCGGACGGTGGACGGCTTCGGGTTTGGCGGAAGCGCTTCCTTCAGATCGGTTTTCTTCCAGCCCAGCGAGCAGCCTCTCCAGCTTCGGCACAAGTTCCGCGGGCTTCACATCTCCCTGCAATTCCAAGAATGGTGTTCTGAGGAGCATATCTGTCATCGTGCCATTTGGCGAGAATCGCAGGCGTCAGAGCATCCACGGTTCCCTGATTCGTCGTCACGTTGCCGGCAGGATGGTCCCCATACATGGCGCGACTGAAGCGTTCGCTCATCAGGAACTCTGCCGAAGTTCGCTGCTGGCGCAGCGCGACGGTCAGCTGCTGTTTGCGGCGATCGAGTTCGCTTGCCGGAAACGTTGGATTCAGGAGCACGTCGTTTGCGAGTTCGAACCATTTGTCAAAGTTGTCGCTCAATCCGGATGCGCTCAGCATCGACACGGTCGATCCATAGGATGAAGACACGGAAAGCGCGGCACCCGAGACGTTCCACATCCTCCGAAATCTTCAGGCTCGATCCGCGTCTTTGTACCTTCGGTCATCATCTGAGCAGTGATGCGCGCCAGTCCCACCATATTCGCAGGTTCGAAGATCGGGCCGCTGGCGCCGATGCTGTACTGAATGGAAACCAGCGGCAGTCGATGATCTTCAATGATCAACACGGTGAGTCCGTTCGACAGTGTTGCTTCGGTTGCCCGGGGCAGTTTCACTTTCAAAATGTCTTTGGAAACCGGGGCCCTGTTTTTCAGATCGACCTGGTTGCGCGGGGTGCTCGGCTGCTCGGGTCCGAGCTGCTGTTGGGCGGAGACCAGCGATCCGGTCACCAGAAGGCAGTGCAATGGCCAGTTTCAGTCGGGTGTGTGCGCGCATCGTTATTTCCCTCCCCTTGCTGCAGGCTCCGGCGTCTTCTTTGGGAACTGTTGTCACCACCGTTCGGTTGCTGGCAACGAAGTACTTCTTCGCCACTTCCTGAATCTTGGCCTTGGTGACCGCCAGGTATTTTTCCGGCCACGTATTCACAAGGTTCGGGATCGTTGTAGAAACACCGTCGATTCGCCAAGATTGGTTGCGCGTCCCTGAGTGCTTTCGAAGCTGTTCCACACCGGCGCGGCGCACCAGCATGCGCACTTTTTCAAGTTCGATGTCCGATGACGGGTTCGTTCTTCAGCCGTTCCAGATCGGCGTAAATCAGCTTCTCGACTTCCTTCGGATCCTTGTCCGGATTCAGTGTCGCGCTGATCCAGAAGAGCGATGGCCCGCGCTTCTCTTCGGCGTCCGCGGAAACGCCCTGAACGATGCGTTTGTCCTTCACGAGTTCCTGATAGAGGCGGGAAGACGTTCCCTGGGAAAGTATCAAGCCCGCCACAGACAGGGCATACCAGTCCGGAGTGTTTCCGGCCGGAATCTTGTAGACGATGTCGAGTCTCATCCGCGTCCGCCAGAGGATCGTCGATGGTCTTCCGGCGTTCGGCAGACTGTTTGGGTTCGGTCATGTTCGGGACCGGAGGCGGCGTCTGCTTTGGAATGTCTTCAAAGTATTTCTGGATCTTCGCCAGCGCTTCGTCCGTCTTGAAATCGCCGACCATGGTCAGCACGGCGTTGTTGGGCGCGTAGTAGCGTGCGGAAAGAAGTCCGTCGCATCCTTGACCGAAGCCTTGTCGAGATCCTCCATGGAACCGATTGTCGGAATGCTTGTACGCGAAATTGTCGTACGCCAGGTCGATCACCGCTTCGAACGTCTTGCCGTACGGCTGATTGTCGTAACGCTCGCGGCGTTCTTCCTGCACGGTCTTCGCGCTGGTTGTCGAGGTTCGGCCTGATTGATCACCAGTGACCGCATGCGATCCGCCTCAATGTAGCAGTCCGAGATCGATGCTGGTTGGAAGGAAGGGTTTCGAAGTATGCCGATCGCGATCGTTGGTCGTATTGCCGTTGGCCTCGCCTCCATTGTTCTCCACGATGATCATGTGCTCGCCTTTGCCGACATTCTCGGAGCCCTGGAACATCATGTGTTCGAAGAGATGTGCGAACCCGGTCTTGCCTTTGCGTTCGTCGCGCGAACCCGCGTTGTACGTGACCGCAACCGAGTACGTGGGCGCGGCGTGATCTTCGGAAAGAATGACGCGGAAGCCCGTTCTTCAGCGTGAACTGTTTGAAGGACGATGCTCTGCGCGATTCCGGGTTGTATCCAGATCAGCAGCGAGCAGAGAAGACAGGACTATTTTTGAAGTTTTCATGATGACATCCATTCGACACAGTCTTTGAGTTTCTGTTGCATGACGTCGGCCGGCAGGTGAGCACGACGGCCGTGGCCCGGCAGTACCCATTCAAACCGATAATCCAGCAGCCGCCGCATGGATCGGGTTTGTTCCGGCCAAGAGTACCACGAGACATTCGCGGAAGGCGACGAGCCCACCGCCCTGCCGCGGCTGTCGGACCAGGCCAGATGGTCTCCCGTGAACAGGTACTTGTTCGCGATCGAGAAGCACCACGTGACCGCGCGTGTGACCCGGCACGGGAATCGCCAGAAGGTCCGCGATCGAGCTGGATCGGCGTCTTCGCCTTCGAGAAGCTGCTTCGGCATCGACGTGTCGCGAATCGGCACGATGAATGATGCGGCGGCAGCCGAAAGTGTTTGTGGAACTGCTCGTGATCGGCAACGTCGTCCTGATGGGTGAAGAGCATTGGTGAGACTCCGCCCAAGCTGTTCAATCTGCCGGACCAGCACTTTTGCGAACCGCGGTGAATCTGCAGCACGTTGCCTTCCGGGTCGAACGATGAGGTAGCTCGCGGCGCCGTAGGAATTCGGTGAAGTGCATAGCGGCAGAAGCAGACGTTGTCGTCGATGCGTTCGAGGAATGCGGCGGCCGCGGGCGAATACGCCCGTTTCTGGTGAGTACCGTGGATCGGTCGGACACGCTGGGGCAACCGCAGCCCGCCCCGAACTTCAACAGCGTCTTTCGGCTGGGAATGACATGGAATGGTCGATTCCTCGCGAACACACGAGGCGCAATTTTTGCCGCTTTGCAGGTCGCAGTCAATGCGGTGTCGTCTAAACAAAGAAAGGTGCCCTGGAACATTGGTTAGGTAGCTGCGTTGAGAGACGCCATAAAGCGGAAGATTATGCTACGACACGATCGTTCGAAGGGCATCGAATAGAAGTCATGGTGAAGAGAATGAAGGTGGCGCTCGCTTTGCCGTAAGAGGAGTACATTCACAACAATTTTGCTGCGATGCTGGGAGAGGGGGTTTTCGATCTCTTTGCCCCTCACTGCCCTCTCGCTTGGGCGAGGATTTTTCAATTTTCAGTAGCGGCGGCCGCGTCGAGGATATCGTTCTGAACCACTATCACCAGAAGCCGCGGGATATCCATAAGCGACTGGCTCAGGCGCGCTAAATCTCTGTAACTGCAGGCGCGGACCGGTAATCGGCTGCTGTAACGGCCCAAAACGCTTGCGGACTACGCCCTGGCGATGGTAACCGGATCGTCTCGAGTCGAAATACAGGACTCGTTCCAGAGAAGCCCACTTTGTCGATTCGCCCGGCGTCGCAAGGGGACTCAACAGCTTTGGCTCCGGCACCAATTCCGGCGCCGATTGCTGCTCGGATCCTGCACGCCACGCCGCGATCAAGGCGCGGTGCAGTTGTTGCGACAGCTTCGCTCAAGGTCGCGATCCGTCAGAATTTTGCCTGATTCCGGATGATCTGTGTCCGGATGGGCGCCTGCGCGACCATCGACGAGGGCGAGTTCAGCCAGTTCAATCCCAATTCTGCGACTTCCCTGAATTCGTCACAGCTTCTGGACCGAAACGATGCGTCCGATAGGCTTGAGCTGGCCTGCGCGCTACAGCTTGGCCGTCGACGACAATGGGCTGATGGAGAATTCCGTAAACGAATCATCTTGCCGGGATCGGTCAGTAGATAAGTGGTCGGCGACTTCAACAGTGATGTGGGTTTAACCGGGATTGTCAAAGCTCCAGGAGCCGCAGAGACGACTACCGGTACAGGTGCAGGATGACGGAGCTTGCCGGCGAGAGCTGGCATCAGCCTGGAACGCCGGGTACCTGACCGAATATACGCATTTTATGTGGCAGACAAAGTAAACTGGCGACAACAATCCGTGTTGAAATCTTCTTCATCGATCACTCTCCTCTTGTCCTCGATCCAGTGCCGGTTTAGACTTAGGTCACTGAATAGGTTGAATTAATGCTGATCGGGATCATCGTATTCTTCCGATGGCGCTCGATCTGAAGAAACAAGGTCGATCCGGATTCTGGTATCAATTGCAGTTTGAAGAGATTCATAATATTCATCTACCTTTATCACATTGATCTTCGTCAGATCCATCAATCTACCACCCAGTTACCTGATGATGATGCCGTCGTA
>ERZ1370068.4088-contig-3180_pt1 | contig 15634 bp, 23 predicted proteins | sample MGYA00561227_ERZ1370068 | MGnify/ENA primary metagenome ERZ1370068 (study PRJEB38410, sample SAMEA6850437) | metagenome | study: Metagenomic assessment of the ecological functions of the soil: analysis of the soil microbiota associated with the...
ACTTCGGCATGGGTCCCGAAACAATACATGGCCAATGGGTGTTCGCCATGCCGGATGATCAGAGCCCCCTAATTTGTCTCTTTGAGAGGGGAAATCGACGTGCTCGCCAGCGCCATTGGCACGGCGCGCATTTCCAAGAAAATTGCGAAATTGACCACACAAAATCACCTGGGCGATGAATTCGTTACTTGAGCGACGCATAATGGGTTGCGGGAGCATCGTGAAGGGCGATGGGATTGCGCGGGGCGGAGTGGCGCGTTAGCCTTCAGCCATGAGCACGGTTGCGGAGATCGAAGCTGCCATTTCCCAGCTCCCATTAGAGCAGGCCGAGGAGGTGAGCGAGTGGCTGGAACAGTGGCTGGAGGATCAGCGGGAGTTGTCGCCTGAATTCATCGCTTCCATCGAACGCGGCAAGGCCGACATCGCCGCCGGGCGTGTGCGAGTCGTTCGTCCGTGAACCAATGCCCGGCGCGGCCACGCAGGTTTTTTCACGCGAGTTCGACGCGGCGCTTGCGCGGGTTCCAGGCAACATCGGCGCACTCATCCTTGGGAAGATCACGGAAATGGGACGGCGGCTGGAGTCGTTCCCGCATTACCGCATGACAGGACGCGCTGAGTTCCGGCTTCGTGTCGGCGACTACCGCGTGATCTACGATTTCGATACGGAAAAGAACGAGATTTATCTCATCACGCTCGGAAATCGGCGCGAGGTGTATCGGTAAAGCCGAACTCGTGGATGAACAGGCGAAAATGACACACGCCAGCCGGTTCGCCCAAGACACGACGCGACACGGATTTCTACCAGCGCATATCAGTTGCACTGTCATGTTAGCGCAAGCGCTGCAACGAATGCGAAGCATGAGCCAGGCTTTCAAACACCCCTGGATAGCGCTCTTTTAGCGGAATCAAAAATGATCTGAGATTGAAAGCCTGGCCTCGCTCCAGCCTTCGGGACTGCGTCAGCTTCGCTTCGCTCAGAATGACAATGTGCTGTCTGTTTTGTGTAGCCAGTGGATTGCGAATCCATAGTCATCCAGTGTTATCAGGTTCGTGACAATTCGTGCAATTCGTGTCTTAAATCGCGGCATGCCTGCAAACCAACGATGACGCTCCGGCGATCGGCATCATCGGTGGCAGCGGTCTCTACCAGATGGAGGAGTTGCGCGATACGACTGAACACAAAATCGACACACCGTTTGGACCGCCGTCGGACGCTACTCGTCGGTGGAAAATTAGGCGAGCGTCAGGTTTATTTTTGCCCCGACATGGCCGCGGTCATCGGATTCTGCCGCACGAAATAAATTACCGCGCCAACATTTACGCGCTTGCGCTCGTTGAACGTTCGCTGGATCATTTCAGTGGCGGCGGTCGGCAGCTTGCAGGAAAAATATGCGCCGCGAGATCTGGTCTTACCCTCGCAGTTTTACGATCGCACCAGTCAACGGACGGCGCATACATTTTTCGGCGAAGGCATTGCGGCGCACGTTGGATTCGCCGAACCGATCAGCGCGAACCTGCGCAACCTGTTGGCTGAATCGGCCAGGTCACTGGGATACACCGTTCACAACGGCGGCACTTACGTGAACATGGACGGCCCGGCATTCTCGACGCGTGCGGAATCTGAATTCAATCACCGCAACGGGTTCGACGTGATCGCCATGACCAATCTTCCAGAGGCAAAGCTGGCTCGCGAAGCGGAGATCGCACTCGCTACCATGGCCATGATCACTGACTACGATTCCTGGAAAATCGAAGAGGAACCGGTCTCGGCTGAGATCGTTCTCAGTCACCTGCTCGCAAATGCAGAGACAGCCCGCAGAGTCATCGCAGACGTCATCCCGCGAATTCCCAATGAGCCGAACTGGCCGGAACATTCCGCGTTGGATACGGCGCTGGTGACCGACCGGAAGTTGTGGCCGGAAGCCACGATAGAAAAGCTGAGACCGATTTTGGCGCGCTTCGTCGCTGAATAAGATCAGGATTCAGCGCGTGTCTTCGCGATATCGGTAGGGCGCGTCACAGCCTGCCCTGAGCGAAGTCGAATGGGTGCGCGCCGTGAATTGCGATCGGCGCGCAGAGGACTGCGCGCCCTACCTTTGCGATCACGAGCGATTGAATTTCGAGCCGAGGCGATTGAGAATCACAAAATGAAAACGCGTTGCTTTGATCACATCGATTTGCGGGTGACAAACATGGAAACGGCGGGAAAGTTCTACGGCAAAATTTCTGCCGCAGCTTGGGTTCGTTCACGAAAGTCCGGGCGACGATTATTATACGTTCTATGCTGGCGGTGGCGAACGGCCGTTGGAATTTTTCTGTTTGAGCGAGGACAAGAACCATCGTCCCAACGGCACGCGAATCGCGTTTTGGGCGGACACGCGCGAAGAAGTGGATCAGATTTCGAAACTCGTGCGCGACGCTGGCGGGAAAAACCTTGAAGGTCCCGAAGTTTGCGAGGACTACAGTCCGGGTTACTACGCCTTCTTTTTCGAGGACCCCGATGGCAACAAACTCGAAATTTGCTGCCGCGAGAAGCCGGTATTTGCGGGTTAACCTGTAGAGGCAGCCGTGCCGGCTGCGACCATCGCGATTTTGCAGGCGACACGTCCTGCCGCTACACTTGGGAAGTGGCCGATTTAAGAACGAAGAACCCGGCGCATCACGAACCTGCCATTTTGCAGGGTGCACGTCGTGTTCGCTATCTCAAGCTGATCGCGCTTTTCAAAATCGGCAAAGGCGCGCTGCTGCTGGTGGCAGGTGCTTCACTGCTTTTTCTGAACGCGCGGACTCGCTGGATGGATGCGTTGTCGAACTGGACGGCGGATGAAATCCTGCTCGAGCACAGCCGCACCGTCGTCTGGCTGCTTCACAAACTACAAGCCGTGCTCGCAGACGGTGCAGTGCGGGCGACGGGTTTCCTGGCGCTATTTTATGCGGCGGTTCTTTTCACCGAAGGAATCGGCGTTTACATGCAGCAACGCTGGGCGGAGTTGCTCATGATTTTCGCGACCGCGAGCCTGATTCCAATTGAGCTTCGGCATCTCTGGCATCGGCCGGGTTTGGTCGGCGCGCTCATATTGCTGGCGAACTGTTTCATTGTCTGGTTCTTATATCGGGTGCTCAAACGCGAGAAACCCGACGCCCAAATCGCGCCTGAGCGCGAACTGGTCGAGACCGTTTAGGTGCATTGATTTGTTTGCGACCACCGACACACTCGGCACGGCAGCGAGGGTCGAATACTTTTAGCGGGAACACGGGGATCTGCTGTCCATGCAAAGGCCGAACGTTGATGACGACCTGACTTTGCTGACGGACGTCGGCAAAGACTGAAGCAATCGTCGTCGAGGTGCTCGACAATCCGGCTACCGAAGAGGGAGTTTTGCTCAAGGTCATGACGCGCGGCTCGTTCGAGCAAGGCCAGCAGGTCTGGATCGTTGATCGCGACCGGATCAAAAGTCGGAGCGACCGTGGAAAACGTTGTTCAAGCAAACCGATCGACAGCGAAGTGACGCTCTCGACGGTGTTGCCGGCGTAGATGGTAGCGGGTCGTGACGCGGCTGCGTCACGACTCCGGCTACAGCCGCATGCTGCAGCAGAATCGGCCTACGCAGAACCACCATCTGTCCGTTACATGCAGGCTTGCTTTCGGCACGCCTTTTACTGTGATTAAGCTGTGAGCGCCGCTCCCGATGACGTGACTTCGCTGAGCGCGACTGGTCCGGCGTCTGCCGGCGCGGCGAGTGTTTACCACCACGCACTGGAGCGTGGTGCTGCAGGCACAAGGTGAATCGCCAGCGGCACAGGAGGCGCTTGAAGATCTTTGCCGCACTTACTGGCGACCTATCTACGGCTTCGTCAGGCGAGAAGGTGCCAGACCAGAGGAAGCGAAGGATATCACGCAGGGGTTTTTCGCGCTGATTCTAGAGCGCAAAGATTTCCAACTCCGTGCGACAGGAAAAGGGACGCTTGCGTTCCTTTCTTCTGGCTTCGCTCAAGCATTTCATGGCGAACGAGCGCCGTGATGCCGCGACGATCAAACGTGGCGGCGGCCGAACGCTGATTCCGCTCGACGAGGATCGAATCCGACGATTCTAGCGAGTTCGATCGCAGCGACATGCTGAGCGCCGATCTGCTTTATGATCGTCGACTGGGCGTTCACCGTGCTCGACCGCGTGTTCGCGCGCTTGCGCGAGGAATCTCAGGGATCAGCTAACGCGCCGCTGCTGGAGCGGTTGAACACATTGCTCTCCGACGAACCGGATCGACCGTCGCAAGCGGAGATTGCGCGCGAGTTTGGCATGACCGAGAACGCGGTCAAACAAGCCTTCCATCGACTGCGACAGCGTTACCGACAGCTGTTGCGTGAGGAAGTCGCGCACACGGTGGCAACGCCGGCCGAGATTGAAGACGAACTGCGCCACCTCATCGCCGCGCTGCGCTCCTGAAGACACGAATTACACGAATTGCCACGAATACGGCAGGACACGGATTGCAGGATCTAAGACAGAATTACACGAATTTGCAAATTCGGGAAGATTCACGTCGAACTTCGCGTGAATTCGTGAATCGTTTCAATTGGACGAATTCTACGAAGATTACACTAATTGCCACGAGATCAGAGACACGAATTACACGAATGATCACGAATTTCGAAGCTCGGATGACAGCGATTCGTGCAACCGGTGTCTCAATTAGTGTGAATTCGTGAAATTAGTGTCTCAATCGATCCGAGTTCGTGAAATTAGTGTCTTTCCTCATGTAACCTTTGGAGAATTTCCGTGCAGTATTTGAATGAAGGGAATGCGCGCGCGATGGGAATCACAGCGGTCAAATTTTGTCGCAAATGCGGAGCAGCCATTCCGCCCGATTCCCCGCAGCACTCCTGCGGCGCCTGTCTGCTGGAGACGGGTCTGGGCCCTGACGAAGCTGAGCGTGAAGAAGGTGGATCGGCTTCTCCGAAGACGATCAACGCGTTCGGAGAACGCGTTCCACCATCGGCCGATGCTGATGGACTTCGGCGATTACGAATTGCTCGAGCAAATTGGCCGCGGCGGACAAGGCGTAGTGTTTCGAGCCCGGCAGAAAAGTCTCAATCGCACCGTCGCGTTAAAAGTCATTGGCCTTGGTCAGTGGGCGAGCAAAGCGCACCTGAAACGCTTCCGCCTCGAAGCCGAAGCGGCAGCCAGGTTAGAGCATCCCGGTATCGTTCCAATCCACGAAGTCGGCGAGCGTGATGGCTCATGCTACTTCAGCATGAAGTTCGTCGAAGGCGGCCAACTCGATGAAGTAGTCAGGCGCGACGCCGATGCCGATCCGGCGCGCGGTGGAATTAATCGCGAAGGTCGCGCGCACTGTTCATTACGCGCATGAACACGGAATTCTGCATCGCGACATCAAGCCGGGAAACATTCTGCTCGATGCAAAAGGCGAACCGCATCTGACCGATTTCGGCCTTGCCCGATTAGTCGAATCTGAAAGCAGTGTCACGCAGACGCTGGACGTCCTGGGCACGCCCAGTTACATGGCGCCGGAACAAGCAGTGGGAAACAACGCGGCTGTCAGCAGCGCCACAGATGTCTATGGACTCGGCGCAGTGCTTTACCAATTGCTGACAGGTCAGCCGCCGTTTGCCGGTGGAACAACCTACGAGACGATCAAGCTACTGCTTGGATACCGAGCCGCGGCAACCGCGCCTCTTAAATCCGAAAATAGATCGCGATCTCTCAACAATTTGCCTCAAGTGCCTCGAGAAAGATCCAAAGCGCCGGTACTCTTCTGCTCTCGCGCTGGCTGAAGATCTTGGAACGCTGGCTAAAGCATGAACCAATTCAGGCGCGGCACACTGGAGTCTTCACGCGAGGAAGGAAATGGGTGCGGCGCAATCCAACCAGCGCGCTACTTGCAGCAGCGTCGCTGATCGCGCTGGCGGCAGCTGCTGGATGGATCGTTTGGAAAAGTGAATTTATCCGTCATCCGGTAACAACTGGAATCGCCGTTCTGCCGTTTGAAAATCTAGAGCGACGCACGAAAGAGAAGACGCCGCTGCGTTCGTCGATGGCGTGCAGGACGACATTCTGACCAAGCTGGCGAGGATCGCCGATCTGAAAGTGATCAGCCGGACCAGTGTGATGGAATATCGCGACAAACGAAATGTGCGACAGATCGGAAATGATCTGCGCGTATCGCATGTTCTGGAGGGCAGCGTCCGCAGGATCGGGACACGGTTTCACATGAATGCGCAGTTGATCGACACGCGCACTGACACTCACGTGTGGGTGGAGCAATACGACCGCGATTTGAATGATCTGTTCGCAATTCAAAGCGAGATCGCGCAAAAAGTCGCCGGCCAACTCCGCGCCAAAATCACACCGGCAGAGAAACTGGCGATTGAACGCAAACCGACCGGCGATCTCGTCGCCTTCGAGCTCTATTCGCGCGCCATGATAGTTTACGGCCAACTATCGCGCGCCGGCGGCATCGCCGATGCGCAGCAGGCAATCGATCTGCTGAACCAGGCTGTGGCGCGCGATCCATCGTTTTTCGAAGCCTATTGCGCGCTCGCCTTGGCTCATGACCAGATTTACTTCTTTGGCTATCGACCATACTCCTGCGCGGTTGGCGTCAGCAGAAGCAGCCATTCAGGAAGCATTCCGCATCCGTCCAAATGCCGGCGAAGCACACCTCGCGCGAGCGTGTCATCTTTATAATGGATACCTCGATTATGACGGCGCTCTGGCTGAACTGGAAGTTGCTCGCCAGACGCTGCCCAACGACCCGCGGATATTTCGACTAACGGGTTTCATCCAAAGGCGTCAGGGCACTGGGAAGAATCTACTCGAAATCTCGAGCGGGCACTTGAGCTCGACCCGCGCAACATTAACACGCTCGAGAACCTCGGAGATAGTTACGGAGGCCTCCGCCGTTATGCTGAACAAAAATCGAACTTCGATCGCATATTGACTATCGAGCCAAACGATCTCGCGGCGAAAGCAGAGCGCGCATTCGTAGAAGTGGATTGGAAAGCTGATACCGGACCGTTGCACCAATTGATCGATGACATCCGGGCGACAAATCCTGCTGCCATGCCGCAGATCGCCGATCTGGTGGCTGACTTTGCGCACTGGCCGAACGCGACGTCGCTGCCGCCAAAGACGCCTTGCTCGCGTCCGACGAAAGCCCGTTAGGCGTCGACGCCGTTCATTTCCACGCGCGCTTTCGTCGAAGGCGTTATCGCGCGCATGACAAACGACGAGCAGCAAGGCGCAATTGGCTTTTACTGCTGCGCGCGCGGAGCAGGAGAAAACCGTCGAGGCTCAACCAGATTACGGCCCGGCATGGTGCGTGCTCGGTGTAATCGATGCCGCTCTCGGGCGGAAGGAGGAAGCCTTGCGCGAAGGGCGGCGCGCGGTCGAGCTTCTTCCCGTGGAAAAGGACTCAGTCAATGGTCTCGCACATGATCGAACATTTGGCAATGATTGCTGCGTGGGTTGGTGAAAAGGATCTCGCCTGCGAACAGCTTGCCAAGGCCATCCGGTATCCGATGTATCCGAGCGACGTCAGCTATGGCGAATTGAAACTGATGCCGTGGTGGGATCCGCTGCGCGGCGAGCCGTGCTTCGAAAAAATCGTCGCCTCCTTAGCGCCGAAAGAGAATTAACCACGGATTGCACGGATAACACGGATGTTTTGGGTGCGGCGCTGCTGCGCCGCTTTTCTTCTGCCCACAAATCACGCGAAACAACGCGAAAATCTCAGAGACAGAAAATCTATTTTGTTTTCCTTCGTGTGTTTCGTGGGCATCAACTCGCGAATGCTCCACCTGCGCTTATTCGGCGTCTAAGCGCTTTTCGAACTCTTCCGGCGTCAACCAATGTGATGGGTCTTTGTCATCACACGCGAGCCTTCAACTTCGCTTGGTATGCAACGTCCCCACGGTGCCGGAGATGAAAAAGGAAAGCCGTTAGCTCGTTCTGTTCCCCCGGCGAAAGCGTCGCTACGGTCTTCTTTAGTTCCTCAACGCTCATTAGCCAAGCGTATCGTCTCGATACGGCATCCGTCAACTCCACCTTTGTTTGCGCCGTATCGGTGAAATCCGCGCTACTTGTCACGCCGAAGCCTTGGCGTAGGTGGATCCGTGGTTGCTCCGCCGTAGCGATTTAACGCGGCGGAGCCACCTTTCCGCATAACCTCGCGCTGGTTTCCGTTCTGCACTCAGTGAACGGCCAGAAATGACTCCGCACGATGAAGAGCCATAAGAAGGCCAAAACAGAAAGAAATTAAACAATGAACAAACCAAACATTAACAAAAACCCTGGCCAGGTGCTGTGAGCCTTTGGGCGATCGCAGCGCTCATGAGCTGCTTTGGGCTTGCGCCGCTCGCTCACGCGGTCGGGGAATGCACCGAAATCGCCTCCGGCCTGAACCTGCCAGTGGGGACCGCCCTGACCAACCTGGGAAATCTGCTGGTGTCGGAAAGCGGCACAGGAGCAAATGACGGGCGCATCAACGTTATGTTAGGGACTTAACCTCGAGGCTTGATGAATCTATGACAACAAAAAGCAAAATTAGCGCTTACATTCTCCGGAGCAGCGCAGCCATGCTGCTTGTTTCGTGCGTGATTGTCGCCCTCTCCTCAGCGATCAATCTACCTAACCGCCTCTCGAAGGTTCCAGCTACGCAGAATAACGTTGGCCTCGGCGTGAAGTGCACACGATAGCGCATCGTCCGCGCCAGCGTCTGCGATCCAAAGGAGCAAACGCTAACGTTTGCGGATCGCGTCGCATATCAGCGGGCGATCGAGGAAGTCTATTGGCGCCATCGCATCTGGCCACAAAGCGAACGCCGCGCCCCAAGCCGCCGCTCGACGAGGTGATGTCGCAGGCGCAGATCGAGAAGAAGGTCGAAGATTATCTGCGCAACTCGCAGGCGCTGGAGGATTACTGGCAAAGGCCGATCACTCCTGACCAACTGCAAGCCGAGATGGAGCGGATGGCCAGTCACACCAAACAGCCCGAGGTGCTGCGCGAAATCTTCGCCGCGCTGGGCAACGATCCGTTCGTGATCGCTGAGTGTCTGGCCAGACCTGTTCTGGCGGAACGTTTACTGACCGAGCTTTACGCCCGCGACCAGAGATTTCACGGCGAGTTGAAGCGGGCACGCCGAAGCCGAACTGCGAACGCATCCAAGTGTGAGGCAGATGAAGCAGACCAGCGGCTATACAGCCGAAATGGAGTGGATCAAGAGCGACGCTGCTAAGGACGATTCTGCTCCAGCCGACACAAAGAGCCGCCGAAGCTGTGACGATGAGCGGCAGCGAATGGCAAGAGAACGTCGAAAAGCTCGCGGCGCGACTTTGACAGCGCAAGAAATTGTAGGGCAAGCGCCTCGCTTGCCTAACGCGAGGAGTTGGCAGCCGGAGCGGCTGCCCTACAACAGACGTGCCCGCGTCGAGCACTGCTCGACCAGACGCCATAGCGCAAATTAAGACCGGCGTATTGAGCCCACTGCAAGAGGACGAGGGGCATTACTACGCCGTGGGCGGTAATGAAGAAGGGCAAAGACCGGTTGAAACTGGCCACGATTGCGTGGCTGAAAGAACCGTTGCGATCGATGGCTGACTAAAGCCGAAACGCAAGTGCCAGTGACAATGGCGGCTGATAAGCGCGAACTACGCACTTCCGTGTGATAGCCAGTCCGTCGGGTGGCTGCACGGACGACACGTGGACAGCCACCAGCATTACCAACCGCGCCCACTGGCCGATACCTTCACACGGCAGTGTGGACCGGCAGCGAAATGATCGTCTGGGGCGGATACGACGGCAGCAGCTATTTGAACACCGGCGGGCGATACAATCCCGGCACCGACAGTTGGACAGCCACCAGCACCACCAGCGCGCCCGCTGGCCGATACGTTCACACGGCAGTGTGGACCGGCAGCGAAATGATCGTCTGGGGCGGAGCTACGACGGCAGCCTATTTGAACACCGGCGGGCGATACAATCCCGGCACCGACAGTTGGACAGCTACCAGCACCACCAGCGCGCCCGCTGGCCGATACGTATCACACGGCAGTGTGGACCGGCAGCGAAATGATCGTCTGGGGCGGATACGACGGCAGCAGCTATTTGAACACCGGCGGGCGATACAATCCCGGCACCGACAGTTGGACAGCCACCAGCACCACCAACGCGCCCGCTGGCCGATACTATCACACGGCAGTGTGGACCGGCAGCGAAATGATCGTCTGGGGCGGATCCAGACGGCAGCAGCTATTTGAACACCGGCGGGCGATACAATCCCGGCACCGACAGTTGGACAGCTACCAGCACCACCAGCGCGCCCGATGGCCGATACGTATCACACGGCAGTGTGGACCGGCAGCGAAATGATCGTCTGGGGCGGAACCGACGACAGCAGCTATTTGAACACCGGCGGGCGATACAATCCCGGCACCGACAGTTGGACAGCTACCAGCACCACCAGCGCGCCCGATGCCCGAGACCTATCACACGGCAGTGTGGACCGGCACCGAAATGATCGTCTGGGGCGGAATCAACGGCAGCAGCTATTTGAACACCGGCGGGCGATACAATCCCGGCACCGACAGTTGGACAGCGACCAGCACCACCAACGCGCCCGATGCCCGACACGTATCACACGGCAGTGTGGACCGGCAGCGAAATGATCGTCTGGGGCGGATTCAACAGCAGCTATTTGAACACCGGCGGGCGATACTGCGCGGCTACACCAACAGAAACGCCAACACCAACTCCTACCCCAACCCCAACAGCAACGGCTACGGCAACTCCAACGGCTACTGCGAGGCCCAGTCCGACAGCGCGGCCTCGCCCGACGCCGGCGCCGCGCCCGTAGACGCCAGGGTGGATCGGCACCGAAACAAAACTAACCACGGATTCCGCTGATAACACGGATTCGTAGAGCGCGATGAATCGCGTATCCAATTTGTTAGGTCGTCTGTGTCAGGCGGCACGCAAGGATCCATCCGTGACATCCGCGTAATCCGTGGTTCTTAAGGTTTCTGCATTTTCCGCATAACCTCCTCCCTGGTTTCCGTTCTGCACTCGGTGAACGGCCAGAAATAACTCCTCACGATGAGGAATCAAAGAAGGCCAAAACAACAGAACTTAAACAGAAAGAAACAACAACTATGAAGACAAAGTTAACGAAGATGATAATGAGCTCCCTGGCCTTCGCCTGTGCGTTGGTCTGCCTGGTTGCCGCAATGGCGCTGGGCACGTCCGCTACCGCGCGGGCGGCAGCCGACGCGCAAGTTTGCAGCGTGCGGACATGCTAAGCGGCTTGTATCTGTGGACCTTCGACGGGTACGCAAACATCGGTGGGAACCTGGTACCGAAAGCCATTATGCAAGGCCTCCGGTTCAACGGAGATGGTACGACGTTCAATCCATTCGGCACGGTGAACATCGGGGGCACGATTATTATCGACGCCACCGGAGCGGGTAGGAACCTATACGGTCGCAGCGGACTGCACGGGCACGCATCTCAATCACCAACGGCCCAAGCTTTAACATATACGTCGGACCGGGTGCACAGCAGGTTTGGATCCGAGCTCCGACCGGAATCCTCCGGCGGCGGCACCGGAGTAGGTGTGGGAACGGCGGCACGGTGCCGTAGTAAAGCTCTAGCCTTCCAGCTCGCCGCGCCCGCCGATCTCCTCGCGTTGAACGACGACGACCGTTGCGACGTGATTCGACTCCTGAAGTCGAGTACGGGTTTGGCGCGTTCTATCCGCGCCAAACCCGTTTACTCACGCACAACAGATTTGTAGCCGCGGTCGCTGATCGGCGGCTGCCGGAGTCATCCGCCTTCGCTAACCAGCCTTCGCGCAAGGCTACGGCGAGTCGAGAAGCTACGGCGGACAAGCCGACTCCGGCTATCCCGAAAGTTCGGGACTTTCCAGCAGAATCGCTCCGGCGCGTTTCATTTCGTCGAGCGCGCGGTCGATATCACCCGGCTCTAGCTCAATTCCGCGGCAGCCGTCGACGATGACATACGTGATTCAAGCCGAGGTGGCGGGCGTCGAGCGCACTGTATTTGACGCAGTAGTCCAACGCCAGACCCATAAGGTAGATCTCCTTGATCGATCGCTTCTCCAAATAATGAGCAAGACCGGTGTGTCGTCGATGGGCGTTGTCGAAGAACGCACTGTAACTATCAATGTTTCGCTCGGTGCCCTTGTGAAAAACATGAGCGATGCGGCTGGTGTCGAATAACGGGGCGAACTCGGCGCCGTGCGTGTTTTGAACGCAATGCACCGGCCATAGGATTTGTTCGATTCCGTCGAGAATGATGCGGTCACCCGGCTTCTTTCCCTTGTGGTTTGCGGCGAAGCTGCCGTGGTCGGACGGATGCCAATCTTTGGTCGCGACGACGAGATCGAAGCGTCGCTGCAATTCATCTGCAAGCGGGATGACCTCATCACCATGCGGCACCGCCAAGGCGCCGCCCGGCAGAAAATCATTCTGAAGATCGACGAGGATCAGCGCGCTTTCATAAATGGTGCTGTCATGTTGAGCGAAGCGAAACATCTCGTGTGTCCCAGCGCAATCAGCCCGATGTCGAGATTCTTCGCTTCGCTCAGAATGACACTACACGATCGACGAGGATTAGCGCGTTCATGACTGCGCAACTTCAGTCATGTGATCCGCCTCTGCTTGCAAGGGAGCAGGGTTGAGTGAGGTTTAGAGGCTAATGCGGGACGGTGAAGAACCCCTCACCTTAATCCTCTCCCCTTCGCACAAGGGAGAGGCGAGATGGCTCTGCATGCGTAGTTCATTGTAGCTTGTTCCTCGGCACGCGAGATTAAGCTACGACCTTAGCTCGTGCAATGATTGTTCGAGGCCGATCTTGTAAGGCGCCGGATCCTTCAGCTGCAAAATCTCCGGAGGCGCGCAACTGAGCTGTTTGCGCACGATGCTCGCGCGACGCCTCAATGCTCGGCGCTTCATAAACAAGTTGTCCGGCCCGGAAAATCGGCACGAGCAAATCGGAATAACGAGTGTTTCGAGGGATCTTCGTTTTGCCTTCTGTTTCAACATCCACGATTTCGCAGGGCTCAGAAACGCCGTGATCAGTTTCGTAGATCGCGTCCGCCATGAATCTCCCATCCGGCTGATAAAACCGGCGGACCTGCAATGAGCCTGGGACCGAAGCCTTCGCTGATTCTTCCGAAAGTTTGATGCGATATTGCCATTCCCCACCGGGGCGCCGGATCGCGCCGAGTTTGTAGATGCCGTCGAGAGCGGCGTCCGGCTGACCGGTGGCAAGCTTTGTTCCCACGCCCCAGACATCGATCTTCGCGCCGCGCTGTTTCAGGTCCGTGATCGTATATCGTCGAGATCGCCTGAGCCGACGATCTTTGCGTTTGCAAAGCCCGCCTCATCCAGCATCCGGCGCGCTTTGATGCTCAACGCGACGCGGTCGCCGGAATCCAGACGCACGCCGATCATCTCGTGCCCTTGTCTGCGCAGTTCGCTACCTATCTCGATGGCGTGACGAATGCCATCAATGGAGTTGTATGTGTCCACCAGAAAAATGCAGTTGTTAGGCATGGCGTCGGGCGTAGGACTGAAACGCTTCGCGCTCGTTTTCGAAAAACATGATCCAACTGTGCGCTTGCGTCCCGCTCACCGGGATGCCGAACTGTTGTCCTGCCTGCAAATTCGATGTGCCGGCGCAGCCGCCGATGTAAGCGGCACGGGCTGCTGTCAATCCACCATCGACTCCCTGCGATCGGCGGAGACCAAACTCGATCACGGGATCATGTTCAGCAGCCAGGCAGACACGCGCCGCCTTAGTCGCGATGAGGCTTTGGAAATTGAAAATGTTGAGCAGGGCCGTCTCGAGTAGCTGGCATTGAATGATAGGACCAATCACCCGGATCAGCGGTTCGTTCGGAAAAACCAATGTCCCTTCAGGAATTGCATCTACGTCGCAGGTCAGTTGCAGCCCGCGCAGGTAATCGAGAAAACGAGAATCGAACAGCGGTTTACCATCGTTGCCGCGCTGCGAGCCAAGATAATCGACTTCCGTATCGGTGAAGTGGAACGCGCGCAGGAAATCGATCGCTGTCGCCAGTCCGCAAGCCACGGTGAACTGCCCGGCAAAGGGGTTCTCCCGAAACGTGACGTGAAACACCGCCTCATGGTCGGTCACGCCGGCTTTGAAATAACCGCACGCCATCGTGACCTCGTAAAGGTCGGTCGTTAGGGCGGTGAAGTTATGCGTTGGCGGAGTCATCGAATCTCCTCAAATCTAAACGCCCAGGCGTTGGTTCGCGAATTTCTGGGAGCGCACGCGTGCTGAGGCCAGATTCGACGGCAGTGCACGAATGACGAGCATAATGACGTTAATCACGTGCCGTCAGGTGACTCAAAGTCGGACGCAGGACGCGCGAGCGTAAGCCGCATCGTCATTCCGATTATGTCATTCGCGGCTCGTCACTAGACGTCCGTCAATTCGTCATTTGCGAGCTGAGGTGAAGCGAAAACCAATCGCTTGCCAGTTTGGCCACTTGCTCCAGTGCACCCGGCTCCTCAAACAAGTGCGTCGCGCCGGGAATAATCTCCAGCTTCACTTCGCAGCGCATCTGGTCGCGCGCCATTTCGTTTAGCTCGATGACAATGTCATCGTTGCCGCCGACGATGAGCAATGTCGGCGCTTGGACTTTTGGCAAGGCATCGCCAGCAAGATCGGGACGCCCACCACGGGAAACGACCGCACCGACGTCCTGTGGAAGTTCCGCCGCTGCGACCAACGCCGCAGCGCCGCCTGTGCTTGAGCCGAAATATCCGATGCGCAAATCGCGCGTTTCCTCTTGTTGCCCGGCCCACTTGGTAGCGTGCACAAGGCGCTCGGCCAGCAAACTGATGTTGAATCGGTGTTCACGAGTGTAGATGTCGAGCGCTTCCTCTTCAGGCGTGAGCAAGTCAAAAGTAACGTTCCAAGCCCGGCACGATTGAGTGTGCGCGCCACAAATTGATTACGCGGACTGTGCCGGCTGCTCCCGCTGCCGTGCGCAAACAGCACGAGTGCTATCGCGTTCTCTGGAATCGTCAGGTTACCCGATAGGACTGCGCGCCCAGCGGGAATTTGTCACTCAGTCATCTCTTCTTCTTCGTTACTCTTGCTCTTGCTCATGCTCCTGCTCATCAAGGAGCGGCGGTCTCTAGTCCGCCGGTTCAGTGGGGCGGATTGAAACCGCCTCAATGTCACTCTACGCGCCGGCTCAGTCAACTGTTTCATGCGTCGTCGTCTTATCGTCTACGGCGAAAGTCTTACCATTAATACCAGCGAGCAACTGCGAAGAATGAAGGCAGCTGCCGGCAGGTGGATATCCCAACGTTGCAAATCTCTCTGGCAGGTCGGCGTCCTGGGCTTGTAGGTATGTTTCAGCTAGTTCCACCATTATCCGCAGTTGCACCACCACTGCACGCACCAGGCGTTAGCACGCAGTGAGCCTGGAATCAAGTCATCAGTTCTAAGATCACGATCTTGTCGCTGCCGAGCCAGTCTCGGAGGCGCAGTCTTCAGATAAATTTAATTCACTGCCACTGTGGATGGGATGAGCATGCGATGGGATAGCAGAAAACGTA